>ERZ808246.136-NODE-136-length-61355-cov-5.610734_pt1 | contig 61355 bp, 47 predicted proteins | sample MGYA00521083_ERZ808246 | MGnify/ENA primary metagenome ERZ808246 (study PRJEB31516, sample SAMN03275577) | gut metagenome | biome: mammalia-associated habitat; material: feces | host: Papio cynocephalus | place: Kenya | collected 2012-07-07 ... | reverse complement strand
GGGACGCTAGACAAAACACTAAAATATCTCTGTCCGATTTTATGGGTATAGTTTATATAATGGCTAACGGCTAACAGCTAACAGCTAACAGCTCGCACGGCTTTGCCGTGCCGCCAAACTATCTCGCGTACTCGCCCTCGGACAGGTTTGCGATTGAAATAAGGTTAAAGCCGTCGGTTGTTTCTTTTAAGGTTATCAGCATATATTTATCGGGCTGTGCCGCGCCGACAGAGCCGTCAACGCCGACCTCAATGCCGCTTGTGCCGACATACCCCACGCGAAGCGCGACAAGGCCGCCTGTTTTTTCGGCATTCTCTATTCGCGGTGTAAACGGCGGCGTAACGCCCGTAAGCGGAACTTTATAAACGCCGTTAGCCTCGTCGTAAGTGAAGCTGTAGCCGTAGCCGACAACGCTTGAATGAACAATGGTTACGTCGTTGCCGAACATCTTTGTAAAATACTCTTCAACGTCGGCGGCGGGAACAATAAGTCCGTCGTCGGTGACGTTGTATTCGCCGGTTTTAACGCCGTCGGTTAAAAGCGTGCACAAAGCAATGTTCAAAAGGTCGTCGCTGTTCGCTTTGGTAATATCCGTAAACGGGTCGGGGTCAATGCCGACGACCCATGTCAGATATTTGCCGTAGGCGGTGTAGTCAATCGAATCTTTTTTTGCGTCCTTAACGGCGGTGCCTATTTTTGAAGCTATTGAAGCCACGCCGAAGCCAGCCAGCACAAGAATGATTACGCCGAGCAAAAACGCGGGTTTGCGCATTTTATTTTTCTTTTCTTTTCCGTCCATAATCAGTCGCCTTTTACGATGCCTTCAAGAAAGTCCGTTTCTTTTACAGAAAGGTCGTGGCTTACCCTGAAGGTCTTGATTTCATGTTTTCCTATATCAAACCAGAAGCCGTTGTCAAACAGCTTGCTCATAAGACAGCAATGCGTTGAAGGAATGCCCTTTGTTTCATAAAGTCTTATTACAAGGTCGCCGCTTTGGTCCTCGGCACGCTTTACCGCCGTAACAAGAACGTTGTCGGCGTTGACGCTCATAAAGCAGTCGTCCTGAGGTAATTCGCCCTTGTGATAGCTTTCGGGAACGGTGACAACATTGTTATTGAAAAGGTGGGCTTCTTTAACGATGTCGGAAGCTTCCGCTTCGCCCGAATGAAGATATATTCCGTAAGAGAAATAATTCTTGCCCTCGTCCGTAAAATTGAACGACGCTTCGGGGCGGTATGAATAGTGGTCGGCAAAAATAACGTTTCTGAGCGCCGTGAGTCTTAACTCCGTGCCGGGGCAGTCGTAGCTGTATTTAGAGTCGCTCATAACAGAAATTCCGCACCGCTTGCCGCCTTTTGTTACGGTAAGGTCCGCCCAGTTAAGCGCAGGCTCTTCGTCGCCGTCGCACGGGCGTTTTATAAAGCCGCAGGGGATTTCATACGTCGAAATTTCGTCGGTGCCGCCTATCGGGAACGCGAATTTGAGCATTGTAAATCTTTCCTGCCAAAGCGCTTTGCAATCGACCCTTAAAGTGCGCTGACCCTTCATGAGCGAAAAGTCCTGATAAATGTAAGAGTCGTTAAACTTGTGGACTGTTCTTACAACGCTTCTTAAAGCGCCGTCTTCAACTCTTTCAATCGAAACAAGCTCGGGAATGCCTTTGATGTCGTGGAACTTGAACACCATGTGCGCCCAGGTATCTGTTTTTGAGTCGTCTATAACCGTCGGAATGGCAAGATATTTTTCATCGGCAAACTCAACGCCGCTTTCTTTGTCAAAAAGGTGCTTTATAAAGCCCGTTTTTGAGTCAAGCTCAACCGAGATAAACTCGTTTTCCATAAAATAGCTTTGGTCGCATTCGCTTTTTTCGGGAGCTTTTGAATCGCGGTCAAAAGAGAGCCAATATGTTGCATAGCCGAGCGGCTGAACGGACGCTTCAAACAGCGTGTCAAGGTGGTCGTCGTTAGAGCGCGAAGAGCGGACGTTTTGGAAAATGACTTCTTCGCCCGCGGAGTTTTTGACCGAAAGCGAGGGGTGATATGTCCTGACGGGCATTTTTATCGGGTAAGAGTGGGGATTGAACACAACAACGGGTCTGTCAAATTTAAGGTCAACGCCCGTGTAATGGCGCTCGTCAAGAAGAACGGGGTCGCTTACGCCGTCAACCCAAGTGCCGATGCGCCTTGCAATTTTTAAAACGGCGTCGTTATATGCCCTTGAAGCGATTGTAAGCGCGTGGCCGTCGCTTTCGTTTACGTCGTCATACGCTTCTTTTATCGAGCAGCCGCAAAGAATGTCGTGGAATTGGTTAAAGCACACATCGCGCCACGCCTCTTTAAAGTCCTCGGTGCGGGGCTTTGAGGGGGTCATTACCGACGCGACCGTATCCCATTTTTCGGCGGCGGCAAGAAGATTTTCGCACTTTCTGTTGAGCTGTTTCACTAAAGATGTCGCGCTGTAGCAGCCGCTCGCGTGGTGCTGTAAATCGTCCGACCATACGGGTAAATCAAGAGGCTGTAAAAGAAGCTCTTTAAAAAACTCGTCTGGCGAAGAAAATTTAAGGTCGCAAAAACCCTCGCGGTGCATGTGCTCTTTAAGATATTCTATATCGCCCCTTGTCGGTCCGCCGCCGTGGTTGCCGACGCCGTAAAGAAGCATCATTCCGTGGCCGTTTTTATTTGCACGGCTGTTAAGCTCTTCAAGCGCTCTGTCAAGGCTTTTTTTGCCGCTCATGCCGTAGCCGTCCGGGATGCGGTATGTGGGAATGCGTGAGCCGTCGGGGCTGTCCCACCAAAAAACATCCTCGGGGATATTGCTGTTTTCGTGCATGCCGGGGCGCATCATAACATAAGCAGACATGCCGCCCTTTATTAAAAGCTGGGGCATCATGGCGTTGTGACCGAACGAGTCAACGTTATAGCCCGTTTTGCAGGTTATGCCGAATTTTTCGTAGTAATAAAGCTGGCTGTAAAGAGCCTGTCTTGCAAAGCTTTCGCCCGAGGGCATATTGCAGTCGGGCTGAACCCACCAGCCGTTTACGGGGACCCATCTGCCGCGCTTTACCATTGCGCGGATTTCTTCAAACATTTCGGGGTCAATATCTTCAACCCACTTGTAGTATGAGGCAGAAGAGCACGTGAATACAAAATCGTCGTATTCTTTGAGCCTGTCAAGAGCGCTTCTGAAGGTCTGAAGGACCTCGCCGCAGCCCTCCTGCCAGCGCCAGAGCCAAATGGGGTCGAGGTGTGCGTTGCCAATAAGCTTGATGTCGGTTTTCATATGTTTTCCTCCGCTATAAGTCCGAAATATCTGCCAATCCAATAGGCAAAGGTAAAGGGATAACAGCTTTCTATGCAGAACGTTCCGCCGCTGTCCTCATTTTTGTATTCAAGCGGATTTCTGTCGTATTTTGCAATAAACCGCTCGTCATTGGGAAGAAGCACGCTTGTTTCGTAATAATCGCCGCGAAGGCGCTTTTTGGGAATGTCTATGCGCTCTGTAAGCGAAACGCCGCTTGCAAGGCGCGAAACGCCGAAACGGTAAAACCATGTTTTAATGCGTTCTTCGTCGGGGCGGGCGTTTTCGGGGTCGGAAATAAAATAAAGAAAGTCATAGCCGGGGTTAAACTCGGGCGCTAACGTATACCGCCATGAGCGAAAGCCCTCTTTAAACAGCTCTTTCTTTTTCTCGTCCTTTTCAAGCGAAATAAGAGCAAAGAACGAAGCTACCGCAAGCATATGGTCGCCGTACATAACCTCTTCGCGGTCGTCTACTCCCAAAGCAAGGCTCGCCTGATGGAAACGGTCAAAATGCTTTGTGACAAGGTCAAGATAGCCTTCGCTTTCAAGCTTTTCAAGAGCTTCTTTATAAATGCCCTCTTCGCCCGAAACGTGCATTGTGACTTTAAGATACATCATAACCTCGGCTGAATTAAGGCACGCGTCTGCCCAGCCGATGTCGGTTTCAAAATATTCCTTGCTCCACTTTGCCCATGTCGTAGGCTTGTTGTCGCATTCATAAAGCTCAAAGCCGTGGGTTATTATGTGGTCCATTGTGGCTTTTGCGGCGTGAATTATAAGCTCGTCAAGCTCGGGGTCCTCTTTTCCGAGAAACTCGTGAGCAACAAGCAGGTGAAGGTAGTGAAGCGTGATTTCGTCGCTGCTTGTGTCGCCCTTGTATGTTATATCCTCATCTTCAAAGCCCTCGTCGGCATAAAGCTTTCTGAGCCTTTTCGGAATGGGTGCGTCGGCTTTAACCTCATGGCCGACAAGCTTTCTTTCGCGGGCGGCTGTTGTGTTGAGGCACACGGCGGTTTCGCCGTTCTTTTTATAAAACAGTCCGTCGTCGGGCACTATTTCGTTGCTTGTGACGTATGTTCTTGAAACAAAGCCGTCGCCGCGGCCCGCTATATACATAAGCAAAAGGCACGCTTCGCTTGCTCTTGTTGCGGTTTTAAGCGCGTCAAGCGTCTCCGGAGAGAACGCGCCTTTTTCGCGCTTGAGCGTTGCATAGCGGAATATTTCGCCTATGGCAAAGCCCGAAGTAAAACAGCCGTCGTTATCCGAATGCCCGTGCGGAAGCGCCGATTTTATGTTGCTGCTTTCGGAAAGCTTTTTTTGGCTGACCATTCCGTGACGCTGAACGTATGTAAGCGTTTCGTGAAGCAGTGCATATGCCTTTTCTTCCATGGTCATTTTTACCATTTCGATGTGCGCGACGCCCGTGTCTGTGAGCGCCCACACGCCGTCGCCGTCGGCTTCGAGAGCCGAAACGTTGTTGTCGAGAAGGTCTCTTTTTGCGCTGAAAAACATCACCTTGTCATAAATGCTTTCGGCGTTTTCGTCAAAGCGCGTAACGCCGCCCGTGCCGCCGTACCACATAACGCCGTTTTCGCCCTCGCAAAAACAGGTGTAACTGCTTTTTCTGCACGGAAGCGGATACGGAAAGTCCGAAAGGTCGGGGCGTTTTGAGTGCTTTTCGAGAAGCTTTTTGGGGACTTCTATATCATATTTTTTGAAATGTGAAATGCGCCTTGTAAGCTGAGGTGTGAATATAACGGTATTCGGCATAAATGTGCTCCTTTATGAAAATCGGAAAAATTTTTTAACGCAATATTTTTTCGCCGTCAAAGACGATAACGCCGCAGCCGTGCCCCGTGGGGTTGCCGTCGGTGAGCCATTTTTTATAGGCTCTTCTCAAAGCGGTATCTTCGGGCCACTCTTCAAGCGGAAAGTCGGTATAATGGCCGAAAACGCGCCAGTCATCGCCGAAGCCTTCGTGCTCGGAGCTGTCAAAAATCTCAAAATCGTCCATAAAGCGGCGGATATTGAGGTTTTCGGGCAAAAACTCGCGGTGCCTTGGATAAAGAAGCCATGAGCTGCAAATGAAATATATGTTATTGTCTTTTCTGCAATGAGAGAAAAAGTCGTATGCTTTTTTGTAAGCGTCAAAACGCACCTCGTCAGAAAGCGGAACGCCCGATGAGGGTATATGGAAGTTTACGCAAGCGTCGCCCTTTTTGATTTTAAAGCCGGCGCTTGTCGTAAAGTCGCACGGAAAGTCGCGCTCTTCAAACTGAAATCTGCCGAGAGCGAAGCGGTCAACTTCATAAAAGCCCTGAAACCAGCTTGCAACAAACGTGCCGACAACGCCTTCGCACTCCATACATTCAAGAAGCTTGTAGCGCAGGTCGTTCATAGACTCCCAAAAAATTTCATCCGAAACGCCGCGCGCTTTAAAGCGGCGGTATAAAAGCTCCGAGCACGACATAAGAAAAACAAGGTCGAGCGTATATTCGGGTACGCCGTATTTTTCGGCTGTGTTTTTTATCATATCGAGGTATCTGTGAATATTGTGCGCTTTCGGGAACATAAACAGCCGCCTTGCCCTGTCAAATTCCGCGGCAAAATCAGGCTCCTCGTCAAGGCGTTTTGCGACGGCGTTAAGAACGTCGCACGCTTCTTCGGGGAAGCGGCATTTTTCTTCGATGAGTAAATAGAAATCGGACAGATGCTTCATTTTCAATCTCCTTTTCAGATAAAAGACAGTGCGGTTCTTGAATCATTATAACCTTTTTTATACAAAGCTTCAAGACTTTCTTTTGTTCTTTTAAGCGTATCCACGCCGCAGCAGTCGTCGGGTGCGATTATAAGCGCTTTGCCTTCTTTTTCAAGCTTTTTTGCAAGCAAAACGCCCTCGTTATAGCGCTTGTATCTGTAAGAAAGCCCCTCTGCCGCTTTCGGGTATTTCTTTTTAAGAAGCTTTGCGGCATAGGCGTCTTTGCCGGGGGTGCGCAAAACGTCTTTCGGCTTTGTAAGAATAAGAACAATTTTGTCGCAGCCCATATCGCAAAGCATTTTTACGGGCACGGGGTCGGACATTCCGCCGTCAAAATACGGCACGCCGTTTTTAAAAACGGGCTTTCCGACTATCGGAAGGCACGACGACGCCATTAAAGGGAAATAATCGAAATCGTTTATATCGTCCTTTGTAAACAAAGAGCACCCGCCCGTTACGGCGTTTGTTGCAGGAACAAAAAGCTCTGCGGGGCTTTCTTTTATTTTTTTACAGTCAAGCGGATCTTCGCCGCCTTTTATGCTCAGGGTTTCATAAACGTATTGAAGGTCAACATAAGAGCCTTTTTCAATAAAATTTTTAAGGCTCATATACTCTTTTCTGAAAGAGTATTCCTCATAAAAACGGCGGTTTCTGCCTTTTTGCCCCGCAAGAAAAGACGCGGCGTTCGCACTGCCCGCGGATATGCCGACAACCTTGTCAAAAGAAATGCCGCTGTCAAGAAAGCCGTCAAAAACACCCGCGCCGTAAATGCCGCGCATGCCGCCGCCGACGTCGATAACACCTGTCATAAAAGAGCCTCCGATATAACACAAAAGAAAAATTGATAAATATAATAACTTATTATAATATATAAAGCCCCGTTCGGTCAACACATAAAACACATAAATTAAGCCCCGTGAGGGTTAATTCACGGGGCAAAGGACAGTTGATTTTTTTGTTTTATTCGGGCAGCTGGTCAACGCCGTTAACAGCCTCTTTAAAGTTAAGGTCGTGCTTAATCTGCGTTGTCGAGATGCCGGGCGTTCTGTCAAGATAAACGACCTCGCAATAATCTTTAAGATAATCGAACTTGTCGCTTCCCGCCCAGTCCGAGCCCATAACCACAATGTCGATTTTATAGTCGAGCACGTCCTGAATTTTTTGCTCCCAGCTGTTTTCGGGAATAACAAGGTCAACATATCTTATGGCTTCGAGCATCTTTTTGCGCGTTTCATAGCTGTGATAAGCCTTTTTGCCCTTGATTGCGTTAAACTCGTCGGTCGAAAGCGCAACTACAAGATAGTCGCCCAATTCTTTGGCTCGTCTTAAAAGATTTATGTGACCGTAATGAAGCAGGTCGAAAGTGCCGTAGGTTAAAACTCTTTTCATAATATAAACCCTCTGCAAATTTTTATTTTGTTTTTTCAGTATACACCAAAAGAGCGGCTTTGTAAATACCCGACGCGAATTGTGCCGCGCGTTATTGAAAATTTCATATAACCGCTCTTAAAATGAATAAAATTTGTGTAAAGTTCTAATAATTCTTTTAAGTGCCAAAAAAAGGCTTTAGCTTGTTTACAAAATTCGTGAATTATGGTATTATTCCATATGTATTTTTGTAATTTCGACCGTAAACCGCTTGCGGCACACCTTGAAGGGAGGTTTTTTCGGTGACAGAGCATTTTGGGGTTCACTTTGCAGCCGATATAGCTATTTCGGGTATTCTAAAATATATCGACAAAGCTCCGCAAAAAAATCTTTTAAAAATTCTTAACGTTGCCGAAAGGCATTTTAAAATGTTCCCCCCCGAAAACTTCACAAAAATGAAGGCGGCTGTTAAATCGGGCGACAACTGTTACCTGACCCTTGCCGAGAACATTCTGCGCGACGTTGACCGCGGGCTTATAAAATCGCTTCTTCTTTCACTGGGCGTTCACGCGGGGTATTACGGAACAAAAACCGTCAGGGCAAACCGCGACAAATATAACTGCAACATTCCGTGGACTATTCTTTTTGACCCCACAAGCGCCTGCAATCTTCACTGCAAGGGCTGCTGGGCGGCTGAATACGGCCATGCTTTAAAGCTTTCTCTTGACGAAATGCGCTCAATTGTGAAACAGGGCAGGGCGCTCGGCACGCATTTTTATATGCTGACGGGCGGCGAGCCGCTTATAAGAAAAGACGATATAGTCACGCTTGCAAAAGAAAATCCCGAATGTACGTTTCTTATTTATACAAACGCAACGCTTGTTGACGAAAAGCTGTGCCGCGACATAAAAAAATGCGGCAATATTACGCTTGCATTAAGCATTGAGGGCACAAAAGAAAGCAATGACGACCGCCGCGGCGAAGGCGCTTACAACCGCACTTTAAAGGCGATGGAGCTTTTAAAGCGTGAAAAAATTCTTTTCGGCATTTCGATTTGCTACACAAGAAAAAATGTTGAGGCTGTAACGGACGACGCTTTTCTTGACAAAATGGTTGACCTCGGCGTGAAATACGCGTTTTATTTCAACTATATGCCCGTCGGGCACGACGCCGATAAAGAGCTTATCCCAACGCCCATGCAGCGCAAATATATGTACTATTTTATGAAAAAAATGCGTAACGGCAAAACGGGCAAGCCGATGTTTGTTATGGATTTCCAGGACGACGGCGAGTATGTCGGCGGCTGTATCGCCGGCGGCAGAAACTATTTCCACGTCAACTCAAACGGCGATATAGAGCCGTGCGTGTTCATTCATTATTCGGACTCAAACATCAGAACCGACACGCTTCTTGACGCTTTAAGAAAGCCGCTGTTTATGGCATACAGAAAGGGTCAGCCGTTTAACGACAACCATTTAAGGCCGTGCCCCATGCTTGAAAATCCCGAAAAGCTCCGCGCAATAATCAAAGAAACGGGCGCAAAAAGCACCGACCTTATCGTGAGCGAGGACGTTGAAACCCTTTGCGCGCGCTGCGACGAGTTCAGCAAAGAGTGGCAGCCCGTCGCCGACGAAATTTGGCGCACCAATAAGCACCCCAAAACGCATACGCAGTATTACAGAGATAGGAAGTAGCGCGCGGCTTTGCCGTGCGCGAGCTGTTTGCTGTTAGCTGTTAGCTTTTAGCACGCGGCTTTGCCGCGATTATATTCCGCGTAAACGCGGAAATATTAAGGAAAACGGCGTTGCCGTTTTGGCGGGCGGCAGGTTGCCGCCCCTACGGGGTAGCCTGTAGCTGTTAGCTGTTAGCCGTTAGCCTGCGTGGCGGCGACTTGCATATTTTCATTTTTATATTACTATAAAAAGAACCCTGTGAATGGATTATATTTTGTCCATTCACAGGGTTTTGTTGTATAAAAATATAAACCCCGTGAACGGATTTTGTCCAAACACGGGGCTTTGTTGTAAAAAAATATTTGAATATTTTATGCCGTTTTCAATTCTTTTTTTCGCAAAAACTTCGCATTTTCCGCACCGATTTTCCTATTATTTCCGTAGGGGCGGCAACCTGCCGCCCGCCAAAATGCGAAGCATTTTCCGCTATACACCGCGCTTTGCGCGGTTACAATCGCGGTGAAACCGCGTAGCTAATAGCTAACAGCTGACAGCTAACGGCTCAGAACGGCAACCTGCCGCCCGCCGAAACGCGTAAGCGTTTCCCTTGATTTTTCCGCGTTTACGCGGAATATAATCGCGGCAGAGCCGCGTGCTAACGGCTAACAGCCAATAGCTAACGGCTTTCCGCACAACGTGCGGATTATAATCACTTATTCACTCTTACTTATTACTTCTTACTTCAACTCCTGCCGCCCGCCGAAACGCGTAAGCGTTTCCCTTGATTTTTCCGCGTTTACGCGGAATATAATCGCGGCAAAGCCGCAAGCTAACAGCTAATAGCTAACGGCTAACAGCTCAAGCGGCAGCGCCGCGTGCTAACGCTAACAGCCAATAGCTAACGGCTTTCCGCACAACGTGCGGATTACAATCGCGGTGAAACCGCGTAGCTAACAGCTAATAGCTAACGGCTAACAGCTCAAGCGGCAGCGCCGCGCGCTAACAGCTAACAGCTAATAGCTAACAGCTAACAGCCAAATCATATGGCCGCTTTCATTTTAAGGCGGAGCTTGTCTGCAATCATTGCGATAAATTCAGAATTTGTGGGCTTGCCGCGCTCGTTCTGGACGGTATAGCCGAAATACGAATTAAGAACCTCGACGTCGCCCCTGTCCCAGGCAACCTCTATTGCGTGGCGAATTGCTCTTTCAACGCGTGACGCTGTTGTCGAATACGTTTTTGCGACGGTGGGATAAAGAATTTTTGTTACGGAATTTAAAACCTCGGGGTCGGTTACCGAAAGGCGAATGGCTTCGCGGACATACTGATAGCCCTTGATGTGCGCGGGGACGCCTATCTGATGCATAATTTCGGTTATCGTAACCTCAAGGTCCTCGCCCGAAAGCTGACCGCGGCGCGTGCCGCCGCCGACAAAACGCCAGCTTAAAAGCTGTTTGATTCTTTCTGCAAGAAGCTTTGGCTCTACGGGCTTTAAAAAGTAATAGTCAACGCCGCTTTTTACAATTTCTTTTTCAAGCATTTCGTTATCGAGCGAAGAAAGTACAACCGTCAAAGGGCGTTTTTGCGGTTCTGTTTTGTTGAGCCTTGAAACAACGCCGAGCGCGTCTATGTGCTGCAAAAATGCGTCCATTATAAGTACGTCGGGCGTGCTGTTTTCAAGAATCGAAAGTACGGCGGCGCCGTTCTTTTCACAAAGCTGAACCTCCATACCGTTTGCTCTTAAAGCGGCGGCTACAGAAAGTGTGTTTTCAACTGCGGCGTCTGCCAGCAGGACTTTTACAGGCGAATTCATAAATATCCTCCAAAGAATTTTATTTCAAGGATTAAGCGCTTTATCTCTGATTTGTCGACATTTTAGCACGCGTCTCAGGGTTTTTCAATAGCCTTTTTGCAGTTTTGTATGATTGCATAAAACAGTTGTTTTTTCGACAAAATATGCAAACATATATTGTCGTTGTTTGTAAAATGTTGGTATTTAGTTTGTTTATATTTTCGGACGCCTGTTGCGCTCAAAGAGAAAAACCAAAAATATAATCAAGCAATGTCGAAGAACAGGGGTGTTTTTTTAGGTGATACGTTTTGCCCGTTTAATTTATTAAAACTCTTCTTTTGCGCATTTTGCGTTGAATTTTGCGGTAACCCTAAATCTTTTTTCTACATATAATGGCGGCGTAAGGAGTTGATATGTATGACAAAAGAAACAGCCCCCGTTTCGTTCTTTCTCGGCGCGGATAACAGAGAGCGCTATTGCTCGCTTTTCGGCGAGGTATATTCTCCTTTTGATGAAGGCCGCCATTACATATTAAAAGGCGGACCCGGCACAGGTAAGTCTACTTTTATGAAAAAGGTTGCGCAAAAGCTTGAAGCGCGAGGCTATTTTGTGGAGCGCTGTTATTGCAGTGCAGACCCCGCGTCGCTTGATATGATATATGCGCCCGAAATAAATTATTCGATTTTGGACGGCACTTCGCCGCACAATTTCGACGCAACGCTTCCCGGTGTGACTCAGTTTTATGTAAACCTCGGCGAAGCGTGGGATACGCGTTATTTAAAAGGGCACGCAAAAGAAATAGCAGAGCTTGTTAACGCTTGCTCGACAGAGCATAAACGGTCAAGCGAGTTTTTGTGGCTTGCTTCAAGAATGGAGGCTCAAAAGTCAAAGCTTTTTTCGCTTGAAGCGGATTTCGGGAAGATAGCGGGATATATGAAACGCCTGGCAAAAAGAAAAATCCCCGAAAAAGGCGCGTCTGCCCCGGGGAAAATTAACAAAAGATTTTTAAGCGGTATAACGCCAGACGGCGTTTTTGTGATGTATGACACAATAAACGCTTTGTGCGAAGAAATGGTGACGGTTGAAGATAAATATGCCGCGGCGGCGCCCGTTATAGCGGCGTATCTCAGCGCCGACGCCGTGAATAAGGGCTATGACGTGTATGAATGCTATTGTCCGCTGATGCCGTTTTCAAAGGTCGAGCATATAATTATTCCCGAATTAAAGCTGTGCTTTTTCACCGAAAACCGCTATCACCCGTCGCTTTCGGACGGCGAAAAAACAGTTCACGCAACAAGATTTTGCAATAAAGAAAGCTTGTTTTCTTCAAAAGAAAAGCTGACATTTTTAGAGAAAAGCCAAAAAGAGCTTATCACGGAAGCCGTAAGAAGAATGTCGGTTGCAAAAGGGCTTCACGATAAGCTTGAAGAATACTATATTAAAGCCACGGATTTTTCCGTAATAGACGAAAAGTGCGAAAAGCTTATTTCTGAGCTGTAAAAATAAGAACCGCCCGAAAACAAGAAAAAACAATATAAAAAAATCCTATAAAAAAATCCGCCTTTTTTGATTCTCCTCAAAAAGGCGGTTTACATTTGCGTTGACTTTATAAAGCTTTTGATTATTTCTCCGAGATACTTTTGTTTTTCCTCGGGGCATTTTTTTGCGAGCGATGAAACCTTTTCCGAAAATTCGCCGTCGCCTTTGCCGTAAAGGATTTCGTCCGAAGAAACATTCAGCGCAAAAACAAGCTTGTTAAGTGTTTTTACGGATATTCCTCTCAGTCCAAGCTCAATATCGGAACAAAATTTTGCCGATACTTCAAGCTGTTCCGCAAGCTGTTCGCGAGTAAGCCCCAATTCTTCGCGCCCGGCTCGTATTCTCGCGCCGATTTCAATAAAATTCAGCTCTTCCATTTCAGGGCCTCCTTTGCAATAATATTTTACAACTGAGAGTTGTATATTAAAATAAACTAACAGCGTTGACATTTTGCAACTTTCAGCGTATAATTACTACAACAAAGATTAACTTCAAATAACGGCAAAAATCGGCATTTATATCCGAAATGTCCCAAAATGCACCCAAAATGTACCGAAAAGCACCGATTGTGACTTGCGCATATTGTTATTATGCACTAAAATATATAACAACGATATTTAATTCGCAACCGGAGATGCGGAGGGGTATTTTTGAATGTATTTATTTTAGACGACGACGTACTTTTGGCGAAAGACGTTTTCGGGCGTGCAAAAAATTATTTCGGCGAAAGTGCGGATGTTTCCGTATACAACAGCGGCGCGGCACTGAAAACCGCGGTGCTTAACGGTCAAAAACCCGACATAGCCGTGCTTGATATTGAGCTTTCCGATGGCGAAAGCGGCATAGACGTCGGCAAATGTCTTAACATTTTTGCCCCGAAATGCAAAATAATTTATCTTACCGGGCACATTGAATATTGCACGTCGGTTTATGAGTCCGAGCACGAGTATTTCGTTTTAAAAACGCTTATAGACGAAAAACTGCCTTTGGCGTTTGCGCGCGCTTCGGAGACTGTCGATAAAGGCGAAAAAATAATTTGCCTTGAATCAAAATCGGGGAAAACGCTTCTTGAAGCCGACGGAATTATTTATGTTGAGCGCGTCAGAAGAAAAAGCATCATAACCTGCTTTGACGGAACATACGAAACGCCCGAGCCGCTTGAGGATATTCTTGTAAAAATAAAAGGCGACGGTTTTGTGAGGTGTCACAACAGCTACGTCGTAAATTTGAAAAACGTGCGGCAATACCGTTCTTCGGAGTTCATTATGAAAAACGGGGAAAGCGTCATTGTTTCGCGTTCGTATAAAAAGAATGTCGATAAAGACTTTTTCGACTACATAAAGGAGCGCACCTGATGTTCGGACTCAGTTTAAAAGCAGTTTTATTCTATGCCGCAAGCGATACCGTTGCGGCATTTTCTTCTTTTGCGGCAATTAAAATTCTTTATACGCCGAAAAAGAGGCGAAAAACGCTTTTATATCTGCTGCCGTTTCTTCTTTTGCCGTTTGACATTTTAAGCAGCCTTTTAATCGAGTGCTCGCGCTTTAACAATTTTACATATTTTCCGCTTTTTGTCGCGACGGCATTTGTTTTGCTGCTTTCGGAGTTTTACGGCGTGCTGACTCAAGAGGGCGTTTTGACGGTTGCTTTTACGGGGCTTTTGCTTAAGCTTTTTGAGCCGGGACCTATGGCGCTGGCAACGTTTTTGTGCCGCACAATTTCGCCCGCGGAGGTGTACCCCGTAAAGACCTTTGTAAGCTGTGTTATTGAGCTTCCCTTGGATATACTGCTTGCATTTCTTATAAAAAAGTTTTTATTAAAGCGGATAGTAAAAATTCCGCCCGTTATAAAAAGCGCCGCGCTTATTTTTACGCTTGGCTCCGGCGTGCTCAGCATTTTGCAATATAATACCGAGCTTGATTTTGATATAATCAATACGGCGGAGTTTCGCACGGTTGAATATACAATGATATTTTTTGCGCTTTTCCCCATAGCCGTGATTTCGGTATACTTTTTAATGAAAAACGCCGAGGACAGGCGCGGGCTCGTTTCGCGGTATGAGGGCGAAAAAACCGAGTTCTTTTCAACGCTCAAAGAGTATAACGCCGAAATTTCAAAAATGAACCACGACATACAAAATCATCTGCGCACAATAAGCGTAATGGCGCAAAACGCCGACGCAGAGGAGTGTATGCGCTATTCGCGCGAGCTTGTCGGCGAATACGGCGGAAAAATGAAAAGCTTTTGCGAAAACGCGGCGCTTAATTCGCTTTTGCTTTATTATGACAGAAAGTGCCGTGAAGAGGGTGTCAACCTTAATGCCGACTGCGCCCTCAAAGAAAACACGTTCCTTTTGCCGACGGACACGGTTGCGATATTTTCAAATCTTTTAAGCAACGCCTTTGAAGCGGCAAAAAAAGAAGAAAACCCCGAGATTAAATTTTATGCCGGTGAAAAAGACGGCGCGCTTACGGCGCTGTGTGAAAACACCTGTACAAAAGCGCCGAAAAAACGCGGCGGCGAGCTTGTGACGTCAAAAAGAGACGGCAAAAACCACGGGCTCGGCACAAAGATAGTTAAAGATACTTTGGGAAAATACGACGGAAAATGCAGTTTTGATTTTGCCGACGGCAAATTCACCGCAAGCGTGTATATTCCGAATGAAATAAGCGCGGCGGTTTCTGCGGCGGAAGCGTTAAGCATAAGCGCGTCGGTGCGTAATTAAATATGATAAAAAATTAGATATGATAAAAAAGCCCCGTGCAAGGTGAAAAGAGCCTTACACGGGGCTTTGAAATTTGTATCGGAAAGACTTTAAATCTCTATGCCGAGTTCTGCGATTTTTTCTCTAAGCGCCGAAAAATCCGAAAGAGCATCGGGCTTTTGGGCTTCATTTCGCAAAAGGGCGGCGGGGTGAAACGTTCCCATAAAAAGAATGTTGCCCTTTTTAATAAACTGCCCATGCTGTTTTGTAACCCTGAATTCGGGGTCAATAAGCCTTTGCGCCGCAATTCTGCCGAGACAGACAATGATTTTAGGCTTTATAAGCCTTGTTTGCGCGCGAAGCCACGGAATACACGCCTCCTGCTCTTCCGGCAGGGGGTCGCGGTTTTTCGGCGGGCGGCATTTGACAATGTTTGCAATATAGATGTTCTTTTTTCTGTCAAGGTCTATAACGGCAAGGTATTTGTCAAGAAGCTGACCTGCTTTGCCGACAAACGGTTCGCCTTTAAGGTCCTCGTTTTCACCGGGACCTTCGCCGACGAACATTATATCGGCATTTTCGTTTCCTACGCCGAAAACCACGTTTGTGCGCGTAGTCTCAAGCGGGCACGAGCGGCACAAAAGGCAATCGGATTTTAACGCGGTTAAGCCGCCGTACATTTTAAAGGACAATAAGCTCCTTGGGAGCTTCGGTCAGAAGGCGTTTGCCGTCTTTTGTTATAAGCGCCATATCCTCTATTCTTACGCCGAATTTGCCGGGAATGTAAATGCCGGGTTCAATTGTGACAATGTTGCCTTCGCAAAGCGTTGCGGGTGAGCGGGGCGAAAGGTTAGGCAGCTCGTGTATTTCAACGCCTACGCCGTGGCCTGTGCCGTGGCCGAAATATTCGCCGTAGCCCGCGTTTGCAATAACGTCGCGCGCCGCCTTGTCGGCTTCAACGCCCGTGATGCCGGGTCTTAAAACGTCGATAGAAGCAAGCTGTGCTTTAAGCACGGTCTCATAGACCTTCTTTTGTTCGTCCGAAACCTTGCCGACGGCAACCGTTCTTGTCATATCGCTGTGATAGCCGTTAACAAGCGCGCCGTAGTCCATTGTTACAAAATCGCCGATTTCTACCTTTTTTAAGGTCGGCACGCCGTGGGGCATAGATGAGTTTTTGCCGCTAACGGCGATTGTTTCAAACGAAAGCCCGTCCGCGCCGTTTCTGAGCATATAATATTCAAGCTCCAATGCGATGTCCTTGTCGGTAACGCCGGGCTTTATATAAGAAAGTATGTGATTAAACGCCTCTTCTGCAATGCGCTGTGCTTTAACAACCTCGCCGACTTCATATTCGCTTTTTACACTGCGGCTTTCGCCTATGAGCGTTTCAACCTCGGGGAGGGCGATAACCTCACAGCCTTCAAAAATCTCTTTATAGGCTTCGTACATCGAAACGGTAAGGTTGTCACTTTCGGTATAAACCGTTTTGACGCCCATTTTTGAAAGGTAGGGCACAAGTGTGTCTTTCATGCTGTTGAAAAGCTCACAGTGGCAAGCGGTTACTTTGTTTTGGGCGGCTTCGATGTAGCGGCTGTCGGTGAAAAATACGCTGTCGCTTTTAGTTATAACAAGAAAGCCGTCGCTTGCGGCAAAACGGGTGAAGTAAAAACGGTTTACTTCGGATGAAATAATGACCGCTTCGGCGGCTGTTTTTAATATTGAAGAAAATTTTGAAGATAACATATTATGACCTCCTAAATTGAAATTCAAAAAAATAAAGAGATGAAACACGAGGTTTCATCTCTCCGTTTTAATAGAATTTACGCTTGCGAGCAGCCTCGGATTTTTTCTTTCTCTTTACAGAGGGTTTTTCATAGTGCTCTCTCTTGCGGACTTCCTGAATAACTCCGTCTCTTGAAGTCTGTCTTTTAAATCTGCGAAGAGCGCTGTCCAAGGACTCGTTCTCTTTAACTTTAACCTGACTCATTTATAGTTCCCTCCCTCCGCATTACCTGCAAAGGTACAATTAACATAATACGCATTCTATTATAACGGCGCCCCCCTTTATTGTCAAGAGGAAAATTCAAGTTTTTCGCGCTTTGCGCGTGAAAAAACAGGAAAAAAGGGGACTGCCGCACAAAGCAACAGTCCCGATTAGAGGGTGAATTTATTTTGCGAGAGCGCCGACGAGAAGCATATACTCGCCTATCTGAGCGCCGAATTCGGGTGCGCCGTCCATAATAAGCTTGCCCGATTTTGTTGACTCAAGCATATCGTCTATGCCGAGAAGCGTTCCGAGAGCGCTGTCGTAGCAGTCAAAGCGAAGCGTAAAGAACGGCATTGCGCGTTTATATTCGCCTCTGCCGGAGCGTGTTTTGCCCGCTTTAACCCTGATATAAGCCGAAGCTTCGGGGTGGTCGTTTACGGCGAAGGCATAAACGCGGTCGGGGCTTTTAAGCGCCCAATTGTGAATGGCTTCGTGACCCTGTTTGTTAAGCGTGCTTATTCCCGCTGTGAGAAGATAGAAATAGCATTTTACAAGAAGAGCCTTTGATGCTTCGTCCTCGGGCGGCTTTGTAAGCCCGAGAAGCCCTGCCATTTTAAGAAGAGCCGCCATAAATACGCCGAACTCATAAACAAAGTTTACGCCGCGCATTTTGGGAAGCGTTGCAGGGCCGATTTTGCCTTTGAAAAAGGCGTTCATGGCTTCAACGCTCTTAAACTCAAGCTCTACGAACTTTTGCTTTTTAATGCGATGTGCAACCTTGTCGGCGTGAACAAGCCATTCGTCGCCGTTCACCATAAAGTGAGTCGCCCACTTGCCCTCGGGGGCTTCGGGGTCAAGACAGCTTACCTGGTAAATGCAATGAACGTTTTTGAATTTGCTGTTGAGCGACGGAACATCTGCCACAATCGTTTTTAAAAGGGGCAGCGCGCCGCACAAAAAGATTTTATTTGTGTAAATATCGTCCTTGGTAGGCATTATCCGATTGTCATTCCTTTCTTTAGCTATTAGCCGTTAGCTGTTAGCTTTTAGCTATTAGTGCGCGGCTTCGCCGCGATTGTATTCCGCACGTTGTGCGGAAATGTTAAGGAAAACGGCGTTGCCGTTTTTGCGGGCGGCAGATTGCCGCCCCTACGGGATAGCTATTAGCCGTTAGCTGTTAGCTATTAGCACGCGGCGTTGCCGTGTTTAGCCGTTAGCTATTAGCTGTTAGCTTTTAGCCGTTAGCCATTGTACCCGCTGCGCGGGAGCCGAGGGAACGCTTGCGCGTTCCGGCGGGCGGCAGATTGCCGCCCCTACGGGATAGCTATTAGCCGTTAGCTGTTAGCTATTAGCACGCGGCATTGCCGCGATTATAACCGCGCAAATGCGCGGTATATAGCGGAAAAACGCTTTGCGTTTTTGGCGGGCGGCAGGTTGCCGCCCCTACGGGATAGCTTTTAGCCGTTAGCTATTAGCTATTAGCACGCGGCGTTGCCGTGTTTAGCCTTTAGTAAGATGCGGTGAGATTTGCGATTTTTGCGACCCCGAAGCGTACAAAGGTACGCGAGTTAGGGGAGCAAAAACGCAAAGGTCGCCACAGATTACTAAAAAAATCAGAATTCATCGTCCCAGTTGTCATCTTCCTCAAAGTCTTTGTTCATAACTTCGCGGACTGCGGCAATAATTCCGTTTGCGTCTATGCCGACTTCAGCCATAATGTCCTCATGCAAGCCGATGGGAGCAAATTTGTCCTGATGGCCGAGCATTTTGAATGCGCAAGCCTTGCCCGACTCAACAACAACCTCTGAAACAGCCGAGCCGAGACCGCCGATAACCGAGTGGTCCTCAACGGTAATAATTCTTCTTGTGTCCATAACGGCTTTGAGAATTGCGTCTCTGTCGATGGGCTTGATGGTGTGCATGTTAAGAACTCTGACTTTAAGTCCGTCGGTATTCTCAAGGAATTCGGCAGCCTGTTTTGCCTGGAAAACGCACGAGCCGCAAGCGATTACGGTAATGTCGGTACCCTCGTGAATTTCAACAGCCTTGCCTACTTCAAAGCCGTAGTCCATATTTTCATAAAGAACACGGTCAAAGCCGCGGTTGATTCTTATGTAATACGGGCCGAAGTTGTCATAAGCGGCGTTAACCGCGTTTGCGGTTTCAAAGCCGTCTGCGGGAACGATAACGGTAAGGTTGGGCATTGCTCTTGTGATAGCAATATCAACGATTGCGTGGTGAGTGGAGCCCGCCTGACCGAACGATGTGCCGGCGTGTGTTGCGATTATTTTTGCGTTTACGTTCTGATAGCAAATGTCCGTGTGAAGCTGGTCGCAAGCCCTCATCGAGGTGAATGCCGAGAAGCCCGAAAGGAACGGAATGCAGCCTGCCTTTGCCATACCCGCGGCAACGCCGAACATATCCTGCTCTGCAATGCCGACGTTGATAACGCGCTCGGGGCAAACCTTAAGAACGTCGCCGAGTTTTGTGGATTTTGCAAGGTCGGCGGTAATGGCAACGACCTTGGGGTCTTTCATAATCAAATCTGCGAGAGCCTTGCCGTAAATTTCAGCGGTAGCAACCTCGGTCTGGTCAATAGCGTTATAAACAAATCCGCCTGCCATAATTATTCGCCCTCCTTTTCTGCACGGGCAACTCTTGCTTTGTAGTCGTCTTCGAGCTGCTTTTTGTATTTTTCAAATGTGGGTTCGTCAAGTGCCATATAGTGGCAGTGATAGTCGCCCTCAATGTCTTTGATGCCTGCGCCCTTTTTCGTATCCATAATGATGCAGGTGGGAGCGCATTTTTCCTTTGAACGCTCAATAGCCATATCAATAGCGTCGCAAAGAGCTTTAATGTTGTTGCCGTCAACCGTTACGGTGTTGAAGCCAAAAGCAACCATTTTGTCTGCAAGCGGCTCAAGCTTCATAACTTCTTCCGTGGGGCCGTCAATCATGCAGTGGTTGCGGTCGATAAACACGATGCAGTTTGAAAGCTGATAATGGTTAATGGTCATAAAGCCTTCCCAGTTAGAGCCTTCGCCCAATTCGCCGTCGCCCGTTACAACATAGGTAAGGTAATCTTTGCCGAGGATTCTTGCGGCAAGTGCTGTGCCCGCGGCAATAGAAACGCCGTGGCCGAGAGAACCTGTTGAAGCGTCTACGCCGACAACCTTGTTCGAGTCAAGGTGCATACCCATTTTAGAGCCCGAAAGGTTAAAGGTTTTGAGCATTTCAAGGTCATTGAAGCCCTTTTCGCAAAGTACGGGCGCGTACGCAATCGCCGCGTGACCTTTTGAAAGAATGAATCTGTCGCGGTCCTCCCACTTGGGTTCGTCGACTCTGATGTTGAGGTACTTGTGATAAAGCACCGTGAGAAGGTCCATAACGCTGAGACCTCCGCCGATATGACCGGAGCCTGCCCACGAAGTGGTCTCAAGGCAAAGGTTTCTCAGCTCAAATGCTTTCTTTTCAAGAGCCAAAAGCTCCTGCTTTGAAAGTGCCATAGTGTTTCCTCCCTTAAATTATAGGTTTATTTAAATTTTTATATTTCGGGGTGATTTTTCTTGACCGTCTTGAAGGCGTCTTCGGCAATCTCAATGGTCTTTTTAATGTCGTCGTGTGTAAGAGCGGCGTTTATAAAGTGGTTGTGGTGCGAAGCGAAGAACGCGCCGCGGTTTACGCACTCTGCAATCCACTCCTGATGAAGCATCATAGAGTCGTCGTTTGCGATTCTGAGATAGAAGAGTGCGGGTGCGCCCGAAACGACAAGGTCAAAGCCGTGCTCTGCGCCCGCTTTTTTAAGACCGTCGCAAAGCTCTGTGCCAAGCTCTTTAAAGAGTTTGGGTGTGTCAAGCTTTTTCATTTTGTTTATTGTGGCAATGCACGCCGCAAACGGAACGGCGCTCATCCAGTAAGAGCCTGTGTATGAAAGCGAAGAAGCCGCGCCCTTTAAGAACTCTTTTCCGCAGAATGCCGACATATTGTAGCCGTTTGCAAGAGCCTTGCAGAAGCAGATGATGTCCGCTTCAAAGCCGAAATAGTGGTCGCTGCCCGCAAGGTCAAGTCTGAAGCCCGCGCGAACGTCGTCAACAATAAGAACGATGCCCTTTTCTGTGCAAAGCTGTCTTACCTCCTGCCAGAAGCCCTTTATCGGGAACGAGTTGTCCGCAAAGTTGCCGTGGTTATAAGGCTGAGCGATAAGTGCGGCGATTTCGCCGTCGTTTTCTTCCATTACTCTTTTAAGAGTGTCAATATCGTCCCAGTTTACATAGAGGTTGTTTGCAACGTCCTCGGGTGTAACGCCGGGATAGTCAATCTTCTGAACGAACGGTGAAACGCCGTGATAGAAGCCGTTGAAGAAGATTATTTTCTTTTTGTGGGTGTGTGCGCGCGCGGTAAGAATAGCGCCCTGTGTTGCGTCGTTGCCGTTTTTTGCAAAGAATGCCCAGTCGGCTGTGTTAACGGTGTCAACAAGAAGCTCTGCGCACTCGACCATAATTTTGTTGGGCGAGGTGGTGCAGTTGCCGAGCTTCATCTGCTCCATGGCGGCGGCGTCAACGTCGGGGTCGCAATAGCCGAGAACGTTCGGGCCGTAGGCGCACATATAGTCGATATATTTGTTGCCGTCAACATCCCAGAAATATGTGCCCTGTGCCTTTTCGGAGAAGCGCGGCCATCTGTTTACGGGGATAAACTGACCTTCGGCGGGGCCGAGGTGGCCGTAAACGCCTGCGGGGATAACCTTTGCGGCTCTTTCGTACCACTCGTCGGATTTTGTGTTTTTGTATAACGGGAATTTACTCATCGTCTTCTCCTCCTTTACCCGATATAAAGCGCAACTCTGTCAAGTATGCGGTTAACGTTGTCAAGCATATTGACCATTCCGTGCATTTCGATTTTGCCGGTGCCGATGCATGCAAGCGCGTTTACTTTGCCGTCGAAAAGCGCACGTGCTGTTTCGATTGACTCAAATATCATCGAAGCGCGGTATTTTTCGGGTGTTCTCTTTAAGGTGATAAGGCGGTGGTCCTTGCAGACTATCTCAACGCCGGGACCGTTTTTGATGCCGAGGTAAACGGAGCCGTCGGGGATATAGTGCGCGCTGAACTTGCCGATTTCGTCGTTGTTGCCTATCTGGGCAATTGCAACGCCTATCGTGTTAAGCATAAGCGTGGTGCTGCGTCTGAAAAACTCGGGGTCGTTCAAGTCCTCTTCCGCTGGCTTCATATACTTCGTTAAAATGTCGGTAAGAGCCGTGAATTTTTTCAAAAGGAATTTGATATGTAAAAAGCCTTTTGAGGGAATGGGCGTTACAGTGCCGTCAATAAGTCCGTTGAACTTCTCGCACGAAGAAAACGGAAGCTTGACGTCGCAGGCGCCGCAACCCTGCTCCATACGGCATCTGCCGTTTTTGAAATAAAGCGTGGCAGAAGGACCGCCCTTGACCTCAAAGCCGATTGAAATGGGCTTTTCGTCTTTAATAAGGTCGGAAGCCTCGGGAACAAGCTCGCAAAGATTTTCGAGTGTGCCGAGGATGGCATACATATTGATATACGCCAGCGTTTTTGAATCCATTAAGTTTTGCAAAGCAAAAGCCTCCTTTACGGGGATTTATATTCCTTTATATTTTACCAAAGACTTCCGTCAAAGTCAACCAATGCACCGATTTTTTTATTATCGTTTTTTGTTGAAAAAATACAATCAAGTGAAAAGAGCCGCCGTTTTTGAGAAAAAGCGAAGTTTTTTGTGTACTCTCACAAAATATCACTTTTCTTTTTGTGGAAAACGAACACCGAATTTTAACATATTATTAAATTAAATTAAGGAATTGCGCAAGCGGACACAATTTGCTTGACTTTTAAAAAAATGACTGTATAATTATAGATGTAATAATAGTGAATACCCGTTCACTTTCAATTGGGAGGCAAAAACATGGACAACAGATTTGCTATCAGCGAATATCATGACGCCGCTGCCGTAACAAAGCAGCTTGACGAGCTTATTAAAAAGCCCATTTACACAATTAAGCCCGACGTGCTTAAAAAGTACGAGGATGAATATTTTGACAAAAAGTGCCAAAAGAGCAAAGAGATGATTGAAGAAGCCAAGAAGATTATTCCCGGCGGAGTTCAGCATAACCTTGCTTTCAACTATCCTTTCCCGCTTGTTTTCACAAAGGCTGAGGGAATGAAGCTCTACGATGTAGACGGCAACGAGTATTTTGACTTTCTTCAGGCGGGCGGCCCCACGGTTCTCGGCTCCAATCCCCCTGCGGTAAGAGAAAAGGTTATCGACCTTTTAAATACATGCGGCCCTTCAATCGGTCTTTTCCACGAGTTTGAATACAAGCTTGCAAAAAAGATTTCCGACAGCATCGAAAGCGTTGATATGTTCCGTATGCTCGGCTCGGGCACAGAGGCGTGCATGGCGGCTGTCCGTGTTGCAAGACTTGCCACAAAGAACAAAAACATCGTTAAAATGGGCGGCGCTTATCACGGCTGGAGCGACCAGCTTGCCTACGGCATAAGAATCCCCGGCTCAAAATTCACACAGGCTCACGGCGTTCCGCTTTACATCTTCAAGCACACGCAGGAGTTCTTCCCCAACGACCTTGACTCTCTTGAAAGAACGCTCAAGCTCAACCAGTTAAGAGGCGGCACGGCTGCCGTATTCATTGAGCCTGTCGGCCCCGAAAGCGGCACAAGACCGCTTGATAAGGACTTTAACAAGGGCGTTGAAAGACTTTGCCGCAAATACGGCGCGCTTCTTGTTTTCGACGAGGTTGTTACGGGCTTCCGCATCGGTATGGCGGGCGCTCAGGGCTACTACGGCGTTTCGCCCGACCTTACCATCTTCGGCAAGGTTATAGCCGGCGGCTATCCGGGTGCAGGCGGCATCGGCGGCAAGAGAGAATATATGAAATATCTCGGCGCAGGTCTTGACGGCAACCAGAAAATCCACAAGGCTCTTATTGGCGGCACAATGGCGGCAACACCCATTTCGTGCGTTGCGGGCTACTACACCCTTGAAGAGATTGAAAGAACAAACGCCTGCCAGGTTGCGGGTCAGATGGGCGACAGGCTTACAAAAGGCCTTCAGGACCTCATCAAAAAATACGACCTTCCGTTCGTTGCATTTAACCAGGGTTCTATCTGCCACCTTGAAACGGTCGGCACAATGCACTTTGCAATAGATTGGCTCAAACCGTGGCAGATTCCGCATGTTCTTGACGAAACAAACGTCAGAAAAGCCGAAATGACCCACATGGGCGCGGCTTATATGGCAGAGGGTCTTGTTACTCTTGCAGGCAGCCGTCTTTACACAAGCGCGGCATACACGCCCGAGCTTATTGACGAAGCTCTTGTCAGATTTGAAAGAGTTTTCCGGAATGTTGCTCAGAAGGTATAAGACAGGAAAAACAAATATATGCGCTGTGTGCGGCGGCAATGCCGCCGCATAGAGCGCGTTTTTATTTTAGCGAAAGGATGACATTTTATGGATATTCTTGAAGCAAAAGAGCTTGTAATAAAAGCCGGGCACGAGCTTTTAAAATCGGGCCTTATTGCAAGAACGTGGGGCAACGTCAGCTGCCGCGTGAACGACAGACAGTTTGTTATCACTCCCAGCGGCAGGGCGTACGAAACGCTCACGCCCGACGAGATTGTTCTTGTAAATATTTCGGACCTCTCTTACGACGGCGACGTAAAGCCCTCGTCCGAAAAGGGAATACACGCGTCGTGCTACAGCTTAAGACCCGACTGCAATTTTGTTATTCATACCCATCAGAAAAACGCTTCGGTTGTAAGCGCGCTCGGCGTTGACATCAACAGCGTAAACGGCGGCAGCGCAGATATTATCGGCAACGATGTTCCCTGCGCTTCTTACGGACTTCCTGGAACGGGCAAGTTAAGAAAAGGCGTTGTTGACGCGCTCAACCGCTCAAAATCAAAAGCCGTTATTATGGCGCACCACGGCGCGGTTTGCCTCGGCAGTGACTATAACGAGGCTTTTGCCGTTGCAAACGAGCTTGAAAAGGTCTGCGAAGAGTATATTATCGACCGCTGTAAGAGCATTTCGGGCAAGGCGTGCGAAACGTTTTCGGATGTTGTTGATTATGTTTCGGGTGTTTTCACCTCCGATGAAAAATATAAACCCGCAAAAGAGTTTGAGGCTTGCGACAGCGAGCGCAAAGACGATTGTTTTTATATCGCGCCCGAGGGCAAAGCCGCTTCGGTTATAGATATTAAAAGCGGCGCATGGGTCGGCGGCGCCGAAATTCCCGACAGTGCCGATATGCACCTTGCGATATACAAAAAACGCGGCGATGTAAATTATATTCGCCACTCTAAAAACGAGTTTGCCGTTGCCGCTTCAAGAAAGGGCAAAACCTTAAAGCCGTTCCTTGACGATTTTGCACAGCTTGTAGGCCCGACGGTAAAAACAGCCGTTTTTAACCCCTCAAACACAATCAAAACGTCAAAAAAGGTTGTAAAAGCCCTCGGCAACCGCAACGCCGTCCTTGTTAAGGATAACGGCGCGGTGTGCGTTGCAAAAACGGGCTATGACGCAGAAGCCGTTGAAATCGTTATGGATAAGGGCTGCAAAACCTTTGTCGGAACAGAGCTTTACAGCGGCGTAAAACCCATCAACCAAATCGAAGCCCACCTTATGAGATTTATTTATCAGAAAAAATATTCAAAAAAGGCGGGAAAATGATAGGACTTCCGGCTGTTAGCCGTTAGCTTTTAGCTATTAGCTTGCATAGCGGTAACTTTGTTTTATCATTTCTATATCATTTTTAAATTCAGCCGTTGCGCGGCACAGCCATGCAACAAACATTTTTGACAACAATTATTTTCGGTTCGCAAATAAATTTAATTGCCGCCGTAGGCGTACCTTCGGTCGTATGAAGGGCGACAGCCGCGAAGCGGTGGCGGAAGATTTTTTAACCGCGTAAGCGGATTTAAAATCTGTGCCGAAGGCACCCGAATTTCGAACGCTTTTCCTTTGATTTAACTTTATTACATATGGTCGCATCTTTGGCGTTCAAGAACTCTCCACCGTTCGCAAGCGAACGGTCCCCCTCTCTTCGAAGAATGGTATAATGTTTTTAAATGAGAACGACAAGTCGGAATTTGCAGGTTTGATTGATGAGAATTGTAGAAGTTACAGAAAACAAAAAACAATATCTTGATTTGCTCCTGTTGGCGGATGAGCAGGAAGATATGGTTGACCGTTATCTCTATAATGGTAAAATGTATGTTCTTGATGATGACGGAGTGAAATGCGAGTGTGTCGTAACGGACGAAGGGAATGGAGTACTTGAAATTAAGAATATCGCTACAGTTCCCCCATTTCAGCGAAAAGGCTATGCCAAAACGCTGATTGAATTTCTTGTTGAAAAATACCACAGACAATTTTCGATACTGCAAGTGGGAACCGGCGACAGCCCGTTGACGTTACCCTTTTATGAAAAATGTGGCTTTGTACGCTCGTATACCGTGCCAAATTTCTTTACGGATCATTATGATCACCCGATATATGAGTGTGGTGTACACCTTGTAGATATGGTGTATTTGCAAAGACCTCTATAAAACAAATTTCTGTTTGTCCAACAGAATCCCTTACATACAATAAGATATCGACAAATCGGAATTTAGCGAGGTAAAGATATATGCTTCATTTAGAAAAAGTAAATGGTAATAATGTCTGGGATATCCTAAAACTGACGGTATCGAAATCGCAGAAGAACTTCGTTGCCACCAATGAGATCAGCATCATTGAAGCGTATACTGCAATTACGGGAAACGGTCATGCATTCCCGTTTGGTATATATGATGAGGATAAGCCTGTAGGCTTCCTGATGATTGGTTTTGATGTTGATGATTATTGGACGGATGCACCTGAAATTGCAAAGGGAAACTATAATCTGTGGCGTCTTATGATCGATAAGGCATATCAAAACAGAGGGTACGGAAAAGAAGCGGTCAGCCTTGCATTAGAGTTCATAAAATCTATGCCTTGTGGAGAAGCGGAATACTGTTGGCTATCATATGAACCCGATAATGCAGTTGCCCGTCAGATGTATCGCTCTTTCGGTTTCGAAGAAACCGGTGAAATGGACGGCGAAGAACTGATTGCTGTTCTGAGACTGCAATTAATAACTTCCAGTTTGTCGAGCTACAAGTAAATCATTTATACTCAACCACCGGGGAGAAATCCCCGGTGGTATTTTTATGCCCCAAAGGAGGTGACAGTCAATGATTCCGGTCCTACACACCGCAAATGCAACAGACTTTTCCACTTTCGGTATCGGCGTGTTGACGGACACCATCTCCTGCGAGGTCACCGAGGAGCGAAACGGTGTATTTGAGTGGGACAACTTCACGGTAAAGTTCCATTCGCACCGTGGTCAGAAAACCGGCGTGGTCATTGAATACGGAAAGAACCTCACAGCCCCGAAAGCAGGACGAGGACAACAGTGGCGTGTATAGCTGAGTTGACGGCAGTTCATTTTCGGTGTATAATTATTCTAATAATAATATGAAAAGGGGCTGCCGTTGTGTCACAGATAACAAAGCGGGCAATTGAACAGTCGTTAAAAAATCTTTTGGCAAAAAAGCCGCTCACAAAAATAACAATAAACGATATTGCCGAGGACTGCGGAATAAACCGTATGACCTTTTATTATCATTTTAAAGATATTTATGACCTTGTTGAGTGGTCATGCCTTGAAGATGCGCACAAGGCTCTTGATGAAAAAAAGACATACGAAACATGGCAGCAGGGCTTTTTGCAGATTTTTGAAGCGGTTCTTGAAAACAAGCCTTTTGTTATGAATGTTTACCGCTGTGTTCACAAAGAACAGACCGAAAGATATTTAAAGCCGCTTGTCGATAATCTTTTGCTCGGAGTAATTAACGAAGAGTCCGAGGGGCTGAACGTCCGCGAGGAGGATAAGGAGTTCATAGCGCAGGTTTATTCATATATTTTCATCGGGCTTATGCTCGACTGGATAAAAGACGATATGAAAGAGGACCCCGAAAGCATAGTGCACAGACTTTCGGTTCTTTTAAAGGATTCGGTGCCGTCGGCACTTAAACGATTTGAAATCGGACGGTGATTTTATCAAATCACACGTTTTGATAAAAATTTTTACACATTGCGACCTTGTGATAAAGCTTTCGTCACAGGGTCGTTTTTGTTTATTGTAAGTCGGCAATATGCGGATATAATAAAGGCATAAACAAATTTTACGGGAGGCTTCTCTATGTATTATTCGGCAGGAACTTATGAATCTTTTGCACATCCCGAAAAGCCGAAGGACGCCGACAAAAAGTCGGCATATATCATCGGCACGGGTCTCGCGGGACTTACGGCGGCGTTTTATCTTGTCCGCGACGGACAGGTAAAGGGCGAGCATATTCATTTGCTTGAAAAGCTTGAGCTGGCAGGCGGCAGCTGCGACGGCAGAAAAGACGTAACAAAGGGCTTTTTTATGCGCGGCGGCCGCGAAATGGACAACCATTTTGAAGTTATGTGGGATATGTTCCGCGATGTTGAATCTCTTGAAACGCCCGGCGTGTCGGTGCTTGACGAATACTATTGGCTCAACAAGCACGACCCCAATTATTCGCTTTGCCGTGCAACGGTAAAATGCGGCAAAGACGCGCACACCGACAAAAAATTCAATCTTGACAAGGAGTCGGCTCTTGCGCTTTCACAGCTTTTCATCACCCCCGAAAAAGCTCTTGAGGGCAAAAAAATATCCGACGTTTTGCCGGATTCGTTCTGGGAAACAAATTTCTGGCTTTACTGGCAGACGATGTTTGCTTTCCAGCGTTGGTCAAGCGCGCTTGAAATGAAAAGGTATCTTTGCAGATATGTTCATCACATCGACGGACTTCCTGATTTCAGCGCTCTTCGGTTCACAAAGTTCAACCAGTACGAAAGCCTTATAATGCCGCTTGTAAAATATCTTGAAAAACACGGCGTAAAAATTGAGTACGGTATGGACGTAAAAAATGTTATTATCGAGAGCAAAAACGGCAAAAAAACCGCAAAACAGATAGTATATGTCAAGGACGGCAAAGAACAGACGATAGACCTCATTGAAGACGACCTTGTGTTTATTACAAACGGCTGCTGTACAGATTCTTCCTGCTACGGCGACCAGACGCATGCACCGGACCTTTCAAAGCTTAAAAACGGCAAAGGCGAATCGTGGGATATGTGGAAAGCCATTGCGGCTCAAAGCGAAAACGGCGAATTCGGAAATCCCGATGCATTTTGCAGTAACATCGAAGCAACCAACTGGATGAGCGCAACCGTCGAGACTTCTGACGAGCGTGTTTTAAGCCGCATAATCGACATATGCAAGCGCGATCCCCGTGCAGGCAAAGTCACAACAGGCGGTATAGTTACCGTTAAAGACAGCGTTGATAATTGGTATCTTTCATGGACGATTAACCGTCAGCCGCAGTTCAAGTCGCAGGACAAAAACAGCGTGCTTGTTTGGCTTTATGCACTTAACACAAATAAAGAGGGCAATTTTGTAAAGAAAGCAATGCGCGACTGTACAGGTGAAGAGGTTTGCCGCGAATGGCTTTATCACATCGGTGTCGAGAAGGACGAAATCGAAATGCTTGCAAAAGATGCGTGCAACACAACAACCTGCTTTATGCCGTATATAAACGCATTTTTCCAGCCGCGAAAGAACAGCGACCGTCCGCATGTCGTTCCTGACGGAGCAGTCAACTTTGCATTCCTCGGTCAGTTTGCCGAGACCCCCCGCGACACGATATTCACAATCGAATATTCAATGCGTACAGGTATGGAGGCAGTGTATACGCTTCTTAATATTGACCGCGGCGTGCCCGAGGTCTGGGGAAGCAAGTATGACGTAAGAGAGCTTTTGCGCGCATGCTACTATGCAATTGACAAAAAGCCCATAACCGATGTAAAGCTTTCGTTTAAGGAAAGAGAAATGCTTAAACTTGTTATGAAAAAGGTTCAGGGCACAGATATTGAGCTTCTTTTGAAAGAAAGCGGACTTATAGAATAAGCCGTTAGCTGTGAGCGCGGCGTTGCCGCTTGAGCCGGTAGCTACTAGCTGTTAGCCCGCGTGGCGGCAACTTGCATATTATCATTTTTATATTGTTATAAAAAGAACCCTGTGAATGGATTGTATTTTGTTCATTCACAGGGTTTTGTTGTCAACTGTTAGCGCGCAGCGTTGCCGCGATTATAACCGCGCAAATGCGCGGTGGAATTAAGGGAAACGCTTACGCGTTTCGGCGGGCGGCAGAATTTGAAGTAAGAGGTAAAAAGTAAGATGTAAGAGGTAATTATATTCCGCGCCGTGCGCGGAAACGTTAAGGAAAATGCTACGCATTTTGGCGGGCGGCAGATTGCCGCCCCTACGAAGTGTAAGTGAAAAACCGCGTTTTATCATTTTTACATTATAATAAAATGAATCCTGTAAACGGATATGTTTTTCCGTTTGCGGGGTTTTATTTGTGTCGATATAAAACATCCCCGTGAACGGATTTTGTCCAAACACGGGGCTTTGTTGTGAAAAAATATTTGAATATTTTATGCCGTTTTCAATTCTTTTTTTCGCAAAAACTTCGCATTTTCCGCGCCAATTTTCCTATCGTTCCCGTAGGGGCGGCAACCTGCCGCCCGCGGAACGCGTAAGCGTTCCCACGGCTCCCGCGCAAGCGGGTATAATGGCTAACAGCTCGTGGCTAATAGCTAACAGCTAACGACTGACAACAAAACCCTGTGAAGCGGAAAACATATCCGTTCACAGGGTTCGTTTTATTATGATGTAAAAATGACAATACGCAAGTCGCTGTCAATCGGGCTAACAGCTAATAGCTAACAGCTAACAGCTAATCTCAGTCCTCTTTCGGAGCGTAAAGCTCTTTGAGTCTCAAGAGATGCTCGTATCTTGCGGCGGCTGTCTTCTCTGAAAGTGCGAAGAGTTTTTCTGCTCTTTCGGGGAAGGAGCGTGTAAGTGCCGAATAACGTGCCTCGTTCATAAGGAACTCGCGATAGTTGCCTGTTGCGGGTTTGCTGTCGATTGTGAAGGGGTTCTTGCCCTCTGCTTTAAGCGCGGGGTTGTAACGGAACATATTCCAATAACCGCAGTCAACCGCTCTCTTCATCTCTGCCTGGCAGTTAACCATGCCGCCCTTTATAGAGTGCATTTCGCAGGGAGCATAAGCGATGACGATTGACGGACCGTGATAAGCTTCAGCCTCTTTAAGAGCCTTAAGGGTCTGGTTCTGGTCTGCACCCATTGCTATCTGTGCAACGTAAACATAGCCGTAGCTCATTGCGATTTCGGCAAGGCTCTTTTTGGCAACGGTCTTACCTGCGGCGGCAAACTGTGCCACCTGACCGATGTTGGAAGCCTTTGAAGCCTGTCCGCCTGTATTTGAATAAACCTCGGTATCGAATACCATTATGTTAATATCCTCGCCGGAAGCAAGAACGTGGTCAACGCCGCCGAAGCCGATGTCGTATGCCCAGCCGTCGCCGCCGAATACCCAAACGGATTTCTTTGCAAGATATTCTTTGTTGTCAAGAATAGATTTGCAAAGCTCGCAGCCGCCGTCAAGAACGGCAATAAGGTCTTCCGAAGCCTTTGCGTTCTTCTCGCCGTCGTTTACGGTATCAAGATAATTCTTTGCGGCAGTCTTAACTTCGTCGCTTGTCTTGTCGGAGGAAGCAAGCTCTTCAACCTTTGCTATAAGGCTGTTTCTGATTGCGTTCTGACCGAGAAGCATACCGAAGCCGTGCTCTGCGTTGTCTTCAAACAACGAGTTTGCCCATGCGGGTCCGTGGCCGTTCTTATCAACGGTATAGGGTGATGTTGCGGCAGGTCCGCCCCAGATTGAAGAGCAGCCCGTTGCGTTTGAAATGTACATTCTGTCGCCGAAGAGCTGTGTTATAAGACGTGCATAAGAGGTCTCGGCGCAGCCTGCGCATGAGCCCGAGAACTCAAGAAGCGGCTTTTTGTACTGGCTCGAAATAACGTTTGCGGAGGAAGCAACCTCGGGCTTCTCTGAAACGGTCTCTACGCAGTAATCAAATGCTGCCTGCTGAGCGTCCTGGCTCTCGCGGGATACCATTTTAAGTGAATTTGTGGGGCAAACGCCTACGCAGACGCCGCAGCCCATACAATCCATCGGAGAAATTGCGAGTGTGTAGGTGTAGTCGGTCTTAACAATCGGCTTGGGAGCCTTTTTAAGAACGTCGGGAGCGTTGTCGGCTTCCTCTTTATTAAGAGCAAACGGGCGGATAGTTGCGTGCGGGCAAACGAAAGCGCACTTGTTGCACTTTGCGCATGTCTGCTCGTTCCACTCGGGAACCATAACGGCAACGCCGCGTTTTTCATATGCCGAAGCGCCCTGCTCGAATGTGCCGTCAGCATGGTCTTCAAATACAGAAACGGGAAGCGTGTCGCCGTCCATATGGCCGACGGGCTTCATTATGCTGTCAACCATCTTAACAAGCTTTGCGGGGCCGTTCTCGGTTGCGGGTGTTTCAACGTCTTCTGCGTTTGCCCACTCTGCGGGAACGTTAATCTTAACAAACGCCGTAGCGCCTGCGTCGATTGCTCTTTCGTTCATTTCGACTATTTCTTTGCCCTTCTTCATAAACTTCTGGGCTTTTTCTTTCATATAGCCGATAGCTTCGTCAACGGGAAGAACCTTTGCAAGAGCAAAGAATGCCGACTGAAGAACGGTGTTTGTTCTCTTGCCGAGGCCTATTTCAGCCGCGATGTCGATAGCGTTGATGGTGTAAAGCTGAATGTTGTTCTTAGCGATAATTCTCTTAGCCTCTGCATTGAGCTTTTCGCCGAGCTCTTTTTCATCCCACTGGCAGTTAACAAGGAATACGCCGCCGGGCTTGATGTCGTTAACCATTCTGTAACCCTTTTCGATGTAAGAGGGGTTGTGGCAGGCAACGAAATCGGCCTTGTTGATGTAATAGGGGCTCTTTATGGGCTTGTCGCCGAAACGGAGGTGAGAAATTGTGATACCGCCGGTTTTCTTTGAGTCATACTGGAAATATGCCTGTGCGTATTTGTCGGTATGGTCGCCGATGATTTTGATGGAGTCTTTGTTTGCGCCGACCGTTCCGTCGCCGCCGAGACCCCAGAACTTGCACTCGGTTGTGCCCTCTGCGGCAGTTGCGGGAGCTTCCTTTTCTTCAAGTGAAAGGTAAGTAACGTCGTCGTTGATGCCGAGAGTGAAGTGCTCCTTGGGAGCGTCCTTTTTAAGCTCGTCGTAAACTGCGAAAACAGATGCGGGGGGCGTGTCCTTAGAGCCTAAGCCGTAGCGGCCGCCGGTTACGAGAATGTCTTTTCTGCCGACAGCGTTAAGAGCGGCGATAACGTCAAGATAAAGCGGCTCGCCGATTGAACCGGGCTCTTTTGTTCTGTCAAGAACAGCAAGCTTTTTAACGGTTGCGGGAAGCTCTTCTGCAAATTTCTCAACAGAGAAGGGTCTGTAAAGGCGAACTTTAAGAAGGCCGACCTTTTCGCCCTTTGCAAGAAGATAGTCGATAACTTCTTCTGCAACGTCGCAGATTGAACCCATGGCAACGATAACGTTTTCAGCGTCGGGCGCGCCGTAGTAGTTGAAGAGCTTATAATCTGTTCCGAGCTTTTCGTTTACTTTGTTCATATACTTTTCAACGATTGCGGGAACTGCGTCGTAATATTTGTTGCAAGCCTCTCTGTGCTGGAAGAAAATGTCGCCGTTCTCGTGAGAGCCGCGCATTACGGGGCGCTCGGGGTTAAGCGCTCTCTTTCTGAAAGCGTCAACTGCGTCCATATCGCACATTTCTTTAAGGTCCTCATAATCCCAAACGGCAATCTTCTGAATCTCGTGAGATGTACGGAAACCGTCGAAGAAGTTGATAAACGGAACTCTGCCCTCAATTGCCGCAAGGTGTGCAACCGCGCCGATGTCCATAACTTCCTGCGGGTTTGTTTCGGCAAGCATTGCAAAGCCCGTCTGACGGCAGGCATAAACGTCCGAATGGTCGCCGAAAATGTTAAGTGCATGCGATGCTACGCAGCGTGCCGAAACGTGGAACACGCCGGGAAGAAGCTCGCCCGCGATTTTGTACATGTTGGGTATCATAAGAAGAAGACCCTGAGAAGCGGTATAGGTGGTAGTAAGAGCACCTGCTGCCAAAGAGCCGTGAACCGTGCCTGCGGCGCCGGCCTCGGACTGCATTTCGGCAACCTTAACCGTTGTGCCGAAGATATTCTTCATTCCCTGAGCAGACCACTGGTCAACATAGTCTGCCATAGGGCTTGAAGGAGTGATGGGATAGATGCCGGCAACTTCTGTAAACGCATACGATACATATGCGGCAGCGTTGTTGCCGTCCATGGTTTTCATTTTGCGTGCCATCAAAAAGCCTCCTGTATAAAAAATTATTGCTGTGAGACACCATTAAATATATTAACACCGTTTGCCCCTCTTGTAAACCATAAAATCTTAAAAATTTATTCAAAATTCGCCTTTATTTGTAAAATATTTTTGTAAAAAGGAATATAGCGCGGCAAATATTCCCGTTTCGGCGCTATTTTCCCGCAGGATATTGACAAACCCGCAGGATAGTTTATAATATATGCTATTGTATTGTATGTTCTCGCAAGAGGGCATAAATGCAAAAATATTTTTTTATTTTTGAAAGGAGAAAATCCTATTATGGACGACCCCGGGCCCGGTAATTTTATCACCCAATATTTAACTCTCGCCGCATCAAGCGACGACACAAGCGCAGGCTCACTTGTATTAAAGCTTATTCTGCTTCTTGTTCTTGTTCTTGTAAACGCATTTTTTGCAATGTCCGAAATTGCCATTATTTCACTTAACGACGCTAAAATAGAGCGTATGGCTGAGGACGGCCACAAAAAAGCAAAGCAGGTAGTAAAGCTTACAAAAAACTCTAACAGATTCCTTTCCACCATTCAAATCGGCGTTACCCTTGCGGGCTTTTTAACATCCGCTTCGGCTGCAACAAACTTTGCGGATATGCTCACAGCTGCGGTAACAAAAGCGTGGGATATACCCGTTTCGGTTGTTTCCCCTATTTCGGTTGTGCTTATCACAATCATTATGTCTTATTTCTCGCTCGTTTTGGGCGAGCTTGCCCCCAAGCGCATTGCAATGCAGGCGCCCGAAAAGGTTTCGTTTGCCGTTGTCGGCGTGCTTCTTTTCATCTCGAAAATCACCGCGCCGTTTGTGAAAATTCTTTCGGTATCAACAAACTTTGTCGTAAAGCTTTTGGGCTTTGACCCGAACGCCGACGAAGAAGTCGTCACCGAGGAAGAAATCCGTATGATGGTTGACGTGGGCGAAGAAAAGGGCGTTATCGAAAACACCCAGAAAGAAATGATAAACAACATCTTTGAGTTCGACGACCTTGACGCGGGCGACATTATGACCCACAGAACGGATATTGTCGCGGTTGACGTCAACGACACAACGCTTGAAGATTTTATAAACCTCTCGACAAAAGAGGGCTTTTCAAGAATACCGATGTATGAGGACGACATCGACAACATCATCGGCATTATCCACGTTAAAGACCTTTTGCAGTTTGTCGGCAAGCAGGTCTCGACAAAACAGACTCTCCGCTCCATTCTGCGCGAGCCTTACTTTATTCCCGAATCAAAAGCGTGCGGCGAGCTTTTCACCGAAATGAGCGCACAGCACGTTCAAATGGCTATCGTTGTTGACGAATACGGCGGAACAGCCGGCCTTTTAACGCTTGAAGATATTGTCGAAGCAATTATGGGCAATATTCAGGACGAATACGACGACGAGGATGAAGAAATTTCAAAGATAAACGACACGACATTTACCGTTGACGGCACAATAGATATTGAAGAAATCGACGAGCTTATAGGCAAAAAGCTCCCCGACGGCGACTATGAAACGCTTGCGGGCTTTATCATTGACAATCTTCAGTACATACCCAAAGACGGCGAAATGAACGAGGTCACATTTGAAAACGTCAAGTTCACCGTTTTAAAGGTTGAGGACAGACGAATAGAAAAAATCAAAGTCGAAATCTTCCCTATAGAAGAACCCGAGGACGACGAAAAAGCGTCCAAAGAAAAGGCTTTTAAAGAAAAAGAAAAAGCCCAAAAGGAAGACGACTGAATTTCACCTTAATCCCACAGGGGCTGTAAAAAAAGTCCAGACCGCAAAAAACAAAGAAATGACAACTTAATGCTTTTTGCTATGAATTAATCTCACCCTCGGAGTACCTTTGTACGCCGTCGGGCAAGTACTAAACGCCGAAAACGGCGTTTAGCATTCGATTAATTCATTCTGAACATTTTTCCAAGCCCCTTTCCCTTGTAAAACTGTAGGGGGCTGTAAGTTTTTTACAGCCCCTGTTTTTATTGAAATCACTTGAAAATGCCCGAGCCGGATTATTTTACCGTCAGTCTGACGGCAAAAGCGAAATTTCCTCTCCGATACCCTGCCATTTTCCCTCTTTACAGAATGAATAAAATTGGTTATAATATGTATTTGTAAAAATATGTTATCGGGTAGGATGATTATGAACCGTTAATATTTCTTTTTTCGCACCCTAATTTTATTATCGAAAGGAAATTATATATGCTTCAATTTGAAGAATTAAGGCTTGAGCTTCTTTCTTACGGCGACAAGCTTAAAGACCTCGCGGAGGCTCTCGGTCTTTCAAAGATGAAAGACGAAGTGAAAGAGCTTGAAGCCGAAAGCGCGAAAGACGGTTTTTGGGACGATATTCAGAACTCTCAAAAGGTGCTTCAGCGCACAGCGGCGCTTAAAAACAAGATAAATGCTTATGACGACCTTGCCGCTTCGTTTGACGACACACTCACTTTAATAGAACTTGCAAACGAGGAGGAGGACGAAAGCCTTTTGCCCGAGTGCCGCGGCAGTGTTGATACCTTTATTTCAACGCTTGAGTCGATGACTCTTTCAACGCTTCTTTCGGGCGAATACGACTCAAAGAATGCCATTCTTACCTTCCACGCCGGTGCGGGCGGCACCGAGGCGCAGGATTGGGCGCAGATGCTTTTCAGAATGTATAACCGCTGGGGCGAGCGCCACGGCTTTAAGGTTTCGACTCTTGACTATCTCGACGGCGACGAGGCGGGCTTGAAATCGGCTGTTATTCTTATTGAGGGCGAAAATGCCTATGGTTATATGAAGAGCGAAAGCGGTATTCACAGACTTGTGCGCGTTTCGCCGTTTGACGCTTCGGGCAGACGCCACACGTCGTTTGCTTCGCTTGAGGTTATGCCCGAAATCGACGACAGTATTGAAATCGAAATCGCCCCCGAGGATATTAAAATGGACGTTTACCGCTCGTCGGGCGCAGGCGGACAGAAGGTTAACAAAACCTCGTCTGCGGTTCGCCTTACGCACATACCCACGGGCATTGTCTGCGCGTGCCAGGTTGAGCGCAGTCAGCACCAGAACCGCGAGGTTGCAATGCGTATGTTAAAGTCAAAGCTTGTTGAGATAAAAGAGCGTGAGCATCTTGAAAAAATAAGCGACATCAAGGGCGTTCAGAAAGAAATTGCCTGGGGCAGTCAGATTCGTTCATACGTCTTTATGCCCTACACGCTTGTTAAGGACCACAGAACGGGCTTTGAAAACGGCAACATCAACGCGGTTATGGACGGCGACCTTGACGGATTTATCAACGCATACCTTAAAATGCAGGCAAACGAGAAAAAAGACTGATTAACTTTGCGGAGCCGTCATATGTGGCGGCTCCGAATAAATTCTGTACGGGGCTGTAAAAAAAGCCCGGACCGCAAAAAGCAGAAAAGCGGCGTTTAGCATTCGATTAATTCATTCTGAACGTTTTTTACAAGCCCCTTTTCTGTATAAAATTGCGTGAAGGCCGAAAAAAATTTTTTCAGCCCCAATTAAAAGAGTGTTTTTATGGATATTAAAAAAGAAGCGTTAAAAAAGCATTATGAATGGAAGGGCAAAATAGAGGTTTCTCTGCGCTGCCCAGTGTCAACGCGCGAAGATATGGCGCTTGCCTATACGCCGGGCGTAGCAGAAGCGTGCCTTGAAATACAAAAAGACCCCGAAAAATCGTTTGAGCTTACGCGGCGCGCAAACCTTGTGGCGGTTGTCACGGACGGCACGGCGGTTCTCGGCTTGGGCGACATAGGACCCGAGGCGGGCACGCCCGTTATGGAGGGCAAATGCGCGCTGTTTAAAGAGTTTGCCGACGTGGACGCGTTCCCGCTTTGCATAAAATCAAAAGACGTTGACGATATTGTTAAAACGGTATATCTTCTTTCAGGCTCGTTCGGCGGCATCAATCTTGAGGATATTGCCGCACCGCGCTGCTTTGAGATTGAAAAAAGGCTTAAAGAGCTTTGCGACATTCCTATTTTTCACGACGACCAGCACGGCACAGCCGTTGTTGTTACGGCGGCGCTTATAAACGCGCTTAAAGCTGTAAAAAAAGATATTCACGCCGTGCGTGTTGTTATAAACGGACTCGGTGCGGCAGGCACCGCAATAGCAAAAATGCTTATTTCGGCGGGCGTCGGCGACCTTATATGCGTTGACCGCAGCGGAATAGTCTCAAAAGATTCGGTCGAATTGGGCGAAGAGCGCTGCCGACTTCTTGAAAAAACAAACAAATCGGGCGTTTGCGGCTCGCTTAAAGACGCAATTAAAAACGCCGATGTTTTTATTGGCGTATCCGCACCGAATATTCTTTCTTCGGACGATATTAAAACAATGGCAAAGGACGCAATTGTTTTTGCCATGGCAAACCCCACGCCCGAAATTATGCCCGATGAAGCAAAAAAGGGCGGCGCGGCGATTGTCGGCACGGGGCGCTCCGATTTTCCGAACCAGATAAACAACGTGCTTGTTTTCCCGGGGGTTTTTCGCGGCGCGCTTGACGCAAAAGCCACGGAAATAAACGAAGAGATGAAGCTTGCCGCGGCATATGCGCTCGCTTCGCATATACCCGACAGCGAAATAACCGCAGAAAATATTATCCCCTCGGCGCTTGATAAAAGCGCGGCGCTAAAGGTTGCCGCCGCCGTTAAAGAAGCCGCCGAAAAAAGCGGAGTTACAAGAAAAAGCACGGTACAGAACCGCCGTTAAAGCAGTATAAAAATCCCGAAAGCCTTGTTACTAAGTCTTTCGGGGATTTTGTTTTATAGGCATAAGATGGTCGAACACGGATTCGCCTCTCTTATGCCTGAATTTTACAGAGCGGTCAGTTTTCTATAATCTGCGGATTAAAAAGAAAGTCGTAAATATTCACCGTAAGCACGCCGTTTTCGTCATAGGTTTCGGGAACAACGTCTTTTGTTACAATGATTTTTTTAAAAGAATCTTCAATCTTTTTAAAAGGTCTTACTTCCTGTTCCTGCTTTTCTTCGGTCGGCAGTGAATACGCCGACTGAATATAATATCTTTTAGAGCCGAGGTTGCACACAAAATCGACTTCAAGCTGTTTTCGCTCCAAAACGCCGCTGCCGTTACGCTGTACCACGGGCACAACACCCACATCAACATTGAAGCCGCGCATTTTAAGCTCGTTATATATTACATTTTCCATAGCGTGAGTCTGCTCAAACTGACGGAAATTTATGCGCGCATTTCTCAACCCCAAATCGGAAAAATAGTACTTTTTAGGCGTATCGATATACGCTTTGCCTTTTATGTCATAACGCTGTACGGCTTCAATAAGAAACGCGTCTTCAAGGCATTTAATATACTTATTTATAGTGTTCGTCGTTATTTTGCTGTTTTTTACCGAGCGAAAAGTATTTTTCAGCTTTTCGGGGTTAGTCAAAGAGCCGATAGATGATGAAAGAATGTTCAATAAATCCTGAAGCTCGTCCTCTTTTTTCAGCCTGTTACGTTTAACAATGTCGCGTATATATATTTCGTCAAACAGATTCTGAAGCGTTCGCGCCTTGTCATTTGCGTTTTGGCGAAGCACAACAAGAGGGATTCCGCCGTACATCATATATTCGGTCAACCCCTCGTATTTGTCGCCTTTATATACGCTCATAAATTCGGCAAACGAGAGCGGAAACATTCTTATTTCATCGCCGCGTCCTGCAAATTCCGTAATGATGTCGCTCGAAAGAAATTTTGCATTGCTGCCTGTGACATATACGTCAATATTGCCCTTGCGCAAATACCCGTTTAAGACACTTTCAAAGCAATCCAAAAGCTGAACTTCGTCAAGCAAAAGGTAATAAGTCTTTTCATCCTTGATTTGAGCGCGTATATATGCCATAAATTTTTCGGGGTCAGCTTTTCTGTTTTCTTTTTCAAGTTTAATAAGGCTTTCGCCGATAGAAAGCAAATCTTCGGCAGAGTCAAACGCAAAGCGAATGATGTGGTCGGCTTTGACGCCCTCCGAAATCAGATAATTATAAAAAATTGTATTGAGCAGATATGACTTTCCGCATCTGCGAATGCCGGTTATAACCTTAACAAGACCGTTTTCTTTTCGGTCTATCAGGGCAGATAAATATAAATCACGTTTAATTTCCACAATGCACCTCAAATGAAGATTTTTGTAACAATTTACATTTTTCTTTATTATATTCTTGCCAAACAGCAAAGTCAACATTCAAAATGAATATTTCTGTAACAATTTACAAAAATCTTCATTTGAAATAAGCATAAGAGAACGAACCCCGACGGCCGTAAAGTAAAACAGCACAGCTACCTGTTGCATAACTGTGCTGTTTTTTTGTGTTATTTTAAAAATTCGGCGTCTTTTTCGGGAATCTCTTCGTGTTCTATTGAAGAAAAGCGTTCTGCCGTTACTTTAAGTCCGTATTTCTCGCGCAAGCGCAGAATTTCTTTCATCTCGGGCGAATTGTGGTGTCTGTCAAGCGCTTCTTTGGACTCCCATTTGTCAACAAGAAGAACCGTGTCTTCGGAAAGCGAAACGAAATATTCATACCCCGCATTCCCGCTTTTCTTTCTGATTTTTTCGGCGGTTCCGCTATTTTCCATTTCTTCTGAGAACGCACGCGCGTTTTCTCCGATGTAATAAAGATTTACTGTAATCATCTTACACCTCGTTAAAATATTTTACGATAAACTCCGTAACCGCGCCGAACATCGGGTGATTGCGAGAATCACAGCCGTCCCAATTTTCCCAAAGGGTTGTTGCACCGTGCTTCATCATATTATAAAACGAATTTTCGCCTTTGCTTGTAAGAAGCTTTTTTGCCAGCTCTTTTTCGCCGTTTTCGCAAAGCGTTTTTATTAATACATACGTTCCGAAAATGCCCGTGTCAAACTCGCCGAGCTTTTCGTATTTTTCGACAATGTTTTCAAGCGTTTTTTCGTTTCCGAGCCCCAAATCGAACCCGAAAGCGTCAGCCGCTTCGACAGAGCCGAAAAACGCGCCGCTTTTTTCGTCAAAATATTTTTCAAGAAAAGCCTTTTTAATGCGCTCGGCTCTTTCTTGCAATCTTGAAGAGTCTTTTTTGAGAGTTTTTGAAATTTCAATTACGCACATAAGCGCCCTGATGTAAAAATAAGTGTTCACAAACGGCTCGGGCAAGCGGTTTTTGTTGTGCGGCGCGCACCAATCGCCGAGACACCAGCCGCCTTTTTCGCCGCGCACAACAAGCGAGTTTTCGCTGTGCGACTCCATATAATCAAGATAAAGCAGCATATTGGGATAATATTTTTCAAGAATGTTTTTGTCGCCGTAAAACTCATAAAAATTGTAAGGCACAAAAACCATTGCGCCGCCCCAGCCGCCGGGACCGCCACCGCCGCCGTAAAACGGTGCGGTGTGTTCGACGTGACCGCTGAAAATATCCTGACTGTCGGCTATGTCATCAAGCCATTTTCTGTAAAGAGCCTCTGCGTCAAAGCACGTCATAACGGCACGCGACGCAAGCTGGCCGTCGCCCGTGTAGCCGAGCCTTTCGCGGTGAGGGCAGTCCGACGGCACAGAACAGTGAATGTTGTCAAGCTGGGTTCTTATAAACGCGTCAAAAATCCATTGCAAAACGGGGTCCGACGATTTAAAAGAGATTATTTTCTTTATATCGGTGTGCGCAACGCAGTATTCCAAAACCTCTGCTTCACCCAAAACTTCAAAATAGCGCGCGCCGTGCCATGTGAAATGCTGATGAAGCGCCGCTTTACAGCTGCCGTCGTAAATATATTCTTCACACTGCATTCTGCCCCTGCCGCCCGAATAGTGAAAATCAAGAGAGCCGTCGCTTTTAAGCTCCTCTGCAAAGCGCAGCAGGCAGCGCTCGTCCAAGGCGGCGCCGTCTTTGATTTTTATTACGGGGAAGCCGGCAACATTTTCGCCGATGTCATAAATTGCATAGTCGCCGCGCCTGAAAATGCATTTCGGGTAAAGCTTTCTGACAACTCTGTCCTCGGGGTAATTTGAAAGTCTGAAAAGCGAAAGGGGCGCCGCTTCTTCGTCGCATTTTTTCCATTCGCCGAAGGTCGGTTCTGTTGAAAAATCGTAATTTCCGCGGCGCAAATCCTGCGTTTCGCCGAAATATATGTTGGCGCGCGTGATAAACGACTTTGTAAAAAGAGTATCGCCGTCGCTTTTTGCGATTATTTCACCGTCTTTTGTTATTTTAAAGCAGAGCTTTAAAAAGCCGTATTTATTAATACCCTCGTTGCGGCTTTCGTGCTGGCAGTACCAGCCGCCGCCGAGGTGAAATACAACGGTGTTTTTGCCGTCAACAAGAAGGTCCGTTATGTCAAAGCGCTCGTAATACACCCTGTAAGTGAGCGTGTCGAATATCGGATAGCACAAAACCGAAAGGTCGCGCGCGTTATAGTTGCTCCACGCGGGCGCAAAAAGTCTGTCGCTTACGCTTTTGCCGTTGACAAAAATTTCGGAAAACCCGAGAGCGGAAACCGTAAGATAAACCCTGTTTTTATCGTGGGTATGGGTGTAATTAAAGCTTTTTTTGACAATTGCCGCTTCAAGCTCCTTATTAAAAGAGAGCCACATACAGCCGTCAAAAACAAAGCTTTTTTCAACCTTAATATATCGCGCGCCGTCTTTTTTATACGTCACGCCGCACTTTGCAAAGCCGTTTTTTTCAAAAAACGGCAAAAGCTCTGCGGGGGCTTCGGCAAAAAGTGTTTCGCCGCCGAGCTTTTTAACCTCGCTAAAAGCGGCAGAAAGTATTTTTGAGCCGTGCTTAAAGCGCCTGTATTCTTCTTTTATGAAAATATTTGAAACTTCAAACGTTTTTTCGTCCGTCCTTTTTATAACGGCGCTCCCCATAACTTCGTCTACAAGAACAAAGCTTGAAGAAAACGTGTTTTCATCTATATTCTTTATAATATATCTCACATTTTGCATGGCGTTTCTCCAAAAAACCGCCGACAGACCGAAGCAAGAATTTGTACCTGTCGTCAATCGGCGGTTAAAGGCTTTATTTTTTAATAGGGACTATAACAAAGTTAAAGTCAAGCTCTTTTGTTGCGTCAACCTCGTATTCGGGCAAGGTGTTCGGCCCGCACGAGCCTGTGCCCGTGCCGCAGGTGAAGCCGTCAAGCGTTACAAATGTCGTGTTTTCGTCCTTTAAATCTTCGCGGTGCGCGGCGTTATAAAGCGCGGTCTGCGAATAGTTGTGAACGTTGAACGTGAACTTTTTGTCGGAATAAATGAGTATTTCATCGCCGTTTTCGTTTTTGAGCTTGAGATACGACGTGTCGCAGTGGTTCATATTGTCCTGCGGACGAATGTAAGGCTCGTGCTCGTCTTTAACGGCGGCACAATAAAGTCCTATAAACGACTGCGCCTTGCAGTCCGAAAGGCACTCGTTTTCGCCCCTGCCGAAATATTCGATTTCGGAAAAGCTCTTGTCTGTTTCAAACGTAAGGCCGAGTCTCGGAAGCTTTTCGACTTTTTCTTCACTGCCCTCGCAAGGCATAAGCGCAACTTCAATATCAACAATACCGTTTGCGCCGATTATGTAAAGAACGCTTGCGTTAAAGAGCACGTCGTGCTCGCCGTAGACCAAAATATATTCGCTGACCGAGGCAATTCCCGATTTAACCTCTGCCGTAAGGTCCTCAAGCACAAGCTTTGCTTCGGCTTTAAGCCCGTGAGGCTCCCAATTGCGGCGCTTTACGCGGTCGTTATCCATATATGCCCTTGTAAGGTTCAGCGTGAAGCCCTTGTGAGACACCGGCGACTGATTAAGTACAGAAACGCCGTCTTTTTCGTATTTTGTCATTTCGCCCGTCTCTTCCGAGAACTCTATTTTGCCGCCGTCAAAATTAACGGTAACAGTCTCGCCGTCGGACGAAACAGAAACCTCGCCCGCGTTAAGCGACGGGTAATTAAAGCGCGCCTCGCTGAGCGTTAACTGCTCTTTTGCAATTTCAAAATCGCCGTTTATGTAGTATATGTCAAGATAGGTGTTTTTGGTGTAATCGACCTTCGGCAAGGGAAGCTTATACGTTTTTTCTTTTCTCGGGTCAATATCCGTCGAAAAGCTACCGCAGCTTTCGGTTTCGCCGTCTACGTTGTATTCCCAATAAACCTCGATATACGAAGAATTTTTAAAGAAGTTGGTGTTGAAAAGCGTAAGGCTGTTGCCGGCAAGGCGTCTTACTCTTAAAGGTCTGTAGACCTCTTTCATTTCAAGCGCGCCCGTGTGCGGCGTTCTGTCGGGATAGAAAAGACCGTCCACACAGAAGCACCCGTCATGAAGCTTTTCGCCGTGGTCGCCGCCGTAGGTGTATTCGTATTTAAAGCCGTCGCCGACGTGTCTTACCGAATGGTCGGCCCATTCCCAAATACAGCCGCCCATAAAAATGTCGTCCGACTCAAACATTCTCATATATTCTTCAAGTGCGCCCGGGCCCATACCCATGGCATGGCAGTATTCGCAAAGATAGAACGGAACTTCGGTATATTCTTTTCCGCGCTTTCTTTCTCTTACCTTTTTAAGCTCGTCGGGGTGGGTATACATCTCCGAAAAGACGTCATAATGCTTGCGTTTCGTATGGCAAACACCCTCATAATGAACGGGGATGTTTGTTTTAAGCTCTTCTTTGAGCATTTTATAGCACTTGTCGTGGCATTTGTAGCCCATCGACTCGTTGCCGAGCGACCACATAATTATGCACGGATGCGTGCGGTCGCGCATGTACATACGTCTTACCCTGTCCGTGTAGCGCTTTGCCCACTTGAGGTCGTGGCTTATGCAGTCTTCGGGAACGCCGAGATGCCAAAGACCGTGTGTTTCTATATCAGCTTCGTCCACAAGATAAAGTCCGTAAACATCGCAAAGCGTAAGGAAAATCGGGTCGGGCGGATAGTGCGACGTCCTGACGCAGTTGACGTTGTATTCTTTCATAAGGCGAACGTCGCGCTCCAAATCGTCAATGCCCATAGCGTAGCCTTTTGTTTCGTGCGTGTCGTGGTGGTTTACGCCTTTGAGCTTGATTTTTTGACCGTTGAAAAGGAAGGTCGTGCCGTCGATTTTTATATCGCGGAAGCCGACGAATGCACGGACAGTCTCTTTTTCTTCTTCGCCGTCAAAAAGAGTTATGTAAAGCTCATAAAGACGCGGAATTTCTGCGCTCCACTCCGCAACCGAAAGCTTTTTAAAATCTATTTCGCCCGATTTTTCCAAAGCGGCTGATTTTTCGGCGATTAAATCTTCGCCGTCAAAAAGAGCGGCTTTAACGGTTTTGCCGTCAAGCTTGCCGTTTGCTTTGTATTTTAAAAAGAGGTCATATTTTTTGCCGTTTTTCTGCGCGGTGGCTTCATAGTCGAAAATGTATGTTTTGTCGTAAGCATAAAGCAAAACGTCTCTGAAAATGCCGTTTTCGCGGAACATATCCTGCGCTTCAAGATATGAGCCGTTGCACCATTTGAAAACTACCGCGACAATTTCGTTTTCGCCTTCTTTAAGATGTTTTGTAATATCAAATTCATAAGAATTGTGCGATGCCTCGCCGTAGCCGACAAATTCGCCGTTTACATAAAGGTCAACGCACGGCGAAACCCCGAGAAATGTTATGATATACACCTTGTCTGTGCTTTCGATATTAATTTTCTTGCGATAAACCCCGCATGAAAAGTCCTCGGGAAGCTCGGGCGGCTTTACGCCCTGCTCTTTCGGAACGCCCAAAGCGTCGGGGTCAAAGCCGTAGGGGCAGTTAAGATAAACGGGGCTTTCATAGCCCGTCCTTTGCCAGGTTGAGGGCACGTTTACCTTGTCAAACGAAACCTTTGACGAGTCAAACGTTTTCGGAAGCTTTGATTTTTTCTTGTAATATTTAAAATCCCATTCGCCCGAAAGAAGCGTAACAAACCCGCTTTCGCGGCGCTCTGTCCTGAAATCGGCGCGTTTTGCCTCTTCAAGCGTCCTTTGGGGAATAAAATACGCCCTCGGAGCTAAACGGCCTTTTTCAACGGTGTTGAAATCGCAGTGGTTTGTCAAGTTAAAAGTATATTTCATAACTCTCCTCCAAAAAGGATATTTTTACACGGCGCAAGAAATTTTCTTTGCCTATCTCATATTAACATATCGCAATCCGTTTTTCAATTTAAAAATGGGAAATACAGCACAATCCGCAAAAAAAGCGCCATCTTATAATAAGGTGGCGTTTTTTGTGGGCTTAAATGTATTTACAAAATCAAGACGTATAGGTTTTTACAGTGTCGATATAACATCTTTTAAAAACGACTTTTAAACTAAAAATCAAAGAGCTCGTCGTAAGTTACGGACAAAATAGTCTTTAATAGCCGTATTTCGTCAGGATAGACATGACGTTGTCCGACTTCAATTTTTGCCAAAGCGCTTCTTGTTATATCGCATCCACCTATTTGAAGTTTTGCTGCTACTTGTTCTTGGGTTAGCTGTTTAGCTTCTCGTGCTCTCCTTATATTTTTACCGAAAAGCCTTTCATATTCGGGATTCATTTTACCACTCCGGACATACTTTTTAGTATTTTGTGTAAGGTCTGTTGACATAATTCTAACAGTGTGATATATTTGTTTTGCACCTATATGGGTGCAACAACTTTTTTGAATACAGTTGCAATAAGAAAAAACTGTTTGCATCTGCAATGCAGAACAACAAACAGTTTTTGAAATATTAAACATTAATTTAAAGGGGTATGTGGAAATGAAAATCCGAATAACTTGTCTTTTCTTGGCTTTGATTATGACATTCTCAGCGTTTTCAAGCGCTATTTTACCGGTTTACGCAAATACGGAGCAGCCTATTGGCGATGACGATTTTAGTCAAGTAAGTTATACTGATATTTTTTACGGCTATACAGGGTATTTAGAGTATTATAACGATGTAATGCGAACACCCATTACCGATTCAATAATTAGTGCAGGAGAACAATTTGGTATTGATGACAAATTTTTTGCATCTTTGGAAACGGCGTTAGATTCTGTCGGCAGTTTTAGTAAAACGTTTTATGCTGTTACCGATGCTATAGGGCTAACTTCCGAAATGAATGATGATGCAGCAAACAGCGCAATAGTCAACGTTTTAAAAAACATTTATGAAGATGAGAGCAGCGAGTTTTGGGATAAAGTTATAAATGACGAGTCAAAATGCTTTAAGGCCCTCAAAACAACCTTTAGTTTCATTGAAAACTTTAATGAAGCCGGATACAGCAACTATACATTAAATGAAATATATTATGATATCCTGCAACAATCCATATCAAAAATGTGCGAGTTTGACACAGCTATAGGTTCATTAGATGTATCTGTTAAAATGGTTATTACAAATACACTCTATGATTACTATAAGGATTGTTTAACGAATTGGGACTACATTATAAAGCTCACCAAATGTATTAACACGGTATTGTTTTATCAAAATGTCGAGGTTGAGCTCATTGATTATATCATGGGTTTTGACAATTTGGACGAGGATTTAATAAAAGGTCTCAAAAAAATTAAATCTTACATAAAAACAAATTATGCTTCCTATTTTGCCGAAGCGGTAACAAAAGAAGTAATAGACAAAACCCTTGATAAAATCGGCAATTTCCTTGGATATGGTGCACCTATAGCCAAATTGGCGGGAACTGCGTGCAAAGTGGCAAGTTGGCTGTTCTTTGACGTTATTTATAAACACGCTGATGCAAAGGAATATTTGAGTTATCTTTATTCAGTCAAATTCTTGTACTCCATTCAACACGAAATGAATACAAAATTAAAATTTTTTGATTCTGATTTGGTTTATTCCGCCACAATCAAAGATTTTAACTATTTCTATATAATTTATTCTGCCGTTTTTAAGTCATCAAAAAAATATGCGGAAAAACTGTTGAGAAAAGATATAGATTATACATATCAAAACGAATTTTTCAAATGCGACTCTTTTATTGACTATATTAGAACAGAGGTGGAAAAAATTGATGTAAACAAAAGGGTTGAAAAGGCAACTATAACCGATAAAACATATAAATTTACCGAAACTGTAGTTCTTTCTGATAAACCAACCGATTCACCGTGTTTAGTTACTTTTCATAACCGCATATTAGCCCCGCTTGTAATTGATAATAACGTTGACTATGACAATTGCGATTTGATTGTTCCCGGTTTAACAATAAACCGCTCACTTACGCTAAACAACACAATAACTGTTAATGGTAATTATAGTTCCGGAAATGTTGCCGGCGCGACAATAACTATAGGCAATAACGGAATTTTAGTTGTACGCGGAAATTCAAATATATATGCATCAAACCATGGGTACGATGTAAATACGACTTCGACCTTTAGGGTCAATTCCGGCGGTCAGTTCTATACAAACAACTTATCGCTAAGAGGACACAAAGAGATTGGCGGTGGTTATAATTATATAAATTTGTACAATTACGGACTTATAAATGTGTATGGAGATTTAAACACTAACAGTTTGATTAATATTTATAATTATGGTTCGATTACGGTTTCCAATAACGCAAATTTAATAGCCGATGTACACTGGACGAGTGTTACTAACGGAAATCTCTATATATATAACAAGGCAAGTTTCAGTGTTAATAATATGACATTAAAAGGTTCAAATTATTATAACACAGGAAATAACTGGTTCCACATTTATTTATATGGAAAATTGAGTGTAAACGGCAATTTCAGCGCCAGCAGAAGCTTTGTTTCGTTTGCCCAGCTTGACGAGAGTTCCGTTTGGACTGTCAACGGAGATTTTTGCACAGATGTTTTAAACGAAAAAGTGATTTATGGATTCGATGTAAGTTCATGCCAGGGCTATGCATGTGAGCTTTCGGCCGGAAAATTGATTTTACGAGGTGATTATAAAAAAGGGGGCGGCATAACGATTACTCCGAGTGCTAACCATATTATTATATTAGACGGTGACAAGCAGCAAAATATTGATGCAATAAACGCCGGTAACATAGTTATCAATAATACAAATGGTGTGAAATTCAATTCAGCGATTTCGGTTACAACTTTGTTTAACCATAACAGGAATGTTTTTACACTTTATAATAGCGGAAGAGGTTCGACATTCCCGGATTATGATGGCGACGGCTATAAGGACAATGTTGACCCATATCCCCTAATCAAACACCCCGACGAACATAATTATGTGTTTACAGAAACTGTATCGCCGACATGTACAGCACAGGGTTACGACTTATACATATGCCCGTTTTGCAATGGCACAGAAAAAAGAAATTATACAAATACAATTGCCCATACCTTTGAATTTTCTCAAACAGTTTTACCAACATGTACGGAACAAGGCTATGATTTGTATATTTGCAAAACTTGTAATGGTGCTGAGCACCGAAATAAGGTGGCTGCAACAGGGCACACTTACTCATTTACAAAAACTGTATTGCCAACCTGCACAGCTCAAGGTTACGATTTATACACTTGTACAATTTGTAACGGAACCGAATCCAGAAACAAAGTGCCGGCTAATGGGCATGACTATTCACTTACGCAGAAGGTTCTGCCAACCTGTACAGAACAAGGCTATGACTTGTATATTTGTGCTGTTTGCAGTAAAGCAGAAAAACGCAATACGGTTGAATCAACGGGGCACACTTATGAAGTGAAGAGCAATACCGCGACTTGTACAGAGGCGGGAATAAAAACAAGTGTTTGTTCCAAATGCAATGATACTCAACAAACGGAAGTTTCGGCATTGGGGCACTCTTATAAAAAAATTTATACGGCACCAACATGTACCGAAGCCGGAGGATATACCAACACTTGCATCCGTTGTGATGACACTACTTATATTGTTTATGAAAAAAGGGGACACGACTATGGCGAAGAATCCGGAGTCGATTACATAAACAAAATTTCTGAAAGCAAAATATCAAAATTTCCTGAACGTTTTGACGAGTATTACCACACAAGCTCTTCTATTGGAACGGAAAAAAACACCGCGGCATTTACATTTAATGTGGCTGTTCCAAATGAGATAAAACTTAACATTAACAAAGTAGAAGAAGTTAAAGAATATCAATTTTCCGTTTATAAAGGTGCGTTTCTTTTCCGTAAAACTTGCGGCGGTATATTTGCTTATGATAAATCGACTAACAGACCGCCCGAACAGTCGGCAATTCCTTATACGGATAAAGACGGAAATTTAGTTAATATGAATTATGTCGATTATAAGGCAGATGATGAGTGGGTTTGCGGTGAGTATACACTCGAAAAAGCGGGAATTGTTGATACTTCCGGGAAAGTTGTTTGCGTTAATTTTGCAGAAACAAGACCTCATATTGTATATACACGAGATGAGGCAACCGAGAAAGGAATACTAAACAGCGACGGAACTGTCAATGTAACTTCTGCTCTTATCGCTACGTATGGCGTGTCATTTTCTGCCGGCATTCCCGGAGTCTATTTTACAGCGACAGCGATAACCGCAACAAGCAACCGCAAATTTATTAACGTATTTGGCTTTGATGAGAGCTCAAAGGATAACATTAAACCCGGCAAATATTCCGTCAATCTTTGCTTTTATCATAGCAGTATAAGCGGGTTAACTGAAACTGTTTTTAAAATTTATGACGGCAGCCTGATTGCTAAAACCCCCGCTACGCTTTCATCCGAAGAGCAAATAACTTATACTTGTATAGATTGTGGGGAGACGCACACAAAATCGTGCAATCTCAATCTTGCGGATTTTAAAATTGCGGCAGCATCTCTTTCTTTAGAGAGTAATATAAGAATGAATTATAAAGTCCTAAAGACGGCTATAGCTGACTTCGAAAACCCCTATATTGAGGTTGAAAGAAATGGGAAAACCGTAAAAATAACAGAGTATACAGAGCAGGGTAATTATTATGTGTTCTCATATAAAAATATAGCGCCCCAGTGTATGGGTGATACAATAACCGCTGTTTTACATGGTTTTCATAATGGTATATTATACAGTAGCTCTGCTCTCAACTTTAGTGTGCGAGAGTATGTATATAGTGTTTTGCAAATATGTAATGAAGAAAAATATGCGAACTTAAGAACTTTATTAGTCGATATGCTTAATTACGGTGCAACCGCACAAGTCTATATGAAGTATAACACAAAAGAACTTGTTAATTCCGATTTAACAGACGTGCAGAAGTCGTGGGCTTCAAGTGATGGACAGGCTCTAAAAAACATCATCAATCCAAATTACAATACAGTAGAGAAAGGGGATATTTTTTGGAAAGGTGCGGGGCTGTATCTTTACGATTCAGTCTCTGTTCGCTATACTTTTACTGCCGAGGATATTAGTAATTTAATAATTAAAGTTAGTTGTAATGAAAAGGAGTGGTCCTACGGAACAAGTGACATAATTGATAACGGAAACGGAACATATTCTATCATTTTTGACCGCTTAAATGCTCACCAAATGTTTGATGAAATATATATTACAGCTTACAGGGGGGAAAATGCAGTTAGCAACACATTGCTCTTCAGTGTCGAATCTTATGCTTATCAGGTGCAATCTACGATGAGTGGCTCGGATTTAGCAATGCTAACAAATTCAATGATAAAATATGGTGCTTCTGCAAAAAAATACGCAAAATAAAGGAGTTTTAATTATTATGGAAAAACATTATGAAAAGCCTGAAATTACTATCACTTTCTTTGAAATAGCTGACGCTATTACTTTAAGCGGTGATGTTCCGATTGAACTTCCGGACATAACATTTTTAAATAATGAAAATTGGTATTAAGGAAAAATCCTATTAAGTTAGTTTCTCTGGAAATTGCGCCTATTCAGCTCGAAGGCGCAACAACAGAAAAACAGTGTTTTCGACAGAATATTTTCTCAATAAATACCACTGGTTAGGTTGCCTGCCACAAAAAACAGAAAGCACTCCATTGCAGAATGTTTTCTGTTTTTTTATTTATCAAATTATTAAGGTTTGTCTTGAGGTTTTTCGATTTATCGCACTGACATATTTACAAAAAAATAACCCTGCAAAGCAGATGCCTTGCAGGGAATTTTTGTTATGTTTTGCGATTTCACTGCGATTTGCCGTAAAATTACTGCTCAACGGAATAAACGCTGACTTTTTTGCGGTCTTTGCCGAGACGCTCAAAGCGAACCTGACCGTCTACAAGTGCGAAAAGAGTATCGTCCTTGCCTTTGCCTACGTTTGTGCCGGGATGGATTTTTGTTCCTCTCTGTCTTACAAGGACGTTGCCTGCAAGAACGAACTGACCGTCGGCGCGCTTTGCACCGAGTCTTTTGGATTCGGAATCACGGCCGTTACGGGTAGAACCCATACCTTTTTTATGAGCGAATAACTGGATATTGAGTTTAAGCATTAGTTACACCTCCGTGATGATACTGACATATGCGGGGTATTGCTCCCTTAACTGATTCAAATGAAGCGCGAAGCCGTTTAAAAAGTCCGACGCCCTGCTTTTGCAGGTTTCGTCAACGACAAACTTCATATAGCCGTCGTCAACCTCGGCATCGGCTTTAACGCCGACCGTCTCAAGCAAGGTGTTTGCCGTGAGATATGCCGCCGAAGAAACAGCCGCGCAAACAATGTCGCGCCCTCTTTCGGCAGAACCCGAGTGACCTTTTATAATGAAGCCGCGGGGAGCACCGTCGTCAAAATTTAAAAGCGTAATGTTTATCATTATGCATTGATGGCTGAAATTTCAACCTTTGTGTAGGGCTGTCTGTGGCCCATTTTACGCTTTTCGTTCTTTTTGGGCTTGTAAGTCATAACGGTTACTTTCTTGGCTTTGCCGTTTTTAAGAACCTTGGCTGCAACAGAAGCGCCTTCAACATAAGGAGCGCCTACCTTGATGCCGTCGTCGGTGCCGACTGCAATAACCTTGTCAAACGTAACCTCGGAGTCAGCCTCAACGCCGAGCTTTTCGATGAAAACAACGTCACCGTTCTCGACCTTGTACTGCTTTCCGCCTGTTTCGATGATTGCGTACATAAGTTTTACCTGCTTTCTTTCAGTCTCGCTAACAAGGCATACATACTTAATATGTATTTGTGAGGACGCACCTCGCCCTTAATATGCGGCAAAGTGTATTTTACCAAATCAGGCACGGCTTGTCAATAGTTTTTTCGATATACTTTTTCGGGTGCGGTTTTATTTCATTCTTGCGTATTTTCCGAGAAGCTTTATGTCGTTCATATCGAAAAATCCGTTTTCGGTTCTCATTTTGTCGCCCCATGCGTCATAAATCTCGTCATAGGTTGCCGTTTTAAGATTTAAAAGCTTGCGGTTTTTGCCGTTTGTGCCTTTTATAAACCAATTTGACACATCTGAAAATCTGCTGTGACCCTTATAAGTCCAGCTGCACCAATTATAATGCGCCTTGTTATATGTTTTTAAAATATGTTCAAGCGAGGGCTTTCCGCGGCACTGCGAAAACTCGCCGACAATAACGGGAACATTGAAGGCGCGCGCCTTTTCAAGAAGCACAAAGCCCGTGTAAAGCGCGTTATAGGGCAAATATGTGTGGTACTGATACATCACGTTTTCCCAGCCGTAGACCTTGGGTTTTGTAATGTCAAGCGGAGTCCAAATGGCTTCAAGTGTGATTATATGCTTTTTATCGACCTCTCTTACCGCTTTGTAAAGCAGGTCGTATACCTCGCGGTATTTTTTGTTATTCTTTTCAAGCGTTTTGTATTCGCACATCGGCTCGTTCATAAGGTCATACGCCGCAACGGCGGGTTCGTCTTTAAAAACGCTCGCAATATCGCGCCAAAGCTTCGCCGCGATATTTCTGAAATTTTCGCCCTCTTTTGTGTCGTCATAAAGCCGGCAATGTTTTTCGCGGCAGCAGTGATGCGCAATGCTTTGATGCCCCGGCACGCCGTGCATATCGAGAACCACATACATTCCGCGCTTTTTGCACTGCTCAACAATCCATTTAAGGCGCGAAAAATCCTTTTCGCCGTTTTCGTCGAGATAGTATGTTCCGTTGTCGTCGCTTTGAAAATTCCTGTACCAAAACGGCACTCTGAGGCACGAAAAGCCCGCGTCTTTTAATATGTCAAGGTCGTATTCGGTAATAAAATTATCTTCAAAGCGGTTTATTAAAGCTCTTGCCTTTTCTTTGCCGAAGCGGCTTTCAAGCTCCGTCACAATATCCCACTGTGCAGAAACGCCGTCATACGAAGCCATCCACTGCTCCTGAAGAAGCCATCCGCCGAGATTTGTTCCGCGCAAAAGCACCTCTTCGTTTTTTTCGTTTAATATGTATTTGCCGTCGCAGTGCAAAAAATCGCCGTTTCCTATAGCTCTGTTCATTCTGCGGCTACCTCCTTTTTATGCTCTTTTTCTTCTTCCTCCTCCGAAAGCATTCCGACAATCGCCTGAAGCTCTTCGGGGCCCTCGTCCTTCTTTTCGTCGGCTATGAGCGCGCGCCTTGCGTTAAGGCGCATATACATCTCTTCGCGCTTTGCGCCCGTAAGGTCATAGAAGAACACAGGAATTATGTTGATAAACGCCGGTATCGACCAGCCGAAAATATAAAGGAAATAAAGCTTTTTATAAACGTTTATGTTACCCTGTGCAAAATATGTCATAGGCTTTGTCGTGTCGTAACCCGTCCACTTGAACACCGCGACGGTAAACAGCGCGCTTAAAGGCGAAGTGAATTTCGTTACAAGGTTTTTAATCAAATCAAACGTGCCGTCGGGTCTTTCGCCCGTGACATATTCGGTATAGTCGTTGATTTCGCGCCCCATTTCGGCTTCAAATATCATTGCGGGCGCGTCGTCAACGCCGTTAAGCGCCCACAAAAACGCAAACTGAAGGCTGAAAAGAAGCGGCTTGTCAATCCACATATTTCCGAAAAAGAACTGCGCGAACGCCCTTACTATATCTATTATTCTGAAAGCGAGCACGCCGTTTCTGATGTTGCCCTTAAACAGCTTCATAAACTTGGGCACAAGCGCTATGCCGAGGTTTCTTACGACTATATTCGGAAAATACACAAGGCCCGATTTGATTGCTCCGCCGATTATTTCAAGCTGAGTGACAAGCTCCCAGTTGTAACCGCCCGTTCCGTACCAGCTTGTAAGGAACGACGTTGCAAAGTTTCGCATGGCGTATTTGTTTTTGAGAATATAGAACAGCGACTTTGTGATGGGCGCGGGCTTTTGCTGTAAAAGTATTCTTTCGCGTGTGCCGAAAGCGAGCGCCATATTGGAAGCAGAACCGAAAATCGCCGCAAAAACGCCGAGAAACGCAAACAGCGACTGCATTGAAATGTTTGTTGCGCCCCAACGGTTGAGGTCCTGAATGGGCATAAACAGCACATACACAATACCCGCGCCGAAGTCGTTGGCATATTGGCTTAAAACGCCCAAAGTAATTCTGTCTTTTGGGTTCGGCGTCATAAGCGACGCTATGTTGTTTCGCGGAATGTTATATATTGTTGAAAACGTCTCCTGAATAAACAGCGTCACAAACAAAAATATAATTTTTTTCGGGTCGGCTGTGTCGGAATTGTTGAAAAACAGCCCGCCGCAATAAAGCAGCGCCGTAGAAAGATAATACGGTATCGGCGTGAAAATCATATACGGCCGCGCTTTGCCCCAACGCGTCCTCGTTTTGTCGTATATCATACCCATAAGCGGGTCGTTCAAAGCGTCATAAATGCTTATAAGCGCCCTTATTGCGGCGACATAAAGCATATCCACCTTTAAAACGCTTACAAAATAAAGCGTCTGATATGTTCCGATTCCGCCGACGATGTTGCCCGCAAACGACGCAAGCGCCGGATAGAGCATTTCTTTTGGGCTTAAAACCCTTGTATTGAACATTTCGGCGGCAAGAGTTTTGTACTTTGAAAGCTTTGAGTCGGAAAGCTTTTTTGCCGAGCAAGCCTCGGCGTCAAACATCTGCCTTACAAAATCCTGTTTCTCTGTTGCCATTTATATCCCCCTTTTCGGTCAGTTTGTTAAGCATAAGAGCGCCGAACCCGGTCGACTCTCTTATGCTTTTACCGCAACAACGCACGATGAGCGGAAATATCCGTCCTTTGCCACGGCAAACACCCGCGTTTCGCCCGCGCCGTGCGCCGTAACAACTCCGTTTTCGTCTACCGAAGCAACGTTTTCATCCTCAGAGAACCACAAAACGTCTTTTATTGTGGCGTTTTTCGGCGAAACTTCGGCTTTGAGCGAAGCCGTTTCGCCCGGTTTCAGCGAAAGCTCTTTGGGCGTTGTTTTAATTTCTTCAACCGGCTTTCTTACGGTTACCTCGCACGAGTCTTTGTAGGTGTTGCCGAGATATGTAAATTCAGCCGTTATGGTCACGGGCTTTTCGCTCGTTTTTATACCCTTTATATATCCGCGGTCGTCAACCTCGGCTGTTTCGGGGTCTGACGAGGTCCACAGAACGGTCACTTCTTCATCTGCCGTTCTGAACGCTTCAAGCGCTTCGGTTTTGCCCTTTTCCATACTTAAAACGTTCTTTGAAAGCTTTAGACCGGCGTATGTATATATGTGATTTTCAAACGCCGAAAGCGAAAAGCTTATATCGCGTGTGCCAAGAGATTTAAAATCGCCCGTAAACGTCAAAGTCAGCTTGATATTGTAAGAGCGTTTATACACAACCTTTTTCATAGTGCCGCTTTGGGCTTCTTCTTCGGCGTTAATTTCAAAGTCGCGGCATTCAAAAGAGAACGCGTCTATTGAAGCTGTTTTCTCTATTTCTTCAAGTGCCGCCGCTTTCACCTTTTCAAAAACGTCCGCACCCGTGCTTTTTGCTATATCCGCATTTTCACAACCGCCGTTAAGCACAAAATCATAAAAGAGCGTGTCGCAATCGACAACGTTTTCGCCGTCCTCGCGCCCGACTTTTTCTTCGGATTTCAGAACGTCGTTGCTTTCGAGCACCGAATGTACAATATGACTTGACCAATCCTCGCCGAATTTGCCGTCAAAAGAGCCGTATCCGTTTTTCAGCGACTCTATCGCTTTGGGTTTTATGTATTTTAAAAATGCCGAAAACTTGTCGCTTTCTTCGCCCGAGACTTCTATTGAGTCGTCGGGAATTTCTATTTCTGTATAAACAGAAAGCTTTACTTTGTTAAAGTCGCGCGTTTTTTCAAGCGACTGCGAAAACTCCGAAAGCTGTTCTTCTTTTGAAGTGTTTTTTACAACAACGGTTTTCGGCACTGCCGACTGCGGGTCGTATGTGCCCTCTTTGCTTAGTATGTTTATTGCGCCGAACACCATACCGCCGAGAAAAATCAGTATAAGAAGTGCAACGATAAGCGCAAACAGCCGCTTTTTCTTTTTTTCGTCGTTTTCAAGCGCTTCTACGCGCTCTGTGTATCTGCTCATTTTCCCTCAACCTCCTCAATAAGCTTTACCGCTTCTTCGGCTTCGTCCTCGCTCTTGCCGCGAATGGTGTCCTCAATCGCTTTCATTCTTTCGGCGTGCTCCTCTTCCGTTTCAAAAATCGGATATGGCAAATCGCAGAGCTTTATTTCGCCCTTTTTGACTTTTTTTGAAATATCGACCCTATAGATGTCGCCCTCTTTGTATTTTACTTTTGTGCCCTTTACTATTACGCCGAGGCTCACTGCAAAAAACAGTGCAAAAACCGCCATAAGAACATATGCCCCGAAGCCTGTTTTCACAGAAAACGCCGAGCCTAAAGACGCCGCTTCCTTTTTTAAGGTATTCATACCGAAAAGCGCCGCCGCAGAAGACGCAAACCCCAGCGCGCCGAAAGCGCAAAGCAGAACGTTCATTACCTTTGAGCCGGCAAAACAAAACAATTCAAACAAAAGAATAAGCACCGAAAAAAGCGCCGATACCGCAAACGCCGCGCCGACAAAGCCCGCCGCGCTCATTACGCCGCCGAGAATTTCCGCGTCCTTTAAAGTCAAGAGCATAGGAATTGTTCCGTCGGAAAAAGCCGAAACGGCGCCGAGAAGCCCGAAATCAATTTTGCCCTCGTAAAGCGGCAGACTGATATTTAAGGTGCAAACAGAAACAAGCGTTGCAAGAACGGGCACAAAAGCGAGGGCAAGCCTTGCTTTTTGAAGCGCGCCCCCCAAAAGACACGCCACAACCCTTGCCCATTTCACGCGCGTAACGGCAAGACCGAGTTCCGCTTTTTTCGCGTCCTCATAAAAACGCTCTTCAAAGCCGTGAAACATCAGGTTCACGCCGCAAGCGGGGCAAGTCTGTTTCCAATCGAACACTGTGAGCTTTCGCCCGCAGTTTGGACATTTTGTCGCCATATTCTATCCCCCGAATCAAAAATCTGTTAATTTGTACTATATTAAGAATATCATATACCGTTTATTTAATCAACACAAAATTTTTTCGGTAAAGCGCAAAATTTTGAGCAAAATTATTTACAAAGCGAATATTTTTGTGTATACTTTATTTATATGTTTTTTGAAAGGAAAGTTTTTATGAAAAAACCGTTTAAAGCGTTGGCTTTACTTCTTTCCCTTGTTATTCTTTCGGCGTCCGTTTCCGTTTCGTGCTTTGCCGCGGCAAACGAAAGCTATATTCCGTCGATTATCGTTCCGGGCATTTTCCAGAGCGAGGTCAAATATTATGAAAACGGCGAAGTCGCTCTTAACTCCGAGGGCGAGGAATATGAAAAACCGTTTTTCATCGACCCCACAAAAGAGGTTGTTGCGGACGCGCTCACAACAGCGCTTGTGCCGATAAGCAAGCTTCTTATTTCGCAGAAGGATAAAGATGAAATGGCGGCAAACGCCGTTGCCGATGTTCTTGCAAGAACGCTTATGGAAAAGCAGAAATGCGACGAAAACGGCAAATTTATCAACGACATAAGAGCCACAAAATATTATGACAGCGTTAAAGACCTTTCCGATTACGACAGGGAATACATCTTTAATCAGCTTCCGCTTCAGGACTATTGCAATATAGCGGGCGAAGAAAATCTTTATGTTTTCTCTTATGCTTCTCTCGGCAATATGATAGACACCGCAAAAGAGCTTTATGACTTTATCTCCTTTGTTAAAAAGGATTCAGGCTCAGATAAAGTCAACCTCGTTCCGATAAGCCAGGGCGGCTCTGTTGCGAACGCGCTTTTACAGCTTTATGCCGACAACAACAGAAGCCTTTCAGAGGACGTTCACAGAATCGTTTATATCGTTCCCGCGCTTGACGGCTCGCTTCTTCTCGGCGATATTTTTGAATACGGGCTTCTTGACGACGACGAGGAGCTTTACAAAAAAATGTTCCCCGCGCTTATGGGCGAGGACTACACGGCTTATCTTGTCAACATTATAATCCGCATTTTCCCCAATGCCGACCTCAACAACATTCTTGACAAGGCGGTTGAAAAGCTTGTCGGCGACTATATGCGTTTTTCAACGCTTCTTTGGGGCCTTGTGCCTTCGGGCAATTATCCCGGCTGCCGCGAAATTTATCTCAGCGACGAAATTTCAACCGAAATCCGCCGTCAGGCAGATTGGTATTACGGCGCTCAGCTCAACTCCGACAAAAATATTCTTAACGCGGTTAACGACGGCGTAGAGATTTTTGACGTTGTTGACTACAACGAATATCTTTATGAAATATGCGACTCGTGGAACAAGGTCAATGCAGACGGCATAATTCAGCTCGATTCAACGTCTATGGGCGCTTTCAGCCTCGGTGTTGACGTTCAGCTTCCGGCAGAATACACAACCCCCGCAGAGCTTAACAACTGCTCGGACCCCGCGCACCACGACCACTCTGACCCCAACAACATCGTTGACCCCTGTACAGGGCTTCTTCCCGAGACTACTTTCTACTTCTTTAACCAGAACCACGAAAAGACAGCCTCTAACGACATAATTATGAAGCTTGCCGCGGCGCTTCTTACGGACGATTCGTTTAAAACCGTATATTCGCGCCCCAACGAGTTCCCGCAGTTCAACAACGGCAGAAACGCAAAAGGCTTTATGAAAGACCTCAATGAATTTGAAAAGCTTGACGTTTCGGCGCTTTCGCCCGAGCTTAGAGCCGAGTATGACAGAGTTATTGAAGAAAGCCACGCGGCGCTTAACAACACCGTTTTAGCTCCCGACGATTTTGAACAGGCAAAGGCAAACTTCTATTCGGTACGCGAGCGCGTCAATTGCGCCCTCGAAGGCAAAGAGCCGTCGGATTCGGGCGACACTTCACTGTCATTCGACTTCACCGCAGTCCTTACAAAGCTTCTTAAAGTCGCAAGCGACATTCTTTATAAGCTCTTTAAAGGTCTCGGCTTCAGCGAGATGAAATGAGTTTAGCTGTTCTACTACCAGCCGTTAGCCGTTAGCTTTTAGCTGTTAGCTGCGCGGCTTCGCCGCGATTGTAACCGCGCAAAGCGCGGTGTATAGCGGAAAAACGCCTTGCGTTTTTGGCGGGCGGCAGGTTGCCGCCCCTACGGGGTAGCCTGTAGCTGTTAGCTTTTAGCTGTCAGCCTGCGTAGCGGTAACTTGCGTATTATCATTTTTATATTGTTGTTTAATGAACCCCGTAGATTGGTAAATCCGATTTACGGGGACTTTTTTTGAAGTAAGAAGTAATAAGTAAGAGTGAATAAGTGGATTATAATCCGCACGTTGTGCGGAAAAATTAAGGAAAACGGCGTTGTCGATTCCACGGGCGGCAGATTGCCATAAGAGCCGTTAGCTGTTGGCTGTTAGCCATTGTAGTACCCGCTGCGCGGAGCCGTGGGAACGCTTGCGCGTTCCGGCGGGCGGC
>ERZ808246.134-NODE-134-length-61518-cov-4.505231_pt1 | contig 61518 bp, 48 predicted proteins | sample MGYA00521083_ERZ808246 | MGnify/ENA primary metagenome ERZ808246 (study PRJEB31516, sample SAMN03275577) | gut metagenome | biome: mammalia-associated habitat; material: feces | host: Papio cynocephalus | place: Kenya | collected 2012-07-07 ... | reverse complement strand
GCGTTGCGGTCTATCTCCTTTTTGCTCACGGCATCCTTCTTCGACCATTCCATCAACATCTTGAGCTGCCAGTCTTTGTAGGGCTTGTAGGAGTTATGGTTGGAGATATTAGGAAAATCAGAACCACTCCAGTTGGCAATTTTGTCCTCGTATGCTGTGGCCATATAAAAGTAGATACGGGCGAAGTCGCCTTTGTACTCGTCGTTAGGCTCGAAGACTATGCCTGTATAGCCTGGGTAAGTGCAAGCACCTAACTTAGAGAAGCCATTGTTTGACTTGTACTTTTCACCTTTGGTTTCTCCGAAAGGCACATTGCCACGGCGATTGTTGACATAGCCATCGGCAGGTACGATGTGAACCAAGTCTGTGTACATCGGCTTTACTTTTCCACCGAACCAGCTCTTGGGGAAGGAATGCTCGCGGTTATAGACATCTCCTTCTTTTTTGTAACTGCCAGCTTGGTCTGTTCCGAAGCGGAAGTTGGTGGTATTGGAATACATATCCCATACTTTGTCATCTGCTCGTTTATCTGTTGTCTTATAGGCATCCCATAAGTCGTCATACGAGAGTTGGGTGTGCGGACTGACAATCTTGAACATGGCGGTCTTCAATGCCTTGCCTTTCAGACCGTCAGCACTCTTGTAGTATGTGCCTGAATTGTTAGGACCCTGGGCGAAAACACCAAGGGCAACAAACTGTAGCATGAGGAACAAAACCCCAAAAAGCTTCATGTTATTCTTCTTGTTCATAACGTTTGAATGCTAAAGTACAATAAAAATGTTAGATTATGCTCTGTAATTCTGTAACGATAATCTATGATCTATAAAATAGATGTGTGGCTTACAAATCCCCCAGATGTCGCTCTATCGGGATGCCTCGGTTGATGTCCTCGTTGTCCTTGTTCTGGTCTATCCAGTTGCGCAGGATATCCATGGCTGTACGGGTAGCATGGCGAAGATGGTCGCCGTCCTTCAATCTGCCGATGATGATGCTGGAGAAAATGTCGCCTGTGCCAGGAAACTGTACAGGGATTTCGTCGTAGGGCAGGAGAAAGTATTCTTCGGTGAGGTGATTGTAGCCCGCCACGGCATGTTGACCATCCACGATGCAGGAAGTGATGAGCACGGAGTGTGAGCCGATGGCTCTTAGTTTATCCACCAATTCGTAAGCCTCGTCCTTCGAGATGCCTTCTGCCTTGTACTCTGCATCGGTGAGGAGACAGGCCTCGGTATAGTTCGGAAAACAGAGGTGTGCCACGCTCAGCATCTCCTTCATACAGCGGATAGTGCTCTCGCTGGCTCCACCATAGAGTTTGCCGTAGTCGCCCATCACGGGATCGACATAGATGTCTGTGTCCAGTGCCGCTTGCTCCCGACAATATCGAGCCACAAGTTTCGCTTGTTGTTCCGAAGCCATGAATCCCGTGGTGATGGCATCGAAGTGAATGCCTAATTCGTTCCATTTCTGAAGGGCTTCCTCTATATAGGAGGTACACTCCAGGATGGCATACTTGCCGTATGGGAAGGTATTGCTGATAAGCATAGTGGGCAGGTTGAACACGTCGAGCCCCATATAAGAGAGGATAGGCATCTGCACGGCGGCAGATACCTTTCCATAGCCACACATATCGCTGACAATGAGAATGTTTCCTTTTTCTTTCATCTTTAGTGTTTTAATAACTTGCCGTACACTTGATACCCAAAGCTTCCACACGTGCCTTGATGGCATCAAGCACTTCTTTTGGAGCTTTCTCCAAGTTCTTGTCGGGAGTCTCACGGTCGATGGTATAGACCATTACTTGCTGAGGCTTGATGTCCTTCACCGCCTCCAACCAAGGAGCGATGTAGTATTCGCTGGTGTTGTCGAGACCGTCGCCACGGAGGAACATCGTCTGGATGATGACGTGTCCATTGAACATCTTCAAGTACTTGATGATGTCCTTCACGTCGTAGTTGGGTTGCTGCGGACGGTCGAGCTTTTTGATGTAATCTATATCCACCGTGTCGAGCTTCAGGATGTTGTTATCGACAAGCATCAATGCCTCCCTCACTTCCTCCTTATATATATAGGTGGCATTGCTGAGCACGGAAACCTTTACTTCAGGGAAATATTTCTTGCAGAGCGCCATTGTGTCCTCCACGATTCCCTTGAAGTCGGGATGGCCTGTAGGCTCGCCATTGCCAGCGAAGGTGATGTCATCGAGTGGCAGGTTCTTCTCATGCCGCTCCCTCAGCACCTTCTCTAATCCTTCCTTTACTTCCCCACGAGTAGGACGTTTGCGGCGAGGACGGAAGTCGGCGTTGAAGCCGCATTCGCAGTACATGCAGTCGAAAGAACAAACCTTGCCATCGGAAGGCATGAGGTTGATGCCGAGTGAAACTCCCAGACGACGGGAGTTCACTGGCCCAAATATCGGTGATGGATAAATAATAGTTGACATAAATTCTTGTTCTCCTATTTGGAATCTTTATTTAGCTTGCTCTTTTAGCAAGTCACGAATCTCGATGAGAAGTTTCTCCTCGGCAGTTGGCTCTGGTGCTTTAGGAGCCTCTGGCTCTTTCGGCTCTTCTTTCTTCTTGGCAATCTTGTTGACCACCTTGATGAGCATGAAGATGCAGAATGCAACGATGAGGAAATCGAGGCAGGTCTGCAGGAAATTACCATAGTTGATGGTAGCGGCTTTCAATTCTTCGCCAGCTACCTGTACCGTAGGCAGAGTAATCTTCAGGTCGGAGAAGTTAACGCCGCCGATGAGCCAGCCGATAGGAGGCATGATGACATCATCAACGATAGAACTAACGATTTTGCCAAAGGCACCGCCGATGATAACACCGACAGCCATGTCGAGCACATTGCCACGCATGGCGAATTCCTTGAATTCATTCAAAAATTTACTCATACTTTTACTCTTTTGTTTTTATGTTGTTAATATGAATGATAAACTTCCTTTATATATAATAAGGTATATGGCAAGTCCAGGTAAGTAGAGTTACCCCCTGAATGTCGGAAGAGCTCTATTTTAACAAATGAATTTTGCAATATAGAGTTTGCACTATGCCATAATAAGTGTAAAAAACGCAGCGATATTTTATGTCTGCTATTTATTTTTAACTTATTTAATACTCATTTCGTGTGCAAAGTTAGAAAAAAATTAGTAACTTTGCGCTCGAAAAGAAGAAAAAATGCTTGAAAGCTTGAAATTTTGAATGTTTCAGTACTTCAGGATGGCTTGAGAGCTTAAAATAAGTAATTATTTTAAACCATTAATTTAAATATTAAACAAAATGACAAAAGTTGCTATTAACGGCTTCGGCCGTATCGGTCGTCTGGCTTTCCGTCAGATGTTTGAGGCAGATGGTTATGAGGTAGTTGCAATCAATGACCTTACATCTCCAAAAATGTTGGCTCACCTTCTTAAGTATGATACAGCACAGGGTGGCTTCGCTGGTAAGTATGGCGAGGGCAAGCACACTGTAGAGGCAACAGACAACTCTATCATCGTTGATGGTAAGGAGATCACTATCTACGCTAAGCCAAACGCAGCTGAGCTTCCTTGGGGTGAGCTTGGTGTTGACGTAGTACTTGAGTGCACAGGTTTCTATACATCTAAGGAGAAGGCTTCTGCTCACCTTACAGCAGGTGCTAAGAAGGTAGTTATCTCTGCTCCAGCAGGTAACGATCTCCCTACTATCGTTTACAACACTAACCACAAGACTTTGACTCCAGCTGATACAGTTATCTCTGCAGCTTCTTGTACAACAAACTGCTTGGCTCCTATGGCTGACACTTTGAACAAGTACGCAGCTATCCAGTCAGGTATCATGTCAACAATCCACGCTTACACAGGTGACCAGATGATTCTTGATGGTCCTCAGCGCAAGGGTGACCTTCGTCGTTCTCGTGCAGGTGCTCAGAACATCGTTCCTAACTCAACAGGTGCTGCTAAGGCTATCGGTCTTGTAATCCCTGAGTTGAACGGTAAGTTGATCGGTTCTGCACAGCGTGTTCCTACTCCAACAGGTTCTACAACTATCCTCGTAGCTGTTGTTAAGGGTAAGGACGTTACAGTTGAGGGCATCAACGCTGCAATGAAGGCTGCTTCTAACGAGAGCTTCGGTTACAACGAGGATCCTATCGTTTCTTCTGATATCATCGGTATGCGTTTCGGTTCTCTCTTCGATGCTACTCAGACAATGGTTAGCAAGATCGACGACGACACATATCAGGTACAGGTAGTTTCTTGGTACGACAATGAGAACTCTTATACTTCTCAGATGGTTCGTACTATCAAGTACCTCGCTGAGTTGAAGTAATACCGCTGAAGCGATTTACGACAATATATAGAGCCTGGCATTTTGCAATGCCAGGCTTTTTTTATTATTTTTTTTACTACTTTGTTTGTCTATATCGGAAAAATTAGTATCTTTGCGCCATGAAACATTCAATGATAACCATATTGGGTCCTACAGCCAGCGGAAAGACGAGTCTTGCCGCTGCACTTGCCTCGCATATCAATGGCATGGATTCTTCTATTTGGGACGGTAATACCCAAGGGGCGGAGATTATCAGTGCCGATAGTCGCCAGGTATATCGTGGCATGGATATCGGTACGGGTAAGGACTTGGCTGACTATACGGTTGACGGCAAGTTGATTCCCTATCATCTGATAGATATTTGTGATGCGGGGGCAAAGTACAACCTTTTCCAATATCAGCAAGATTTCTTTGATGCCTATCAGGATATTCAGTCTCGTGGTGTTTTGCCCATTCTTTGTGGTGGTACAGGCTTGTACATCGAGTCGGTGCTCAAGGGGTATCATCTTTCTCCTGTTCCGCAGAACCCGCAACTCCGTGCGGACTTGGAGCATAAGAGCTTGGAGGAGCTAACTCGGATGTTGAAGGACTTGAAGGCTAAGACAGGGAGCAATATGCATAATCGAACGGATGTGGATACAGCTCAACGTGCTATCCGTGCCATCGAGATAGAGACCTACAACTTGGCTCATCCGATGCCGGAACGAGAGTTGCCTGCGGTCGATTCGCTCATCATAGGCGTCGGTATTGATAGGGATGCCCGTCGTGAGAAGATAACACAACGTCTGAAACAACGACTGAAAGAAGGGATGGTGGATGAAATCCGTAGCTTGCTTGACAAGGGAATCCCTGCCGAGAACCTCATCTATTATGGACTGGAATATAAGTTTATCACAGAGTATGTGATAGGAAAAACCTCCTATGAGGAGATGTTCAAAGGATTGGAGATTGCTATTCATCAGTTTGCCAAGCGGCAGATGACTTGGTTCCGAGGTATGGAAAGAAGAGGTTTTACGATTCATTGGATAGATGCTTTGCAACCGATGGAGCAGAAAGTGCAACAGGTATTGCACTTGATGGAAAAAGAGAGCTAATAACACTTAACATTTAACACTTAACATTGTAAAGAGGTGGCAGCAAACGAAAATAAATGGGGATTGCTCTATTGTCCGAGAGGAGGATGGGGCAGTGACAAACGCTGGACTAAGATAGAAAAAGCCTTGCGTCAATCTCACGTGGACTATGATTTTGTACAGAGTGAGAACCAAAAAAGTGTGGAACGTCTTGTCAAGATGTTCATCAATAATGGCTATAAGACGATAGTCATTGTGGGAGGTGATTCTGCCTTGAACGATGCTGTCAACTGCTTGATGCAGGTTGATAAAACCGTAAGAGACCAAATAGCTCTAGGGGTTATCCCAAATGGGCTGATGAATGATTTCGCGCATTTTTGGGGATTTGATGACTCGGACTATCTCCAGACGATACAATGGCTGAAGTTGCGTCGTATCAGGAAGATAGACCTCGGATGCATACGATATACAAATCATAAGAACGAGAGATGCCATCGTTATTTCTTGAATTGCGTCAATGTAGGATTGATAGCAGCCATCATGAACTTGCGTCGCAAGACCCATCATATCTTTGGCTCTCGTACGCTATCATTTATCTTCTCTTTTGTCTTGATGATTTTCCAGCGTTTGGACTATAAGATGCATATCAAGATTAACTCGGATGTCATCAAGCGTAAGGTGATGACCATGTGTATCGGAAATGCGTCGGGCTATGGACAGACCCCAAATGCGGTGCCTTATAATGGATTGTTGGATGTGTCCGTGGTCTATCATCCCGAGATGACTCAACTTTTCGAAGGTATCTATCTTTTTGTCAAAGGAAAATTCCTCAATCATAAGAGCGTTCATCCCTATCGTACGCGTGAAGTGGAGGTGTGTGAGGCTTCCCATGCTCTGATAGGCATCGACGGAAGGTTGATGAAGACACCTGTAGGTCCTTTTGAGGTGACGGTGGAACAAGAAGTTGTCAATTTCCTGATTCCAGAATAGAATATTTTTCATAGCAATGATGACAGGGCAAGTCCTCATAAAGCAACGCACAATGCAAGCACTACCTCCGCTTTCATTGTGCGTTGTGTCTTTTTATAGTTTTGGCATTGTGTCATTTCTGTTTCAAAATAGGTCAAAAAGGGGGATATTTGCTCTAAAAAGTCTTATAAATCATAAATTATTCCACTTTTCTAAAATTCTTTGCCCAAAAACTTTGTGGTTTCGCTTTTTTTCCTTACCTTTGAAAGCAATTAAATAAGTCAACAAATAATAAAAACCTTAATATAGATCTATGAGTTATCTAAAATTCGAAAAGGCCCTGATGACCAACCTACAGGAGTCATTGCCGAAGGAGTTGCTTAGAACCAACCGCTCGGGTGCTTATTCGTGCTCTACGATTGTCGATTGTAATACTCGAAAGTATCACGGTCTGCTAGTTGTTCCCGTTCCGGAATTGGATGACGAGAACCATGTACTGCTGAGTTCTCTCGACCCTACAGTCATTCAGCATGGAGCTGAGTTCAATCTCGGTTTGCACAAGTACCAAGGCAACAATTTCAGTCCGATGGGCCACAAGTACATTCGTGAGTTTGACTGTGATAAGGTGCCAACGACACTTTATCGCATAGGTGGTGTCATCTTGAAGAAAGAGGTAGTCTTCCAACATTACGAAGACCGCATCTTGATAAGATACACGATGGTGGATTGTCATTCTGCTACCACCCTTCGTTTCCGTCCATTCTTGGCATTCCGCAGCGTTCGCCAGTTTACCCATGAGAATGGCACTGCTTCTCGTGAGTATTCACAGGTTGACAATGGCATCAAGACTTGTATGTATGCAGGTTATCCTTACCTCTATATGCAGTTCTCCAAGAAGAATGAGTTTGTCTTTGCGCCAGATTGGTATCGTGGTGTGGAGTATCCTAAGGAGCAGGAACGTGGCTATGCCTCCAATGAGGATCTTTATGTTCCTGGGTATTTTGAGATGCCTATCAAGAAAGGCGAGAGCATCGTCTTCTCTGCCTCCACATCGGAAATCAAGACCAGTGGCTTGAAGAAACTCTTTGACAAGGAAGTGGATGAGCGTGCCCCACGTGACAATTTCTTCCATTGCCTGGTCAACGCTGCCCATCAGTTCCATCGTCGTGAGAAAAACGACGACCGATACATCTTGGCTGGTTATCCTTGGTTTAAGTGCCGTGCTCGTGATACATTTATCTCGCTGCCAGGCTTGACGCTCTCCATCGAGGAGGATGACTACTTCGAACTTGTGATGAAGACTGCCATGAAAGGATATTATGAATTCATGGAAGGCAAGCCTATCTCCGTGCATATCACTGAGATGGAGCAACCCGATGTGCCTCTTTGGGCTATCTGGGCTTTGCAACAGTATGCCAAGGAAACAAGCAAGGAAGAATGCTTGAAGAAATATGGCAAGTTTATTCGCAACATCCTGCAATTTATTGAAGGCAATCATCACCCTAACCTAGAACTGCATCCTAACGGACTCCTCTATACTAATGGCAAGGACAAGGCTGTGACTTGGATGAACTCCACGGCAAACGGTCGCCCGGTAGTTCCTCGTAGTGGCTATATCGTAGAGTTTAATGCTTTGTGGTATAATGCGTTGTGCTTTGGCGCTGCTTTGGCTGAACTGGATGGCAAGGCTGATTTGCAACAGCATCTTTTAGAACTTTCCGAGAAGACCAAGCAGTCGTTCCTCGATACCTTCCTCAATGAGTATGGCTATCTCTATGATTATGTGGATGGCAATATGATAGACTGGAGTGTGCGTCCTAACATGATATTCCCTGTCGCTTTCGACTATTCTCCTCTTTCTCAAGACCAGAAGAAAAAAGTGCTCGATATATGTACTCGTGAACTTCTGACTCCTAAGGGCTTGCGTTCTCTCTCTCCTAAGAGTGGTGGTTATAATCCTGTCTATGTGGGACCTCAGTCTCAGCGTGACTATGCTTACCACCAAGGTACTGCATGGCCTTGGCTTGGCGGTTTCTACATGGAGGCGAGCTTGAAGCTTTATCGCCGCACTCGTCTGAGTTTCATTGAGCGTCAGATGGTAGGTTACGAGGACGAGATGTCTTATCATTGTCTTGGCACCATCAGTGAGTTGTTTGATGGCAACCCACCATTCCAAGGACGTGGAGCCACATCGTTTGCGATGAATGTCGCAGAGATTCTGCGTGCGCTTGAATTACTCGAAAAGTATCAATATTAATAAGGAGGACTGCTATATGAAAGTTTTAATGTTTGGATGGGAGTATCCTCCTCACGTATTTGGTGGCTTGGCTACTGCCAACTTTGGTATATCCCAGGGCTTGCATGCCCAGGGTGATGTAGATATAACCCTTTGTTTGCCTCACCCCTTTGGTGATGAAGACCGTAGTGCCTGCAAGATTGTCGCTATGAACAGCGTGCCTATCGCTTGGCGTGATGTCAATGCTGACTATGTGCAGCAGCGAGTGGGCAACATCATGAGTCCGGAAGACTATTTCCGTTATCGTGACCATATCTATGCCGACTTCAACTATATGCATGTCAATGACTTGGGATGTATGGAGTTTGCAGGTGGCTATCCTTCCAATCTCCATGACGAGATCAACAACTATAGCATCATTGCAGGTGTTGTGGCTCGCAGTGAGGAGTTTGACATCATCCATGCCCACGACTGGTTGACTTTCCCTGCTGGCATCCATGCCAAGCGAGTAAGTGGCAAACCATTGTGCATCCACGTTCATGCTACCGACTTTGATAGAAGCCGAGGCAAGGTGAATCCTACGGTCTATGCCATCGAGAAGGACGGTATGGACAATGCGGATTGTATCATGTGTGTGTCTGAGTTGACCCGTCAGACGGTCATCAACCAGTATCACCAAGACCCACGCAAGTGCTTCGCCATGCACAATGCCGTGTATCCATTGAAGCAGGAGTGGCAAGACATACCACGCCCAGATCATAAGGGCAAAGAGAAGGTGGTTACCTTCTTGGGTAGATTGACGATGCAGAAGGGACCAGAATACTTTGTGGAGGCTGCCAATATGGTGCTTCATCGTTCTCGCAATGTACGTTTCTGTATGGCAGGTTCGGGCGATATGATGGATCAGATGATTTATCTCGCTGCCGAAAGAGGCATTGCAGACAGATTCCACTTCCCTGGCTTCATGCGTGGCAAGCAGGTGTATGAGTGCTTGAAGGATTCCGATGTCTATGTGATGCCTTCCGTGAGCGAGCCTTTCGGTATCTCTCCTTTGGAGGCGATGCAGTGTGGTACGCCAACGATTATCTCCAAGCAGAGTGGTTGTGGTGAAATCCTCACCAACTGTATCAAGGTCGATTATTGGGACATCCATGCTTTGGCGGATGCCATCTACAGCATCTGTCACAACGAGAGTCTCTTCGACTACTTGTCTGTGGAAGGCAAGAAGGAGGTTGACCAGATAACTTGGGAGAAAGTGGGTGCCCGCATCAAGGACCTTTATCTTAAAACCCTCGGGTGGAAGTAAGTTAAGTGAAGAATGAAGAACGAAGAGTGATGAATTCTACGGCTTTATAATTCATATTTCAAAATCAAAATTCAAAGTAGAATAACATGAAAACAATTTGTTTATATTTCGAGATACATCAGATTACCCATCTGAAACGCTACCGCTTCTTCGACATCGGTACGGACCATTATTACTATGATGATTATGAGAACGAGCGTACCATCAGTGAGATAGCCGAGAAGTCTTATATGCCAGCGCTCAACGCCTTGTTGGAGATGATTAACAATAGTGGCAAGTATTTCAAGGTAGCTTTTTCTCTCTCTGGTGTGGGTATGGAGCAGTTGGAGTTGCATGCTCCACAGGTGCTTGAGAAGTTGCAGGAACTCAATGCTACAGGTTGCGTCGAGTTCTTGGCGGAACCTTACTCCCATGGTTTGGCATCTCTTATCAATGAAGATAGCTTTGCCAAGGAGGTGAAGCGTCAGGCTGCCAAGATTGAGGAGTACTTTGGCAAGAAACCTACCGTACTTCGCAACTCTTCCCTCATCTATAGCGATGACATCGGTTTGCAAGCTTCTCAGATGGGATTTGTAGGTATGTTGACCGAAGGTGCCAAGCACGTCTTGGGTTGGAAGTCTCCACACTATGTATATCATTGTCCTTTGGCTCCTAACTTGAAGCTCTTGCTTCGTGACATTCGTTTGAGTGATGATGTCTCTTTGCGTTTCAACAACAGCAGTTGGGATGGCTATCCTCTCTTTGCGGATACTTATATCAATGAGATTGCGGCTTTGCCACAGGAAGAGCAGATTATCAACATCTTCATGGAGTTGTCGGCACTTGGTATCGCACAGCCTTTGTCAAGCAACATCTTGGAGTTCTTCAAGGCTCTCCCTGAGTGTGCTCGTCAGAAGGGTATCACCTTCTCCACACCATCGGAGATTTGCAAGAAGATGAAGTCTGTGGGTGAGCTGAATGTTCCTGATACCTTGAGTTGGGTGGATGAGGAGCGCGATGTAAGTACTTGGCTCGGTAATCCTATGCAGCGTGAGGCTTTCAACAAGCTCTACAGTGTGGCAGACCGTGTTCGTATCGCCAATGATCCTCGTATCAACCAAGACTGGGACTATCTACAGGCAAGCAATAACTTCCGCTTTATGACCACCAAGCCAAGCAATGTTGGACTCGATCGTGGCATCTATTCCAGTCCTTTCGATGCTTTCACCAACTATATGAACATCCTGGGTGACTTCATCAGCCGTGTAAACTCGCTCTATCCTGATGTGGATAACGAGGAGTTGGAGAATTATCTCACCAGTGTCAAGAACATGGAGGAGGAGATAGAGATGAAGGATAAGGAAATCTCTCGTCTTCAGGCTAAGATTGACAAGATAGAGAAGGAAGTTACCAAACTTCGTGGCGAGAAACCTGCCAAGGCTTCTGTGAAGAAAGCACCAGTCAAGAAAACTGCAGTCAAGAAAACTGCAGAAAAGAAGACTGCAGAAAAGAAGACTCCAGCCAAGGCTGATTCGAAAGCAGCTGAGACTACTACGAAAGAAGACACGAAATAAGAATAAAGTTAGCTATAAAATAAGATAAAAAGCTACAACATAAGATACCAAAGAAAACCGTAATATTAGTATTTGGTAATACTTGTAAAAATGAATCCCCCTTGCAGTTCTGTTGCTGCAAGGGGGATTTTTTTATGGTAATTATAAAATGTGTTTGATAGCTTCTCAATGTGTATTTGATAGCTTCTCAAAATATGTTCGATTACTTTTCGAAGTGTATCCAATCAATGTCAAGGAAGGCGGCGTCATTCTTCTTGGCTGTGCGAGTATTGAAGAAACCGAGTTTTGCGCCAATCCACTTGCCTTCTCTCATGAGGAAAGGTTCGCCCAACTTGGTGAATTTCTTTCCGTCAATGCTGTAGCTCCATTCTGCGATGCCTTTGATTTGATTGGCAATGCCTTCGCTATGCACCTTTACACGCAACCATACGTCTTGTGTGGCTATGCGAGAGGAAGGAATATCATCTACAGCATATTTCACCGTGTATGGCTGAGGCTGTTTGCTGCTCTTGAGTGCAACTTGTTTCACCACTTTCTCTGCATTTCCCTTATCAGCCTTTTCGCATGTTACATATTGTAGTACGATGCCATTTTCCTTTGTGTCAACAAATTTGAGAGCCGAATAGTCCATACCTTGCATGATCATGCCCGCACTTTCACCTAGCACCTTGTCTTTCTCCTTGTAAGCTTCCGTACGGTTAGGAATGAATTTCACCTTTGCCGTAGCAGTGAAGTTCTCCGTAGGAAGTTTCTGGAGCAACAGGTTGGGAAGGTCGTAAAGATTCTTGGCACCTTCTATCTGTTGCACGCCATAGAGTCGAAGCTTAGAGTTCTTGGCATCACAGAAGTACCAATAATGACTATAAGGACCATTCCATTGCCACTGATAACCCAAGTCAATGCTGTTGAAGTCATCCGACTCCTTTGGCTGGAAATTGCCGCTGGATGGCAAGTTAGGTTTCTTCCACTGTTGCACAGGGTCGCCACATCCATCTCCGTCCTTATCATCACCTATGACGAGCCAATCGTTGACCCACTTGGCAGGTTGCAGATGAACGACACGACCATAGGCATGCTTGTCTTGGAAGTGCAGGAACCAGTCTTCACCATTCTGTGTATCTACCCAAGCTCCTTGGTGAGGGCCATTTACCTTCTTGTTCTTGCCTTGTGCCATGCCCACATATTCCTCGTAAGGGCCGTATGGGTTCTTGGAGCGAAGTTCCACCTGCCAGCCGTATTTCACGCCGCCAGCCGGGCTCATGATATAGTAGTAACCATTGCGCTTGTAAAACTTCGTGCCTTCAATGGTAGGTTGGTTTTCATGACCATCATAAACGATGCGAGAAGGACCAATCACTTTCGTGCCATCCGGAGACATGGGAGCAACGAAGAGAACAGATTTGATGCCAGCTCTCGAACCAGCGCATCCATGTGAAAGATATGCCTTTCCGTCTTCGTCCCAAAGAGGGCAGCAGTCGATGAGACCTTTTCCTTTCATCACCCATGTGATAGGTTCCCAGGTGCCTCGTGGATCTTTCGTCTTGGTCATGAAGAGACCTTGGTCAGGGTCGCCGCAATAGATGTAGAACCAACCGTCGTGATAGCGGATGGAAGGTGCCCATACATAGTTTCCATGTTGTGCTTTCTTGTGCCAATCCAAGTCTGTGCCTTGGTATTCTTGCAATACAGGATAGTCGTCGAGCAGTGCGGCACCGATGATTTCCCAGTTCACCAAGTCAGTGCTGTGAAGAATCTGTAGGCCAGGAAAGCACTGGAAGGAAGAAACAGTCATGTAGTAGTCATTTCCTACACGACAGACATCAGGGTCTGAATAGTCGGCGTCAATCACGGGGTTGCGATACATTCCGTTCTTTAAGTTAGGGTTCCATGTATGCGAAGCTTCTTGTGCTTTCATACCAATGGAAGATAGCGGTGACGCTAAGACAATAGTCGCCATGACGCTCAGTAAATGGTTTGCTTTGAACTTCATTTGTAGATTAATTTGTTGTTTTGTTTTTAACTACTGGTTATTTAGCTGCAAAGTTACTATATTTCTTTTGATTTCTCAAATTTTAAGAGGATAAAAATGTGAAAAGAATTATATATTCATTCATTTTTTAGAAGAGTATTGCTATGTTTGTTCCATAAAAATAAGGGGGAAATAAGCCTCACGCTTACTTCCCCCTTCCAAGAGTAATTTTTACTAATCTATCCTGAATAATAGCTATGTCTTTTAAAAAGGGCTCTCCCTTTTTATATAGCCTTATTATTAATAAATGTATGTTACTGGTTAATTATTCGTACCATTTCGCTGCTCCAACTTGAAGTTTCTTCACGCTTTCTTCACCAATCGTGAAGTCGCCCTTGGCAGCGTCCTTGTACTTAGGATCAGCAACCTTGCCACTTGCGTCTTTGAACGCATTGACGATTGGAGGACCTAATACTTCTGTATTCAAGTTAGTGCAAGCGTTATAAACGTTGTTTGCAAACTCAGGTGCAGTTGTTGATGCTTGGTTGCTCCAAACTCCTACGGTGTTGGTAACAATATTGTTGCTCCATACAATCTTGCTGCATGCGTTTCGAACATAGAGCAGACGCTTGCCAGAAGTGTTGCTGACACCATTGATGGTACAGTGGTCAACCGTGATGACAGTCTCGCTACCCAACTTAGCGTTATCGTAGCGGATGAAGTCGCGACCTGCACAGCTATTATAGAAAGTACAGTTGATGAGATTCAATGCACCTATGTAGCCCTTGCGGCAATCGAGAAAATCGCCACCATCACATTTTATGTCATGGATGTCACAGTTGTTGAATGTGATTTCTCCTACCTTTGCTGCTACATTGAGGTAATAGAGTCCCTTGGTAAAGTTTTTGATCTCAGAGTTCTTGACCACAACTTTGTTTAGATCAGAAGCCTCCTTGAAGTTGAATGTCTGGTCTGTGGAATTGTTCAAAGAACCATCCAAAATGACATTGTCTATCTCAACGCTCTTGGCACCGTTGATTTCAAAGCGACCTTGGATGACTGGTTTTGCGGTAGGGTAGAGACCCTGGATGCTTACATTGTTTGCCAATGCTACGGCACTTGTAGTGCCATCTTCGTCAGCACTAGGAATCTGATAGGTTCCTGGCATAAGTACGAAAGTTTCTCCATCGGTAGCATTGCTTAGAATGCTCTTCAAGTCTGCTCCTTCCTCGACGATGGTCTTGCCTGTCAAGTCGGTGATGGTAGTGATAATCTTGTTTCCACGTTCCTTTTCTCCATTATAGAGATAAATGCTATATTTGGTGGAAGGTTGCAAGCCTGTAACTGTCGCTTTACCTGCAGCTTTTTCCTCAGCTGTGATTTCGTGAGTGATGATGGTAGAAACATTGCCCTTGTCATCGGTATATTTTACTACAATCTTTGTCACTTCTTCTCCTGCTGGCCAATTCATCTTGACAGAACGATCTAAAATATCCTTTAGTGGATCAACGGCTTTGAAAATCTGTTGAGCACTTGTGCGGAAAAATACGCCATTCCATACTGAGTTACGGCTGTTGTCGTTGTCGTCTATAGCCATGACACGAGCTGAGTACTTGGTGTCGTACATCAATCCATCTACGAGATAAGGGATGTCTTTGGCGGTAATGTTATTGTATGTCTTGACAGGAGTCCCTGTAAAGCTCAAGCTGTCATCCTGGAAAATTTCCAAGTTGTAGCTGGTGGCACCTGAGGACAATGTCCACTCCAACTGTGCGCTCTCTTTGGTGATACTCTTTGCCTCAAAGTTGGTAGGTGAGAAATTTCGGCCTACGACGAGGCTTGTTATCTCATCCATGGGGTTGGAGCAAGATGCGAGGGTTAGTGATCCTAACCCAAGCATACATGCATATATAAAAGATCTTTTCATGATTTTTCTGATTAAATTTTTAGTTACAATGTGATTAGTCGCTTAACTGACCATAATTGCCATCATTGTTGAGCATACCATTGCTCTTGTTGATAAATGTCTGCCATATAGGCCAGAGGCAATTCAAACTTGGCTGGTTTACATAGAGACCATTGATATAGTCATCATTGATGACGTTCTCACCTGTCTTGCTATCTACAAACCATTGTTTGGAAGAGTACTTGTTATCTTCGTTTTTGGTCATTTGTTCACCTTGCTCGTCAGTGTCGCCATGGTTCAAGCCATAGATGGACAATGTCTCACCATCTGCTCCCAATTTATAGTAAAGCTTGGAAGGAAGGTCGCTGTATTCACCAGAACGATTAGCCAAACGAGTCAACTTTTCCTTAGCCTCAGCCATTTTTTTGTCGATGATTCCCCAACGAACGAGGTCTGCCTTGCGGAGAGATTCTCCTGCAAATTCCAAGCCACGTTGCTCTACGATGCCATTGAAGAAAGCTTCCTTGCTTGCTGTGTATTTGGCTTGGAGGGCGGCTACCTTCTCTGCAGGAAGCGCACGGTCGAGCACAGGCTTCATGTATGGCCAAGCAGCTGCAGGACCATCGAGCTCGTTGATAGCTTCGGCTGCCATCAGGTAAACATCAGCCATGCGCATGTACTGCCAGTTGATACCATCGTCGTTGGCTCCAAGGTTGAGAGCTCTGTCCGTTTTCATCCACTCATAGCGCAACTTACCGAAGCACCATTTGTTGACAGCTCTCAACTGTTGGTAAGATTTGCCATTGACCAATTCCTTACTCCAATCGTATGGAACGCAAGTGATGTCACGGCGTATATCTTCTGAGTCATAATCATAGTAGAGGTATGGGATAGGACCATTGACACCACCTTGTGCCTGAGAGGTATATTGGTCTTTTGCATTGTGCTTGATACCGAATGTGTAGAGTACACGACCACGGCCATCAGAGAATGGTATCTCCCAGAGACTCTCGTCGCCTGCTGTCACATTGTCCTGGCAGAGCTTGGTGAAGTTGTCTTTGAACTTACCCAATTTGTTTCTGCCACTGTTGATGACATCAAGGCATTCCTCCTTGGCAATCTGATACATCTTGCTTGACTCCAACTCTGGATCTTTGCTCTTGCGATAGCCGTCGCCACGAAGTCCGTAACCGCCTGCATAGAGGGCGATACGTGCACGAAGACCTTTGACGAAACTCTTGCTTACACGTTCTGTACTTTTTGTTATTTGGCTCTCGTTAGGCCAGTAGCAGTAATCCTCTGCTTCTTTCAAGTCTGCAAGCAATACCTTATAGATGGAGTCACGATTGCAACGTGGTAGATAAACATTGGTTGGATCATTTGGCTTGAAGCGGGCAGGAACATCGCCCCATCCTTTGACTAAGTCATTATAGACAACCGCTCTCAAAGTCAAAGCTTCGCCTAACAGCTGCGCCATATCCTTGTTGTTCTCTACATTGCCATATTTGCGAATATTTGTTATGGCAAGATTGGCACGCTCAATACCCTCGTAGAACTTTGCGTAGGCATTATTTTCTGTATTCATTTGGCCATTGGTTGCGATAGTGCCATAGTTCCAAAGGCTTTGTTTGTCATCTGTAGAAGATTTGAGAGAAGGGTAGGTTCCGCTACCCACTTCCAAGTCTGTGTTCAAGCCATAGTATGGCAAGAAACGACCACGATATGAGTTGGTCTCTCCAAATGAAACGTGGATGGACATAATCTCCGACTCTGCCAAGGAGTATTGTGAGAATACGGATGTCTCGTCCAAGGTAGAGATGGTTGGAGATTCCATGTCACAGGAGGACATCATGCCTACAAGTGACAATGAAACGAGTGATAATTTTATATAGTTTTTCATTACTATTTTCCTTTAGATTGTTAGAAGTTCAAGTTTACACCAAACACGAATGAGCGGCTTCTTGGATAACCAGAATAGTCGCAGGATGGAGTCAAACTCTCCTGACCGCTCTTCTTGATACAGTCAGATTCTGGGTCGAAACCTGTATAGTCTGTGATGGTGAACACATTGTAAGCTGTAGCATAGAATCGGAGACTATTGATACCTACACGCTTGGTGATTGACTGTGGAATGGTGTAACCCAAGGTCAATGTGTTCAAGCGGAGGAATGAAGCTTTCTCGATGGCCCAGTCGGTGAGTACCATCTTGCTGGTGTATGGAGACCACATCGTTGTGTTCTTGTTCATCTCAGCCAACTTTGCTGGGTCATTACACAATGTTCCGTCCTCGTTCAGGTTTGTCCAACGCTTGCCGTCAGCCATTTCTGTAATCATATTACGATACTGATACTTACCAGTCTGTGTACATTCTATCTTGTTGGCGTTATAGACCTGGTTGCCTACGCTGAAGTTGAAGTTGGCTGCAAGATCAAAACCGTATGCATGTGCATTGATGGCGAAACCACCCGTAAAGTCTGGGTTTACATTGCCAATCTTAACCTTGTCTTCCTCACCAATCTTACCATTTCTGCTCTTGGTGCCATCCTCGTTTTCAATCTCTTGATCAACGAGTTTCATAGAACCAGGGCGTACTGTACCGATGACATCGGATGCATCTGCTACACCCTCTTTCAAAATCCATTTGCCAGAAGCTTCGTCATAACGTTCGAAATCGCTCACTTCGTAACGTCCAGCACTTTGGTAACCATAGATTTCACCAACTTGACCGCCTACGATGAGACGATATTCCTCACCGATTTCTGAAGAAGCCCAACGGGTCTCTGCGCCAAACTCGGTCATATTGCCAAGACTCTTGATTTTGCCCTTGTTGAAACCGATGTTGCCAGTGAGGTCGATACCCCAGTCTTTCTTGTTGATGGCATGCCATGTCAAGCTTGCCTCGATACCCTTGTTCTCAGTCTTGCCCATATTTCTGTATTGGCTGTCATAACCTGTACCAGATACAGGGAACTTGATAAGAAGATCCTTTGTGGTGTTGAGATAAGCATCCAAAGTACCATTCAACTTACCGCCTAACAAAGTGAAGTCGAGACCTACGTTACGGGTGATAGTGGTTTCCCACTTCAAGTCAGGGTTAGCCATATTCTTGGAAGGAGCCCACATGGTCGTGAAACCATTTACCCAGCCTGTAGCGGAACCAGTCATGGCTTCATACATCTGCGAGAGCTGACCTACAGGAATATTGTTGTTACCGGCAGTACCAAAGGAGAGGCGAAGTTTCAAGTCGTCAAGCCACTTCTTTGTTCCCTTCATGAAAGGTTCTGATGAGATACGCCATGCTGCAGCAGCTGATGGGAAGTAACCCCAACGATTATCCTTGGAGAACTTGGAAGACGCATCGGCACGGAAGGTAAAGCTCAAAAGATACTTGTCCTCGAAGTTGTAGTTGGCACGTGTGAAGAATGACAACAGTTTATCGTCTGCACTGTAGTTGTCATCCACCTTGTTTGGTGTACCTTGTGCAGAGAGTTTCCATGCTGTTGTAGCATCGAAGTCTGTAGGGAAATTGCGAATGTCCGCAGTGTTGATATGCTTCTTGGTAATCACATACTCATGACCCACCAAGAGGTTGACGGCGTGCTTGTCGTTCTTGATCAACTTCTTGAAATCATAGCTGATAGTGTTTGTGTTACGGAAACGATGGCGCTTGGTGTCAGCCAAAGTGATACCTGGTTTGCCTGGGTAGTCAGAGAAAGCGTTACGTACCTGATAAGTGGTAAGACCGAAGAAACGCTGGTCGTACTCATTGTAGTCATCGTAACCAAACTCAGTCTTTGCCTTGAAGTCCTTGAAGATTTCCCAACCGAAAGCACCAGAGAAGTTGAGCTGTTTACGTTCCTTCTTGCGGTCGTTGTCATACTGGCTGGTCACAGGATTATAGAGGTTACCCAAGTCATCATCTGCAGAACCTGCATTCTCATCGAGATTCTTCAATGGAATTGGAGTGTATATTAGGGCGTATTTCAGACGACGGTCTGTGTCATATGCACCTGTTGCGTCATTGGCACCACCACCACGGATGTCGGTGTCAGAGTAGCGTACTTGGAAATCCAAAGTAGTGGTTTTGGATGGCTTGGTGTTCATCTTCAAACTAAAGTTGTCACGTTTGAAGTTGGAACCTATCTGGATGGCCTTGTCGTTCATGTGGGCATAGCTGAAAGCATACTTGATGTTTTCAGAGCCACCGTTGATGTTCAAGCTCTGGTTGAAAGTATGGCCTGTGCGACCATACACGATGTCCTGCCAGTCATTGCCCTCTACATCCTTGTAGAGATCCATATCCTGGTAGTTGCCAAAGTAATCGGTATAAGAAGACAGGTCTTTCTCATTTTTGAGAAGAGCTAACTCATACTGCCACTTAGCATAATCGTAAGGAGATAGAGTATCGAGTTTCTTGGCAATCTTCTTGACGCTGTAATAAGCATTGTAACTTACATTTACCTTTCCCGCCTTACCACTCTTGGTGGTAACGAGGATAACACCATTTGCACCACGAGAACCGTAGATGGCGGTAGAAGAAGCATCCTTCAATACGGTGATGTCTTCGATGTCAGAGGCAGGAATGTCGCTGATGCTTTCCACAGGAAATCCATCAACGATAAAAAGAGGATCGTTGCTCTGTGTGATAGAACCACCACCACGTACACGAATCTTGACATCTGCGTCAGGAGAACCTTCGGCGGTTGATACTTGTACACCAGCTAACTTACCTGTCAGGGCTTCCGAAGCGGAAGCTACAGGTACGGCTGCCAACGTCTCGCTATTTACTGTAGCGACAGAACCAGTCAAGTCTTTCTTCTTGACCGAACCATAACCGATGACAACGACATCATTCAGTGATGTAGCGTCATCTTCCAGTTTGATGTTGACTACAGATTTTCCGGATACGTTCACTACTTGAGGTTTCATACCTACGTATGTAACCTTCAATTTCTTACTGTTGCCTTTCAATGTGATCGTAAAGTTACCGTCGAGATCGGTTACGCCTCCATTACCATTTGTTCCGTCCTCAAGGACTGAAGCACCAATAATAGGCTCTCCGGTATTGTCGGTGACATTACCTTTCACCACTGTTTGCGCAAAACCGTTGGCAGACATTGTTAATGTAGCAGCTACGAGCGCAAATCTTAGATTTTTTAAATTACCAGACATACACTAATAGGTTAGATTTTTAAAATAGTTGTTTATGTAATATCCTCTTGAGCAGGCATCACTTTCTTGCGATATTTGATATGCTTTTTTTCAGGTGATGCTGTTAATCGGCTTTTATTTTTGTTTTTAGAATGAAATACCTTTTGTTATTAGATTTTTCATTAATTCTGCTGCAAATTTATAAAAAAAAAATGAAAGTAGTAGCTTTTTTGATGGTATAATTTACGTAAACGTTTGTTATGGTGTCTTTCGGACAATTAAAAGGTGTAATGCTCTATTGGGAGAGAATTACACCTTTTATGATAATTGTATTAAGTTGTTATTTCGCTATGTATTTCTTGTTATTGTGGATATAAATGCCTTTGCTGAGGCCTTTGAGGTCATTGTCTGAAGCATTCTTGACCACGAGGCGACCGCTAAGGTCGTAGATGTTGTTGTCGGCAATAGCCTTGCTGTTGTCGGTTGTGATGCCGGCGATGCTACTGGTTGTTTCTGTGTATAGAGTGATACCAAAGATACATTGCTTCACTTTTGGAGCGAATGTAAGGGTGTGCTCCACAGGGGTACTAAATTCAATGGTGTATTTCTTGACACTTTTGTCTTTTGGAAAAACATATTTGGTGGCATCATAAGTGTTACCATTGATTTCGCCAATGTATGCATCGGCATCAGTATAGTTGTCGTTGCCTTCTATATCCATTTTGGCAATCTTGATACCATCAGGTATATTGATAGTATATTGGTTGGCACTGTATTTGATATAGTTGGTGCCAGAACCGACATCATATTTTTTCCCTTTTTCGTTGGAGATACTGAAACCATTGCTAAAGGTAGCTGTGGATGTCGTACCATCTTTTAGAGTTTTGGAATTCAACGTGAAAGGTCCTTTGGTATCATCTATAGTTGTGTTAGATGAAGTAGCGTTGCACTGGTCATCCCATGTCGAATCGTACTTTTTTACCCAAATAGAACCACTTGAGACAGTTATCTTTGAACCGTTCTTAAACACGAGATTGTCAACGAATCGAATGTCGATACCCTTCTTGGCAGAAATCTGCACATCGTCGAGTGTGATGTTCTTGATATGGCTCTCTGGACGGCCTATCAAGAAGATGGCGTTGCCAGAACATACATCAGTTGTCTTCACGTTTTGGAGCAAGATGCCATTGTAGGTTGGGGTAGTGGCGTCCAATGTTCTTGCATTCGCCTTGTCAACGGCAGGATCGCTGTTGTAGTTCTTGTCGTAGTAGCAGTCGATGGAGAATGGATTAGCCACCTTGGTCATGGTAAAGTTAGTGAACTTCCAGTCTTCCTCGCCACCACCACGGAGTTTTGTTATAGTAACTTTGTCATCCGCATAGTCTATTCCCGTTTTCATACGGATGCCAGCAGTAGTACCATTCATGGTAATCTTGTCAAACCATATATGTTTTACATTTACGGTGTAGCTACCGATGGAAGCACCATGACCTGTACCGAATTTGCAATTCCAAACGTGTACATATTGTGACTCAGAGTCGCATACTACGTTATCGTCTCCTGTACTGATGTTGCAGTCGTAGATGTTGATGTACTTGCCCCAAGTAGAGATACCATCGGTATTATGGGATGGTTGCTCTGTCGTGGTTTCTGATGAAGGGTTGTAGATGGTTACGTCATGCACCGTGAAGTTGTTGGCACCATTGCTGTTGCTTAGAGTGAGGTTGACACCAGGAGTGTTCTGAATCTTGATATTGCGTACCAAGAAGCGACTGCCTTTCTCAAAGCGAATCATAGCTCCTGGGTTGAATGTTTCCTTGTTGTCACGAGCTTTCCACCAACGAGTACCTTGACCGTCGATAATGGAAGTCTCACCTTCACCCTCGATAACGATGTCACTTTGGTTTCTACCTTTGCAACCAATGAAGAGTGTCTTGTTGTTGGGAGCCTTACCATATTCTACGAGCTTCAGTGTAGCACCAGCGCAGAGGTGGAGGATAGTCTTTGACTTGATACTCAATACCTCGGTCTTGCTAGTCATTTGGTCAGTGCTACCAAACATCCATGTACCAGCAGGGATGACCACCATACCACCAGTAGATGGCACTGCATCGAGTGCCTTTTGAATAGCCTTGGTGTTATCTTCCGATGATGTAGAAGCACCGTAATCTTTAATGTTGAAAGTATTTGCGGAAGTGATTTCTGGCAATTGTGGCAATGCCACGGTAGTCCATCCGCTAGGAGTATTTTGGGCACTTTGTTCTGCGGCGATACCAGCAAAAGTTTGTGCCTTGGCAATGCAAGGCAATGCCAAGAGTGCTGAAAGCACGAAAGTTTTGATGATTGATTTTCTCATTGTTATTTTAGGTCTATTATTTATTTAGGGGCAAAATTACAATTATTCCTTATAATTTAAGGTATAAACCAAGAGAAAATCCACGCAAACGATTGCGCTCGACCTTTCTTACCTTCCAAAATAAGCAACGAAAAAAGCGCAATGCTCTTGGCATGGAGCATTGCGCTTTTTTATAGAATGAATTTAATTTTTTACTTTGCAAGTTTGGAAACTGTATCTAGCGGTAGTCCAGATCCCCTCGCAACTTGTTCAAGTGAAAATCCCATTTCGATGAGGCGTTTGGCTGTTTCGAACTTTTCTTCTTGTTTTCCTTCTTGTTTTCCTTCTTGGTATCCTTCGTCACGGCTCGTATCGAAGAGGCTCTTCATGTGTCTTACGGCATCCAAATGTCGATAGTATGATTGTTTCTCTTCTTTGGATAATGCGTCAACACGAAGGCGTTCGCGAGCTTCTGGCAGACCAGCTGCTGTTGCTTTAGAACTGATGGCGCCAGTCTTCAGAAATTCTATCCATTCGTCGAGAGGAGTCGTGGCTACCTTGTCAAAGTCGTTCACTCGCAAGATATAGTATTCAGGGAACAGGTCTCCAGGACTCTTTCTGTTCTTTAGATCTTTATCATTGATGCCGAAGAACTTCTCGTTTTGTCTGATGGAGAGTTTCAGGGTGTCGTGAGGCTCGTGCTCACCGATGAACTCCGTCTTGCCATGATAGACGTAGTCCTTGCCTTGGCCTAACTCGAAGTAAACGATGTTGATGGAATATACCTTGCGTACGGCTTCGTATGGCTTACCATATCCGATGTATTCAGTGATAGCCTTGGATACTCCATAGAGCATACGGTGGAAATAGGTTTGCTCTCGGCTGTTTTGTACCTCGATGATGCATAGTTGTTCATCTTCGCTTTCTGCCAAGATGTCCACTCTGTTGTACTTATCATCTTCGTCTTCCTGGTTGCCTTCGCTCTCTAAGAAGCAGTGAATCTTGAACTTCTTTCCGAGCAAAGAAGACAAAAATCCTTCCAGCACAACATAGTTTGCCTTGTTGCGCAACAGGCGTTTCATCGCCCAGTCGAACCGTATATAGTTTTCTCCGTAATCTGTCATAATCTTATATGTTTGATTAACCACGCTGCAAAGATACGCTTTTATTTTGTAACTGGCAAGGAAAAGAACGAAAAAAGTGCAATGCCTTTTTGAGAGCATTGCACTTTTGAAAAATAATTGCTATATAGTTTCTATATACTATTCTGCTTTATACCAACGAGGGTCACCGATTCTGTCGTCAACCTTCAATGTGAAGTCATGGTTGTCAGGTGCAGTAAATATGTCTTCAGAAGTAAGGCTACCAGCTGTAAACTCCTTGATGTCGTTAGAACCATAAACGCAATCTTTGGTTCTTACAGACTCGCTGATGGTGATAGCACCTGTTGTGCGAATACCTTTAGAACCAGCATCCATAGACTTGCCGAGAATAGTTCTGATGAACTTAATGTCTGTTTTTAACTTATTGGAGTCAAGGAAGTATTTTCCACTAGCTACATTGTTGTAGAAGGTACAATCGCTGATTGTAACACCACCGGTGATAGCAGTCTTCAATTGAATGAAGTTGTGGTCTGTGGTATCGAATGTTGATTTCTTCAATTCTAATTGACCTACTTGGGTTGTAGTTGTGCCTATATAGAATACAGGGTAACCTGCGCCAGTTGACATGTTTGTCATTACACAGTTGTCGATAAGTAACTTTTCTACACTGATAGTTCCGCTTCCTTGTGTGCGGAAAATAGAACGTTCGAAATCGTTGAATGTACAATCTGTAAATGACAACTCACCGATTGTTGAGCTTTCACTCTGGTTGATGAGATACTGTGCGCCATCATCTTTCATGCTGACATTTTGGAATCGAATGTAAGAATGTGAACCTGTGATGTCTAAACACTTTTTCCAATTCAAAACAGGTGCGCTTGCTCCTGATAGACCAAAGAAAGTTACAGAAGCCCCTTCTGGTATCTTGACGTTTGCATCAGAACCATCAGTTGCTGTAGATACCATATTGTATGTTGTGCCTGGTTGCAAACCAATGGTGATAGCTACTTCTGTCTTTCCAGTCTTTTCTTGTGCTGCCTTGACTATATCTGCAATGACACTGTTGTTGATAGTCGTGATGGATGGGTCGAGTTCCACTTTTTCGTCACCAGCAGGCATTGCGGCTGCTGTGCTAGCAGTGATCGTTCCTCGTTTTGCCTCATTGTAATAAATGGCAATTGTGTAGCTGGTTGATGGTGTCAAGCCTGTGATTGTATATCGACCTGCAGCCTTATCTTCATCGCTCAAAGTGATAGAACGAGGCTCTTGACCTTCTTCCTCCTTACCGTCGGAGATGGTAAGGTGTGTAACTTCTTTGTTTGCGTCCCATGATACCGTAATGAAGTCCTCTCCACGGTCCGCGCTTGTCACGGCATTCAAAATCTGCTCAGCCTTGGTCTTGAAAGTTGTTTTTGAACTTGATACAAAATGTACCCAATGGCTAGCTGTCTTTTGTGACGATATTGCACGCATACGGAGTGAATACTCGGTGTCACCGATAAGTCCTGTGATGGTGTAAGGGCTATCGTCTGCTTCGAATTTGAGCACCTCGTCGGAGTTGTCCCAAGCGTCATCGTCTGCGAGAGTAGCAGAGGTTACTTGGATCTCAAATTTCTCTGCACCTTTTGTCTTCATCATGTCTGCGTCAAAAGATACTTCTGCTTCTGTGTCAGATGGCTCTACTGATAAGGAAGTTGCACTGAAACAACGATCTAATGTAGGGTCGATGTCCCAATCCATCTTGTCGGTGCAGGAAACTAGTGTTGCAGCGAGCAACACTAGCATCCAAAATGAATATTTTATATTTTTCATTGTTGTCTTTTTTTTATTGATTTAGAAACCGTAAGAGTTAGCCAATGTGTTTCTTGAATCTGCGATGGTCTTGGTGTAGATAGGCAAGATGTAACGATTCAATATTCCGTGTTCTGGTGCTATTGGTGTTCCATCGATGCTTGTGCCTACGAGACCTGCACTTATCCATTGCAAATTTGCCTCATACTGACTGCCGTCTTTGTCTCTAGCTTCTTCGTCCTTGAAACCACAACCTGTTGCTGTTCCTGTGTAATCTGCCTCAGTCTTTCCATTTTCCAAACCATACCATGCGATGGAGTTCTCGTCGATGCGAGTCTTGGTTTCATCGGTATAGTTGAAGTAAATGGTTGTTGGCCATACAAGGCAATTCTGTGCGTAGTCAGCCTTTGCTTCTGCAATCTTGCTTGCCAGCATACCCCAACGTACAAGATCCCATTTACGAGCACCTTCGCCTGTTAGCTCCCAAGCGTTTTCCTGTGCGATATCATTTAGAAATTGTTCCTTGTTGTGATTTGCTGCTGCAGTCAAGAAATCACCGCTGATAGATGGGTCGTTGTTGACTTCTTTGAGGGCACGGTTATGAACCATGGCCAAGGCTTGGATAGCTGTTAAGCCAGCATCACCTTCACAGTTGCCATTGGCACCTGCTAACTCGTTCATGACTTCAGCATACATCAAGAGAACTTGTGGGTAACGCATTTTTACCACATTGACTCCTGTGGTAACCTTATCGGCAGAAGCTCTTGCGGCTGTCTTCCATTCTTCTCCCATCCATTCTGGACGCCATTTGCCAATGAAAATGCTGAATGGGTTTACTTTCTGCTTGGCTGGATCTTTGTCGCCTATACCTTCTATGGTCTTACCCTTGTACTCAGCGTAGAGAACAGGACAGCAAGTTACGTTTCGGCGTGTGTCGGCCTTGTCATAAGAATAGAGAAGTGACGCTGTTGTGCATAGCTTACCGCTGGAGTTACCTTTGGTTCCAAACTCAGTGGTCTTTCCATTGATACGCTTACCTACTGTGTAGCCAAGCTCACCAGATACATTGAGCAACATAGGAATCTCAAAGATGTTTTCTTTGTAAGTTTGGTCCAATTGACGTGCATTTAGTAGTTGCCATTCGTTCTTAAAGCTAGGATTCATACCATGAATGCCACTCTTGATGATTTCAGAAAGTTTTACAAGAGCCTTCTCATAGTAACCCTTGCGAGTTTCTGCATCTGGACGTTGCGTAGGATAGGTTGGGTCAGAGAAGTTTGGCAAGTTCTCATAACCAACCTTGGCACTCTCACGGATTGCGTAGCCAGCACGGGTCAATGCTACTTGAGCATAGAGGGCATCAGCATAGCCTTTGGTTGCATGCTCTGTAGTATAGTTGCCTGTACCTGCCCAAGGAAGCAATTTGGATGCTTCGTCTAGGTCTTCCAACAAGCCGTCTAGTATGATGTCACGATCAGTCTTGCCCTCGTAAGCGTCACTCAAGTCGGCTTTGGTTGGAGTTGTCTTATAAGGTACGTCACCCCAAAGACGAACCAAGTCAAGGTAGAGCATTGCACGTAGGGTGAGAGCTTCGCCCAGATATCGTTTCATAGCAGTGTCATCGGCAATCTTGCTATTGCGGATACCGTCAATAGCCTGGTTACAATACTCGATACATCCATAGATGTTGGTCCATGTCGTAGCTAATTTGTCCCAACCACCAGCAGTTCCATTGTAATTCATGAAACCACGTTCGCTGGCTGCTTTGGAGTTGGTGCTACCCAAGCCGTCGATTAACTCTGTATCGGTGTTGGCAGGATAAGAGATGGTCATTCGGTTGCCATACATGTTGTCCTGGCCAAAGTCACCATATATCTTGTTGATTTCAAGACCTGTAAAATAGGTTGAGTTGAACACGTTTTCCTTGTCCATAGCCGATGGCGAATTCTGGTCGAGAAAATCTGAGCAACTTGTTAGCATGACGCTCATGGAGAGTGCTGCTATTCCTAATATTTTTTTCATATTTGTTTTCTCCTTAAATGTTTTTAGAATGTCACGTTAATACCAGCTACGAATGAACGGCTCTTAGGGTAAGCCGCGTAGTCGATACCTGGTGTCATAGGGTTGCCCTTGGATGATGTGTCCACTTCTGGGTCATAGCCGCTATAGTTGGTGAAGCAGTAAACGTTGTATGCTGTAAAGTAGATACGAACGCTTTCTAACCATGCTTTCTTTACCCAATTCTTAGGCAAGGTATAACCTACAGTGATGTTGTTGATTCTCAGGAATGATGCATCCTCCAAATAGGTGTCAAGGATAACCATCGTGCTGTTGGCTGCAGGATTCCATACGCTAGCGTTAGCATTGATCTCATTCAGGCGGTTCATCAGGCCTGTAGCGCCACCATAGTACTCAAGCGTTGTACTAGAAGGACGACCGAGATTCAAGCCGTTGCTTGGATCCACCCAAGTGTAGCGTTTGCTAGAATTGAACTCATTGATAATGTTCCATCCTGCTTGTGAACCACTATAGAATGAAGCACCCTGTGCTGTGGCATTATAAATCTTGTTTCCCAATGAATAGTTGCAGAAGATGTTGAAGTCGAAGTTACCAATATTGGTCTTCCACATACCATCAAAGCCAAAACCACCAGTTACCTCTGGAACGGTATTGCCCAAACGCTGGTATTTAGCATTGCCTTCCTCATCGCATTCTACTTTGGCACCACCAGGATACAAACCGCCGAAGAGGGTAGAGGAGTTGTTCTTGACATCTCCACCGACATGACCATCTGCTTCTGTTGCCAAACGCCATTTGGCTCCATCGTAAATCAGGTCACCTGTGCCTGTGGCTGGGTCGAATACCGTATAGAATCCTTGCTGTTTGTAACCCCAAAGCTCACCGAGACGGCCACCTTCTTCGAGTAAGAAATCACCTGTGCTCTTGTTTATTTTTGTTCCACCCCAGCTAGAGGTTTCGTAATGAGCTCCACCTTCCAACTTGTCAATCTTGTTCTTGTTATAAGATATGTTGAAATTGAAATTGAGGTTGAACTTCTTGCTATCAACCAAGGCTGCGTTAAGTGCCCACTCAATACCCTTGTTTGACGTTGTACCAACGTTCTGGTATTGGCGCTCATAACCTGTTGCGGATGGTAAGGTTTGGAGCATCAACAAATCTTTGGTAGTGTTCCAATAGAAATCCAATGTACCATTGATACGTCCACGGAAGAAGCCATAGTCGATACCGAAGTTACGAGTTGTAGTTGTCTCCCATTTTAAGTCTGAATTGTAAAGTACGGTCTTACCATTGGCTTTGTAGGCCTCAAGCATACCTGTGTTGATCTCGTTAAAGCCTGGGTGCTTTCCTGAAACGTCAGCAATGACATAAGTTGGCGAAAGCATTCCTGAAGGAATACGGTTGTTTCCTGCAGTACCATAGCTGAGACGAAGTTTCAGGTTGGAAAGCCATTTCTCGGTACCTTTCATAAACTTCTCATCAGACATACGCCAAGCTAAAGCCAATGATGGGAACAATCCCCAACGGTTGTTCTTTCCAAACTTGGATGAGCCATCCTCACGAAGCGTGAATGTCATCAAGTACTTGTCGGCCAAGGTGTAGTTGACACGGCCGAAGAATGAAAGCATGTTCTCTTTTGCCTTGATGTCAACCTCGTTGCCAAGTGCAGTCTCGGCGGTGTTGGTAAATGAAAGTATCTGGTTGATAGTGAAATCTACAGGGAAATCTACCGATGTGCTAGTACGTGTTGTCTGCATATCGGAACTCCATTCGTGGCCTACCAGTACGTTCAAATGGTCACGTCCATCAAAAAGCTTGTTGTTGTCATATGTCAACGTGTTTGCGTTACGCCATGACTTGTAGTTGTCGCTGACAAATTGAGCTTGTGGGCGTCCATTATGTCCAAACTTAGAGTTGCTGAATGCTTTTGCAGTCCATGCTTGGTCTGTGTCATTGTATTTCCATGCGTAACCAAACTCGGTTTTTGCTGTCCAGTTCTTGAAAGGCTTCCATGTAAGAGAAGCGTTGTAGTTCTGCTGGAAACGAGTTTGCAATTTGTATGTACCTTCCAATCTTTCCATTGGTGAACGGCGTGACGATGATGAGTTGTCTTCATCATCGTCTGACGCTACCAACTCCTTGATTGGAGCGAATGTGATGGTTTGTGCAACGGTAGAGTTGGCTGCATTTGAGTCATTGGTGTCAGCACCACCGCTCAAGCCCTTGATCTTCTGGTATGCCATACGACCATTGAAGTCGAATGTAATCCATTTGTTGAGCTTGGCTTGTATTTTTGCACCAATATTGTCTTTGTTGTAGCCAGACTTCTCCATGATGCTATTCTCCTGGTTGTGAGAGTAGCTTACATTGTACTTGAAGTCTTTGCTGCCACCACTGACGTTGGCGTTGTAGATAGCTTGGGTACCTGTGCGTCCGAACACTTCGTCTTGGTAGTTGGTGCCCTGCATGGACTTGTAGATGTCGTAATCCCAGAAGTTACCATAGTTAGTACCACCTAGTTTGTAAGGATTATTGCTGGCACTAGCTACTTCATATTGGTAAAGTACGAACTCGTATGGATTGAGCACTTCTATTTCCTTGGCGTTCTTTTTCCAACCATAAGAGGCGTTGAAACTTACCTGTGTCTTGCCCTCGGAACCGCTCTTCGTTGTGATGATGATGACACCATTGGCACCACGTGCACCATAGATAGCTGTAGAAGAAGCGTCCTTCAAGACATCGATGCTTTGGATTTCGCTTGGAGCGATGTCGCTGATGGAACTTACAGGGAAGCCATCAACGATGTAGAGTGGGGAGTTGTCCTGTGAGAGGGAACCGCCACCACGCACACGAATCTTTACATCTGCGTCAGGTGAACCTTCGGTGGTGGTGATGTTGACACCTGCCATCTTACCTGTCATAGCCTCGCTTACGTTAGATACTGGGACATTGGCAATGTCCTTGGATGTAACAGATGTAACGGCACCTGTCAAGTCCTTTTTCTTAACTGTACCATAACCGATGACTACGACATCATTCAAGCTGTTTGATTCGTCTTCTAGTTTTACAGTAACGTTTGTTTTACCTGCAACATTGATTTCCTGAGGTTTCATACCGATGTATGAAATCTTAAGCTTGTTGCTCTTTCCTTTTAGATTCACGGTGAAGTTTCCGTCAATATCAGTGACACCACCATTGCCGCTCACACCCATCTCCATGACGGATGCGCCGATGATAGGCTCACCAGTATTGTCAGTAACGACACCCTTAACCGTTTGCGCTGACATGCTTGTTACAGTGAACAAGAGACCACTAGCCAACGCAATTTTTAGTTTGTTTGATTTACCAGACATACATTTATTTTGGTTAGATTAGTAAAAATTATATAATTCTGATGCAAAAATAGTGATTTTTGTTCAAACAACCATGATTTTTGGCGATTTATTTACGTAAACGTTTTCGAGTTTGTGCAATTTTTCGCTTTCTTTTAGTCACAATAGTTGTGGTTTTATATACAAAAAGAAAGGTGCAACGCCCCATTTATAGACGTTGCACCTTAGTTTGATAGAAAAATGTGTTATTTGTTTCTTTTTTGAAAGTTATTTGTTTCTTTCGGAATTACTTGACGACAACCTTGATGGTCTTCTTGCTGCCATCCACCATCGTCTTGACCACGATGTTGATGCCATGTTGCAATTTGCTTACCTGCATGCCATCGGTGGTGTAAATCTTGGTGCTCAAAACATCAGTCGCTGTCGCTACGTTCTCAATGCCTGTGCTGATGGTTGCTACGGTTGCTTCACCGAGACCGCCCATCTCGTTGGCTGCGCGAACGCTCCAAGTGGCGGTTGCGTCATCAACCGTGTAGTTAGGCTCGATGGTGAAATCTACAGCCTTGCCATCCTTGCAAACTGCCCAAAGAAGTGCGTACTGGCTATTGTCCCAAGAGAGGCTCTTGCCTGTCAACTTCACATGGGTTGGAGCAGAAGCCTGCTCGGTGGCTGCTGTTGGATCCCAATCGTCATCGCCGCTCAATACATTCTCGATGGTATAGAATGCAGCTTCGTCAGCTGTGAGGACAGGACTTTCAGCAGTCTCGTTGCGACGGTTGGTGTAGTTGTTGCCATCCTTGGCATCGTAAGCGTCATATACTTGCTTTCTTCCGCTCAAATCTACAGTCGTGCCAGTTGCAGTGGTGGAGTTGTACTCGGCGAAGCGTTTAGGATAACCACCGCTCATCTCGTCCCATCCGGCAGCGGTAGGAATCACTTCCATCTTGGTGTCAATGAAGAGGGCGATAGGCGTGCCCTTGCCCCATGGACGACCAAGGGTGTATTTTCCGTTGATGCCTTCTTTGCTTCCGTCCTTGATGGTACAATCCTTGAAGATGTAACCATACTTGGTAGGTAGAGAAGGAACGGCGAGATAACCTGTGCCGCACATCACGAGATCTACATTATTATAATATACGTCACCCTTGCCGCAGAGGTAGTCGGTGTTGCCACGCAAGATGCCGCCCTCGAAGTAGAAGCGTCCATCGTTATTGTTGTTGGATACGTAGGTGTCCTGGTATGCCCAGAGGTTCACGTTCTTGCAGATGGTCTTGCTGCTCTTGTCGTTGAGTACGATGTCACGACCTTTCTTGTCGCCCATGCTGCTGTACATCTTGATGTCTTGGAAGTAAGTGCCAGTAGCTCCGCTGTTCAGGTCGAGAACATCACCCGTTCCGATGCCTTCCAGTATATTTGCTATACCATAGCCATTGTCGGCCTCTACATTAGGTACGGTGTTGGTCAAGGCTGTGTTGTCATTACCCTCACCTATAATGGATACGTTAGGTGCATTCAGATAGGTAGTAGGGTCTGGGTATGTCTTCTTGTCGGTATTGCTGGTTTTGGTGGCAGTCTTGCTGGCAGGAATCTTATAGTCGCCTTGCTTGACGAAGATTCGGAAACGCTTGCTGGTGTCGGTGCGCTTGTTGGCTGCGTCGATGGCTGCTGCAAATTCTTCGCCCGATGATACGATGACATCGTAGAGTGCCTTGGTCACTGCTGGTTTCTCCTTGGTAGAGAAGTGGATGGTGATGTCGTTGGCAATGGCGTTGTCGGTCAAGTCTGCTACGGAGCCTGCATTGAGGGTGAAGGTGTATGCGGTGGCATAGCTCAAGCCCTTGTATGCGAAGGTAATGGTCTTGCCTGATACGACACCTTCGACTGTCTTGCCGTCGAGTGTCGCCTTGGCGTTGTCGGTGAGTTTTACCTTCTCGTCGAATGTCAAGACAACCTTGCCGTTGGCAGATGCGTTGGTTGCGCCTTCAGCTGGTACGCTAGTGACAAGGACTGGTGCAGTGCCGTCGTCGATGAGTTTGGCTGTGCCTGTGATGTAGATGCCTGCGAGGGCGATGCCGTCGTTGTCACCATTGGTTCCTTTTATTTCTGATGTCTTGTCGGCTATCCAACGGATATATACTTCTGACTTGTTGTTAGCTGCTGAAGGGAGGGTAAACTCGCCTTCTGTCCAGGATTTTGCGCCTGGAATGTGGATAGCACCTAACTTCGTCCATTCCTCGCCATTGAGAGAGTATTCTACATTGTATGTTTCGTAGGCATTGTAATTGTATGTCATGCTACTCTTCACCTTGATGTCGGTGAAGGCTGCGGCATTAAACTTGGTCTGCCAGTAGGTCTCGCCGAGAGCCTTGGTTGATACCTTGGTCCAGTTGACTGCTGCATTCTTGCCTTCGTATCCACCTGCGGAATTGCTTTTGTCGAGCCATCCGTATGAGTTGCCGTCGGCATCACGGAGTACGAGTTGTACGGCATCGTTGTCTGCGGCGGCGAAGTCAGCTGTACGTCCTTCCTTGCCTTCCTTGTAGAAGTCCCATGCCACGATGAAGTCCTTGGCAGAATAAGAAGCGGTGAATGTCTTGTCGCCATCCATCGTTACCTTGTGCTCGGCAGCGGTTTCGCCATCGTCCCAGTTGTTGAAGGTGAGGATGTCGTTGCTGGATGCAGTCATGGTTACCTCAGTACCTTCCTCGTACATGTTCTTGCCATCCACTACCTCTGGGGTAGGGAAGAGGGAAACCATATAGTCCTTGGCTCCTCCTTCTACGGAGTAATTGAGGGCGTATGTGTTTACCTTCTTGTAGTTGGCAACCAAAGAAGTGTTGGCATTGATGCCGAATGTGTAAACTTTTTCTGTGGAAAGTTCCTTGCCTTCGCCATCAGTCCAGTTGACGAACTTGTAGCCGAACTTGTCGTTGGCGGTCACCTTGATTTCGGTCTCGGCATCGAATGTGTTGCCTGCTGGAAATACCGTGGCAGGTGTCATGTCTGCAGGATTGGTGGCAACGTTGAGCGTGTATTGTTCCACGGACTCGGTGGTACCATTGAGCAAACCATTGATATGTACATCTGCGAAACCACCCTGTTTGCCACTGTTTACGCCTACCGTGCAACTTAAGGTGAAACCATCTGAAAAGGTAAGTTTAGCCTGCTGTTCTGCAGTAAGCGTAATGTCGAAATGGTTGGTGAAGTTGCTGTTCTTGCCGTATTTGTCACTTTCGGCAGTCTTGTTGTCTCTTTGTGCGGTGAAATTGCCGAGGTCAACAGATGTGCCGTCGCTCAACTTGGCTGTTACGGTAACTCCGTTTTCTGCATCGGTGCCAAAGCGGTTGATGTAAGCGCTAACGGATGTTGGGGTGAAAGTCAAGCCTTTGGTTGGTTTCACGGTCCATTCCACTGCTTTGGTTGTTCCTTTAGGATTGAATGCTGTCATCGTCATTTTGTTGCCTTTGGCATCAAGTGTCGTTGTCGATGTTTTGGCAACGACCGTTAGGTCGCCCGTGTTGACGTTGACCATGCTGAACCCATCTTCAGGGGTCTTGGTGTAGTTGGTTGCATAGTCAGTGGCATTGTTGAATGCCCATACTACACTTGCCGTTTCGTTGGTGTAGGTCTTGCCGCCTGTGCCGGCAAAGGAAACCAAAGAAATGCACAGGACTAAGAATAATAGTCCGAATCTTAGTAGATTTCTTCTCATTGTTTGTTACTTTTAGGTTTATTTTGAGTTTATTTCTTCAAAGTTGTAGTTTGTGTGGCAAAAGTACAATAAATAATTGGAAGGTAGAGTAGAGAATATGCGATAAGTGTACGTAATCGTTTGCGTGAGGATGAGGGGGTATGCTAATAAAATCCCTTGCAGCATATTCTATTGATAGATATGTGCTGCAAGGGATAGTTGCTGTTTAGAAATTGTGATAAGATTTCTTTTTCTTCTTTTCCTTTCTCTCATTTATTTCTGTGCCTACATACAGAATAATGGTTATAACCAAACAAATGGTTATGAAAAAATTTAATGAACTCATATTGTAATTTATTATGGTTTTAATGTTTTATCTGCTAGGATAGCAAATGCTAATCGAGCTTTTTTACTATCCCTCGCTTCTTTTTCTAACTCTGTTCTAAGAGCGGATTCTCTTACGATTTCAGTTTCCGCCCTTTGTCTTGTGGCTTCTCTTACGCCTTGCGCAATTTCTGCCGTGATTTCTTCTTTTGTTTTCATTCTATACTTGTTTGATGATGATTCGGTTGCAAAAGTACGAAAAGAAAATGATAACTCCAAATGATTTCTTATTTATTTTGAATTTTAGCTTTGTGGACTTAATTTGTGGGTATAAACACGTAATCGTTTGCGTGAGATTTTAAGTTCATAGTGGTTCAATGTATGGGAGAAAGTGTTACCTTTGCAGCAGAATCTACTAAAGTTTTGGAATACAAACTTAATCTTAAGATAAACTTAAAACAAAATAAATATAAACTTAAAACAAACGATTATGAAGAAATTCTTTACTCTTATTGCAGCTGTCGCTATGGCAGCAAGTATGAATGCACAGACAACCTATTCCATGGCGGGTCTCTCGGGTGATAACTTTACCTATGATGCTAAGTGGTGGACTTATAGTAATAATCAGTTTGATTATCTTCAAGGCAGTAAGACAGACTATTCTACCTTGGCAATGAAAGATATTCCGATAACTTTCTCGTATAAAAACTCTAAGGCAAAATCAAAAGCCTTTAGTATTTCGAAGGACTATTTTTGTGCTCAAACTAAAGGCGTTCAGGTTAGCGTTTCTGGTTTGACAGAAGGTCAGGAAGTCGCTTTTTCTGTAGCATCCAAGGGTTCTACAGCTGCAGTGTTTGATATCGTGTCAGGATGTGAAGTTGTCGGTGAAATGCCTACGTTAGCAGCAAAATCTGGTGATGACTTAAAATTTATTACGATAAAGGTGAAAGCGACAGATGCAACTGCAGTTATTACGGAAACAGTTGGTGGTTTTGGTATTGAAAGTGTTATAGTTTCAGAAGGTACTTCTACTGGCATTACTAATGTCGATGCAGCTTCTTCTGCCAAGTCCTCTGCCATCTACAATCTCGCAGGTCAGCAAGTGAATAAGGACTACAAGGGCGTAGTAATCCAGAACGGCAAGAAGTTCTTGAACAAGTAATTCCTCTTTTGACAAGTCATATCTTGTAGTGATTGAACAAGAAATATGGGTCATATTACAGAAAGGATTAAAAGAAAATAGTTAGTAAAAAATGTTGACTCCTCTCTCGGTCGTAGCTAAACTGAGAGAGGAGTCTTTTTTATACCCTTGCCACCACTTTTATTTTTTCCTGGGCAGAGAAAAATTTTTCCCTGCGCAGGTAGAAATTTTTCTCTGCCCAGAGAACAAAATGTCGCTGGGGTAGGAAAATATAAAGATTTGTGATATTTTATTGACAAGACAGTACGGCTTACCAAGTTATGGATGGATTAATCTTTTGTGACCTCATCCAGGTGGAGTATTTTTCCGTTCTGGAACTGGAGTATCAAACCATGAACTTCAGTTCCTTGGGTGAGTCGCTTCAAAGAATCGTCAGCCATATACTTCTTTACTTGTGTCTCGGCTTCCTTCCATTGTGCTTTTGCCTCAGCTTCCTTTGCGTCAGCTTTGAGATATTTGAGTTCTATCACATAGCTATGCTTCAAGACAGGGAACTTCTTGGTGTCTGCTACTAAGAAGAAATCACAGTACCCATGGTTAAATTCCAACTCTGGTCGAGTGACGAATAAGCGAGACAAGTTGAGATAAGCCATGAAGTAGCCTTGCACATTTTTCTCACCTCCAATGGTATCACGCACACTGCTATCCTCGAAATATCTCTCGGAAAGGTACTCGAAAAGCGGATGCCAGTCACCATGTAGAGCTGCAGCCTCGAAACCATTGTTGAGTTCCATCATGTCAATGCGAGCGGTACTTTGATATTGCTCCTGCAAGAAACGATAATATTGCTCCCAGACATTGATGTTGGGCACCACCAAATGAAGTTTGTCCAAACTCGTTCCTCCTATTGTCAACATTCCGTAATAGAACAACAGGCTGATAAACATATTGGGGTCAACCATTTCGATGGCTGGGAATGATGTTTCTATGTTGGCATCGATATACCCTTGTTCGGCGATGGTTCTCATAACTCCCTTACGGTTTCCGTCCAATTGGTCAAGATTGATCAGTCGCTTCATCTTGGCGTAATCTGTCTTCGAGTTAGGGTCACGCATATCCTTAGGTGGGCGACCTGTAGTTAGCAAGGCATTCATATAATATAATACCATGTTACTGTTGTACATACTTGGCTCTACAGCATAACATTCTTCAGCAAAGCAATAGTTGTCGTACCAAGGCTTCATCTGTGCAATGATTTCTTGTTCTGACATACTTGTCATACCTGCTTTTTGATAATAGCGAATCATCTCCAAGACATCAGTCTCACTAAAACCTAACAAACCATTGAACCAATAATGAATGGATATGTTGGTTGCAATGTTAAATCCGCTTGTCAGATCATCCAAGGTGATAGGACTGACACCCATGAATAGGATTCGATTGAAGTTAGGCTTAAATAGCTTAAAAACATCACGATAGAATCCACTTCCATGCGTCATCTTGTGATACACGTCGTGACCGCTCTCGCTCAATACGACATTGGTAAAATTATCGTATTCATCAATTATCAGATATAGCTGATAATTGTTTTTCTTAACCTCACCCATCAAAGCGGCGATCTTGGCACTGGGCTGTGTTTCAGAATAAACGGTATCTATAGTCTTTTGGCTATAATATTTGGCATACTTGTCAACGAAATCATTTACCTTAATATTGAAGTAGGTCTTGAAATCATTTGCGATAGTGTCTGCCGAACCACCAATCTGTGAAAAGTCTAATGCGAGTACTTGGTATTTTCCCTTTGATTCTGTAGGGTGCTCGCCAATCCAAGTGTCCTTAAACTCCTCATCTGTATTCATTGGATTCTCACAGTCATAATAGTCTGCTACCATTGAAAGGAAAAGGCTCTTGCCAAATCGGCGTGGACGGATAAAGAACAAGAAGTCGGATACCTGTTCCATCTTTGGCAAGAACATGGTCTTGTCAACATAATATAACTTTTCTTCTGCTATGGTTCTAAACTGACAAACGCCAGTAGGCAGTCTTTTTATCTTTTCCATAAGTCGTTTTTCCAATTTTGCTGCGAAGTTAAGCAAAAAATATGAAATCACAAAGTTTTTGTTATAAAAAGTTTTATTTGTGCGGTTGAAAAACTTTTTCCGTTTTTGAATAGCATGAGTTGTATAGAAAAATCCCTGCTTCTGTCGGAAACGACGGAAACAGGGATTGATGTTGTACCTTTGATATTGTGACGATGGTCTCCTTGGAGATGTTTCGTTTTACTTACTTCTGAATGTACTTCTTGCCAGCCTTAATCACTACACCCTTGTAAGATACTGATACCTTCTGACCAGCGAGGTTGTAAGCAGGGGCGTTGATTGAGGCAGCATCAGTTGTGATTTCTGCAATGTTTGATGTTTGACCGTTCAAAGAGTAAATCTGGTTGCCAGAATTGATTTCTGGTGTCGTGTTGTTGTAGTTAATCAACTTGCCATAGACAATAACTTCATCCCCAACCTTTATTTGGTCTTCACTTGTGAACCTCTCTCCACCAATGAAATAGCCACGGAAAACCACCAACTCGTTTGCTGTTGTACCGTCATCTGAGATGTTGTAGTTGGCATTGCCATAATCACCAGTGTCAACTGCAGCAATCTTTGAAATCTTTCCCTTTACATATACCTTGGCATCTAGACCTTCACCTGAAGTGATGAGTTCTAATGCTTTAGCTACAGTATAAGCTGTTTCTGGAGTGTTGGTGATGTCAACAGTTTGAGCTGCTTTTACAGTCAGTTCGTATGTAACTTCACCTGCTTCATATTCATCGTTTCCAGGAAAAGAAGCTGTAATATTTGTTTTTCCAGCTGCAACAAGTGTGATTACGCCATCCGAATTGATGGTTGCTACTGAAGGCTCGCTGCTTGAATATGTAACAGGAAGTTCATTGGCATTAGTTAATGTAGGGAAAGCATTGTCTTCTGAACCAATTGCCACAGTTCTTGAAGCTGTGCCCCATGATAGACCTGCAGGCTTTTTGGCTTCACCTTGGAAAAGTTTGATGTCGTCAAGGCGTACATTTGTACTTTTATTTGTTGTAGCAAATGTAATAGTAATTTCTTCAGCACCAGTTTCGATAGCTATAGGGCAAGAATAATCATTCCCTGTAGCAGTAATGTTGCCAACAGTGGCATTCTTTGCTGTTACGGCAAGTGAAGACTTGTTTGCTTTATAAGAAAGAGTAGCGCTTCCTGTTGCTCCATTAAGTTTGATTGTTGCAGTAAATGAACCGGAATTTTGTTTTTTGTTGACAAGAAGTTCTGGAGATTTACCTCCAGCAGTTGATTCTTCGTAAATTTTTGTTCCAGAACCAACACAGACATAATTGTAATTGCCATCTTTTGGAACATCATTAGCTTTGTAGCTACTGAAGTCTTCTTGCCATAGGTAAGTCTGCGCAAAGCTGACATTGGCTATGAGAGCCAACAGAACGATGAATGAATAGCGTAAAATTTTGTTCATAAACATAACGGTTTAATAATTAGTAATATAGTTAATTAACTCTGTGTTTTAACAACCTCTACATGAGTGGTTGTCCTATCACACCGCAAAGATAGTAAAAAAATGAATTGGTTGTTTCAAATTTCGCATTAAATTTCTGTGAATATGCGAAAAAGAATAGAAAAAGGCGAAAAAGAACGTTTTGATGTCCTTTTTCGCCTGCTTATTTATTTTTAAAGATTAAACTTTTTTCTGTCATCTTGTAAAAAACAAACTTTTACTCCGCTTTCAAACCTTGCTGTTCCATTTCCAAACTTGCCCAGATGAATGGACCGACACCCTTGGCATCATTGTCACGGATAGGCTCGCTCATATAATATTCGAAGCTGCCGTCACGCTTGTAGTTAGGCTTCTTCACGTATGGACCGTCGCCAGGACCCAAGCCGCTGACACTGCAACACTTGGTGAGGCTGATGGTCTTGTCTGGATTCACCTGGATGAATTCTTTAAGAATGCCCTTATATGCCTTGATGCCAGCATCGCGGTATTCTGCAGAGAGGTATCCCTTGCGATAACCCTTCAGAAGCACATAGGCGAACATACTGGAAGCGGTACTCTCCAGATAGTTGCGAGGATCTTTCACGTCCATCACGTCATACCATACGCCCGTCTTCTTGTCCTGGTACTTTACTACGCTCTTCATCGCCTTGTTGAGCAGTTCGATAACCTCGCCACGGCGAGCGTAGTCCTCAGGCATAGCATCGAGGCACTCGGTCATCGCCATCACATACCATCCCAAGGCTCTCGCCCAGGTGTGCTGGCTCTGTCCGTTCTCCTTGTTTGCCCAGAATTGCTGATGAGTCTCGTCCCAAGCGTGCTTCCAAAGTTGGGGCTTCTCATCATAGGTACGCTTGTCGGTCTTGATCATCTGGTCAACCGCATCGTCGAGATACTTCTTCGCCTTCTTTGGCTTCATGGTCTGTACGGCATAATTGCAGTAGAAAGGCAAGCCCATGAAGATGCCATCGAGCCAAACTTGGTTGGCGTAGATGGCCTTGTGCCAATAGACACCCTCCTTGGTGCGAGGTTGGTTTTGGAGCTGTTTGAAGAGTGTCTTCAAAGCCAACTCGGTGTTCTTGCTAGGGAAGAGGTTGTGCATACGGAGGATGAATTTTGCCGTGCGCACGTTGTCGAGGTTGAAGTCTTCGTATTTATAGCCAGTGATATTGCCTTTCTCATCAATCATCTTGGCAGGATATTCCTTGAGATATTCGATGATGGCCTCGTTGTTGGCGGAGGCATCATTTCCCTTGAAGGTGCTTTCCCCGTCCTTATAATATAAATAGGTGTCGAGCATGCCTTCCATTTCTATTCCCATCACATAGCTCCACTTAGGCTTGCTGCTGAAGTCGAGTAGGTAAGGGTGGGCTACACGACTCATCTCGCTATGGGTGAGCCACTCGCTGTAAGCTTGGTAAGGGCGGTCGGCCTTGTTGAGTACCAGCGAACCGTTGATGACGAGGTTCTCGAAATTCACGTTGCGTGTCTTGCCTGTAATCTTGACAGGTTCCTTGATGACACCATCGAACTTGCAGTTTTTCACGCTGATGTCATATACATTCTCTACGGCGTCACGTCCGATGATGAGGACACCATAGTTGCTCTTCTTGCAAGTGACATCCTCCATGGATACATTGCGCACCGTAGGTTCGAAGCCGCGGTAACATATTTCCTTGTTCTCATAGTCGAGGTTGATTTTCAGTACGGCTTCCTTGCATTGGCCCACGGTGACCTTGCGCATGTTGATGTTTTGGATGAGACCGCCACGGCAGTTGTTGGTCTTGATGCGAAGGATACGTTCGAGGTTAGGTGAGTCCATCACGCAATCCTCGGCATACACATTCTCGCATCCACCGGAAATCTCGCTTCCGATGACCACGCCGCCATGTCCATCTTCCATCTTGCAGCCACGGATGATGATGTTGCGTGAAGGTTGGTTCCAAAGGCGACCGTCATTGTTGCGCCCGCTCTTGATGGCGATGCAGTCGTCACCCGTATGGAACACACAGTTCTGGATGAGTACATTCTCGCAAGCCTCAGGGTCGCAGCCATCGCCGTTAGGTCCCTCGTTCCATACGGTCACTCCATCAACGGTGATATTCTTGGAGAGCAAAGGGTGGATGACCCAGAAAGGGGAGTTGATCATCTTGACACCTTGGATGAGGATTCGCTCGGAGCGAACGAAGTTGACAAGTTGTGGACGCAATCCTTGTCCCTTGCCAAACTTTCTCTCGTCGAAGGCGACACCGTCCTCGGCTTGTTTCAGAAGTTTGGCACGTGAGCCCAGTTTCTGTGCCTCCTTGGTTACGCCTTCTTTATATCCAAACCTAGTGGAGCCACACATCGGCCACCAGGTTTCCAGGTTGCCGCCGCCGTCAATCGTTCCCTTGCCCGTGATGGCGATGTCGGTTGCCTTGTAGGCATAGATGCAAGGAGAGTAGTTCCAGCAAGCCAAGCCTTCCCATGAGGTGCGTACGAGAGGGTAGAGGTTGGTGTCGAAAGCGAACTTCAATGTGGCTCCTTCTTGCAAGACGAGGTTGACATGGCTTTTCATCTCGATGGCTCCCGTGTTCCAGGTTCCTTTCGGTACGATGACTTGTCCGCCGCCTTTCTTGGAAACCAAGGAGATGAGGCGGTTGATAGCTTTTTGGTTTTGCGCGGCAGAAGCGTTCTGCTTGGCACCGAAAGATGTGATGACAAACTGGCGCTCATGTAATTGGGGGCGCACGATGCTTTGTTCGATTTGTTTGTACTCGCTGTCGTTCCATCCCGATGCCCAGGCGCATACTGGCAAGAGAAGGGCGACAAGTAATGCTTTTAAGTGTTTCATATTGTTTTATTGTTTGTAGATAGAGTTTGTTTCAGGTGTCAACATACGTTGTCTTCCTACTTTTCTGCAAAGATAATCATTTTCTTTGAAATGTCCACGCACACAATGTTAAAAAAGTAATTTTGAGTTAAAAATATTTGGGAGTAATGCGAAAAAGGTGTATATTTGCAGCGTGATAAGTTAGACTATCGTCTAAGTTATCGATTTATTTGGTTGGTTACGTCCTGTAACCAACCTTTTTTCTTTTCAATTTTCGGAGTCATTTTTCGCATTTTGTGAAACTTTTCGTTGCCATTTACGCGGAATTTCATACTTTTTTATGTTAAAATTTTGGCAGTTTCTCAGAAAAACATTACCTTTGCAACGATTATTAACAGAATTAATGCAATAAATTAAAATTAATAGCCTATTGATTGGACATTTACTTAATTAAAAAATAGAATTAAGAAATGAGAAATCTACAAGAATTGACCGACGAGGAGTTGGCAGTGAAGTATGTCGATGGTGATAATAGAGCTTTCGACCTGTTGCTTTCGCGCAATGAGGTGAAGCTTTTCTCTTACATCATGTTTATGGTGCATGACCAAGATGTGGCCAATGACATATTTCAAGAAACTTTCGTCAAGGTGATAAGCAAGCTTCAGAAAAGACAATATGTCGTCAATGGGAAGTTTGGTGCATGGTGTATGCGTATCGCTCACAATGTGATGATGGATATGTATCGCGAGAGCAGAAGCAAGCATATCGTCGAGACCAATGAGACCAACGACTTGTCCAACATAGGGTGTGATAGCGTCTTGTCGGGCAACGCAGAAAATACGATTGTTAATAGTCAAGTACTCTCAGACGTAAAAAAAATGATGGATATGCTTCCTCCGCTCCAGCGTGAGGTGGTCTATATGCGTTATTATCAGCAATTGTCTTTCAAGGAGATTGCAGAGACCACAGGTGTCAGCATCAATACGAGTCTGGGCAGGATGCGTTATGCGCTCCTCAACCTACGTCGTATGGCCAAGGAGCACAATGTATATCTTCAGTTGGATTAGTATTATAGTCTTGTACCTCTTTAATCCTCTGGTTGTTTGAGCTCTTTCAAGGCATGGATGGTGGATAGAGGGTCTGTGCTCTTGAAAACATAGCTGCCGCTTACCAGAACGTTTACTCCTGCCTTGACTAGGCGAGGAGCGGTTTCAGCTTGCACGCCGCCATCTACCTCGATAAGGGCGTGCGAACCCGATTCCTTGATGAGCTTGCGTAGGCGCGCCACTTTCTGAATGGTGTTTTCTATGAATTTTTGTCCTCCAAACCCTGGGTTCACACTCATCAGCAAGACCATATCTACGTCTTTGATGATGTCTTCCAATACGCAGACTGGAGTTGATGGGTTTAGGGTAACACCGGCTTTCATCCCTGCAGCGTGTATCTGTTGTATGGTGCGATGCAAATGCACGCAGGCCTCGTAGTGTACGTTCATCATCATGGCACCTATCTTGGCGGTTTGCTCGATATACTGCTCTGGGTGCTGAATCATGAAATGCACGTCAAGAGGTTTGGTGCAAGCTTTGGCTACGGCTTCCAGGACAGGAAATCCGAAGGAGATGTTGGGCACAAAGACTCCATCCATGATGTCCATGTGAAGCCAGTCTGCCTCACTCTTGTTGATCATTTCCACTTCGCTCTTTAAGTCCAGGAAGTTGGCGGAAAGCAAGGAAGGTGATACTTTTGTCTTCATTTGTCATGTAATTTAGTTAAGACAGAACACCTCGTATTTTCCATTCATCTTGATAGCACGATAGGTGTAGGCTATCTGCTTGATGATGTTGATCGTCCTAGGGGATGGTCTCATTTCTTCTGAAGTAAATAGATGCTTCATAGGCGTATCTGTATTTAATGTTCAACTTACTTTTCTATATAACGCAACCTTGTTCTGAATATTACATTCTCTTGATTTTTTTTTGCTTTTGCTTTTGTTGGACGACAATCTCGCTTTGGTTTCCCTATATATAATCTCGCTTTGGTTTCCCTATATATAATAAGGTATAAGAGGTATTTCTACGATATTTCGGAGAAAATAATTACTAATTTCTATTAAATTGGTGATTTTTTCATCAAAAAGTTGGTGGTTTGAAAGAAAAAGTGTACTTTTGCAATTGGATAGAGATAAAAACAATCTCTTTCATAAAATAAAGTAATAAATATTCAAATACTAGAATAAGATGACAACATTCGTATCTACAACAGCATGGTGGTGGCGTATCTCAAGATTTAAAAAGTCGTGAGTCGATGAGCCGTGCGTGGATATGAATCCAATGATAAATGAAAGGCCTGCCGTAACTTACGACAGGTCTTTTTTTCATATAAGACCTGTTTTCGATGAGTATGGTGGGCTGGTGAATGATAAGAAAATAATAATAAAAAATATAGGAGACTTGAATTATGGAAATGAAGGACATTTTGAATAGAATGTTGAACCACGAGGAATTGACTCGTGAGGAGACCAAGAACATCATCGTGGGTATCACTCAGAGTGAATTTCCCGAGGAGCAAATCACGGCTCTGCTCACAGGTTTGCAGATGCGTGGCGTGACAGTGGATGAGTTGCTTGGCTTTCGTGATGGTATCTTGGCGACGGGCGTTCCTGCCATCCTCGACTGCGACCGCTACATTGACGTAGTAGGTACGGGTGGAGACCGCAAGAATACATTCAACATCTCTACCACTTCTTGCTTTGTCATCGCTGGTGCGGGTTATAAGGTGGCTAAGCATGGTAACTATGCTGCCACTTCGGTAAGCGGTGCTTCCAATGTCATCAAGAACCATGGGGTACAGTTCACCGATGATATGGACAAACTCAATCGCAGTATCAACGAGGCTGGCATTGTTTATCTTCATGCACAGTTGTTTGCCAAGGCTATGAAGTTCGTTGGTCCTATCCGCAAGGCTTTACAGTTTCCTACCGTGTTCAATCTCTTGGGGCCATTGGTCAACCCAAGCCAACCTAAATGTCAGTTGCTCGGCGTTGCCAACCTTGACCAGATGCGCCTCTACAACCAGGTTTATCAGAAGATAGGCATCGACTACGGCATCGTAAACAGCATTGATGGCTATGACGAGATTTCTCTCACCAGCGACTTCAAGGTGACCACCAACGACTATGAGAAAATCTTCAAGCCGCAAGACTTAGGATTCGAAATCGCCAAACCTGAAGAGGTGAGAGGTGGTGCCACAGAGGAAGAGGCAAAGGACATCTTCGATGCCGTACTCGAAAATCGTGCCCTTCCTGCCCAGAAGAACATCGTGCTCGCCAATGCAGCCTTTGGTATCCAGGTGATGGAGAAAGGCAAGAAGAGTATTGAGGAATGCGTGGAGATCGCACGTGAGAGCATCGACTCAGGCAATGCCTTGAAGACCTTCAAGAAGTTCGTGGAACTCAACTCGTAAAAGGTAAAAAAGTAAAAGAGTAAAAAGGTAAAAAAGTAATGGCTGATATTTTAGAAGAAATCGTCGCTCACAAGCGAATCGAGATAGACCAGCGCAAGCGCTTCATCTCTCCTCGACAGATGATAACTCTGACCGAGCAGAAGATGAATGACGATGACGGCAAGACACCAGGTGGAAGTATGAGAGAGGCTTTGATGGCTTCCTCTACGGGTATCATCTCCGAGTTTAAGCGCAAGTCGCCCAGCAAGGGCTGGATCAAGGAGGAGGGCAAGGCAAGCATCATTCCGCTGAGCTATCAGGAGAATGGAGCTTCGGCTCTGAGCGTCCTCACCGACATCGACTATTTCGGTGGCTATGACGAGTACATACAGGAGGCACGCCACGTAGGTGTCACCTTACCTATTTTATATAAGAACTTTGTCATCGAGGAATATCAACTTCTTCAGGCTCGTTATTGTGGAGCTTCCGCAGTGCTTCTGATAGCTGCTTGCTTGACCAAGGATGAGTGTAAGCGATTGCTAGGCATGGCTCATCAATTGGGCTTGGAAGTCCTTCTGGAGATGCATAATGACAGAGACTTTGAGTATGCGGAGTTGGAGCCAGATATGTATGGCATCAACAATCGCAATCTTGGGACTTTCGTGACGGATGTCAACAATAGTTTCCGCTTGGCAGAGCAGCTTCCAAAGGATGTGTGCCGTGTGAGCGAAAGCGGCATCTCTAATCCTGAGACCGTGAAGCAACTCCGAGAGGCTGGTTTCCGAGGCTTCCTCATGGGCGAGCAGTTCATGAAACAAGCAGACCCAGGCATGGCACTCAAGGAATTTCTTAGTGCTCTTTAGGAAAAGTTCAGGGCGTATGCCCAATTTTACACTTAACATTTAAGACTTAACATTCAAATGATAATAAAGGTTTGTGGTATGCGCGATGCCGACAACATTCGCGAAGTTTCGGCCTTGGACATTGACATGATAGGCTTTATCTTCTATCCGAAGTCACCACGCTATGTACAGATGATAAGTAGTCGTGCGGGAATCATTCCTGATTATTCCGAGGAGCGTATCCAGCAGGCTTCCAAGTTTAGTGCGGGGGAGCCGAATGATGGGAACGAAGCCTTGGCAAACGTCAAGCAGCCTGCAAGAGTAGGGGTGTTTGTGGATGATATGCCACAGAACATCGTGACGAGGGTGTACAACTACAATCTCGATTACATCCAACTGCATGGCAATGAGCCTCGGGAAACTTGTGAGAATCTTCGTGCCACCATCGACCCTGACATCAAGAAGGATATCAAAATCATCAAGGCTATCAGCGTAAGCACAGTCGAAGACATCAAAAAATACAAGGAGTATGTAGGCGCTGTTGACCTCTTCCTCTTCGACACTATATGTAAGACTGTCGGTGGAAGTGGTGAGCAGTTTGATTGGTCGGTGCTTGAACAATACGATGGCGACGTGCCTTTCTTGTTGAGTGGCGGCATTGGTCCCGACGATACAGAACGAGTGAAGGCTTTCCATCATCCCAAGTGCATCGGCATTGACCTCAACTCGAAGTTTGAGATAGAGCCAGCTCTGAAAGATGTAGAGAAGCTCAGAGAGTTTGTTTTAAAGGTAAAAAGGTAAAAAGGTAAAAAGGTAAAAAGGTAAAAAGGTAAAAAAGTAAAAAGATAAAAATCTTGGCAAGCTCTTATTAAGGCGGTGTAACACCGCACCAAAATCGCCGATTAGGCGTTAAATAATCGCAACTTTGTTGCGTAGAAAAAATCGGCAGCCCTTTAGGGCAAAGGCTCCGTTGCCGATACCAAAACTCTGGCGAAGCTATAGCGTAGCCAGTTACATCCCCTTTCTTTTTGAAAAGAAAGGGGCTTGGGGAAAGATTAGGCCCCCCTCTTCGTAAGAGAGGGACAGGGGAGTCGAAAAAGTAGGTAAATAAAAAAATAAAAATATAATGAATAAAATAAACACATTATTTTCAGAAAACAAACAGAGAAAATTGTTGTCTCTGTATTTCTGTGCAGGTTGCCCAACGTTGGAGGGCACTGGCGATGTCATCAAGGCTATGGAACGCCATGGTATCGACATGATAGAGGTGGGCATCCCTTTCAGTGACCCATTGGCAGATGGTCCTGTCATCCAGAGCGCAGGAACCAAGGCTCTGAAGAACGGTATGACCGTGAAGACTCTCTTCGGTCAGTTGAAAGCCATCAAGGACGAGGTGAACATCCCATTGGTGTTGATGGGTTATCTGAATCCTATCATGCACTATGGCATCGAGGAATTCTTTAAGAGTTGCGTGGAAAGTGGCGTAAGCGGAACGATCATTCCTGACCTGCCTTTCGACGACTATTTGAAGGTTGTAAAACCTATCGCCGACAAGTATGACATCCGTGTCATCATGATGATAACTCCGGAGACGAGCGAAGAGCGCATCCGTTTCATTGATGACCATACCGATGGCTTCATCTACATGGTGAGTTCGGCAAGTATCACCGGGGCACAGAGTAACTTCGGCGATGCCAAGTTGGCTTACTTCAACCACATCAACGGCATGAACCTCCGCAACCCTCGCATGATAGGTTTTGGTATCAGCAATAAGCAGACCCTTACCAGTGCACAGGACAATGCGGCAGGTGCTATCATCGGCAGTAAGTTTGTGACCCTGCTCAATGAGACAGGTGACCCAGACAAAGCGCTTGACGAACTTTTTGAGGCACTGACGAAATAAGTGAAGAGTGAAGAACGAAGAGTGAAGAATTCAATAGCCTTCGTTCGAAAATTGATAATTGTACATTATTAATTATACATTGAATATTATGTATCAAGTTGACGATAAAGGATTTTTCGGAAAATTCGGTGGCGCATACGTGCCAGAGATATTATATAAGTGTGTGACAGAACTCCAGCAGGCTTACAAGCCTATCATCGAGAGCGAGGAGTTCAAGAAGGAGTACCATCAGTTGCTGAAGGATTATGTGGGTCGTCCTTCACCTCTCTATTATGCCAAGCGCATGAGCGAGAAGTACGGATGTCAGTTGTACTTGAAGCGTGAGGACCTCAACCATACGGGTGCGCACAAAATCAACAATACCATCGGACAGATTCTGATGGCAAAGAAGATGGGCAAGACTCGCATTATCGCTGAGACAGGTGCAGGTCAGCATGGAGTTGCCACTGCTACCGTTTGTGCCCTCATGGACATGAAGTGTGAGATTTTCATGGGTGCTACCGACGTGGAGCGTCAGCATACCAACGTGGAGCGCATGAAGATGCTCGGTGCCAAGGTGAATCCTGTGCGCACAGGCAACATGACCTTGAGCGACGCTTGTTCGGAGGCTATTCGTGACTGGTGTTGTCATCCACAGGATACCTTCTATATCGTGGGAAGTACCATGGGACCTCATCCATACCCTGACATCGTGGCTAAGATGCAGAGTGTCATCTCCGAGGAACTGAAATGGCAGTTGCAGGAGAAGGTGGGTCGCGATTACCCAGACTACCTCATCGCTTGTGTGGGTGGTGGTAGCAATGCAGCCGGTACCATCTATCACTACATCGACGATGACCGTGTGCAGATTTACCTTGCTGAGGCTGCTGGCCATGGCATCGACACCGACTATACTGCTGCTACCATGCACTGTGGTACGGAGGGTATCATCCATGGTGCTCGTACCCTAGTGATGCAGACCGATGACGGTCAGATCAAGGAAGCCTTTACCATTTCCGCTGGTCTCGACTATCCTGGTATTGGTCCTATGCACGCCGACTTGGCTACCCGTGGACGTAGCCATGTGCTTGCCATCAAGGACGATGAGGCTATCTATGCTGGCTATGAGTTGACACGTATGGAGGGTATTATCCCTGCCATCGAGAGCGCCCATGCCGTTGCTGCCCTGAAGAAGATGAAGTTCAAGAAAGACGATGTCGTAGTACTGACTGTCTCTGGTCGTGGCGACAAGGATGTCGAGACTTACTTGAAGAACAAGGCAATGGCAAAGGAGTACGGTGATTTCTAAAAATAGAGTCTAAAAAAGTATCTTAGGATACTTTATAAAGCAAGTTGATATACTTCGAGAAGTAAGTACTACTTATATCGAGAAGTAAGTACTACTTATATCGAGAAGTAAGTACTACTTATATTGAGAAGTAAGTACTACTTATATTGAGAAGTAAGTACTATTGCTATAAAATAGAAAAAATGGCAAAATATAATTATACGACAGTAACTCGCAAGATTCTCGCCGACCTCTATACGCCGGTGGGAGTCTATATGCGATTGAGAGATATTTATCCCCAATCGGCGTTGATGGAGAGTTCCGACTATCATGGTACGGAGAACTCTCGTTCGTTTATCGGTGTGCATCCGATAGCAAGCATTGCCGTGGGGCATGGTGTGGTTACGGCTACGTACCCTGACGGCAAGGTGGAGAAACGCGAACTCCCTGCCTTTGGCGAGGGAAAGGGCGAGGAGTGCAAGCTCGCCATCTCCAAGGCCATCAATGATTTCATACAGGCTTTCCATGTGGAGGGTGAAGGCAAGGAGTTCTGCGGTCTGTATGGTTTCACGACCTTCAATGCCGTGCGCTACTTCGAGAACATCCCTGTGAAGGATACGACGATGGAGAAGAATGATGCGCCTGATATCTATTATATTATGTATAAGGACATCATCGTCTTTGACCACTTCAACAATACCATGGAACTGATTACGCTTGAAGAAAGTGAAGAGGGAAGAGGGAAGAGTGAAGAATTCAATAGTTCTATTGCTTCAGCCCCATCTGAAACTCAAAGAAAAAAGCAAGATGATTCTTCACTCTTCACTCTTCACTCTTCACTTTCTGAGCTTGACGCATTGCAAAAAGCTCTTAACAAGGCGAATGTAAAGCCATACGACTTCCATCCTGTGGGCGATACCACTTCCACCTTGACCGACGAGGAGCACAAGGCCAACATTCGCAAGTGCATCCAGCATTGTTTGCGTGGCGATGTCTTCCAAATCGTAGTGAGTCGTCGTTTTGTCCAGAAGTACGAGGGCGATGACTTCAAGCTTTATCGTGCCCTCCGTAGCATCAATCCTAGTCCATATCTCTTCTATTTCGACTTTGGTGGATTCCGTATCTTCGGTTCTTCGCCTGAGACTCACAATCGCATCGTTGGCGACAAGGCTTTCATCGACCCTATTGCAGGAACAACCAAGCGCACAGGCGACATGGAGCAAGACCGCAAGGCTGCCGAGTTCTTGCGCAACGACCCGAAGGAGAATGCCGAACACGTGATGTTGGTCGATTTGGCTCGCAACGACCTGAGCCGCAACTGCCATGGCGTGAAGGTGGATTTCTACAAGGATATGCAGTTCTACAGTCATGTCATCCATCTGGTGAGCCGCGTGAGCGGTACGCTCGACAAGGATGCCGACCATATCAAGGAGTTTATAGATACCTTCCCAGCTGGTACTTTGAGTGGTGCTCCAAAGGTGCGTGCCATGCAGATTATCTCAGAACTGGAGCCTCACAACCGTGGTGCATACGGTGGCTGCATCGGTTTCATCGGTCTCAATGGCGACTTGAACCAAGCCATCGTCATCCGTACCTTCATCAGTCGCAATGGCGAACTTTGGTTCCAGGCTGGCAGTGGAGTCGTGGCAAAGAGCAACGACCAGTATGAACTGGAAGAGTGTAACAATAAGTTGGGTGCCTTGACCAAGGCCATCCATATAGCAGAAAAGTTGTAAGTGAAGAGTGAAGAACGAAGAGTGAAGAATTCAACACTCAACATTTAATATTGAAAGAAATGAAAGTAGTAATCATAGATAATTACGATTCCTTTACCTACAATCTCGCACATCTTGTAAAGGAACTCGGAGCCGAAGTGACTGTGTATCGCAATGACCAGTTTCAGTTGCGTGAACTCGAACGTTTCGACAAAATCATATTAAGTCCTGGACCAGGCATTCCGTCGGAGGCTGGTCTCTTGCTCGATGTCATCAAGACGTATGCTGGTAGAAAGCCGATGTTGGGAGTGTGTCTGGGTCATCAGGCGATAGGAGAGGTTTTTGGTGCCAAGCTTACCAACCTCTCTGAGGTATATCACGGAGTGGCTACCCCTTGCACACAGTTTGGCAACGACCCAATCTTTGATGGTTTGCCAAAGCGCATAGAGATAGGACGTTATCACTCATGGGTGGTGGATAGAACCAATTTCCCAGAGTGCCTTGATGTAACCGCAGTGAGCGACGATGGTTGTATCATGGGCTTGAAGCACAAGAACTACGATATTCATGGCATCCAGTTCCACCCTGAGAGCGTGCTCACACCTGAAGGAAAGACTATCGTGAAGAATTGGTTGGAGATGTAAGGTGTTTTTCAACTATATCATACAAAGAAACCGTTTCCTAATATTCTAGGAAACGGTTTCTTTGTATTTTTATTCTTATCGTCTATCTTGCCCGAATCTTATTTCAATCCATCGGCATCTCCGGTGGTCTTCAGTCCGTTGCTTTTGTCACGTGGTGTAATCTTTACCTCCTTAGCCACAGTGTTCTCGATGACATCCGTCTTGAAAGCCATCTTCTTGTCCGTGCAGTTGATGTTCTCGAAGGTGAAATCCACAAGACGATACTTGTCGCTAGTGCCTACGTCGAAGAAGTTGTCGCAGTCCATCTGGATATTTTTCATCGTGATGTTGTTGCATTGGCTCAAAGGCATGTCCTTGCGGTCGTCTGGCTTGAAAAACTGTGTCCATGGGCGGATAACAAGGAAACTGCCTGTGGTGCCCTGTATGTTGTCCACGGTCACGTACTCGTAGTGCTGAGGTGTGTCCGGGCGCATCTTCAACCATAATACTCTTTGGGCATTTCCCACCTTGATATTTCTTAATACGATGTTGCGGTCGTTCACACTCTCGCTACCGAGTGTCAGGCAACCGTGTACTCTGCCGTAGTTGCAGTTTTGGATAAGCACGTTATAGACAGGTCCGTTCTCTGGAGCTTGGTCTGCCCAAGTGCCCTTGCCGCCCTTGATGGCGATGGCATCGTCGTTGACGCTCATGAAGCATCCATCTACCAATACGTCGTGACAAACGTCGATGTCGATGGCATCGCTGCTAGGTGCTCGCAATCCCGATGTCGGAGCAAAGATGTGGCAGTCGAGGAAGCGGACGTGGTCGCAACGATAGATGTGGTTGGTCCAGAAAGGGCTGTTCTGTATGTGTACATCTTGTATGGTTACATGGCTACTGTTGCTGATATATACCAATCGAGGACGTTGGGCATCCTTGTTGGTACACTGACGATTCCATGTACGGCGAATCCAAAACTCCTCCCAATAGTGATGACCGTTGCCGTCGATGGCACCAGGACCTGCGATAGTAAAACCGTCGCACTTGTCGGCGTTGATGAAGGCAGAGAAGTACTTGCAAGACTCACCCTCGATGCGAGTCTCCAAGACAGGGAAGTTGGCGATGCGGTCGCTACCTTTCAGTTTGCCGCCTTCTGAAACGTAGAGGTGAGTTCTCGGCTTGAAGAAGAGAGCTCCACTCAGATAAGTACCATGGGGGATGACGATGACACCACCGCCTTCCTGTGCCGCACGGTCGATGACGGCTTGGATGGCCTTGGTTTGCACCAAGGTACTGTCGCCTTTCACACCATAATCGGTGATGACATATTTCTTGCCGAGAGTATCGACGTTCACTTTCTGGGTGTTGCAGAACCAAGCGTCCATCTTCGTGCCGTCAGGCCAAAGCTCAGTCTTGGCTTTCTTCACTTTGTTATGCTTCTTGGCGGCGTTGCTGCTTAGAGGCGAGAGTGCCATCAGGCAAACCATGAGCCAAATATATTTCTTCATAAATAGTATGTTTTTTACCTTTTTACTTTTTTACCTTTTTACTTTTTTACCTTTAATAGCTTGTAATACTCTGCGGCTCCGAGCAGGAGGCAACCTGTGCCGTAGTCCTCGAAGTCGGGAACGGAAGTGAAGGTGACAGGTTGACCAGCAGCAGGATCCTTGCCAGTACCCTGGTTGTAGCCGATGAAACCATCCTCGTGAACGGAGGCAGACAATGCTTTCCATGCCTTGTCCATAGCCTTTTGGTAAGTGGCTCTTGGCAGGATGCCCTGTTGCACGCCCCACGCCATACCATAGAGAAAGAGACCTGTGCCCGTCATCTCAGGACCACCGTAGTTGGCAGGGCAAACGAGACTTACGTTCCAATAACCATCCTCGCGCTGACTCTTCAGAATAGCTTTGCTCATCAAGATGAAGTCTTTCTTGAGATATTGGTAGTTCTTGTCGGTCTTAGGCAAGGTCTGCATCACACGTACCAACGCTGCATATACCCAACCATTGCCACGGCTCCAGTAGCAGTTGCTGCCATCTTTCTCCTTGTAAGGTGGCACATAGTCCTTGTCTCTCCACCAGAAGCCTTCCTTCTTGTTGAAGAGTCCACCAGCCAAGGTGTCACGGCTCCACTTGTAGGAGTTCATCGCATAGTCGAGATACTTCTTCTCGCCTGTAATCTTAGCATACTTGGCATAGACAGGCATCGCCATTTGGATGGCATCAATCCAAGTCCAGTAGTTGACACGGTTGGTGCTCATCTGATGGTCGAGGTTTTCCTTGATTTTGCTGATGTCTTTCTTGCCGCCAGTCTGTACATAACGGTCGAGATAGGTTTGCTGGCAGCATTGGTTGTCGGCATCGGTATCGTTCACACTACCACGAGCCGTCCATTTGTGGTAGTCAGCCCACTGGTCGGTGTAGTCGAGGTAGCGTTGCTGAGGGTCTATCTCGTAGAGTGCCATCAATCCCTCGTAATATACGGCGCGAGTCCAAAGGTTGCTCGTGCGTTTCTTCTTCACGTAAGTGTCGATGGTTGGGTCGCTGTACTTTGTCATGAAGTAGTTGTTGGTGCGATGAGCCACCTCCAAGATTTCATTTTGCAATGTTGTTTTGCTTTGCAGAGCAGTCTTGTTCTGCTCTTGCTTTATCGCACTTTGGGCTGAGACTGATGCCAAGCCCAAGAATGCGCATGCGGTTGCTAAGATTAGTTTCTTCATTTGTTGTCGTCGTTTATTAATTATATATTATCATTTATCATTTATTTCCATGAGCTTCACCGTACTATTGAGTCCGCTCGGTACAGGTGTCCAGTTCTTGTAGGTAGTCTTCTTGTAGTTGATATCTACCACGTTGATTTCCTTCATCTTGCGCCATTTTACGCCTTGACGGTCCAGTTCGGCAATGCGGTTGGCAGGCAGGTTGGTCACCTCGATGCGGAGGGTGTTCTTGCCTTTAACAAGAGCATCCTTACAATAGAGAATGTAAGGCACAGCCCAAGCACAACCGATATACTTGCCGTTGAGATATACACGAGCACTTTCCCTCACATCTCCCAGGTCGATGGCCCATTGTTTCTTGGCATCCTCCTTGGAGACTTTGAAGGTGGTCTCATAGACACCTGTGCCCATGGTCACCTTGGTCTTGTCGTCAAGGTTCTCCCAAGTCTTCACTCCTTGAAGCTGGTAGGTCTTTCCCACTTGTGGCTGTTCCTCTATGAAGGAGAGTGTCCAATTGCTGTTGGTTAAGTCGATGCTTCTGCCATCTGAGGCTTGCTGTGTCGCTGGGGTGAGGGATGCCAACTGGCTTCCTGCGTTCCACTCGCTCACAGGCTTGTTGGAAACGAGGAGGATGCGGCTCTCTCCACTTTTCATACGGATGTCCAAGCCCTTGTCGGAGATATTGGCAGCGTGATATTCACCTGTCATCGGGTTGTACCACACACCGTATTTCTCTCCTGTGGCCAAGGCGACAGTTGAGGAAACATCATCCTTGGTGAGGTTGGCGATGAAGTAATGATGACCCAAGGCATTGCTTCGGCGAATCATTTTCAATCCAAGTTGTTTCTTGAGCATCTCAGGCTGTGCAACTTTAGCCATCGCCTCGGTGTTGTCGCCCTTGATAATCTTGGCACCCTGTGCCTTCAGGTCGGAGATGTGCTGTATCACGTCGCTTGGCATGATATTGTTGCCAGGAATGATGAGACCCTTGTAGCGAGTGCCAGCGGCAGTCTCAATCATCCCGTTCTTAAAGGTGCACGTGCGCAGGTAGTTGTCGCTGATGTAGTCGCAGTCGAAGCCTGCCTTGTCGATGTCGAGGATGACCTTGATGAACTCAGGTGCTTTCTTCGCCATCGAATGGATGTCGAATTGCATCAACCATTTCTTGGTGTCCTTGCGCCACATATCCCTCACTGGCAGATAAACTAAGAAGTCATTGTCAGGCTGCCCCCACTGGAGGTAATTTTGGCAGTTGGTGATATACTTCATGAACTCAGGTGCGTCACGCCAAATACTGTTGGTAGGACTCATATCCACCGATGCATAGAACTTCCATCCTGGCCATGGGTCATTCTTGGGTGAATAGGCGGTGCCATGGAAGAACATGTGGTTGACACCGGCGCAGAACATCAAGTCCATATCGGGCTTCATTTGGCTCAGCGAGGTGCGGAAATGCTCGGTGAGCCATGTGAAGGTCTCGCTCGATGTATATTTCTTGCCTGTGATGTGGGCTGCCGATGGTGCATATTTGAGCATACTTAGGTCGCTGAAGTTCGGACGAGTCATGCCAGGGTCTTTGCGCAATCCCTTGATGCCAAAGTCTGTCAGTCCGAATCCCTCGATCTCTGGAATATCCACTGCACCGTAACAGTCGATGAGGTTGGCTGGTGAACCATGAGCCTGGTTGCGAGTGATGGCACCACGGTCGTGCGCCCACTTCGTCCACTGTTCAGTGAAGTTATGGAGCAGCATATCGCCCAAGGTCTCTCTGTAGTCACTGACCACCACTTCGTCACCATCCAAGAACTCCGGGAACTTGTCTTGCAACTTGTATCCGTGCATTTTCTCAAACTCTGTTAAGAGGGTAGGAGTCCAGTTGGCCCCATACACCTCGTAGCTGTCATTGAAGAAAGTATGAGGATAAGGAGTCTTCGTAGCCACAAACGCACTGTCGATGTGTGCCAGGTAGTGGGCCACGGCTGTAGAGTCGAAATGGTCTATCACGTAGCCCTCGCCACCGGGAGCGGCGCGTTTCACCTTCTGGCGTGTGCGACTCTCATAGAGAGCGATGACACGTTTCTTCCTTTTCTCGCCTTCCACAGGGTAAGCCTTGATGACCTTGAGCTTGGCGAAAGCTCGCTCTTTCTCAGGTACGGCAAACTGGATGTCCATCAGTTTCTGCTTGACATCCACGATGGTATCTACGAAGACAGCCTTGCAAGCCGCCTCGTTGATAGGAACCCATGGACCGCCGAAAGGCCATCCTGTGCCCGTCGCCATGTCGGTCTCGATGCCCACCTCCTTGTTTTCCTTTTCCACGAACTGGAGCATATCCATCCATTTGGAAGATAGGTAAGGAATGTCGTTCTTGTCATTGCCTTGCACGCCATAGAGGGGAGTGATTTCCACTGCGCCAATGCCAGCCTTGGCATACTCGTCGAGGTTCCACTTGAGGTTCTCCTTATCCACTGCGGAGCCCATCCACCACCATCTCACTCCAGGTTTGGCTTCCTGGGTTGGTGTAGGGAGAAACTGCGCCTGACAGTTGAGTGAAGACACCAATGCCAGGGCGAAAGACAAACCTATGAATTGTTTTCTATGTATTTCGTTCATCATGTTGATGGTTTTTAAGTTATTTGTTCATTGATGTAAGTTATTTGTTCAATTATGGTTGCAAAGATAAATAAAATATCTCAATTAGTTTGTTGTCATGGGGATTAAATATGTGTAATCATTCAAAAAAGAAAGATGATTTGTCAAAAAGCAAGGTTAGAGCTATTGAATTCGTTGAGTAGCTACGACTAAAAAGAGGGTGTGTCATAAATCGGGCTGAAAGCCCAAAAGCTCCAAGCCCAGGGCAACGCCCTGGGTAAAGATTACATCAAGGAAGTCGCCCTGAAAGGGCAAAAGCAACTTGTTATCAATGCTTTTGCCCTTTCAGGGCGACTTCTATTAATGACCGAAGACCCAGGGCGTTGCCCTGGGCTTGGAGCAGATCGCCCTTTGGCTTTCCCTTCGGCCGCCGATTTTCAATTCAGGGCGCATTGGATGTGATTTATGACACACCCTCCTTGGATTTGAAGTTTCTATTGCACTTCTAACTCCTAACTTCTAATTTTTTAAAGTTCGGTAGGTCCATCAGTGCTTTCGTCAGGGTTGCTGCCCGTTCCACTGCCCGAACTGCCACCGCTAGCCTCGCCTTTTTGGTCAGAGTCGTCTTTCTTGTTGTTATCCTCCTTCTTGTCATCTTTACTTGGAGACTTGTCGATGACGCCATCGTTGTAGAGGATTCCGTTGGCACCCTGTTCCACGTTGCCGTCGCTCTTCACGTCGCCCACATATACCGAGTTGCTCACGTGCTTGTTCTCTACAGAAGCGAAGGCGATGTAGCAGGAGAGCAAGTCGCCCGACCAGTCGGCAGGCAGTTTCAGGGTTGCCTGGCAATCCACACGGCTGGCTTCCTCGGTGGTCGTCCGCTGTATTTATAGTAGCCCATTGCTTCGGGCTGAATTTCTTATTTTCAGTTTCTGTTTTATACATAATTTTTATCTCCTTATTTTGTTTAGTTTTTAATTTCATTGAAAAGCCATTAGAATAGCATTTGAATTCTTCACTCTTCACTCTTCACTCTTCACTCTTCGTTCTCACTCTCTTAAAATGGACAGACGAGTGGATTCACGTAGCAGTGTCGGTCGAAGGGTAGAAAACAGGCTCGACTCACATTCTTGCAAGCTGGGTCGATATTCACACCGTAGTTCAGCCGTATGTAGTTTTGTAGGGCGAAGAACCAAGTGGCATGATCCGCCTCCTGCAGGTCTATCTGGTTGATGAGTTTCAATCCATCGCCAGATGGACTGCGGAAAGCCAATTCCAGTTCGAAGTACTCCTTCATGACTTCATCGTGTATGAACTCTTGTTTGAGTTCTTCCACTTGGTCGTAGCCGATGTGGTCGATGTCTGTGCAAATCAAGCTGGAGTGCTGGATGAGCCCCTTGTCGTTTCTACTGCAGAAGGTGCCACTAGCCAGGATGTAGTCGAACTCTTTCGCCTTGTACGCCTTGCGTTCTTTCTCGTCGGCAATGCCACGGAGTGTATCCGTGGCTTGCTTCCAGAGCATAGGGTTGGTGATGTACGTCCAGAGGTGATAGATGCCCACTCGGTTGTGGCTTACTACATTGGAGATGGGATGGCGGTAGAATTGCATCCGATGCTCGTGGAGTTGGTCGAGAGTCATGGGCATCTTCTACCTCCTTTCTTATCGTTTTCCTCATCGCTTGCCTTGGAAGTTTCCTTCTCATAACTCTTTGCAGAAGAGTCTGGCATCGGTTTGATGCGGCTGTCTCGATAGGAATCCTCCAAGAGTCTCTGCAGGTCGCTCTCCTTGTAGTAGCATCTTCCGCCCATCTTAGCGAAGGGCAGTTTGCCGTTGGAGCGGAGCGTCTGCAAGGTGCGCTGACTGATGTGGAACATCTCCATCACCTCGAAGTTGTCGTGCCACTGGTCGAGTGGGGTGAGGGTAGAGGCAGATGTTTGCACACTTTGCATACTTTGCACGTTTTGCAAACCTTGCAAAGGTTGCAGAGGTTGCGAAGAATTTACTTCTTTTCTTTTGCATGAGCTGTACTCTTTTTCAGACACCATGCCATCGTTATTTTTTATATATGTCATTTTTCCGAACCCTAACGATGTGACATTTGGATTCGGTTGCAAAGAGAATAGGATTCTTTTGCATTCAAGATATGCCATTTTTGGATTTTTTTGCATTCTTCTGCATTCTCTGCATTCTTTTGCATTCAGCATTGTTTCTTGCGCAGTATCGTGTTGTTTTTTATAAAAATAGCTGTTTAGATGCTTTTTTCTCCATAAAAATTTGCATTACTCAAATAAAAAAGCTACTTTTGCGAAAAAGTAACAACTTTATGAGAACAAAGGAAGAATATATCGCATTGATAAAAGCTCATTCGGAAGAATTGAAGGCGACTTATGGAATAAAGTCGCTAAGGCTTTTTGGCTCAGTGTCTCGCAATGAACAAAGTGTGGAGAGTGATGTGGATGTCTGCGTGGATATGGCTCCCAAAATGTTTTTGGTGGTACGGCTAAAAAGATTTTTGGAGAATCTCTTGCAATGTTCTGTAGATGTAGTACGATTGCACAAGCATATGAATCCTTTTTTATTGAACGAAATAGAGCGTGATGGAATCTACCTTATTAAATGAAAGAATACGAGCAACTTTTGTTCAGATAAAAGCTGCGATAGTCAAATTACAAGATTGGAATGCTGAGGTAGAGTCGGTTGATGATTACTACAACTCGCCGGATGGAATGAAAAACTTGGCGGCGAGCTGTATGTTGATAGAAGCGATTGGCGAAGGTATTAAGCAAATCGATAAGCTTACTTCTTCTCGTTTGCTTAGTGAAAGATCGGAAATACCTTGGATAGATGTTATTGGAATACGAAACCATATAGCACATGGTTATTTTGATATAGACGGTGACATTGTTTACGATGTTGTCAAGAATGATTTGGATAATTTGTTGCAAGCAATTGACTATTTCTTGAGCAAAGACTCTTTTCTATGAGACTTTGCTCAATTCTATGTCGTTTAAGAGGGCTTGGTATTCGTCTTCTACTTTTTCCTTGTATTTCCAGCCAAGATATCTTTTGTAGTTGGTTCTCTCGTATTCTAAAGACAGCCGATAGTTTTTGAATGCTTTTCCCTCTTGTCCCATTACAACCTTGGTGCAAAACTTGTCGTATGCCGTCAAGTTATAACCCTTTTCATATTTGTCTTTTATCCATTTGTAGAATCCCAAGTAGTCGAGCATGGCGGCTGCATGGGCGGTATTTTCCAAGAAAAGCTCTATGAGAAGCATGGCTTTTTGTTTTCTCTTAGCTTCATTCTGAGAATCGAGAGCAACAATCTTAGGCATTTTCAAAAAATCATATTGCTGAGTATCATTCAAGAACTTCTCGGCTTTGGTCACAGGACGTTCTTTTTCCTGTCTTATTGCTTTGAGGGCATCCAAGGAAGATTCTACCTGTTGTTCTTTACGTATTTCTGCATTGTCCTTCTTGATTCTTTCTACTTCTTTCTTGTACAGGTCTATTTCTTTTTCCGTAGGGAATGCTCCTTTCCAAGAAAAGACAAAGTCCTCAAAGTCATCGTCAAAATCAATGCAATCTTGATGATACAATACTGGGGAAAAAGTATGGATTAAGCTAAAGTAGAGTTCTGTAAGCATATTTTGCAGCAATATCGTAGTCTCACTCTCAATTTCGCTATTCCATGATTTCACTTCCTGTGTGTAACTTTTTATGTCTTTCAGGAGTTGTTTGATTTCTGGACGAATAAACTTATCGTCTTTCATCGTGTTGTATATACTAATTTAAAAGTGTACCACTTTCTAATTAAAAAGTGTACCACT
>ERZ808246.133-NODE-133-length-61564-cov-4.901754_pt1 | contig 61564 bp, 65 predicted proteins | sample MGYA00521083_ERZ808246 | MGnify/ENA primary metagenome ERZ808246 (study PRJEB31516, sample SAMN03275577) | gut metagenome | biome: mammalia-associated habitat; material: feces | host: Papio cynocephalus | place: Kenya | collected 2012-07-07 ... | reverse complement strand
CCCGAGATCATGATCCCCCTGGTGGGCGAGGTCAAGGAGCTGAAGTACGTCAAGGATATCGTGGTCAAGACCGCCGATGAGGAGCTGGCCGCTGCCGGCGTGGAGATGAAGTACCTGGTGGGTACCATGATCGAGATCCCCAGAGCCGCCCTCACCGCCGATCAGATCGCCACCGAGGCCGAGTTCTTCTCCTTCGGCACCAACGACCTGACCCAGATGACCTTCGGTTTCAGCCGCGATGACGCCGGCAAGTTCCTGGGCGCTTACTATGATAAGAAGATCTATGAGAGCGATCCGTTCGCCAAGCTGGACCAGGTTGGCGTGGGCAAGCTGGTGAAGATGGCCGCTGAAATGGGCCGCGCCACCCGTCCCGACCTCCACCTGGGCATCTGCGGCGAGCACGGCGGCGATCCCAGCAGCGTGGAGTTCTGCCACAAGGTGGGCCTGGACTATGTTTCCTGCTCCCCCTTCCGTGTGCCCATCGCCCGTCTGGCCGCTGCACAGGCCGCTATCAAGGATCAGCACTGATGCCATCCTGACCCAGGGGCTATAGAGAGACACATAATGCCAATAAAAATCGGCCGCACAGCCATTGAAAGCTGTGCGGCCGATTTTTCCCGTGGGATCCGGCCTGCCGCGCGGACTTGACAGGGACAGCCCGGGCCATTACAATAAAATCACTAGAGTCTGCCGGAATTATATCACCCGCTGCCCGGCATAAACCGATCCACACAACCGGAAGGAGAATTTACCATGGACAGGATCCAAAAGAATTTCGGCTTCGGCTTCATGCGCCTGCCGATGAACGGCGCGGACGTGGACATTCCGGAGACCACGCGCATGGTGGATGCCTTTTTGGACGCGGGCTTCAATTATTTCGATACTGCCCACGGCTATCTGCAGGGCAGGAGCGAAACGGCCCTGAAAACCTGCCTCACCAGCCGCTATCCCCGGGACCGCTATGTGCTGACGGATAAGCTCACCGCCGATTTTTTCAAGACTGAGGCGGACATCCGCCCGTTTTTTGAAGGCCAGCTGGCTGCCTGCGGCGTGGACTACTTTGATTTCTACCTCATGCACGCCCAGGGCGCGGGCAACTACCCTCACTTCAAGGCCTGCCGCGCCTATGAGACGGCCTTCGCCCTAAAGGCCGAGGGCAAGGTGCGCCATGTGGGCATCTCCTTCCACGACCGGCCGGAGGTGCTGGAGCAGATCCTGACGGAGTACCCGGCCATTGAGGCGGTGCAGATCCAGTTCAACTATATGGACTATGACGACCCCGCCGTGCAGAGCCGCGCCTGCTACGAGGTCTGCCGTAGGTACAATAAGCCCGTCCTGGTCATGGAGCCGGTGAAGGGCGGCAACCTGGTGAATCTGCCGGAGGAGGCAAAGGCCGTGCTGGATGGGCTCCACGGCGGCAGCCCCGCCAGCTACGCCCTGCGTTTTGCTGCAGGCTTCCCCGGTATGCTGATGGTGCTCTCCGGTATGAGCAATATGCAGCAGATGCAGGATAACCTCTCGTTTATGCAGGATTTCCGCCCGCTGGATGAACGGGAGCTGGCGGCGGTGGGACAGGTGCAGAAAATTTTCCGCAGCAAGCACCTCATCCCCTGCACCTCCTGCCGCTACTGCACGGACGGCTGCCCGCAGCACATCTCCATCCCGGACCTTTTTGCCGATAGGAACGCCAAGCAGCTCTATCACGACTGGAACGCCGATTACTATTACGGCGTCGTCCACACCGGCCCCGGACGCAAGGCCTCCGACTGCCTGCAATGCGGCAAGTGCGAGAAGGTCTGCCCCCAGCATCTGCCCATCCGCCGGCTGCTGGAGGAAGTGGCAAAGGTATTTGAGCAGCAATAAGGAGCCGCCTTCCGGCCGCTCCGCCAATACAGGACCCCCGCATACCGCCCAGGCAGCGGTATGCAGGGGTCTTATCCTGTGAATTTTCAGCGCACCACGCCGAAGTGGAACAGATAATCCCGCCAAAGGGGGTAGTACGCGGCCTTCACATGTACACCGTCGCCGGAATAATCCGCCCGGAGGGCGCCGCCGGCGTCGTCAAAGACCGGGTTGCAGTCGATGAAAAACACATTCACATTGTCGGCCAGCTTCTGCAGCTCTTCGTTGCGGGTGTTGATGGTGGAATTTGTGTAGAAGGTGGAGTCCGATTTTTCCTGGGTGGTGTGGAAAATCGCCTGCAAAAATACGATGGCATCGGGCTGCAGGCTGCGGACCTGGTCCAGCAGGACCTTGTACTGGGCCGCCCAGCTCTCCGCCGAGCCTGTGCCCAGCTCGTTGATGCCCAGCATCATGTAGACCTTGCCGTAGTGCTTGCCCGCCAGAGCCTGGGCCAGGGTCTGCCCGCCGGGGAACTCCGCGTCCTCCGACGCCGACCAGACCGTCAGACCGGTGTGGCAGAGATAGTGGGCGTTGGGCAGCCCCGCGTAGTCCATAAAACCGTCCGTGTGGGAGTCGCCGATGAAGACCGCGTCGTCAAAATAGGACGCGTCCACCTGGGTGAACCGGGGATCCGGCTCCGGGATGGGAGCGGGTCCGGGCTCGGGCTCCGGCTGCGGCTCGGGCTCGGGCTCCGGAGTCGGTTCCGGCCGCGGCTGGGGGATGGGGTCCGGCTCCGGGACATCGGCGGGTGGCGGGGTCCAGGGATACACCCCGTCAGCCAGGGCGGTGGCCATGGCCGCCACCGGCGGCGTCAGGGGCTCCAGCTTTTCCAGGTAGTCCCGGTAAACGCCGGTGGGGTCCACGGCGGCGTACACATTCAGCAAAATAGCGCTTACCAGGCACAGGGGCAGGAGCAGATAAGCTTTTCGGGAGGTCATGATGGATCACCTCAAAAACGGGAATAGAGGAACGCGCTGCCCGAGGAGGTGGCGATGAAATACACGCACACCCAAAAGAGCAGGAACAGGACTGCCTGCATCCACAGGCGTTCCCGGTATTTTTCAAAAAATCGGCGGGGCTGCGGCAGACACAGGAGGATGCTCACCAGCAGGAGCCACCAATAGGAGCTCAGCTGCTTGGCCGCATCCTGGGCGGAGACGGCGCCGGGCGTCCCGAAAAACGGGAACAGCCGGGAAAAGTACGCGCCCAGGTCCCGCAGGTCCGTGATCCGGAAGATGACCCATGTCAGCGGGATCACAAGGAGCAGGTAGACGTGGGAGAGGACCCGGTGCCGCTTCAAAAAGCCGCCGATGCAGAACTTCTCCAGCAGGATAAATCCCAGCAGTGCAGCTCCCCACAGGACAAAGTTCCAGCTGGCCCCGTGCCACAGGCCTGTGCAGAGCCATACCACCGTCAGGGCCAGGGCCGTGCGGGCCTTGCCCCGGCGGCTGCCGCCCAGGGGGATGTACAGGTAGTCCCGGAACCAGGTGCCCAGGGTGATGTGCCACCGGCGGTAGAATTCGCTCACGGACCGGGCGGTGTAGGGCAGGTCAAAGTTCCGGGGCACAGGCAGGCCCAGCATCTGCCCCAGGCCCATGGCCATGAGGGAGTAGCCGGAAAAGTCGAGGTACAGCTGCAGGCTGTAGCTCACCACCCCCAGCCAGGCCAGGGGCGTGGAGAGGTACTCGTACCCGATGCGCTCCATGGCCGCCCACAGGGGCGCCAGCTGGTCGGCCAGCAGCACCTTGCAGCCCAGCCCCACAATAAAGTATTCCAGCCCCTCCAGCACCTCCTGCCGCCGGATGACCCGCTTCTTCAGCGGCCCGCGCCAGTCGCGCCAGCGGAGAATGGGCCCCATGGTCAGCTGGGGAAATGCCAGGGTGAAGGCGGCGTAGTCCATGAGATTCCGCTCCGGGCCCCCGCCCCGGTACACGTCTATCAGATAGCCCATGCTCTGAAAGAGGTAGAAGCTCACGCCCAAGGGCAGGGCGATCCGGGGCAGGGAGAGGGCCTGCCCGGTCAGGACGTTCCGGTTTTCCAGGAGGAAAGCGGCGTATTTGAAGTACACCAGGCACAGCAGATCCGCCGCCAGGGCCGCGATCAACAGGATCCGCCGCGGGGTCCGGCCCCCGCCGGCCATGAGCCGGGCCAGGCCGTAGTGCAGCAGGATCACAACGCCCAGCAGAAGCGCGTCCCGGGCCCCCGCCCCCCAAAAATAGAATGCCGCGCTGCCCAGCACCAGGACCGCGTTTTTGAACCGGAAGGGGAGCAGATAATAAACCATCAAAAACAGCGGCAGAAAGTAAAACAAGAATTGCAGATCGGAAAAGCTCACGGGGAAAACTCCTGTCCTCCATAGTTTCGATCCGGCCATTGGCGCGCCTGCGCCGCCGGACACTGTATCTATCATAAGTGATGGCGGGCCGGTCTTCAACTCCATAAGGGTAACAATCCTGATTCCGTTTTGTAACAGAGCGCCTGCCGCCGCAAACCGGACGGGGAAAATACCCGTGCCGGAAGACTTGCTCCCGAGAGTGTCCCAAAAGGTTCTCCATACCAACAAATAATGACAAAATAATTTTCCAAATATTGGTCAAAATACACAAAAAACTTTGACAAAAATTCTACAGTCAAGACCGTTAAGAAATCGCAATTAGAGTTGATTCTCGCGGCGAGCAGCGTTAAAATATTATCAAGCCCACCGGCCCAAGGACCGGCGAGGAGAAAAATGATTGTTGTGTAGAAAAAGGAGAGTGACGCTGTGTTTAAAAAATTCACCAATGGCTGCGTGCGCGTCGTCAACCGCTGGCTGCCCGATGCGTTCCTGTTCGCCATCATCCTGACCCTGGTCGTGTTCGTGGGCGCCATGTGTGCCACCGGCATGGGCCCCATTGAGATCGTTGCTGCGTGGGGCGATGCCAAGGGCGGCTTTTGGAATCTGCTGGCCTTCTCCATGCAGATGGCCCTGGTGCTGGTTTTCGGCTCTGCCATGGCCTCTGCCCGTCCCTGCAAGAAGGCGCTGCGCGCTGTGGCCGGCCTGTGCCACACCGATAAGCAGGCCATCCTGGTCACCACCTTCGTGTCCACCATCTGCTGCTGGCTGAACTGGGGCTTCGGCCTGGTCATCGGCGCGCTGCTTGCCAAGGAAGTGGTGCGCCGCGTTCCCACGGTGGATTATCCCCTGCTCATCGCCTCCGCGTATTCCGGCTTCGTCATTTGGCATGCAGGCCTGTCCGGCTCCATCCCCCTGGACCTGGTGGCCGGCAAAGCCTTTGGTGATGTGACCTATCAGGCGCCCATCACCCAGACCGTGTTCCACCCCATGAACCTCATCATGTGCGGTGTGATCCTCGTCCTCATGCCTTTGGTCAACTATGCTATGCATCCCGATAAGGAGCACACCATCACCGTGGATCCCACCCTGCTGGTGGACGAGGAGGAGCGGACCTATGTGAAGGATACCCCCGCTGAGAAGCTGGAGCACTCCAAGATCCTGTGGATCATCACTGTCGTCCTCGGCTTTACCTACATTGTTTACTACTTTGTAAAGAACGGCTTCACCCTGGGTCTGAACATCGTGAACATGATCTTCCTGTTCCTGGGCCTGCTGCTCCACGGCGATTTGCGCCGCTATGTGGACGCCATTTCCGATGCGGCCGCCGGTGCCGCCGGCATCCTGCTGCAGTTCCCGTTCTATGCGGGCATCATGGGCATGATGGTGGCCACCAACGACCAGGGCATATCCCTGGCGGGCGTGATCTCCCAGTTCTTCGTGGATATTTCCAACAATGTCACCTTCCCCATGCTGTCCTTCCTGGCGGCCGGCGTTGTGAACTTCTTCGTTCCCTCCGGCGGCGGCCAGTGGGCGGTCCAGGGTCCCATCATGATGCCCGCCGGCGCGGAAATGGGCATCGAGGCCGGCCGTACCGCCATGGCTATCGCCTGGGGCGACCAGTGGACCAATATGATCCAGCCCTTCTGGGCCCTGCCTGCCCTGGGCATTGCCAAGCTTTCTGCCCGTGACATTATGGGCTACCTGGTGATCGTGCTGCTGTTCACCGGTGCGGTGGCCTGCCTGGGCTTCCTGGGCTGGGCGCTGTTCTTCTAACGGCTTCCGAAACAATTTCATACCGGAACCCAAAACCTCCGTCCCACCGGGACGGAGGTTTCAGCCTGTCGAAAAAATCTTTTCGCCCCGCTGCCTAAGTTTTTGAAACTTTAAAAAAGTTCCAAAAACTATTGATTTTAATGGTGAGGGACACCCTTCTTGGGTTTCCCTCACACTCCCTTCCTTACCGTTATCGGAACTCTAACCACTTTATCGACAGTCTCAAACCTCCATCCCACCGGGACGGAGGTTTTTATATAGATTTTTCATTTTTTTAAACTTATTCTAAGGTGCGCTCCGTATACTGCCCCCAACAACAAGGAAAGGAGTGATCCTCTTGCAATATCGCCACGAGTGGAAACACGAGGTCAGCGCCTTTGATGTCCTGTGCCTGCGCCAGCGTCTTTCGGCCGTAATGGCCCCGGATCCCCACGCCCGGGGCGGCTGCTATTTTGTCCGCAGTCTGTATTTTGATGACCTCCGGGACACGGCCCTGCGGGAGAAGCTGGACGGCGTCAGCCGCCGGGAGAAGTTCCGCCTGCGCTGCTATAACGGCGACGACAGCTACCTGGTGCTGGAGAAAAAGAGCAAGGTGGGCGGCCTGTGCGCCAAGGAGCAGACCCGTCTCACCCGCCCCCGGGCCCAGGCGCTGCTGGCCTGCGATCTTGAGACCCTGGCCGCCGATCCCGCGCCCCTGGTGCAGGAGCTGCGATGGAAGATGCAGGCCCAAGGTCTGCGTCCCAAAACCATCGTGGACTATACCCGGGAGCCCTTTGTCTTTGCCCCCGGCAATGTCCGGGTGACCCTGGACTATGACATCCGCACGGGCCTTTACAGTACAGACATCTTCGATTTCCACTGCCCCACCCTCCCCGCCGGGGATGCCCCGGCCATACTGGAGGTAAAGTGGGACGAGTACCTCCCCGCGGTGATCCGGGACCTGGTGCAGGTGCCCTCCACCCGGACCAGCGCCTTCTCCAAATACGCCGCCTGCCGTATGTACGGATAAACACCACCCCAATCACATTGGCCCACCCCACCGCACCTCCTTGCGACCCCTACGGATCCCCACCGCCCCCTTGTAAAAAATGTCATTGCGAAGCCGGTGCGCACACTGGCTGTGGCAATCCGCACCCCGTACCCTCAAAAAACCAAAAAAGGAGAACCCATTATGACCTTTTCCGACATTTTCAAATCCAGCTTCCTGGAGAACGTCACCAGCGTCTCTGTCCTGGACATGGTCCTGGCTCTGGGCCTGTCCTTTGCCATCGGCCTGTTCATTTTCCTCATCTACCGCAAGACCTACGCCGGGGTCATGTACTCTTCCGGCTTCGGCGTGACCTTGGTGGGCCTGACCATGATCTCCACCTTCGTTATCCTGGCCGTCACCTCCAACGTGGTCCTGTCTCTCGGCATGGTGGGCGCCCTGTCCATCGTCCGTTTCCGGACGGCCATCAAGGAGCCCCTGGACATCGCTTTCCTGTTCTGGGCCATCGCCGCAGGCATCGTCCTGGCCGCCGGTATGATCCCCCTGGCGGTATTCGGCAGCGTGTTCATCGGCCTGGTGCTGCTGGTGTTTGCCAATAAAAAGAGCCATGTGTCCCCCTACATGGTGGTCCTCCGCTGTGACAGCCAGGACGCCGAAAAGCATGCCGTGGATTTCCTCCGGGGCAAGGTGAAAAAGTGCGTCGTCAAGAGCAAGACTGTCCGGGGCGCCGCCGTGGAGCTCAACGCCGAGATCCGCCTTAATGACGAAAATACCGACTTTGTCAACGCTCTGACACAGATCCCCGGCGTTGAAAGCGCCGTGCTGGTCAGCTACAACGGCGAGTATATGGGCTAAAGGAGACGTTCTATGTCCACAAACAAGCATTTTTCCGCCGTATGCGCCGTGGTGCTTGCGCTGGCCTTGATCGTCACGGTGCTGTTCATGAACGGCGAAAGGCTGGGCATCCGGGTCATCCGGGATGAGGACGCAGAGGGAAACGAGTCCTCCCAGTATTTCACCGCCAACGACCGGAACACCGACTGGACGGCGGCCACCACCATCGCCCTTAACGGCGACAGTGCCACCGTCAGCGGCTCTGGGGCCTATACAAACGGCGGCAGCGTCACCATCTCCGCCGCCGGGTATTACGACGTCACCGGCGCACTCACAGACGGCAGCCTCGTGGTGGACGCCGGGAAGAACGCCAAGGTGTTCATCCGCTTAAACGGCGTGTCTATCACCTGCTCCGACGATGCCGCCATCCGTGTCAACCAGGCGGATAAGGTGTTCCTGACCCTGGCGGACGGCACGGAGAACACCCTTACCTCCGGCGAGACCTACAGCGCCGCCGCCCTGGCGGATAAGACCGACGGCGCCATATTCTCCCATGACGACCTGACCATCAACGGCTCCGGTTCCCTCACCGTCACCGCCGCCTACAAGCACGGCATCGCCGCAAACGACAGCCTGCGCATCACCGGCGGCACCATCACCGTCACAGCCCCCTCGGACACCATCCATGTGAACGATGAGCTGAATATCACCGGTGCGGCCCTCACGCTGAACGCCGGGGACGACGCCATCCACAGTGATACCTCCATCGCCATCCTGGGCGGCAATATCACAGTCAATAGCTGCTATGAGGGCATCGAGGCCCCGGAAATTCTCGTGGAGGACGGCGACATCACCGTCACCTCCACTGACGATGGCATCAACGCCTGCGGCACGGAGACCGCCGAAGGAAATCTTCCCAGTGTTACCATCAACGGCGGTACCGTGACGCTGCTGAATCCCTCCGGCCGGGATGCCGACGGCATCGACTCCAACGGCAATATCGACATTGGCGGCGGCCTGGTCTATATCAGCCTGGTGGGCGACGGCAGCAACTGCGCCCTGGACTACGGCAGCGAGAATGGCGGTGTCTGCCGCATAAACGGCGGCACCGTGGTGGCCTGCGGCGGGTCCTCCATGCTGGAGACCATGTCCGAAAATTCCGCCCAGCCCTCCCTCCTCTACGCCGGTGCCACCCAGGCGGCGGGCACGGAGATCACCCTGCAGGATAGCAGCGGTGAGACTCTGCTTACCTATACCGCTCCCAACAGCTTCTCCGCCGTGCTGGTCAGCTGCTCCCAGATGCAGATCGGCAGCACCTACACCCTGAACCTCGGGACTACCGCCCAGGAGGTCACCCTCACCCAGGTGGCCGCCACCTACGGCGTCAGCGGCGGCATGGGCCAGGGCGGCGGCCCCGGGGGAGACAGCTCCGCCTCTCCCGGCATGTCGGATATGGCGGCGCCCTCCGGAGGCGGCAGCGATGCAGCCGCTTCCGGCAATACCGACGCCACGCCCCCCACGCCGCCGGATGGCGATACCGATTTTCAGCCCTCCGGCGATCCCCCCGCCCGTCCGGACGGTGACAGCGCCGCCGATACCGCCGACCGCCCCACCCCGCCTAACCGCGACAGCACGGACGGCACAGAGCCGCCCGCTCTGCCCGATGGCAGCACCGCCCCGTCCGGTCAGCCGGCAGACCCACAGGGTGACCAAGCCCGGCCCGTGGACGGCCAGGACACGGAGGGATCCTCCACCCTAAGCGAAAACGGCAAGTGGCTGCTCATTGCCAGCGCCGCTGCGATGGCCCTGGGCCTGGGCGTTGCCGCCCTCTACCGCAGAAAGGGCTGACATCCCCTATTGACAGCGAATTTCCCCCTTTGCTATAATTGCATGGTAAATACCGCCGCCTGCCGCGGCCCGGGGAGGAAAGTACCATGAAGCGTATCGATACCTGCACCAAAACCGATCTTTTGGTGGGCCTGCTGCTGGCGGGCATAGTGGCGGTGCTGGCGGCCTACCGCATCTTCGCCTACCTCTGCGAGGTAACGGCCTTCCAGTGGTGGATGATCCTCCTGGGGCTCCTCTGCGCCGTATTGGCCATCGGCGGATTTTTGGTGGCCCGCCGGGCCTGGAAGCGCCTGCAATACCTGCGGGATCATCCGGATGAGTAACAACCCCCGCAAGGAATAACGGCGCCACCCCCGGCGAAGAGCCGGGGGTGGCGTTTTATGGAAAACCCGGTTTTGGCCGTTAAAAATGTGTTATACTTCCAATATAAATCAATTTGCCCTGCAAAGGAGACCCCATCATGCGAAAATTAACCGCCGATCCCCAGGCGCTGTTCCGGTATCGGGGGCTGCCCCCGGTGGGCATGACCGTTTCCATGGCTCTGCAGCACCTGGTTGCCATGATCGTGGGCTGCGTCACCCCCGCCATCATCATTGCCAACGCCGCCGGGCTTACCCACGAGCAGCAGGTGCTGCTGATCCAGGCGTCCCTGGTGATGTCCGCCGTAACAACGCTTTTGCAGCTGTTTCCCATCGGGGGCCGGTTCGGCGCGGGTCTGCCGGTGATCTTCGGTGTCAGCTTCGCGTATCTGCCCAGCATGCAGGCCATCGCCACCGGCAGGGGCGGCATGGCCGCCGTGGCCGGGGCCATGATCGTGGGCGGCGTCATCGCCACCCTGGTGGGCCTGTTTATAAAGCCCATCCGCCGCCTTTTCCCACCGGTCATTACCGGCACGGTGGTCTTCACCATCGGCCTGTCCCTGTATCCCACCGCCATCAATTACATGGCCGGCGGCGCGTCCAATACCTATCAGTCCGTGGTGGAGGACCGGGGCCTCACCGCGGCCCTGGTCTACGGCTCCTGGCAAAACTGGGCCATCGCCGCCTTCACCCTGGCGGTGGTGATGCTGCTGACCAACCATGGCCGGGGCATCTGCAAGCTGGCCTCCATCCTCCTGGGCATCCTGGCCGGGTACGCCGTGGCGCTGATAGCCGGGATGGTGGACCTATCCGGCATCGCCGGGGCCGCCTGGTTCTCCCTGCCCAAGCCCGTGCCCTTCGGCGTGACCTTTGAAGCCTCCGGCTGCGTGGCCCTGGGCCTGCTGTTTGCCATCAACTCCATCCAGGCCATCGGTGACTTTACCGCCACCACCGTGGGCGGCATGGACCGGGAGCCCACCACCCGGGAGCTCCGGGGCGGCATCGTGGCCTATGGCGTTTCCAATGCTTTAACGGCGCTGCTGGGCGGCCTGCCCACGGCCACTTACTCCCAAAATGTGGGCATTGTGGCCACCAACAAGGTGGTCAACCGCTGGGTCTTTGCCCTTACCGGCGGCTTTCTGCTCCTGGCGGGGGTGGTGCCGAAGTTCTCCGCCGTGCTCACCACCATTCCTCAGTGCGTCCTGGGCGGGGCCACTGTGGCGGTGTTTTCCACCATCGCCATGACCGGCATGAAGCTCATCGCCGCCGAGGGTATCACCGCCCGGAATACCACTATTGTGGGCCTGTCTGCGGCCCTGGGTGTGGGCATTTCCCAGGCATCCGCGGCCCTGGCCCAGTTCCCCGAGGCCGTGACCACTATCTTCGGCAAGTCCCCGGTGGTCATCGCCACCCTCATGGCCGTGTTTCTGAATCTGGTCCTGCCCAAGGAGGAGAAATGATATTCTAAATCCCCCTGTCATTGCGAACCAGTGACCGATGTCACTGGTGTGGCAATCCGTAATCCCCACGCACCCGGCCCAAGCCTACCCGTAGGGGCCGATGACCCTGTTGCGGTGCCCAAAATTTCTGCGCTGCCTTACGGCGGACGCTTGAAATTTTGACCGCGGCCACTCGCTCACTTCGCTTCATCCGCCACTGGCGGCGCTCAGTTCGCTCCCCACATCGGCCCGCTCCGCCGCATTCCTTGCGAAGTGTCATTGCGAGGGCGCACCGCGCCCGTGGCAATCCGTACTCCCCCTTTGTGGGGGCGGACGTCCCTGCCCGCCCACGCCCCCATCTCAAAAAATGACCGCCCTCCGGCGGTCATTTTTTGCTCTTATTTACTTGTTTTCTTCCCCATGGAACCGCTCAAACACCGCCTGGGCCACGGCCTTGGGTAGGGCCGCCTCCAGCTCCGGCAGCTCCGCCTGGGTCACGGCCTTCACGGTGCCGAACTGCTGCAGCAGCTTTTTCCGCCGCACCTCTCCCAGCCCGGGGATGCCCTCCAGCCGGGACCGCACGGCGCTGCGGCTGTGCTTTTTCCGGTGATAGGTGATGGCAAAGCGGTGCACCTCCTCCTGCACCCGTCCCACCAGGGCGAACAGCGGCGGGCTCTGCTGGATGCCCAGCTCCCGGCCCTCCGCCGTCATCAGCGCCCGGGTCCGGTGCTTGTCGTCCTTCACCATGCCCAAAACCGGCACGGACAGGCTCTTTTCCCTTAGAGCCTGCTCGGCCACGGCAGCGTGCTGCTGGCCGCCGTCCATTAAGATTAGGTCCGGCAGCGGGCTGAATTTCTCGTCCCCGTCCAGATACCGCTGGAGCCGCCGCCCCAGAATCTCCCGCATGGCGGCGTAGTCGTCCGGGCGGTCCAGGGTCTTCACCTGAAACTTGCGGTAGTCCCGCTTTAGGGGCTTTCCATCCTGGAAAACCACCATGGAGGCCACCATGTCGGCGCTGCCGGTGTTCGAAATGTCGTAGGCTTCGATACGATGGGGCCCGGCGGACAGCCCCGCCAGCGCACCCAGCTGCTCCAAAGTCTTGTTCACCCGCTCCGCCTCGGAGGTGATGCGCTCCGTCTCCTCCCGGGCGTTGTTTTGGGCCATGCGCAGCAGCTCCGCCCGCTGACCCCGCTGGGGCACCCGCAGGCTCACCCGGTGGCCGCAGTCCCGGCTCAGCAGCTCCTCCAGGGCCTCTGCGTCCTCCGGCAGGGCCGCCACGCAGATCTCCTTCGGCGCCGCGCCCCGGCCCGCGTAATATTGCCGCAGCACGGCGGAGAGGGTCTCCCCCTCGTCCTCCTCGGCCCCGGCGGCGAGCACCTTTACCTCCCGGCCCAGGAGGCTGCCCTCCTCCAGGTGCAGCACGCCGAAGCCCCAGCGCACCTGCCCCCGGTACAGGCCCCATACATCCGTGTCGGCGCACACCCCGGCGATGACCCCCTGGGTCTTGCCCAGCACGCTCACCGCCCGGATGCGGTCCCGCAGGGCGGCGGCCCGTTCAAAGTCCAGCTCCTCCGCTGCCTGCTCCATCTCCTGCTGCATCTCCCGGGTCAGGGCCCGGTAGTGCCCGCTGAAGATCCGCGCCGCCTGCTCGATGCGCCGCTGGTATTCCTCCTGTCCCGGCCCGTCCGGGCGGCAGAAGCCGTCGCATTTGCCGATGTGCTCGTTGAGACACGGCCGCTCCCTTCCGATGTCCCGGGGGAATTTCCGGGCGCAGGTGGGGAGCTTCAGCGCCCCGCACACCGCCTCAATGGCCAGCCTGGTCTCCCGCCGCCCGCCAAAGTACCGGGCTCCGTCCTCCTCCGCCCGGCTCACCAGGGAAAACCGGGGATATTCCACGCCCCTCTCCAGCCGCACAAAGGGGTAGCCCTTGTCGTCCTTTAACAGAATGTTGTACCGGGGCATGTGGCGCTTAATCAGCGAGTTTTCCAGCACCAGCGCCTCAAACTCCGACCGCACCAAAATGGTGTCGAACCGGTCCACCTGGGACACCATCATTTTCGTCTTGCTGTTGTGGGAGGCGGTGTCCTGAAAATATTGGCTCACCCGGTTTTTCAGCTTCTTGGCCTTACCCACATAGATCACCTGTCCGCCGCTGTCCATCATCAGATAGACCCCCGGCGCCAGCGGCAGGTCATTGGCCTTCTCCCGCAGCTCGTCCTTGGTCATAGCGCGCCCTCCTTCCCGGCGAAAATCACATTGCGCCTCTTAGTATACCACGCCCCGTCCCCCGGAGCAAGGGCCGCCCGCCCGACCCCTTACAGGGAGTCCAAATACACCTCCAAAAGCCGCAGGGCCGTCTCCTGCTGGGCTGGGCTGCAGCGGTCCATCCGCCGCAAAAGCTCCTCCTGCTGCAGGGCCATCGAGGTGTGCTCTTCCGTCAAAATGTCGTCCGGGGAGACGGCCAGGGTCTGGCATATCCGCAGAAAAGTCTCTATCCGCATATTCACCCCGCCCCGCTCGATGTCGGCGTAGGTGCGGTCGGAGAGTCCGGCCCGCTCGGCCACCTCCGCCTGGGTCAGCCCCAGCCGCTTCCGGGCCGCCAGCAGCCGGAGGCTTCAAAGGTCACGCCGAAGGGCACAGGCTTGGGCAAAGAGAACCAGGCGGCATCGGCAATGCCGGACAGGTGCAGACCCGATACGAGCGATACGGCAGCTGCTTGTGCCGGGAGAGCCGTTTCATAGATGCCCAGCGTAAATGCGACCAAAGATGCAAGAACTTCCGCCAGTGGGCGGTGACCTGTCAAAAGCCATGAAAAGAGGAAAACGAGCGGAAAAGCGCCGCCGCTGGCCTTTGGTTTTGTTGCTTGCGGCCCTGGCATTACTGGCTGCGCTGTTCTTCCTGCGCAGCACCGCCCCGGAGCCGCCCGCCCCGGAGGTGGAGGACACCCCTGCCCAAATTGCCATTCCCGGCTACGAGGGCCTCACCCTGCAAGCCGGGGCCAAAAAGCAGTCCCTCCGCCTGGCCAACCCCAAAGAAAACGACTGTTACTTTCAGATTTCCCTGTATCTGGCGGATGATACCCTCCTGTGGCAGTCGGACCTCATAAAGCCCGGCAAGACCTCCGCCCCCATCACCCTCTCCCGGCCCCTGGCCCCGGGCGCCTACCCCGGGGCCACCCTGCGCTACGCCTGCTTCCGCCTGGACCGGGAGAAAACACCCCTCAACGGCGCTGAAACGAAATTGACCCTCTGGGTTCAATAAAAAATGAAAAGGAGAAATAACCATGAAAAAGCTCACCACCCTGGTGCTGGCCCTGGCCTTGGCCGCCTCCCTGGCTGTCCCTGCCTTCGCCGCCAACACCACCACCCTCACCACCACCGTCCCCGCCGCCACCTACACCCTGCACATCCCGGCGGACCAGGAGATTCCTTATGGTGCAACGAAGACCAATATCGGAAATGTGACCGTGTCAGATTCCTCGGGCTTTGCCGAGGGAAAAGACCTTAAAGTTACACTGACCTATGCTCCGTTTGCATGCGACAACACATCCACCAAAATCCCGTTTTCTATTATATTTGAAGAAGCAAAAAGTAACGGCTGGTCTTTGCAAGTTATGTCTGGTGAGTCGATAACATTTAAGGGACAAGATTCCGGTGAGGTAGAGGAACGAGCACAGCTCAAAGACTATACCAGTTCGGCGCCTGTGGCAAGCCGTATGCTCGTAAGTATGTCCAGCACCGACTGGGGCAAGGCCCTGGCTGGCGACTATTCCGCCACCATCACCTTCACCGCCGAAGTGGTTTCCGGCTGAGGCGAAAGGCGGCCTGCATGAACAAGAAAACGGCCTCCCTGCTGCTGACCCTGCTGGCGGCTGTTTTGCTGGCCCTGCCGGGCCGGGCCTGGGCGGCAGACACCACTCTGACTGCGAGGGTGCCCGCTTCCCACACCCTAACCCTGGCCCTGGATGCGGGCGTTCGGGTGACGGTGAACGGCGTATCCTATGAAAATGGGGCCCGTATCCCAGTCCCCCGGCACCAAAGCCCCACCCTAACCCTCCGCCTCCCGGCGGGGGCCGTCTTGGAAAAAGCCGACTACAACGGCCAGGATGTGACCCAGGCCCTGCAAGGGGGCCCCTGCCGCCTGCCGCCCATGGAGTCGGACGGTCTGCTGACGGTGACGCTCCGGCCCGGAATCGCCCCGCCCGCCACCGGGGACACCGGCGCAGCCCCTTATGCCCTGTGCGCCGCCCTGGCCGCCGCAGCCCTCCTGACCTTGGGCCGCAGCCGCAAGAAACGCATATAAAAAAGACACGGAAAGTGCATACTTTCCGTGTCTTTTCATCGTGTCCCAAAAGCCTCGCAGAGTTCACGTCCGCAGACGGCAAGCCTTTAGTTCAGCCCCTCCGCATTCACCGCGAACAGCGTCTCGATTCGCCTCCGCAGCGGCCCGCTTTCGGGCTTTTCCAGCCTGGGGTCTTGGGCCATCCAGGCCTTGGCCGCCTGCTGGGCCTCCCCCAATAGCTCCATGTCGCAGCTCAGGTCCGCGATCTTCAGCGCCGGCAGCCCGTGCTGCCGCTGGCCGAAGAAGTCGCCCGGCCCCCGCAGGGCCAGGTCCTCCCGGGAGATTTCAAACCCGTCGTTGGTTCGCGTCATCACCTTCAGCCGCCGCTTTGTCTCCTCCGACGGGTGTTCCGAGAGCAGGATGCAGTAGCTTTTCGCCTGGCCCCGGCCTACCCGGCCCCGGAGCTGATGCAGCTGCGACAGGCCGAAGCGCTCGGCGTTCTCCACCACCATGCACGTGGCGTTGGGCACATCCACGCCCACCTCCACCACCGTGGTGGACACCAGAATGTCTCCGTTCCCGGCGGCAAAGTCCTCCATGACCTTTTCCTTTTCCTTGGGCTTCATCTTTCCGTGGAGCAGGCAGACCCGCAGGTCCGGGAATACCGTCTCCCGCAGGGCCTTGGCGTAGGCCGCCGCAGCCTTGCGCTCATCGGGCAGCTGGTCTTCCTGGCCCACCAGCGGGCACACAATGAACACCTGGTGCCCTGCTTCCACCTGCTTGCGGATGAATTTGTTCACCCGCTGCCGGTAGCTCTCGTCCACGGCGAAGGTGTCCACCTTCTGCCGCCCCGGGGGCAGCTCATTTATCACCGATACATCCAGGTCGCCGTAGATGATCAGCGCCAGGGTCCGTGGAATGGGCGTGGCGGAGAGCACCAGCATGTGTGGATTTTCCGCCTTTTGCCCCAGGGCCGCCCGCTGATTCACACCGAACCGGTGCTGCTCATCGGTGATGACCAGCCCCAGCCGGGCGTAAGTCACATCCCCCGTCAGCAATGCGTGGGTGCCGATGCACAGGTCGATTTCGCCCATGGCCAGCCCCGCCAGGATCTCCCGCCGCTCCTTGGCCTTAGTGGACCCCGTGAGCAGGGCGCACCGCAGCCCGAATTTTTCAAACAGCGGCGCTAAATTTTCATAGTGCTGCCGGGCCAGGATCTCCGTGGGGGCCATCAGGGCCGACTGCCACCCGCTCCGGGCGGCAAACCAAATACATCCCGCCGCCACCATGGTCTTGCCGCTGCCCACGTCCCCCTGGCACAGGCGGTTCATGGGCCGGCCGGAGGTCATGTCCGCCACCGCCTCTGCAATGGCCCGCCGCTGGGCATTTGTCAGCGGGAAGGGGAGGGCGGCGTAAAATTCCTCCATGTCCGCATTTTCGCAGGCCGGCCCCGCCACATCCACCCGCCGGGAGCGGAGCATCTGCAGCCCGCAGGACAGGAGAAACAGCTCCTCGAACACCAGCCGCCGCCGGGCTAAGCGCAAAGCCTCTGCGTCCGCCGGGAAGTGGATATTCTCATAGGCGTACCCGCTGTGGCAGAGGCTATGCTCCTGCCGCACGGCGTCCGGCAGGCAGTCTGCCAGCAGGTGCCGGCACTCATTGAGCCCCTGGCCCACGGCCTTGTACAGCAGATACTGGCTCACCCCGGCGGTAAGGGGATAAATGGGCACGATGTGTCCCGTGAGCACCTGCCGCCCCTCGGATTCTACAATGGGGTTTGTCATCCGCCGGGTCAGCAGGTTCCCCTCCACCTTGCCGCAGAAGATGTAGGTCTCCCCCCGGTGCAGGCTGCTTTTCCGGTATTCCTGGTTGAAAAAGGTTAGGTCCAGAGCCCCGCTGTCGTCCACGGCCCGAACCTTTACCACCGTGCGCCCGCCGGAAATGCGGCTGGCCGTGGGGTCCTGGGCGATCATCGCCCGGACGCACACCGTCTCCCCGATCTCCAGCTCCCGGATGGCCCGGGTCATGGTGCGGTCCTCATACCGCCGGGGAAAATAGCCGATGAGGTCCTGGAGCGTAGTGATCCCCAGCTTGGCCAGCGCCTTGGCCCGGGCCTCGCCGATGCCCTTGATATAGCGCACATCCGTCTGCAGCTCAGCCATGCCGCCACCTCATTTCATGTCCTCCTCCGCCCAGTCCGACAGGGCCTCCAAAATGGGCAGCAGCGTCCGGCACCGCTCCGTGGGGCGGTACTCCACCCGCACCGGCACCTCCAAAAACTCCTGCCGCGCAAGGAGCCCGTCCCGCTCCAGCTCCTTCAGCGCCGACGACAGCACCGTGTTGCTCACCCCATCCAGCTTTCCCCGCAGGGCGTTGTAACGGATGGACCCGGCGTTGCACACGGCGCACAGGATCTGCACCTTCCACTTGCCGCCGATGAGCAGCATGGCATGGTGCAGGGGGCATTTTTCCATGCAGGGGCACTCGTAGTGGGCCATAGGTAAGCTCCTCCTTACTTACACAGGATAATCTGCGTTCTTGCAATTTTTCCGAAATGCTCTATACTGATTATACCAAGTAAGAAAAGAGGAGTAAATAGGAAATTATGAACATCTATCTCCAGGGCCTTACCATGGGTCTTGCGTATGTGGCCCCCATCGGCCTGCAGAACCTGTTCGTTATCAACTCCGCCCTGACGCAAAAGCGCAGCCGGGTGTATATCACGGCCCTCATCGTCATTTTGTGGGATGTTTCCCTGGGCGTTGCGTGCTTTTTGGGCGCGGGAGCCTTGATGCAGGCGGTGCCGTGGCTGCAAAAGGTCATTTTGGGCGCCGGCAGCCTCATCGTCATCTATATCGGCATCGGCCTCCTGCGGGCCAGGGCCAGCCTGGAGGGCGGCAAAGATGTGAACATCCCCATTTGGAAGCTGTTCACCACCGCCTTTGTGGTCACCTGGATGAATCCCCAGGCCCTTATTGACGGCACCATGATGCTGGGTGCTTTCCGTGCCAGCCTGCCCGCAGGCGGCGACCTGCCCTTCATCTTCGGCTTTGGCAGCGCCTCGATCATTTGGTTTCTGACCCTGTCCACGGTGGTGTCATTGCTTGGCGGCAGGTTCAACGAGAAAATCCTCAATATCATCAATAAGGTCTGCGGCGCGGTGATCATCTTCTATGGCTGCAGGCTCCTGTGGAGCTTTGTCCAGCTCATGGGCTGGCTGAAATAAAATAAATCTGTTCAAACCCCTCCGTTTCTGCTATGATTATAATTAGATGGAAATGCAAGCTATGAGAGGAAGAAGATATATGCTTCTTACATTGGGAGAAATGGATTTTTTGTCCAAGACAACCGAGGAGGATACTGACGGGCTGCTTGTTGCCAAACCTGGACTATCACAAGAGGAAAAGAAGCGGCTTTTGGACATTGACGAAAGAAATCTTATAACTTACGGCAAGCATTTGATTAAGATGGGTCAGTGATTGGAGGCGGAGGGGTATTTTATGGAGAAAAATTATAAATTAACACTGGCCTACGACGGCGCCCGCTTTTTCGGCTGGGAGCATCAGCCGGATAAAGAGACCATACAGGGCAAGCTGGAGACCGTCCTGGAGCGGCTCCAGGGCCATCCCGTGGACATCATCGGCGCCGGCCGCACCGATGCCGGGGTCCACGCCCGGGCCATGGTGGCCAGCGTCCGTCTGGATGTGCGCCAGTCCCCGGAGGAGATTCGGGACTATATGAACCGCTATCTCCCCGATTCTATTGCCGTTCGGGAGGTAAAGGAGGCGTCCGATCGTTTCCACGCCCGCTATAATGCCCTGGGCAAGACCTATCGCTACACCTGTTTCATCGGCCCCGTGAAGCCGGTGTTCGACCGGAAATATGTAACGCTGCTGGATTTCTCCCCGGATGTGGAAAAAATGCGCCGGGCGGCGGAGATTTTGCAGGGGGAGCACGATTTCCGTTCCTTCTGCGGCAATCCCCGGATGAAAAAATCCACCGTCCGCCTGGTGGACACCATCCAGATCGAGGAACGCAAGGACCGCATTGTTTTCACCTTCCACGGCACCGGCTTTCTGCAGAACATGGTCCGCATCCTGGTGGGCACACTGCTGGAGGTAGGCCGGGGCCGCTGGGAGCCGGAGTATGTGCAGGAGATCCTGGACGGCAAGGACCGCAAGCTGGCCGGCCCCACCGCTCCCCCGGAGGGCCTGTGTTTGATGAAAGTGGATTATTAAAGATCAGATTTACAAAAATAGGTGAGCAAACTGCTCACCTATTTTTGTATCACCGCACTCCACGGCAGGGCACACGGGCCCTGCCCTACAGCCGCACCTTCTGTAATATGTCATTGCGAAGCCAGTGCGCACACTGGGTGTGGCAATCCGTATCCCCCGTTTTCCCACACCCCATAAAACCACCATCACCACGGGCGCACCGCACCCGTGGTGATCTATTCACATCTCTCACCGCAGATCCCGCTTGATGCCCTCGGTGATGCGGTCCACATCCTCCAGGGTGTTCATGCGCACGATCTGCTCCTTGTAGTAGTTGGCGTGGGGCACGCCCTTTAGGTACCAGGCGTACTGCTTTCGGGCCTCCAGGATGGCGATGTGCTCACCCTTGTCCTCCGCGGCCCAATAAATTTGCCGCACCGCCGTGTCGCACCGGTCGGCCAGGGGCGGCAGCGGGGGGATCTCTCGCCCCTCCAGGGCCGCCAGGGCCTGCTGGAACAGCCAGGGATTCCCGAAGGCTCCCCGGCCGATCATGGCCAGGTCCGCCCCGGTGAACTGCAAAATCTTCACTGCGTCCTGGGGGGCGAAGATGTCCCCGTTGGCCATCACCGGGATCTTCACCGCCTGCTTCACCTGCCGGATGGTCACCCAGTCGGCGGCTCCGGCGTACATCTGCGCCCGGGTGCGCCCGTGTACGGCCACGGCGGCCACGCCCACCTGCTCCAGCATTTTCGCCAGCTCCACGGCGTTGATGCTGCCCTTGTCCCAGCCCCGGCGCATTTTCACCGTCACCGGCACCCCTGCGGCCTTTACCACCGCCTCGGCGATGCGCGCTGCCTTTTCCGGGTCCTTCATTAGGGCCGAGCCATCGCCGTTGGATACTACCTTTCCCACCGGGCAGCCCATGTTGATGTCAATGATGTCCGCCCCGCTGATCTCCCGGGCGATCTGGGCCGCCTCGGCCATGCAGACCGGATCGCTGCCGAAGATCTGCGCGCTGACCGGATGCTCCCCCGGCCCTATTTTCAGAAGCCCCCGGCTTTTCCGGTCCTGGTAGCACAGGGCCTTGGCGCTGACCATCTCCGTCACCGTCAAGCCCGCGCCCAGTTCCCGGCAGGTGCGGCGGAAGGCCAGGTCCGTCACCCCGGCCATCGGGGCCAGCACCAGGGGATTGGGGATAAAAACATTGCCTATATACATAGCGTTTCCTCGCTTTATCGCAGTTTCCCCCAGTATAGCACAAAATTCTCCCGCCGAAAAGCAAAAAAGCCGGGCGACCGGTAAGGCCGCCCGTAAGTGAGGAGAAAAAATGGTAGAAAAGCACAAATAAGCATCACAAAAGCGCCACGACCAGCCATACCAGCCCCATGAGCCCGCCGCCCAGCATGGCGGCAATAGCCGGTGTCAGCCGGTGCCTTTTGGGAGGGGGAAGCCCCTGGCAGCGGGTATAGCTTTTGGCAATGCGGACCGCCTGGTCCACCAGCTGCCGGGAGGAAACGCCGTCCTCCTCCAGCACGTCGTTGCGCAGAATAAAAATTGCCTGATCGAACACCCGGGGATCCGGAGAATCCACTACGATGACCCGCCTGGAAATACCCTTGACCAAGTTCTTTGCCCTCCTTCATTGGATCGGATAGTCACAGTATGGGCAAACCGGCCGGAAATTATACACTGTCAGACCGTCAAAAAACGCATACAGCACGCTGCGAAAAAAATAGTCATCCTGTCATTGCGAGGCCAGTGTGCCCACTGGCTGTGGCAATCCGTAATACCCATTCCCCGCACTGCACATTCCTGTGTCTGCACTTGCCGCCGCCGGCTCTCTTTCTTTCTTCGGCGAAAGAAAGAGAGGAAAGAACGCCGCCAAAACCAAGGTTTTGGAATCCTTTCCGCGGCTGAGGTGCCTACTGTGCCGGTTCCCTTCTGCCACGCGAATCGGTTTTCGCAAATTTCGTGCCGTGCCTTCGTATTGCCTCTGCGTCTAATTCCGCGACGCGCGACCCGCTTGTGCTGGCTGGTCTAACAGGGGAAATTTACGCGTCTACCGTGCGGCGGGGTGAGGGCACCCCGCCCTACGGATATTTTGGAGCTGGTGCATGCGGGCCGATGTGGACATTGCCCCCTATGGACTGTAGGGGCGGACGACCCTGTCCGCCGCCCGGCGAAGCTCTCCCTGGTGTGCGTAGGGGCGGGGCTCTGCCCCGCCCGAACCGGTTTTGTCCCGCCGCACATCTCTCACACGGCGGTTTTCCGGTTTTCCCCCGCAAGGGGCAGGTGCAGCACCGCCACGGCGCAGTCGTCCGCCAGGCCTTTTCTGCACCGGGATTCCGCCAGGATCAGCGCCATCAGCTCGTCCGTGCTGCGCCCGTTCCACCCGGCCAGCAGATTCAGCAGCCACTCGTCGCAGCTCTGGTCGGCGATGCCGTCGCTGATGAGCACCAGATAGTCCCCCGCCTGCACCGGGATGTGTACCTGGTCCGGCGGCAGGGGCGAGTCCGACAGCCCCGTGGGCGGCGCGTCGGAGCAGAACCGCCGCACACTGCCGCCCCGCTTGAGATATGAGGGGGCCGCTCCGCATTTATACAGCTCCACGCAGCCGCTCTGCCGCTGCATCACCGCCAGATCCACGGTGGAAAAGCCCCCCTGGGTCTCCCCCCGCAGCTTCATGGCGGCGTTCAGGGTCTTCAGCGCCGGCCCCGGCTGGATGCCTGCCTCCAGGAACTGCCGCAGCAGCCGGGCGGTCATGGCCGCCTCCCGGTGGGCCTCCTGGCCGCTGCCCATGCCATCGCACAGCAGCAGATACACCCCGTCGCCCACCTCGAATTGCTCCACCTGGTCGCCGCACAGATGCTCCCCGGCCCGGGGCCGCAGGGAGGAGCTGACCCGATAGCCGATGCCGCTGCCGCCGGCCGCCGGCACCGCCGCCTGGTCCAGCAGCTCGGAAAAGCAGACATATTGCTCCCGGGCGCTGGCCTGCACCTCCTGCAGCTGCCGGTGAAACTGCCGCCGCAGGAGATAGTCGTGGGTCTGCCGGTCGATGGCCTGGAGCAGCGCCGGAAAGTGTACGCACCGGGAGGAAAAATGCAGCGGAAAGTCTGCCGCCTCGGCCCGTCCCCGGCGCAGCAGCTGGGGGCAGGCGTCGTTGAAGGCGCTGTAGGTCTCGCCATAATGCTTTTGCCAGCAGTCCGTGCGCAGCACGCACCCGCTGCACACCTCGTCGGCGGCCCGGTCGAATAACACCGACGGATTCTCCGAGGGCTGGGGCTGCTCCCCCCGGAAGAAACTGTCGTACAGGGCCCGCAGCGCCGCTGCCGGCCGTGCGTAGGGGGTCGGCTGGGGCGCGTTTTCGGCCCGCTTCCCGGCGGTGTACCGCTTGGGCAGCCGCCTTTCCGGGAGGAATGTGTACAGCGCCGCCCCGGCCAGGCTCTCCCACAGGGTCACCGGCAGGGCATCCTGGCCGAACAGCAGGCTCAGCCCGCCGCATACTCCCGCGGCGCACAGACCCTGGACGGGTCGGAGCAGCCGCCGCAGCAGTCCCCCCATGGCACCGCCTGCGCCCCATATCACGGCGTAGAATACCGTGGGCTGCGCCGCTGTCAGGTCCGTCAACAGGCCCAGGCAGCCCCCCAGCGCCGCGCACTGGGAGATGCCGCACCCCCGGCACAGGGCCAGCAGCAGCGCCATCATCAGCGCCCGGCCCACGGAGAAGGAGAAGGCCGTCACCGGTACGGCCGCCAAAGCCAGGCCGCACAATACGGCCCATTTCTCCTGCCGGATCACCGTCAGCCAGGCTGCTCCCGCCGCCGCGGCGGCGGCACACAGGGCCAGCAGCCAGCTTTGCCCGCTGCGGCCCAGCAGATAGATGCTCTGCACCAGCAAAAAGAAGACCGCCGTACAGGCCGGGCGGAAATACGGCTTTTTGTACAGCGCCGTGTCATACAGCGCCGTGTTGGCGGCAAAGATGAGGATGGCCGCCGCCGTACACCGCAGGCCCGATTGAAAATCCATAAACACAAATGCGCCCCCGGCCACGCCCATCACGGCGGCCAGTCCCGGCAGCCGGATTCCCGCCGCGGCCACGACCGCCAGGGCGAAGGGGGCGTATACCCCGCCCATCTGCCCGGCGCACAGCAGAAAGCCCAGCGCCGGCCATATCAGCCGCGCCGCCGCCTGTTTGACCTTCGGCGGCAGGGCGATGGCCTGTCTCTTTTTCACGCGATCCCCTCCTTTGGCCTCCATTGTAGGCCGCCGTCCCGGGGGAAAATCGTCGGGAAATCAGCGAAAAAGCAGCGCGGCGAAAATTTTTCATTTTCGCCGCGCCTATGTTTATTCTATGCAGTTTTCCCGGAAATATGCCCGGGTCTGCTCAATGTTTTTCCGGATCATGTCCCGCAGCTGCTCCAGGGACCCGAACTTCACCTCGTCCCGCAGCCGCCGGCAGTATTCCAGGCGAATGTCCTGGCCATAGAGGTCGCCGTCAAAGTCCAGCAAAAACGTCTCCACGGATACGGCGTCGCTCTCGCTCACCGTGGGCCGGGTGCCCACATTGGTGACCCCGGCATAGCTCCTGCCGTCCGGCAGATAGACCCGGCTCACATACACCCCGTGCTTGGGCACCAGCACATGGCTCGGCACCGCCAGGTTCACCGTAGGGATGCCGATGGTCCGGCCGATGCGCTGGCCGTGGCCCACGGTCTGGGTCATGCAGTGCCGGTGCCCCAAAAAGTGCGCCGCCCGTTCCACGTCGCCGCTCTCCACCAGCTGGCGGATGTAGGTGGAGCTGACGGTGATGCCGTCCACCTCCACCTTGGGGATGATGTCGCAGCCCAGGCCTAATTCCCGGCATTTCTCCTGCAAAAGCGCAGGCGTCCCCTGGTTTTTGTGGCCGAACCGGTGGTCGTGCCCGGCCACCAGGTGTACGGCGTTTAGGTCCCGCACCAGCTTCTGCTCCACAAAGGCGTCCCAGGGCAGGGTCATCATCTCCCGGTCAAAGGGGGCCAGGATGATCCGGTCGATGCCGTACAGACGCTTTACCAGCCCCCGCCGGTCCTCCGGGGAGTTGATGAGCAGCACCGGCTTCCCCGTTACCACCTCTTTGGGCGGCCGGTCAAAGGTGAATACCACCGGCTCCGCGCCCAAATCCCGGGCCCGCTGCACGGTTTTTTCCAGCAGGGCGCCGTGGCCCCGATGCACCCCGTCGAAAAAGCCCAGGGCAATGACTGTCTGGTTCAAAATCTCTCACGCTCCGAAAAAGTTTTTTAGCGAGGTCATGGTGTCCCCCTGCAGGCGGCTCAAGCAGAGGAAATCCCCCTCCCGGCCGTAAATGCGGTAAATTCCCTCCGGCAGGGCCTCCTTGATGAAAAAGGGATTGCCGTTGCGGCACCGCTCCTCCTGCTTCCCGGTTTTCAGCCGGTATTCCGGGTGCTCCCGAAACAGGCTGTCCGCAGGCCGCAGCAGCCTTTCGCCCTCCGCCTGCACCTGCTCCAGTGTCACACTCTCGTCCAGGGTGAACCCGGCGGCCATGGTGCGCCGCAGGGAATACATGCACCCTCCGCAGCCCAGGACCTGACCGATGTCGTGGCACAGGGTGCGCATATAGGTGCCCTTGGAGCAGCGGATGCGCAGGATATAGTCCGTTTGGGACACCTGCTCCACGATCTCCAGGGCAAAAATCGTCACCGCCCGGGCCTTGCGCTCCACTTCCTTGCCCTGCCGCGCTAGGTCATAGAGCTTCTGCCCGTTGATTTTAATGGCGGAGAACATGGGCGGGACCTGGCGGATCTCCCCGGTAAACCGGGGCAGCACTGCCTCCAGCTCACGCCGTCCCACCGTCACCGGGGTCTGGGTCAAAACCTCACCCTCCGTGTCCTGGGTGTTGGTGGTGAGCCCCAGCCGCAGCCCGGCGATGTATTCCTTTTCTCCGCTTTCGGCAAAGCTGACGGCCCGGGTGGCCTGTCCCACAAACACCGGCAGCACCCCGGTGGCCATAGGGTCCAGGGTCCCGGCGTGGCCGATCTTTTTGGTTTTCAGTATCCCCCGCAGCTTGGCGCACACGTCCATAGACGTCCACCCAGCGGGCTTGTCGATGATCACAATGCCGTTTGCCATGCAGGCACTCCTTTTCTCTGTGTGTGCGCCAACCGCGCCAGGTGGCGCGTACAAGGTTTTTCCATGGAAAAACCTTGCCGCAGGCGGAATTCACTTCCGCCGAGGAATTAAAATCCGTGCGAGGGGACCCCGCAAAATGCTCCGTCATTTTGTGGGGACGGGCACACGTCCATAGACGTCCACCCGGCGGGCTTGTCGATGATCACAATGCCGTTTGCCATTTACTCGCCCACCACCATGTCGATGGCCTGCAAAACGGCCTGCTTGGCCTCGCTGAGGGTACCGCTGAGGGTGGCTCCCGCCGCCGCGGCGTGTCCGCCGCCGCCCAGCAGGGCGCATACCTGCGTTGCATTGACCCGGGGCCCGGTGCGCAGGGAGATTTTCACCTTGCCGTCTGCCAGCTCCCGCAGGGTCACGCCGCAGTCGGTGCCGGCCACCAGGGCCGCCAGGCTGGACAGCTCCTCCACGTCCGCCTCCGTTGCCTTGTAGTCCAGGCACAGGGAGCGGGGGATCTGCATGATGACCACCCGGTCGTTGTCGTAGTATTCCGCCCACTCCGCCATCCAGGCCTCCATGGCCAGGCGGGTGCGGCTCTTGGTGCGGAACAGCGCCTTGTTCACTCCCGCCACGGCGATGCCCGTCTCCATCAAGGCCGCCGCCACCCGGTGGGTGTGGGGCGTGGTGTTGGCGTATACAAAGCAGCCCGTGTCCGTGGAAATGGCCACATATAGGGGCAGGGCGATCTCCGCCGTCACCGGCGTCAAAAGCCTCGCGATCTCATAGATGATCTCTCCGCAGGCGGCCATTTCCGGCAGCACGCAACTGGCCTTGGCAAAGCCCTCGTTGGAGGGATGGTGGTCAATGGCCAGCTCAATGGACCCGGCGTATTTTTTTGCGTTTTCCGGCAGCAGACTCAGGGCCGCAATGTCCACGGACACCACATGCTCCGGCACAAAATCCGCCTCCGCCCAGTAAGGTGCGGCGTAGCTCTCATAGGTCTCCGTGATGCCGGGGTTCGGCAGCAGATAGGCGGTCTTGCCCAGGTCCCGCAGGGCCCGGCACAGGGCGGCGGCGGAGCCGATGGTGTCCCCGTCCGGGCGCACATGGGTCAGCAGCAGCACCCGGTCCATGGTTTGCAGCAGGGCTGCAGTCTCTTGAATGGTCATTTGATGTCCTCCGGCAGCACGAGGTTTTCGTTTTCGGGGTTGGCGGGCTTCACATGGTTCAGCATGTCCAAAATGTGCGCCCCATAGGCAATGGAGTCATCGGCGATGAAAAACAGCTCCGGGGTGTAGCGCAGGTCCACCCGGCTGCCCAGCTCCCGGCGCAGAAAGCCCGCCGCGGACTTGAGACCCTTCATCAGGTCCTTTTCGTCCCTGCAGTTCAGGGCGCTGACGTAGACCTTGCACTGGCGCAGATCGGGGGTGGTGTCCACATGGGTGATGGTGAGCATAGCCTCCGCCACCCGGGGATCCTTCACCGCGCGCAGCAGGGCCGAAAGCTCCTTGCGGATCTCTTCGTTAATGCGTCCGATACGATTGGATGCCATAGTACATCCTCCTTTCAGTAACTGGCTAAAATTCCTTCGGAATATTATGCCAAAAGGCTTGCAGTCTGCTGCGCGCATAATTTTTGCGCGGGGCGCAAAAATTCCACACTGGCAGCTTGAGAGGTATTTTTCCCCACGCACATGTCGCGGTGAAAAATGATTTCAATTTTTTGCCGCCTGCGAGCGGCAAACTCTGCGAGGCTTTTCTAAAAAACGGGGCGGGCGAAACGCCCGCCCCACGGCTTAGATACTATGTTCTTAAAATCTGTCATTCCGAGACAGTGACCGATGTCACTGTCGTGGGAATCCGTTTTCCCCTTACTGAGGGATCTCCTCCATAGTAAAGGCTTCAATAATATCGCCTGCCCCATGAAACGGGGTTTCATGGGGACCCCGGATCGGACCCTCTTTGGCGGAAGTGAATTCCGCCAAAGCAAGGTTTTGCTTGCGCAAAACGCTTGTACGCACACCGTGCGGCGCAGCGCTGCTGCGCAGGAAGGCGACCGGGGCTGCTTCTATCTATTAGGCGATTCCTTTACTGAGGAATCTCCTCCATAGTAAAGGCTTCAATAATATCGCCTGCCCCATGAAACGGGGTTTCATGGGGACCCCGGATCGGACCCTCTTTGGCGGAAGTGAATTCCGCCAAAGCAAGGTTTTGCTTGCGCAAAACGCTTGTACGCACACCGTGCGGCGCAGCGCTGCTGCGCAGGAAGACGACCGGAGCTGCTCCTATCTCTTAGGCAATTCCCTTACTGAGGGATCTCCTCCATAGTAAAGGCCTCGATAATATCGCCTTCCTTGATATCGTTGAACTTCTCGATGGTCATGCCGCACTCGTAGCCGGAGGCGACCTCCTTTACCTGGTCCTTAAACCGCTGCAGGGAGGCCAGCACACCCTCGTGGATGACGATGCCGTCGCGCACCAGGCGCACCTGGCAGTCCTTGCGCTGGATCTTGCCGTCCTGGACGTAGCAGCCTGCCACGGTGCCGACGCCGGAGACCTTGTAGGTCTGGCGCACCTCGGCGTGGCCCAGCAGGGCCTCCCGATACTTGGGGGCCAGCATGCCCTTCATAGCGGCCTCGATCTCATTGATGGCGTCGTAAATGACCCGGTACATCCGCATATCCACATTGGCCCGGGCCGCGCTCTCCCGTGCGGCCGCGTCAGGCCGCACGTTAAAGCCCACGATGATGGCCTGGGAGGTGGATGCCAGCATCACATCGGATTCGTTGATGGCGCCCACGCCGCCGTGGATCACCCGCACCCGCACCTCGTCGTTGCTGAGCTTCTCCAGGGATGCCTTCACGGCCTCCACGCTGCCCTGTACGTCGGCCTTGACGATAAGGTTCAGATTCTTCATTTCGCCCGCCTGGATCTGGCTGAACAGATCCTCCAGGGACACCTTGCTTACCGGGGCGTTGGCCTTGGCCTTCTCCTCGGCCTTGCGCTGCTCCACCAGCTCCCGGGCCAGCTTCTCGTCGGCCACGGCGTTGAAGGTGGCGCCGGCGGAGGGGGCCTCGCTCAGACCCGTGATCTCCACAGGCACGGAGGGGCCGGCGGAGGTGATCTTCTGACCCTTGTCGCTGACCATGGCCCGCACGCGGCCCACGGATGTGCCGGCGATGATGATGTCGCCCTGGTGCAGGGTGCCGTTCTGCACCAGCAGGGTGGCCACAGGGCCCCGGCCCTTGTCAAGCCTGGCCTCGATGACCGTGCCCTGGGCGGCGCGGTTGGGGTTGGCCTTCAGCTCGCCCACCTCGGCGGTGAGGGTGAGCATTTCCAGCAGATTGTCCACGCCCATACCGGTCTTGGCGGAGATGGGGCACACAATGGTGTCGCCGCCCCAGTCCTCGCACACCAGGCCGTACTCGGTGAGCTGCTGCTTGATGCGTTCGGGGTTGGCCTCGGGCTTATCCATCTTGTTGATGGCTACGATAATGGGGATGCCCGCCGCCTTGGCGTGATTGATGGACTCCACGGTCTGGGGCATGATGCCGTCCTCGGCGGCCACCACCAGGATGGCGATGTCCGTGACCATGGCGCCTCTGGCACGCATGGAGGTAAAGGCCTCGTGGCCCGGGGTATCCAGGAAGGTGATGGGCTTGCCGTTTACCATCACCTGATAGGCGCCGATGTGCTGGGTGATGCCGCCGGCCTCGCCGGACGCCACATGGGCGTTGCGGATGTAATCCAGCAGACTGGTCTTGCCGTGGTCCACGTGGCCCATGACCACCACCACGGGGGCCCGGGGCACCAGATCCTCGGCCTTGTCCTCGTGGTCGTCAATGAGCTTTTCCTCGATGGTGACGACGACCTCCTTCTCCACCTTGCAGCCCATTTCCTCGGCGATGATGGCGGCGGTGTCGAAGTCGATCATCTGGCTTAGGGAGGCCATAACGCCGTTCTTCATTAGGCACTTGACCACCTCGGCGCCGGTTTTCTTCATCCGGCTGGCCAGCTCGCCCACGCTGATCTCATCGGGGATCTGCACGGTGACGGGCGTCTTCTTGATGACCTCCAGCCGCAGGCGGCGCAGACGGTCTGCCTCCTCCTGCTTGCGCTTGTTGCTGACAAAGTTGTTGTCCCGGCGCTGCTTGCTGTTGCGGAATTTCTCCTTGCCCTGGGTCTGCTGCTGATCCCGGCGGCCGCGGCTGCGGGCGTCGGCCATGTCCTGCAGCTTCTCGTCGTACTTAGCCAGGTTGATGTTGGTGGCCTTGCTGGTGTCCACCACCTTGGTCTTGGGCACCCGGCTCACCGGCTGGGCGGGCTGCTGGGCGGGCTTGGGCTCCGCCTTCTTCTGCGCCTGGTCGGCCTTGTGGGCAGCGGCGCCCTTGGCGGCCTCCTTCTTAGGCTCCGCCTTCTTCTCGGGGGCGGGCTCGGCCTTCTTCTCCGCGGCGGGCTTCATGCCCTCGGCGAAGATCACCTGGATGCCGGACACCGGGTTGTGCTGGGTCAGGTATTCAAAGATCAGCGACAGCTCGTGATCCTCCAGCACCTGCATGTGATTTTTGGGTGTCTGTGCGTACTCCGTCAAGATCTCCGTGATCTGCTTGGTGGGCACGCCGAAGTCCTTTGCCACCTCATGCACCCTGTATTTGTTCCCGATATTAGCCAAATAAAGCCACCTCCATCAATGTGATACGAATGAGTAGTTTACATTTTTTTGCGCCCGGAGCCCTTGCCCTTTTTCACGGGCTTGCTGCCTTGAAACCGGTTCCGCGCCTGGGCCTTCTGCCGCGATCTTGCCGCCGCGCCCCGCTCCCTGGGGCCGGGCCGGGATGGTTTCTTCTTTCCCCCGCCGCGCCGGGCTTCTTTATCCGGCGGCGCGTTTTTATCTGCCGGAGCCTTCTTTTCCGGGGGCTTTGGCGGGCGTTTTTTGCCCATGCGCAGGTTTTTCTCGTGGGCCAGCTGCTCCTGCCGGCGCTCCCGGGCCCGCTGGGCCTTCACGGTCATGCGCTCTGCGGCGCTGCCGAATTTTTCCGGGTCCAGCGCCGCCAGCTTGCCGGCCACGGCGTCTGCAAAGCCGATGTCCGTCACCGCCGCCATGGCGCAGCTGGTGCGTCCCAGGGCCCTGCCCAGCTGCTCCTTCGTAGCCGGGATCACCAGGCACAGGCAGCTTCCGGCGTTTGCAAAGCTCATGGCCCGGCGCACGGAGCTGGCCGCGGCGTCCCCGGCCACCAGGATGATCCTGGCCTTTTTAGCCCGGGCCGCAGAGCCCACCGGCTCCTCGCCGATCTCCACCCGGCCCGCCTTGTGGGCCAGGCCGATCATCGATAGAATCCTCTCCATGCTCAGTCCTCGATCTGCGCCTGCAGCGCCGCGTAAATGTCCTCGCCGATGGCCGTTTCAAAGGCCCGCTCCAGGGCCCGGGACTTTCGGGCCTTCTGCAGGCACTGGGCGTCGGGGCAGATGTAGGCCCCCCGGCCGGACTTCTTGCCGGTGGCGTCCACGCAGATCTCCCCCTCCGGGGTCTTCACGATGCGCACCAGCGCTTTTTTATCCTTCATGGTGCGGCACCCCACGCACTGCCGCTGGGGAATTTTCCGCTGCTTCTGCATGGCGTACCTCCCTCACATTACTGGCGAAAAAACTTCGTTTTTTCTGCCAAAAGGCTCGCAGTCTGCTGCGCGCATAATTTTTGCGCCGTGCGCAAAAATTCCACACTTGCAGACTGAGTAGTATTTTCTCTCACGCGCATGTCGCGAGAGAAAATGATCTCAATTTTTCGCGTCTGCGGACGCGAACTCTGCGAGGCTTTTTACTCAGCTGCTTCCTCGCGGTAAGATGCGGGCTTGATGTCGATCTTGTAGCCGGTGAGCCGGGCGGCCAGGCGGGCGTTCTGTCCCTCCTTGCCGATGGCCAGGCTCAGCTGGTCGTCGGGCACGATGGCCCGGCAGGCCTTGCCCTCGTCCGCCAGCTGTACGCTGATGACGTCTGCCGGAGCCAGGGCCGAGGCTACGAACTGGGCCGGGTCCTCGCTGTAGGGGACGATGTCGATCTTCTCGCCCCGCAGCTCCTCCACAATGGCGTTCACCCGCTGGCCCCGGGGGCCTACGCATGCGCCGATGGGATCCACGTTCTCGTCGGAGGACCATACCGCCATCTTGGTGCGGCTGCCGGCCTCCCGGGCGATGGAACGGATCTCCACCGTGCCGTCAAAGATCTCCGGCACCTCCAGCTCAAACAGGCGCTTCACCAGCCCCGGATGGGTCCGGGAGATGAGCATCTGGGGTCCCCGGCTGCCCCGGCGCACATCCATCAGATATACCTTCAGCAGCTGTCCCTCGTAGTATTCCTCGCCGCTGACCTGCTCGCCCAGGGGCAGCACGGCGTCGGTGGCGTCCGCGCCGGAGCCCAGGCGCACGGTAACGCTGCCGCTGCGCTGGTCGATGCGCACCACGGTGCCGGTGAGGATCTCGTGCTGCTTGGAGTTGAACTCGTCGTAAATCATGCCGTGTTCGGCCTCCCGCAGACCCTGGATGATCACCTGCTTGCCGTTTCCGGCGGCGATGCGGCCGAAGTCCACATTCTTCACCGGGAAGCGCACGGTGTCGCCCACATGATACTTGGCGGAGAGGGCCTTGGCCTCCTCGGCGGAGATCTCCGCGGCGGGGTTTTCCACTTCCTCCACCACGGTCTTTTCCACGAACATCTTTAGGTCGTGTTTTTCCTCGTTCACGTCCACCACCACGTTTTCCACGTCCTCGTGATCCCGTTTATAGGCGGTGACCAGGGCCTGCACGATCTTTTCCAGCATAAAATCCTGGGGGATGCCGCGTTCCTTCTCCAGCAGCGCCAGAGCGGCAAAGATTTCTTCACATTTCATAGCTGTATCTCCTGTTCTGTATAAGAAAAATCATTTAAAACAAAGATTATTGCAACTCTTCCGAATTAGAATACGACCCGCAGCCGTACCATGGCGATTTCGTTTTTCTCGAATCGCAGCTCCTGTCTGCCCATTTCCAGCACTACCGCGCCGCCGTCGTATTCCTTCAGCACCCCGGGGAATTCCTTCCGCCCGTCGCGATTCTGATAGGTTTTCAGCAGTACGGGGCTGCCCAGGAATTTTTCAAAGTCCGATGGCCGCTTCAGCTGCCGCTCGGCCCCGGCGGAGGACACCTCGAAGATGTAGCTGCCCTCGATGGGGTCCGCCTGGTCCAGCAGGTCGCTGACCTTCCGGCTCACGTTTTCGCAGTCCAGGATGTCCACGCCGCCGTCCTTGTCCAGGTACAGCCGCAGAAACCACTGGCCGGCCTCCCGCACATATTCCGTGTCCCACAGCTCGCAGCCGAACTCTGCGGCCACGGGCGCGGCCAGCTCCGCCACGATCTCCGTCACTTTTTTCATCGAAAACCCTCGCATTTCCGCAATTTTAAGGTTTGGATTTTAGCCAACAAAAAGAGCGGACCGGGAAGTCCACTCTGCGAAAATAACCTTACTACCCATACTATATCATATAGTGCCGGGTAATGCAAGCTTTTTTTCACCGCCAAAAGCAAATCCGGGGCAAGAGCCCGTAAACCGCTGCCCGCCGGCAGGAAGACGTGGGTCTCACAAGGCGGAAAAAAGCGAAGCGGCCTCAGCCGCTCCGCTTTTCTTCTGATTTATTCGCCGAAATTGCTGTTGATGAGTTCGGCCAGAGCGGCCACGGCTTCCTTCTCATCGGAGCCGTCAGCAATGAGGGTAATGGTGGTGCCGCCCACGATGCCCAGGCTCAGCACACCCAGCAGGCTCTTGGCGTTTACGCGGCGCTCGTCCTTCTCCACCCAGATACCGCACTTGAACTCATTGGCCTTCTGAATGAAATAGGTGGCGGGTCTGGCGTGCAGCCCGACCTCGTTTTTCACGGTGATTTCCTGTGTATACATATCCTCTTCTCCTTTACGCACAGCAGTTATTCGGAAAAACTCCTTCCTAACCACTTCTAATTATACGGAAAGAGGCGGGGATTGCAATGGCAAAAACCACGAAAAAAGCGGGAAACCCCGGTAAAACGCGGACGAATTTTTACTTTTCCCACAAAAACGAGCCGCCTCGTTTCCCCATAATCACCGAGTTTCTCGAAAATCAACTCTATCTGTCCGGTGCGGGACCGTCACTTCAGCTCCACCACCGTCACCCCGGCCTCGCCCTCGCCGTAGCGGCCCAGCCGGAAGCTCTTGACTGCCTTGCTGCGCCGCAGGATCTCGTGTACCGCCTTGCGCAGGGCGCCGGTGCCCTTGCCGTGGATGATGGTCACCGTCTCCAGCTTGGCCATGACGGCGGCGTCCAGGTAGTTCTCTACCACGCTCTCGGCCTCCAGGGTCTCGTAGCCCCGTATGTCCAGCTCCGAGGAGGCCCGCCGCTCCAGGTGCAGCGTGGGCGCGGGCCCCGTCTTGGGTGCCATGGGCTGCTTTTTCGGCTGGGGCTGACCCTCGATGAGCCGTACCTGCCCGGGCTTTGCGGTCATTTTCATCTTGCCCGCCTGGAGCACCAGGCTCCCGTCGCCGTTTACCTGCACCACTGTGGCGGCGGTGCGCACCCCGGGCAGCTCCACCCGGTCTCCGGCCACAATGGGCCGGGACGGCGCCGCCTCCGGCTCCGGAGTTTCCTCCCGCAGGTGCAGGGCCTCCTGGGCCGCGTTCATGTGCTTCCGGGCGGACACCTTGGCGTCATTGATGGCCTGGAAATCCGCCTGCTGCTGCATTTTTCTGCGCAGCTCGTCCAGCTCCGCGAAAATTTCGTCCACCTGCTGCTGGGCCTGGCGCACGATGCGCCTCGCCTCATTTTCACCCTTACTCCGGGCGTTTTCCTTGGCCTTTTCCATCTGCTCCCGGAAGGTCCGGGCCTTCCGGGCGTCCTCCTGGCTCTGCTGCCACAGCCGGTCCGCCTCGGCCTGGGCCTTCTCCAGCCGCTGCCGCTTCTCCTCCAGCTGGGTCAGCACGTCCTCAAAGCGGATGGATTCGCTGTCCATCTGCGCCTTGGCGGCGGCGATGACCTCCTCGTCCAGTCCCAGCCGCCGGGAGATGGCAAAGGCGTTGGACTTTCCGGGGATGCCGATGAGCAGCCGATAGGTGGGCCGCAGGGTGGCCACGTCAAACTCGCAGCTGGCGTTCTCCACTCCCGCCGTGGTCATGGCGAAGGTCTTCATCTCCGCATAATGGGTCGTGGCCGCGATGAGGGACCCCTTGCTGCGCCCGTTCTGGATGATGGCAATGGCCAGGGCGGCGCCCTCCACCGGGTCGGTGCCTGCGCCCAGCTCGTCAAAGAGCAGCAGGCTGTTCTCGTCCGCCTGATGCAGGATCTCCACAGTGTTGGACATGTGGGCCGAGAAGGTGGACAGGCTCTGCTCGATGCTCTGCTCGTCGCCCACGTCCGCCAGCACCCGGTCAAAGACCCGGAGCCTGCACCCGTCGTCGGCGGGGATCTGCAGCCCGCACTGGGCCATGAGCGTCAGCAGCCCGATGGTTTTCAGCGTCACGGTCTTGCCGCCGGTGTTGGGGCCGGTGATGACCAGAGTGTCGTAGGAATTGCCCAGCTCCAGGGAGATGGGCACCGCCTTGGCCTGGTCCAGCAGCGGGTGCCGGGCCCGCCGCAGCACGATGCCGCCCTTCCGGGCCAGGATAGGCTGGGCGGCGTTCATCCGGTAGCTCAGCTGCCCCCGGGCGAAAATGACGTCCAAGTGCACCAGGATGTCGTAGTCGTAGAGAATGTTCATCATCTGCGCCGCGCACTCCCCGGAGAGGATGCGCAGAATCCGGTCGATTTCCTTTTCCTCCCGGGCCTGCAGCTCCTTCAGCTCGTTGTTGGCCTGCACCACGCCCATGGGCTCCACAAACAGTGTCGCCCCGGAGGAGGAGATGTCGTGTACCAGTCCCGGGATGCTCCCCTTGCACTCGGCCTTCACCGGCACCACGAACCGCCCGTCCCGCTGGGTGATGAGGGCCTCCTGCAGCACCTTGGCGTAGGAGGGGGAGGAGATGATCCGCTGCAAAATCTGCCGGCCCTTGCTGGAAGCCAGGCGCATCTTGCGCCGGATGTCCTGGAGCTCCGGGCTGGCGGAGTCGGCAATGGTCTCCTCGTCCAGGATGGCTCCGTGGATCTTGTCCTCCAGGAATTTGTTGGTGTGCAGGGCGGAGAACAGGTGGTCCAGCACGGTTTTCTCCCCCTGCCGGTCCCGGTCGTATTCCGATACCCGGCGGGAAGCCGTCAGCAGGTCCGCCACGTCCAGCAGCTCCTGGGTGTTCAGCACGCCGCCGTGGTCGGCCCGGTTCAGCGCCCGGGATACGTCCTTCACCCCTGCAAAGCTGGGGCTGCCGTAAAGGCCCAGCCGCTCCCGGGCGCTTTGGGTTTCCTCCTGCAGGCGCTTGGCCTCCTCCAGGTCGCACGCCGGCATCATAGACCGGCATTTTTCCTTGGCCGCGTCGCTCACCGCCAGGGCGGCCAGCATGGAAAGAACCGCCGGCAGCTCCAACGTCCGTATGGATTTCTCAAATAATGTATTCATGAATATTCCTCTTTTGCCTTGGAAATATAATTCAGCGTGTCGAAAAAGTCTTTTCGCCCCGCTGCCTAAGTTTTTGAAACCTTGAAAAAGTTTCAAAAACTACTGATTTCAATGGCGAGGGACACCCTTCTTGGGTTTCCCTCACACTCTCTTCCTTACCGTTATCGCAATTCCTACCACTTTATCGACAGCCTCAAAATTTTCCTATGTCAATAAAAATTGCAAACCGCATACTACCCGCCGCGCTTCTTGTAACCCTTCGTAGGGGCGGGGTTCTACCCCGCCCGCCCGACAACGGCAGCACTTCTTGCTGCATCCCCGCAGGCACTTTTTGCCCCTCGTAGGGCGGGCTGCCATCACCCCGCCGTCCCGGACTTGCACTGTACCTCTTGCAACGTGTCATTGCGAAGCCAGGTGCGTAGGGGCCGGCGGTTGCCCACCGTCGTGCCAGCCGATTCCCGGCCACTATCGTGGCCGCCAATCGGGGCACTTCCTCGAAATCGGCTCGCTTCTCCCGCCACTGGCGGCGCTTCGCCGATTTCCCCGACGGCCCGTTCCTGGCCCTGCACCGTACCCCTTGTAAAAAATCTGTCATTGCGAACCAGTGACCGTCGTCACTGGTGTGGCAATCCGTAATATCTTTGTGCCGCAACCGCACCTCTTGCAATGTGCCGTTGCGAAGCCGGTTCGCAAGCTGGCCGGGGCGATCCACGTCTCCCGGCCCCTCACATAAGTATCGCCTTATAATATCCCAGCGTCCGGAAGCTCCGCTCCAGCTGCGCCGCCGCAAATCCCTCCGCCGCCCGGTCCAGCAGCTTCAGGTCCTCCGGGCGTAAGGTGAAGTTATACAGCTTCCTGTCCGGCCCATGGAGAATATGCTCCAGTGCCGTCATGCACGCCGCCGACAGGGGAAGGTTCTCTCCCCCCGGCCCGCCGCACTTGCGGCAGTGTACCACGCCCTGCACCACATCCAGCACCGGCTCCCGGGCTTGGCCCGCGCCGCACACGGCGCAGCCGTCGATCATGGGCTCAAAGCCCGCCAGGGCCAGCAGCCGGAAGGTGAATGCCGGCTTCACCAGCGCCGGGGCCTTGCCTAAGGCGGCCAAAGCGTACAGCCCGTTGAGCAGCAGCCGCAGCAGCTCCGGCACGGGATTTTCCTCTCCGGCCACAAACTCTGTCAGCTCTGCCAGATAGGCCGCCAGGGAAAGACGCACCAGGTCCTTTTGCAGTCCCGCAAACAGCTCCACCGGGTCCGCCGCGTCCATATAGTACCAGCTTCCCCGTTTGTAAAGGGTCATCTCCGACCATGCAAACAGCTGGCAGGCCGCGGCCAGACGGCTGTTTTTCCGCCGGGCGCCCCGGGCGATGACGGGGATCTTCCCCATTTCCGCCGTGAGCACGGTGAGGATCTTGTCCGTCTCCTTTGTCTCCGTTTCCCGCAGGATCAGCCCGTGGGCGACGGTTTTCCCTTGTTCTCCCGGCATTTTTCGTCCTCCCGGGCCCGGTAAAGCATGTAAACCTCCGGCGCCCCCGTCTCCAAAAATAAGCTCCAATAATCCTCCACAGCTGCCGCCTCCTTTTTCGGATAGCTTGCCATGGAGCTGCACCCTTTACCCGTGGAAAGAAATGGCTGTTCCGGGAAAAGCGGATTGCCGCACCGGTGTGCGCACTGGTGCGCAATGATATCATAAGTGTAAAACCCTGTCATTCCGAGACAGTGACCGATGTCACTGTCGTGGGAATCCGTATTTCCCAATCGGGGATTTTTACCCCGTGCAGGGCGGGGGGGGCCTCACCCCGCCGCCGACAACCACTGCACGCACGGCAGGGCACGCGGGCCCTGCCCTACAAAAGGCTCTGTAGGGCGGGGCCCATGTGTCCCGCCGCACATGGCACTCCTTGCGAAATCCTGTCATTGCGAAGCCGGTGCGCACACCGGCTGTGGCAATCCGTTTCCCCTTTGTAAGGGCGGACATCCCCGTCTGCCAGCTCTCTGTCGTAGGAATCCGTTTTTCCCAAATCGAAGAATTTTCGCCAGCTTAATTTTCGTTATACCCCTGGCTGCGAATGAAATTCACATTGTCCCGCCAGTTTTCCTTCACCTTCACCCAGGTTTCCATGTACACCTTCGTGCCCATGAATTTCTCAATATCCCGCCGGGCCAGGGAGCTGATGCGCTTGATCATCTCCCCGTTTTTGCCGATGATAATGCCCTTGTGGCTGGCCTTTTCGCAGTAGATGGTCACATCCAGGTCGATGATGCCGCTGTCCCGCTCGGAAAACCGGGTCACCTCCACCGCCGTGCCGTGGGGGATCTCCTTGTCCAGGCATAAAAGCATCTTCTCCCGCACCGTTTCGGCGCAGACCTGGCTGTCGGCCTGGTCGGTGGTCATGCCATCGGGGAAAAGCTGGGGCCCCTCCTGGGCGTAGCCCGCCAGCAGACCCATGAGCTCCTCCAGCCCGTCGCCCTTCCGGGCGGAAATGGGCACGATGGCCGCGAAATCCGGATATGCCTCGCTGTACGCGGCGATCACCGCCAGCAGCTCGTCCTTTTTTGCAATGGTGTCGATTTTATTGATGCACAGAATGCACGGCAGCTTCTCCTCCCGGATGCGCTCCAGCAGGATCTTTTCCGGCTCTCCCACATGGGCGATGGGCTCCACCAGCAGCACCGCGCACTCCACGTCTGCCAGGCTCTCCCGCACGACCTTTACCATGTAGTCCCCCAGCCGGGACCGGGGCTTGTGCAGACCCGGGGTATCCAGCAGCACAAACTGGGTGTCCCCCCGGTTCACCACGCCGTAAATGCGGTTGCGGGTGGTCTGGGGCTTGTTGGATACGATGGCGATCTTCTCCCCCACCAGGGCGTTGGTCAGGCTGGACTTGCCCACATTGGGCCGCCCGCACACGGTGACCATAGCGGTTTTCGTAATGTTACTCATAGGTGATCCTCAACTTTCTTTTTGAGCATTTATAAAAACGGACCGCCGGGGCCTCAGCCCAGCTTGTCTCCGTTTTTGACCTTCCTGTCCGGGGCGATGAGCACCACGCCCCCGTCGCTGTATGTGCCCAGCACCAGCACCTCGGACATAAAATCCGCGATCTGCCGCGGCGGGAAATTCACCACGGCCAGCACCTGTCTGCCGATGAGCTCCTCCGGCTTGTAGTGATCCGTGATCTGCGCGGAGGATTTTTTGACGCCGATCTCCTGGCCCAGATCCACCCGCAGCTGATAAGCCGGCCTCCGGGCCTTTTCAAAGACCTTTGCCTCCGTGATGGTGCCCACCCGGATGTCCAGCTTCATAAAATCATCAAAAGCAGCCATAAATATCTTCCTTTCTCAGCTGATCCTGTAGTGCGCCACAATGTCGTCCCGGTGCTCCAGGATGTCCTCCTCATAGTACCGCTGGTACGGATTGCCGTTGTGCAGCACGAAGGCGATGCCCCTTCCGTTGCGCTTGTCCGACACGATGCCGATGTGATTTTCAAAAATCACAATGTCCCCGCCCTGCCACTGGTCGATGTCGCGGATGTCCGTGGTCAGAGCCATGGCGGTGTTTTTAAAATATACCTTCAGATTCCGCACCCGGCGGAAGTCGATGTTTTTGTCCACGTCCTCGATGCTGTATTGCTCCCGGTGGGCGCGCACGTCCTCGTCCACCAGCGCCATCAGATCGTACCCGGCTCCCAGCAGCCCAAAGGCCACCACGTCCGTACACACGCCGTACCCGTCGTCCGGATAGCCGGTGGCATAATACTGGCTCTTGTACTTGGGCCGGGTGTCCAGATACGCCCGGACGGACTGCAGAATGTCCGTCTGATCGTCCACCCCGTCCCCGTCCCGGTCTACTTGGCTCCTGTAGGTCTCGATGCCGAATTTCTCGCCAGAATACTTGGGGTGGGGCAGAAAATTGAACCGGTACAGCACATATACCGCGGCCAAAAGGAGAACCGCCAAACATATAAGAAGGATCCATCTTTTCTTCGTCATACCGCCGCCCTTTCTCCGCATCTTTTGTGTAGCAGCCAACCTGCTCGTATGGGCCGATGCCTACATCGGCCCATACGCAGCATTTGTCCGGCCCGGCCTCACAGCCACTCACCCCGGAACATGGCCGCAGCAATGGACGCCAGCAGCGCCAGCAGGGCCGCACATATTATAAAGCCCAAACTGCACACCACCAGCCCGCTTACCCACAGGCCGGGATGCTCCCTCCGGCTCTTTCTCGTGATAAAGGTGATGACCAGTCCCGCCAGGGCCAGCACCGGCCCCGCCGCGATCACATCAAAGGCATAGGGCGGGTGGTTGGCGCTGTAATAATACAGCGAGAAGCTCAGCAGGCTCAGCACCCCCAGCGCCAGCGGCATGGCCAGCAAAACCATGTGAAAAGTCCTGTTTTTCATTTCCCTTTCCTTACAAAAATGCCCTGTAGGGGCGGACGCCTCTGCCCGCCCGCCGGACTTGCACCGACTTCATGTAAAAAACATGTCATTGCGAAGCCGGTGCGCACACCGGCTGTGGCAATCCGTTTCCCGTCTTACCGCTCCAGCCCCAGCAGGGCCATAATGGCCTCCTCCCTCGAGCGCATCTGCTTTTTCATGGCCCCCTCGTCCAGGTGGTCATACCCCAGCAGGTGCAGAACCGAGTGGGTCACCAGGTACGCAAGCTCCCGCCTTTTGGAGTGGCCGTATTCCTTGGCCTGGGCCGCCACCCGCTCCATGGACAGCACCATGTCCCCCAGGGGGATGAGCCCCGTTCCCGGGTCTGCGTCCTCCGCCGTGGGAAGCTGGCCCGGCTTTAAGTCAAACTCCGGAAAGCTCAGCACATCCGTGGGCCTGTCCACATTCCGCATGTCCAAATTGATTTGATGAATACCCTCGTCCCCGGTCAAAAGCACATCGATTTCACACGGCAAAGCCATTCCCTCCGCCGCCAGAGCCGTGCGGATGGTCCGGCGGATCAGCGCGCAGTTGCTGTCCGATGCCGCCCCGGGCACGTCGGCGGTAACGGGGATGTAGTGAGTCTTTCTCATTTCTTTTTCTTCTCCTCAAACTTGGCGTAGGCTTCAATGATCCGCTGCACCATAATGTGCCGCACCACGTCGTTTTGGGTCAGGCGGCAGATGCCCACGCCCTCCACGCCGTCCAGTACCTTCATGGCCTCCTTCAGACCGCTGGGCTTGTCGCTGGGCAGGTCGATTTGGGTCACGTCGCCGGTGATGACCACCCGGGATCCAAAGCCCATCCTCGTCAGGAACATCTTCATCTGCTCCCGGCTGGTGTTCTGTGCCTCGTCCAGGATGATAAAGCTGTCGTCCAGGGTCCGGCCCCGCATGTAGGCCAGGGGCGCCACCTCGATGCTGCCCTTTTCCAGGTATTTCTGATAGGTCTCCGGCCCCAGCATGTCAAACAGGGCGTCGTACAGGGGCCGCAGATAGGGATCCACCTTGCTCTGCAGGTCCCCGGGCAGAAAGCCCAGCCGCTCCCCGGCCTCCACCGCCGGGCGGGTGAGGATGATGCGGCTGACCTCCTTTTCCCGGAAGGCCTTCACCGCCGCTGCCACGGCCAGGTAGGTCTTGCCCGTACCCGCCGGGCCCACGCCGATGGTCACCGGGCAGGCCTGGATGGTCTTTATGTAGTCCTTTTGGCCGATGGTCTTGGGCTTGATGGGCCGGCCCTTGGCGCTGATGCATACCACGTCCCGCGTCAGCTCGTCAATGCGGTCCAATTGCCCGCTGCGGCACAGGCCGATGACGTAGCGCACATGCTGCTCGCCCACATTCTCCCCCCGGGAGATGAGCCGCAGCAGTGCCTCGATGGCCTTTTCCGCCAGCATGGTGTCCTCGGGCTCACCGGTGATGATGAGCTGCTCCTCCCGGTTTACCACCGATACATGAAATTCATTTTCCAGGATGCGGATATTCTCGTCAAAAGAGCCGAAAAGGCTCACAGCCTCCTCCATGCGCTCCAGGCTGATGCGCTGCTCCATGGGTCTCCTCCTCAGTTTGCTTCCTCTGTCTGCTGCACCTGCACGGGCACGCCGATCTGCTCCAGGCACTCCGCCTGCAGCGTGACCGCCAGATAGTCCCCCTCCTCCGCGGCGGAGAATCTTGTCTCCGTCACGGAGCCGTCCCGGCCCAGCTGAGCCTTGAGCTGCTGCAGCAGGAGGGCCTCCCCTTCCTGCTGCGCCTGCTCCCGGCTGCGGCGGACGCTCTGGCCGTCATAACATGTCACGGACTCCCGCACCACCGTAACGGGCAGGCGCAGCCCGCCCGGCAGCGACAGCGGATGATAATAAGTTATTTTATCACAGTTTGCGCCGCTTATGCTACCCCTGCCCCACAATTTTATTCTTTTTTTGCCAAAGTCCACGGAGATGGCGGTCTTCTCCCGCTTTTCCCCGCTCTTTTCCGTGATCTCCAGGGGTATTGATACGGACAGCTCATACCAGGTCCGGGCCTCCACGGTGCCCAGGCTGTGGGTCATGTAGGTGCTGCCCTCCCGGGATTCGTACACCCCGGTGACCAGCAGCTCCCCCTCCGTCACGGTGCTGCCCTCCGCCACCAGGGCCTTGCCGTCCAGGGCCCGCACCTGGGTCACCAGGCCGTCCCGGGCGGCCACGATGTTCCACACGCCCCCCTCGTCCGCGATCTCCGGGGGTCTCTGCCGCTCCACCACCTGCACGTGGGCCACGCAGCCCTTCACGTTCACCGTCAGCCAGGATACGTCGTGCAGCTCCAGCAGCACATGGTTGCGCATATCCTCCTGGTCGATCTCCAGCCCCGGGGAACCGATGGTGATGCCGTAGTTTTCCAAGGCCCGCAGCACCGTTTCCGTGGGCACCGTTTCGTTGCCGCTGACCCGGAACTCCCATATAAATAAGTTCCCGCCGAATAAAAGCAGCCAAAAGACCGCAAACCCTGCCAAAAGCACATACCGCCTGCGAAACCGCCCCCACAGGACCGGTATGCCCCGGCGCCTAAGCACCGTCACCTCCGCCCCGGTCTGCCCGGCGACTGCCTCCAGGGCCGGCCCCTGGGCCAGCAGCATCCGCAGCCGCAGGCAGATCTCCGATTCCCACTGCAGATCCCAAAACAGGATGCCCCTGGCTCCCAGCAGGTTCAGCACCCGCTCCGGGCAGGCGCACTGGATCTGCACCAGCTGGCTGCCCTGCAAATAATGGACGATTCGTTTATACATATTTACTCCATCAGCTCCACCCGGTCAATGCGTCCCGTCAGCCGCAGCTCCCCCTCGGTCATGGCCGCCAGCTGCAGGTCCCTTCCGGTTATGCGCACGGTCATGCTGCCGCCGGATACCGCCACCTCCTCCGTGCTGTAGGAGATGACGCCCCTGTGCCCGGCCATGTAGAGCTGGCGGTTTCCGTACAGCTCCACCTGCGGCACGCCCACCGCCGCCTCCGGCGGCAGATTCAGCCGCTCCACAGCCTCCACACCCACCTGGGATAGCTTCCGTTTCCGCATAGTCCCGCATCCTCCTCCTGCTCCGCCCATCCGGGCTTGTATGGCACCTATTATCCTTGCGTAGGGGCCGGCGTCCCCGACGGCCCGCCCCCTGGCCTTGCGCCGCACTTCCTACAAATGTCATTGCGAACCAGCGCGCACGCTGGTGTGGCAATCCGTATTCCCCTGCACCATACCCCTGGCAGGCCGGGAGCCATGTGTCCCACCGCGCACCTCTTTCCGCTTGCCAATCCTATGCACCCACGGGGAAAAACTTGCCTGTCCGGGGAAAAGGAAACGCAGCAGGCCGCCGATAAAGCAGGCAAGCCCCGCGCCCCGGCTGCATAGACTGCTGCCGAGGGGGCGAGGCTGTGAGCAAACGGAAATGGCAGGCCCTGTGCCTGCTGGGCGTCATGGCGCTGCTGCTGGTGAGCAGCGCCGCCGCCGGGGAGGCGGTGCGCCGGGGACTGGCCCTTTGCGCCCGGTCGGTGGTCCCGGCGCTGTTTCCGTATTTTGTGGTGTCGGGGCTTTTCACCTCCCTGGGCTTTGCCGAGGGGATGGGCCGCCGCCTGGCTCCGGCGGCGGCGCGGCTGTTCCGGGTGAGCGGGGCCGGGGCCTCCGCCTTTTTTCTGGGTCTTTTGGGCGGCTACCCGGTGGGCGGGCGCACCGTGGGCCAGCTGTACCGGGCGGGCCGCATCCCGGAAGATGAGGCGGAGCACCTGCTCTCCTTCTGCAATAACGCGGGGCCCTCCTTTATCCTGGGCGTGGTGGGCCTGGGCTGTTTTCAGAGCCTGGGAGCCGGCTGGGCCCTGTACCTCATCCACGCCGCGTCAGCCGTTTTGGCGGGGGTGCTGCTGCGGGGAAGGGCCCGCCCGGGGCCGGACCGTTTTCGCCCCCGGCCGCTGCCGGAAAAGCTCCTCCCGGCCTTCATCCGATCTGTGCAGGATTCCGCCTTGGCCATGCTCCGGGTCTGTGGCTTTGTGGTGTTTGCTCTGGTGGTGCAGGCCCTGGTGACGGAGTGGACGGGAGTGAGTCATCCGGCGGCCCTGGGCTTTATCGAGCTCACGGGAGGCGTTATGCGGCTGGGCGGCGGAAGGGGGGACTTTGTGTGGGCAGCGGCGCTGCTGGGCTGGGGCGGACTGTCCGTCCACGGACAGACGGCGGCGGTGCTGGCGGACACGGATCTGAAAATGGGCCGCTATTTTCTCGGCAAGCTCCTGCAGGCGGCCCTGTCCGCCCTGCTGGCGTATTTGCTGGCATTCTGTATAGCATAAGCGGGCCATATACTATTATGCAAAAATGCAAAACAGTCCATGGAGCATGCAGCACAGCAGGATGCCCATGGAAAGGGGCAGCAGCATCCCCACCAGGGTCCACTTTTTGCTGCCGGTCTCCTTGAGCAGGGTTAGGCAGGTGGTGCCGCAGGGCAGGTGCATCAGGCACAGTACTGCGGCGCACACCGCCGTCTGCCAGGACCAGCCGTGGAGGGTCAGCACCTGGCCCAGGCGGGCCGTTCCGATGTCCGTCATAACGGAGGTGGAGAGATACCCCATGGCCAGGATGGGCAGCATGATTTCGTTGGCGGGGAAGGCCAGGAGAAATGCCAGCAGCACCATGCCGTCCAGGCCCATGAGACTTCCCAGGGGCTGGAGGAGACCGGCCAGGACGCTCAGCAGCGGACGGCCGGATACGGTGAGGTTGGCCAGCAGCCACAAGACCGCCCCGGCGGGCATAGCCACCGTTACCGCCCGGCCCAGGACAAAGAGCGTCCGGTCCAGCAGGGAGCGCACCAGGACCTTGCCGATCTGCGGCAGGCGGTAGGGCGGCAGCTCCAGGGAGAAGGAGGACACCTGCCCCCGCAGGAGGGTGCGGGAGAGGAGCTTGGAGCACAGCAGCGTCATGCCCACGGAAAAGAGGATCACGGCCAAAAACAGACCCGCCCCCAGCAGCCGCCGGCCGGGGCCGGCGGTATTTCCCAGGAAAAACAGGGAGATCAGCGCTACCAGGGTGGGAAAGCGTCCGTTGCAGGGCACCAGGGAATTGGTCAGCTGGGCCGTGAGCCGCTCCCGGGGGGAGTCGATGATGCGGCAGCCGGTGACGCCGCAGGCGTTGCAGCCGAAGCCCATGCACATGGTCAGGCTCTGCCGCCCGTGGCCGCCGCAGCGGCACATGAGACCGTCCAGGTTGAAGGCTACCCGGGGCAGATACCCGGCGTCCTCCAGCAGGGTGAACAGGGGAAAGAAAATGGCCATGGGCGGCAGCATCACCGCCACCACCCAGGCGGTGGTGCGGTACAGGCCGTCGGCTGCCAGGTCCCGGAGCCAGGGCGGCGCACCCAGGGAGGCAAGGCCGTCCCGGAGGGGCTCCAGCAGGGAAAACAGAGCCTTTTGCAGAAACTCCGAAGGGGCGGAGGAGCCCCAGATGGTCAGGTAAAACACTGCGCCCAAAAGCAGCAGCATGGCGGGAATGCCCACCAGCCGCCCCGTCAGCAGCCGGTCCAGCAGCCGGTCCCGCCGGTGGGGCGGCTTTTGAAAGCGCAGGCAGGCTGCGCCCATTTCCTCCGCCAGGTGTACCCGGGCGGCGGTGACGGCGTCCCGGAGGGAGCGGCCGGTGAGGCTGCCCAAACTGTCCAGGGCCCGGGCCAGGGCGGCCGCCTCCTCCGGCTGCGGGGCAAGCTCCCCGCACAGCAGGGCCAGGGCTCTGTGCCGGGGACAGGGCAGCAGGGCCAGGGCCTTTTCCACAGGGGCGGGATAGGGGATGCGCCAGGAGTCGGGCGCCCCGGCGTGTTCTCCCTGGGCCAAAACGACCTGCATCACCTCCGCCAGGCCCCGGCCCCGGCCGGCGGCGGCGCCTGCCACCGGGCAGGAGAGCAGCCGGGACAGGGCGGCCAGGTCAATTTCCAGGCCGTCCTTTTCCGCCTCATCCAGCAGGTTCACGCACACCACCAGCCGGGGCGTGATCTGCCGGATCTGCAGGATGAGATTTAGGTTCCGGCAAAGGCAGGTGGCGTCCGCCACGGCCAGGGTCACATCCGCCGCGCCGGAGAGAAGGTAATCCCGGGTCACCTCCTCCTCGGGAGAGTCGGCGGAGAGGGAATAGGTGCCGGGCAGGTCCACCAGGCGGACGGAGCAGTCCCCGGCTCGGAAGCTGCCCTCCGCCGAGGCCACGGTTTTGCCCGGCCAGTTCCCCGTGTGCTGATGCAGCCCCGTCAGGGCGTTGAAGATGGTGGATTTGCCCACGTTGGGATTGCCCGCCAGGGCCACCGTCAGCTGCTTCATATGCGCTCCCCCTTGCCGCAGATGTTTCCCCATTGTATGCGCGCGGGAGGGGAGCCGTGCCGTCTATTTGGCCGGGCCGGCGCATATACTGCCTGCGTGCTGCGAGGCAGCCGGGAGGAGGAAGCAAAATGAAGATCCATGTGGTGCAAAAGGGAGAGACCCTTTTCTCCATCGCACAGCAGTACGGCGTATCCGCCCGTCTGCTGCAAAGGCTCAACGAGGCGCCGGCGGACGGAACGCTGGTGCCGGGGCAGACCCTGGTGGTGCTGCTGCCGGAAAAGACCCATGTGGTGCGCCGGGGCGACACGGTGTGGTCCATTGCAAGAGAGCACGGCCTGTCTGCCCGGGAGCTGTACCAAAACAACATCTTTCTCCGGGGGCAGGGGGCCCTGACCCCGGGAGAGGAGCTGATCCTGTCCCTGCGGGACGCAGGCCGGGAGGGTACCCTGGGCGTGAACGGCTACGCCTACCCCTTCATAAACGGAGATCTGCTGCGCCAGGTGCTGCCCTACATGACCTATGCCACCCCCTTTACCTACGGCATCGGGGCGGACGGGGACCTGGTGCCCCTGCGGGACGAGGGGATCCTGGCGGCGGCGGGGCAATACAACGTGCTGCCGTGGATGCATCTGTCCACCATGACGGAGGAGGGGCGGTTTTCCTCCGCCCGGGCGGAGACGCTGCTGAAAAGCAACGCCCTGCAGGAGACGCTGCTGGGGCAGATCGGGGAGATCCTGAAGGAGAAGGGCTACGGCGGGCTGGATGTGGATTTCGAGTACATCCGGCCGGAGCTGGGGGCGGCCTATGCCGCCTTCGTGGACCGGCTGCGCCGGGAGCTGAATCCCCTGGGGTACAGCGTGCTGGCGGCCCTGGCCCCCAAGACCTTTGCCGGGCAGCGGGGACTGCTGTACGAGGCCCACGACTACGCCGCCCTGGGCCGGGCCGCCAACGGGGTGCTGCTGATGACCTATGAGTGGGGCTATACCGCCGGGCCGCCTATGGCCGTGGCCCCCCTGGACAAGGTGCGCCGGGTGGTGGACTACGCCCTAACGGAGATCCCGGCGGAGAAGCTGTTTCTGGGTGTGCCGGTATATGGCTACGACTGGCCGCTGCCCTTCCGGGAGGGGGTGACCCGGGGGGAGTCCGTCTCGCCCCAGGAGGCCCTGGCCCTGGCCCGGCGGCACGGGGCGGAGATACGCTACGACGAAACGGCCCAGGCACCGTGGTTCCGGTATACGGCGGCGGGAGGCGGGGAGCACGAGGTGTGGTTTGAGGACGCCCGGAGCAGCTATGCCAAGTTTCGCCTGGCGGCGGAGAAGGGCCTGCAGGGGGTGGGCCTGTGGAACCTGATGCGGCCCGCGCCCCAAACGTATCTGGTGCTGCACGGGGGATTTGAGATCGAGGTGATGCGGTAAGAGGACGGCACCCTTTGGGGCAGGGGTACGGATTGCCACGGGTGCTTTGCGCCCTCGCAATGACAGGGTTTTTGGCATGAAGTCGGTGCCAGTACGGCGGGCGGACAGAGGCGTCCGCCTCTACACACCGTTTACCGGTAGGACTCCGTAGGGGGCGGCGTCCTCGACGCCCCGAAAGCGGTAGGCGCCGGAATTTTCCCTGTTCTGCCAGGCCAGCACAAGCGCGGAGCGCGTCGCGGAATTAGACGCAGAGACGATGCGAAAGCAAGGCACAAAATTTGCTTATTCCGGTTCGCGTGGCTGAAGGGGACCGGTACAGGCAGCACCTCGGCCGCGGAAAGGATTTCAAAACCTTGGTTTTGACGGCGTTCTTTCCTCCCTTTCTTTCGCTGGTGAAAGAAAGGGAGCCGCCGGAGGCATTTTGAGCAATAAGGTGTGCGGTATGCGGGGCGTCGAGGACGCCGCCCCCTACGGACGCATTATTGATAGTGCGGCGGTGCGGGCCGATGTGGGCATCAGCCCCTACGGATATGTTATTGGTGGGGGTAAAAATAAAACAGGCGGCTGACCCGAGTGGGCCAGCCGCCTGTTTTTTAGAAAGAGGAGAGAAAAACACTTTGTACGAGAATAACTTACAGTCTGCGGCGGAAAATGTCAACGGGTGGGACGCAGGATTCATAATTTGTTTACAAGAATGGGGCAAAATTCCTATTGCATATTCAAAAATTGCGTGGTAATATTTAGTCCGCTAATAGTTAGCATGCTAAATTTTGAAAAGGAGGGATGCGGCGTGAAGCATTGCAGCGCACAGCAGGAGCATTTCGGCCCGCTGCTGGGATACTGCGACCACCAGATGATGAAGCTGATGGTGCGCAAGCTGCGCAGGTATGACGTGTCGCCTATGCAGTGCCGCACACTGACCTTTCTCTATGAACAGCAGGGGGATGTGACCCAAAAGAATCTGCAGGAATTCCTGCGGGTGAAGCCGCCCACGGTGAACGGCATCGTGGAGCGGCTGGAGGAAAAGCATCTGCTGACCCGGAGCGTCTCCCCGGGAGACGGACGGTGCAAGCTGCTGCATCTGACAGAGGAGGGGCGGTGCTTTTATCAGGAATTCATCGCCATTATGGAGGAGGTCCACCGGCAGGCGGAGCAGGGCTTCACAAAGGAAGAAGTGAAGCTGCTGCAGGGCTTTTTGGTGCGGGTGTCCGAGAATTTGTCCCGGGAAACGGAGGAAACACACACATGAAGAAAAAAAGATTGATGGACTATACCGCGGGGTATCGGGTGCTCATTGTGCTGGGCATCCTGTGCTCGGCGGGAGAGGCCGTGCTGGAGCTGCTGCTGCCACAGGTCATGAGCGACATTGTGGACATCGGCATCAAAAACGCGGACAGAAACTATATTTTGATGGCCGGACTGAAGATGGTGGTCATGGCGCTGGTATCCCTGGCACTGGGCGTGGGGGCGGCGGTGCTGGCCTCTAAGGCCGGCATGGGCTTTGGCGCCAATCTCCGGGCGGCGGAGTATCGGCAGGTGCAGAGGTTCTCCTTTGCCAACATTGAGCATTTCTCCACCGCATCGCTGATCACCCGGCTGACCAACGACGTAAACAGCCTGCAGATGACCCTGATGATGGGCATGCGGATGCTGGTGCGGGCTCCGGTGATGCTGGTGACGGCCCTGGTGATGGCGCTCATTATCAGCACACGGCTGAGCCAGGTGTTCCTGGTGGTGATCCCGCTGCTGGTGCTGGGCGTGGTGCTGGTGCTGCGGAAGGTGGGGCCGTTCTTCACCGCTCTGCAGGGGGCCACGGACGACCTGAACCTGGTGGTGCAGGAGGACCTGAACGCCATCCGGGTGGTAAAATCCTTCGTGCGGGAGGATGTGGAAAGGGATAAGTTCGCCCGGCGCAACGAAAAGCTCAAGGCCATGGCGGAAAAGGCTTTCGGCTTTGTGGTGATGTTCATGCCGCTGATCTTTCTGCTTATGGGCGGCACCATTGTGGCGGTGCTGTGGATCGGCGGCAACTATGTGTACGAGGGGAGCCTGCTCTCCGGCGACCTGATCGCGTTTTTCACCTATGTGTCGGAGATCCTTATGTCGCTGATGATGGTGTCCATGGTGATGATGATGCTCACCCGGTCCATCGCCTGCGGTAAGCGCGTCATGGCGGTGCTCAACGAGGAGCCCCAGATCACCGACCGGGAGGCGCAGGAGGGGCTGACGGTGGAGGACGGCTCCATCGATTTTGACCACGTCTATTTCCGCTACAACGAAGATGGCCGGACCTGGAACCTGGAGGACATCGACCTGCACATTCCCTCCGGGGCCACGGTGGGCATCCTGGGCGGCACCGGCAGCGCCAAGACCACGCTGGTGAGCCTGATCCCGAGACTGTACGAGGCGACCCAGGGCCGCGTGCGCGTGGGCGGACACGATGTGAGGGAATACTCCCTGGTGCATCTGCGGGATGAGTGCGCCATGGTCCTGCAGAAGAACACCCTGTTCTCCGGGTCCATCAAGGAGAACCTCCGCTGGGGGGATGCCAAGGCTACGGAGGAAGAGATGCAGGAGGCCTGCCGCATCGCCTGCGCAGAGGAATTTATCGAGAAAATGCCCGATGGGTACGACACCTACATCGAGCAGGGGGGCGCCAACGTGTCCGGCGGACAGAAGCAGCGTTTGTGCATCGCCCGAGCTATTTTGCGGCGGCCCAAGGTGCTGATCCTGGACGACTCCACCTCCGCGGTGGACACGGCCACGGATGCGGCGATCCGCCGGGGGCTGCGCTCCACCCTGCCGGGGACTACGAAGCTTATCATCGCCCAGCGCATCTCCTCCGTGCAGGACGCGGACATGATCGTGGTGCTGGACGACGGAAAAATCTCCGGCGTGGGCAGCCATGACGAGCTGCTGAAAACCAACGAGATCTACAGAGAAGTGTATGAATCCCAACAGGGGGGAGGTGCCATTGATGGCTGAGACAAAACGCAGACCCGGACCCCACGGGCCCGGCGGCGGGCAGCGCCACGGATACCAGAAGCCCAAGGACATGAAGGGCACCGTGAAAAAGCTATTGAAATACATGGGCCGCTACAAGGGGGCGCTGGCAGTGGTGGCGGTGTGCCTGGTGGTGAGCAGCGGAGCGTCCATCCTCTCCAGCTACCTGCTCAAGCCCATTATCAACGACTATATCCTGCCGGGGGATTTTCCGGGGCTTATCAAAATGCTGTGTGTGCTGGGCGGGGCGTTCCTGCTGTCGGGCGCATGCTCCTACGCCTATGCGCGGATCATGGTCCACATCGCCCAGAACACGGTGGCGGCCATACGGCGGGACCTGTTCAACAGGATGCAGTCCCTGCCCCTGCGGTACTTTGACACCCACCAGTCCGGCGACCTGATGAGCCGGTTTACCAACGACATCGACACCATTTCGGAGATGATCAACTCCAGCTTTGCAAACCTCATCTCCTGCGCCCTGACGTTCCTGGGCACCGTGGGCATGATGCTGTACCTGAACTGGGTGCTGACGCTCATCACCTTCGTCTTCCTGGTGCTGATGCTCTTCACGGTGAAGACCATCGGCGGGCGCAGTCGGGTGAGCTTTCAGCGCCAGCAGGCGGCCCTGGGCGCGGTGAACGGCTATGTGGAGGAGATGATCGAGGGGCAGAAGGTCATCAAGGTCTTTAACCACGAGCAAAAGACCATTGACCAGTTCGATGCCCTCAACGAGAGCTACCGCCAGGCGGCCACCGCCGCCCAGGCCTACGCCAGCTCCATGATGCCCGCTATGGGCAACCTCTCCCGCATCAACTACGCCGTTACCTGCTGCGTGGGCGGGCTTTTGGCTATCGGCGGCGTGGGAGACATTGGCTCTTTGGCAGCCTACCTGCTGTATGTGAAGCAGGTGTCCCAGCCCATCGGGCAGATGAGCCAGCAGGTGAACACCATCCTGGCCGCTGTGGCAGGCGCCGAGCGCATCTTCGCCGTAATGGAGGAGGAGCCGGAGGTGGACCAGGGCAAGACCGTACTGGTCCGGGCGGAGAAGAAGGATGGGGTGCTCCGGGAGGTGCCCTACCGCACCGGCTGCTGGGCCTGGAAGGCCCCGGACGGCACCATGACGGAGCTCCAGGGCGATGTGCGGTTTGACCATGTGGACTTCGGCTACACCAAGGAAAAGACCGTGCTGCACGACGTGAGCCTGTACGCCGAGCCCGGGCAGAAGATCGCCTTCGTGGGCTCCACCGGCGCGGGAAAAACCACCATTACGAACCTCATCAACCGCTTTTATGACATTGACGCGGGGATCATCACCTATGACGGCATCGATGTGCGGAATATTGAGAAGAACTCTCTGCGCCGGTCCCTGGGCATGGTGCTGCAGGATACGCATCTGTTTACCGGCACCATCGCCGAGAACATCCGCTACGGCCGGCCCGACGCCACCGACGAGCAGGTGGTAGCCGCGGCCAAGCTGGCCAATGCCGACGGCTTTATCCGCCACCTGCCCCAGGGGTACGATACCTCCATCACCGGCGACGGCGACAGCCTGAGCCAGGGCGAGCGGCAGCTGCTGGCCATTGCCCGGGCGGCGGTGTCCGATCCCCCGGTGCTGATTTTGGACGAGGCTACCTCCTCCATCGACACCCGGACGGAAAAGCTCATTGAAAAGGGCATGGACTCCCTCATGGCCGGGCGGACGGTGTTCGTTATCGCCCATCGGCTCTCCACCGTGCGCAACGCCCAGGCTATCCTGGTGCTGGAGCAGGGAAGGATCATCGAGCGGGGCGACCACGAGGATCTGCTGAAGCAGAAGGGGCGGTATTACCAGCTGTATACGGGACAATCGGAGCTTTCCTAAGCTGGCGAAGGATCTTCGATTTTTCTGCCAAAGGGCTGCGGCAAAAAATGATTTGAAAATTCTGCGTAGATATTTTACAATATAGTGGAGCGGAGCGGAAAATTATTGAAGGAGGACAAGAGCATGACAGAACAGGAATTGATGCGTTTGGCCGTGGAGATGCTGGACAAAGCCTATGTTCCCTACTCCCACTTTCCCGTGGGCGCGGCCCTGGAGTGCGAGGACGGGACGGTGTACACCGGCTGCAACATCGAAAACGCCGCCTTCCCCTGCACCATCTGCGCCGAGCGGACGGCCATGTTCAAGGCCATCAGCGAGGGGAACTGCAAGTTTAAGCGCATCGTGGTGGCCGGAAAGAGCGAGGATTTCTGCGTGCCCTGCGGCTCCTGCCGCCAGGTGATGCGGGAGTTTGCCCCGGAGCTGGAGGTCATCTGCCTCAACGGCAAGGGCGAGGCCAGGCACTACACCCTGCGCCAGCTGCTGCCGGAGAGCTTCGGGCCGGAGTACCTGTAACGGACGCGCCGGACCGGACATAAAATGAGACAGTCCGTGACGGAGGAGGGCGTTGCCCATGGAGAGCGATCTTTCCTGCCTGGGCAGCGGACAGAGGGGCATCATCACCGCTCTGCACTTTTCCGGCGGGAAAAGGCGGCGGCTCATGGAGCTGGGGTTCATCCCCGGGGCCATGGTGAAGGCCCTGCAGAGGGCGCCCTTCGGCGGGGCCGTGTCCTATGAGGTCATGGGAACGGTCATCGCCCTGCGGAGCGCCGATGCCCGGCGGATCGGGATCGAAATGATCAAATAGCAAGCCGATATGTCTGTGACTGAGGTGACAAAATAATGGCAGGCACGAAGGCGCCTGCCATTATTTTGTCAATTCAGCATTTTCGTGTTGTGTGAGCTTTAAATATGGTGCAAAGAATAATGCCCGGATCCAAGCAAATAATCGGACGATTAAATTGCGTTTTGCACAAAATCAGTTGACAGAACCTTGGCTTTATAGTAAATTATTTATACAAGGCTACGGCGGCTTTGCTTTATAAGTTTATGTTAGAGGTTAGCTGATAGCCCGGAATCAACAGGGAGGTAAAAGTATGCTCCAAGTATTATTTTATAACGGCATAGACGCTTTCCTTTCGTGGAGCGCATCGCCAACCTTACGATTCATCATCATAATGGAGGGCGTCTTTATTGTGCTGGGGGTTCTGCTGGGCCTTTTGGCCAAGCCGAAACGCCGGCTGACCATAGCCCTTGCGTCCCTGGCGGGCATCGGGCTGCTGGCGGTTCTGAAAAGTAACATTATCGGAGTAAGCAGCGACGCGTATATCGCCTTTCCTTTCATAGGAGAAGCTGTTTTTGTCGGTGCCGCCCTTGTGCTGATCGTTTTCGCCATAAAGCGCACCCGCGCATAAAATCGGACAGGAAAAGCCCGGCGTTCAAAATCAGAGTGACAAATAATGGCAGGCATCTTCGTGCCTGCCATTATTTTATCACCTTGGACACACAGCCCGGTTTTATACTTTTTATTTCATACGATTTTTGAAAAACGGTATTTTCGGCAGACGCCACAGTAGCAGCGAGCCCAGGCCGCAGCAGGCGATCAGCTCGCCCAGGGCAACAGAGGCGGCGTTGAGGGCGAAGGTCACGCCGAATGCATCGGTGAAGCCCACCTGCTCCCAGGCCAGCATCCCGCCCACCAGGAGGCCGTTGCACACCACCGGCGGCAGGGGGGCCAGCCACCGGCTTTTGCACCGGGAGGTGAGAAAGGCCGCCAGGAGGGTGGTCAAGGAGCCCATGACGATGTCCAGCAGGCCGTAGGGGCTGAGAAGATTGGTGATGAGACAGCCCACAAACAGGCCCCACGCCGTTTCCGGAAAGAAAAACGGCAGCACGCATAGGGCCTCGGCAAAGCGGCACTGCACCGTGCCGAAGGTCACGCCGAAGACGGATCCGAAAATGGACAGCACCGCATAGACGGCGCCTACGGCGGCAGCGGTGGCAAGGTGTTGAACGGTGATTTTTTTCATGGTGGTATCCTCCCATTTTTTGTTTAGAGAACGGCCGGAGCCGAACGAACGCCGCATGCGGCGCTTGGACAGGGTGTGGAAACCTGTCGGGTGGTAGTATAGCACAAACGGGGGAGATTGCAAGGGACGATTGGGGGGCGGGGGAAAAATATATTTTGGATTTCATAAAAATATTGAGTTTTGGAGCAAATAGGCCTTGACTTTTGGCAAAAATCATGTAAAATAATATGGCTTGCATTATGCGGGCAAATCCTTGCTCTCACCGAATGTGAGGGCCATAAGACCAGAAGGAGGTGCAAAAGTATGGCTAAAATTTCTGCCAACTATGAGGTCGTTTACATCATCGACCCGGCACAGGGTGAGGAGGCTATTGCCGCTACCGTGGCAAAGTTCCAGACTCTGGCTGAGCAGAACGGTTCCGACGTGGTCGTGGACGAGTGGGGCAAGCGCCGTCTTGCTTACGCCATCGACTACAAGACCGAGGGTTACTATGTGCTGATGAGCTTCACCAGCGCGCCCGAGTTCCCCAAGGAGCTGGACCGTATCCTGGGCATTACCGAGGGCATTATGCGTTCCATGATCGTCTGCAAGGACGAGTAAGGGAGGCACGCAAATGCTGAACAAGATCTTTATCATGGGACGCTTGACCCGCGATCCGGAGCTGCGCAGAACTGCCAACTCCACGCCCGTTACCAGCTTCTCGCTGGCGGTGGATCGGGATTACAAGTCCCAGAACGGCGAAAAGAGCACGGATTTCATCGATGTGGTCGCCTGGCGCAGCACCGCTGAGTTCGTGGCCAAGTACTTCACCAAGGGCCGCATGGCCATTGTGGAGGGCCGTTTGCAGATCCGGGACTGGAAGGACAAGGACGGCAACAACCGCCGCAGCGCGGAGGTGGTGGCCGACAATGTGTATTTTGGCGACTCCAAGCGCGACGGTGCCCCCAGCGGCGACTACGCCGCCCCCATGGGCGGATATGCCGCGCCCGTGAACACGACCTCCAGCTTTTCCGAGATCGACGACGAGGACGGCGACCTGCCGTTCTGATCCGTACCCCCAGGGTACACCAATTCTATAAAGGAGGAATTTTTCCATGGCTATGGAACGCGAAAATAGAGCGCCCCGCGGCAACGGCCGCAAGCGCCGCAAGGTCTGCCAGTTCTGTGTGGACAAGTGCGAGCACATCGATTACAAGGACGCCGCCAAGCTGCGCCGCTTCATCAGCGAGCGCTCCAAGATCCTGCCCCGCCGCACCACCGGCACCTGCGCTATGCATCAGCGTCAGCTGACGATGGCCATCAAGCGGGCCCGGCAGATCGCCCTGCTGCCCTTCGTCACCGAATAAGGCAGAGATATATGCAAATGAAACCAGACGCAGCCGCGAGGCTGCGTCTGGTTTTTTATGGGAGCGGGTTGACAAATCTGCGTGGTCAGGTATAATAAACATAGAAAAGGCGCTGCGACAAGCGGTTAGCCCGGTAAGATTATAGTTTCACAGAGGAAACCGTCACTTGGCCGAGTGGCGGTTTCTGCTTTTCACAATGATCGCTATGGTGAACCGTCCGATATGTAGTGTGATCCGCATAAGCAGCACCCCCTTTCGGGTGGTGTAGCCAACCGCCTGCTGTTTGTGCAGCGCCTGTCGAAATTATATCGAATATGGGGAAAAAGTCAAGAAACCTGCGAAAAATGGGCCGCTGGTTCCGCTGACAGGAGGACGAAATGAACGACAAAAATGCTTTTCACTATATTACGGATGATCCCGTTACGCTGGAGCTGACAGGCTGCGGCTCTGTGGGTGAGGTACATGAGCGCATAAAAAGGACTTTCGGTTTTCCGGAATACTACGGGGAGAATTGGAACGCCATGTGGGACTGCATGGACGGACTGTTTGACAGGCGGGAGATCGTGGTGCGGGGCTTCCGGACCATGCCACGGGAGGTGCAGGATCACAGCCGGCCGCTGCTGGAGATCCTGGAGGAGCTGCACCGGGAGAACCCGGAAATTACGTATCGGGTGGAGTAGATCTGCCAGGATAGACCAACAGACGCAGCCGCGAGGCTGCGTCTGGTTTTTGTGTAGGGCGGCGTGCCCTCACGCCGCCGCGATGGTGCGGTGGGTATCGGGCGGCGGGCTGTGGTCAGCCCGCCCTACGCATTTACAGGGGTGCGCAAAACAGGCGGGCGGGGTAGAACCCCGCCCCTACGCAGAGCATGAGAGCTGGTGCAAGCGGGCCGTCGAGGACGCCGGCCCCTACGGGGGGTATTGATGACGCGGTAGGCGGGCGACCGCAAGGGTCGCCCCTACGGATGGGCTGCAAGAAGTGCGGCGTTTATCGGGCGGGGATGCCACGCGAGAAAAAATAAGGCCCCCGGGCGGCGGCTGCCGCTGGGGGTCAGTGCATTTCCTGGACAAGCTGTGTCAGCAGGTCCAGCTGGTGGCTGTTAAGGCGGCGCAATTCACCGGATAAGATTTGCAGGGCGACAGGGTCGGCCAGCTCCGGGGTGAAGAACTCTGCGGGAGATACGCCCAGGTAGTCACAGATGTAGAAAAACATGGACATGGAAGGGAGGCTGACGCCGTTTTCGATGTTGTTGATGTACCCGGCGCTCTGACCCAGGGACAGGCTCATGTCCCGGGCGGACACGCCCTTGGCCTGCCGCAATTGGGCCAAACGAAGGGCAAACTGCTCTTTTTCCATGACGAACCTCCGAGGATTTTTGATAATCGTACTATATACTGCTGGTGATTATATCTGATTATAGTATTTATTTTCTTGACACAACTATTATAATTAGATATAATATCAACAACGACTATGAAAAATAAATTTTGTGGAGGGAAAAATGTTAGTTATCGTTGTACTGGCTATTGTGGCGATCGTGATAATGATAAAAGCCACCAATAAAAAACAAAGAGAAGAGGAGATCGAGTGGGGGAAGAGAGAAATGGCGGCGAAAAGGCAAATAGAGGAAAATAAAAAGAAAAAAGAGCGGGAAGAGGCAATATTGAAGCAAAATCAACTGGTGGAAAAATATGCCTCCAGTCCGCTGACGAGGGAAATTATACGCACCATAAGCGATGGCACGGGGCGCAAGCCGGAGGAGATTACGATTTATAATGACCACATTTCGGGATGTACCAATGGTACGGTGCGGACTTATAATTTTAAGGTGAATCGAATACCGATTTTTGACTCGGCAATCAAGTACGACGGAGAACTTATTGATGAAAGCTGCTTAGTTCGCCCACAGGTTGCAATGGCAGCGGCCATTAACAGAATGCTGGGGGGAGAGTACAGTATTAATGACATTGCCAAACGTAGCCGCGAGGTGGAAACATACAGAGATGGAGATACTCGCACAATATATGGCTATACATCCAATTATGTCATCATGCGACTGAAGCCGACGAATAATTTTTGAGGAGGGAAATACGATGGCACGGTGTTACTACTTGGACTACGAGAGCAAGGGCTTTCTCAGCAGCTATGGCAGCGATGAATATGTCTGCAAGCTGTGCGGCAAGCACTTTTCAACCAACGACCCGCAGGTGAAATACACCTGCAACGCCGACTACGGCGAGGAGTACCAGAAGTGTCCCGTGTACCGGGATCGGCGGTGAATGGGATAAAACGGCACCGGGAGAGCTTGGCTTTCCCGGTGCCGTTTTTTGCGAGAGGATGAGGAAACTGAAAATAAAAAGGCTGAGGGCGAAGAAACGGATTGCCACAGCCAGTGTGCGCACTGGCTTCGCAATGACACATTGCAAGGAGTGCGGTGTGCGGCGGGACACATGGGTCCCGCCCTACAGAGGCATATTTTGCGGGGCGGGAGGCGTGCGTCCTGCCGGGAGAGTGTGGCGCAAGGCAGGCGGCGGGGTGAGGGCACCCCGCCCCTACGGGGCGAAACAAAAGCCTTTGGAAAACGGGACGTCGGGGACGCCGCCCCCTACGGACGCATTATTGATGGTGCGGTACGGCGGGACGTTGTGGGCATCGTCCCCTACGGTGGGGTACATGGGGCGCTGTGTGCGGGCAGGGTAGAACCCCGCCCCTACGCAGAGCGTGAGAGCTGGTGCAAGCGGGCCGTCGAGGACGCCGGCCCCTACGGGTGGGCGAGGTGTGCGCGGTGGAGGATTGCGGGCTATCGGGCGGCGGGATAGGGCGCGGGCTCATCGGTACGGCCCAGGAGATAGTCTGTGCTGGTGCCGTAGAAATCCGCCAGCTTCAGCAGTACATCGGTGGGAATGTCCCGCTTGCCCATTTCATAGTAGGAATAGCAGACCTGGGAGCATTGCAGATAGGCGGCCAAGTCCTTTTGCAGCAGGTCCCGGTCCTCCCGCAGGTCACGGATGCGTCTATACATGGCTTTGCGCCTCCTTTTCGGGGTATCACAAAAAGTATAGACAAAACAAATTGTTTTATTGACAGATAAAACAATTTGTTATATGATGGGGTTGCCGAGAGGTAAAAGAGGTGCAAAAAGAAACGGAGGAGAAATAATGGAGAACAGGGAGAATACGACTCATATGGATGGAGCAGAGAACACTGCGGAAGAGCAAGAAAATAAGCCGGAGTTTCCAACAACGGAATCACAGCCCAAAAAGAATATTGCTGAAAAGCTGTTATCCGGCCTAAAAGCGGCATTTGCACCGCATAGATGGAAGAAAACAGCGGCGATTTTGGGCACTGCAGCAATCCTGCTTGCGGCGGGCGGTGTGATCCTTCAGCAAAACAGCGCGGCATCTGTGGCGGCAAGATATTGCAAAGGAATGCTTGAAAACCCAAAAGCGGCAAGTCAAATGACGGCTTATGACAGGGGGAAATATATAACGACCAATTATGCGGATGATGCGGCTTTTTTCGAAAAAATGAGCAATGAAATGCACGAAGAGATCGAGTCATGGAACGATTACTACGATGCTTTGAAGAGCGAGTACAGGGACAGCCTGGAGGATGAGTTCGGCAAGTATAAAATATTTATGGATGTTACAAAGGTGAGAGATATTTCCACGAAAAAAATGTCCTACGAAAAGAAAGACTTGATTGCCAGCCTGGAAAAAGCAGGGAGTTTTGATTCGGATGAAATAAAAGCGGCAAAGGAAGTGACAATAAAAGGGAAAATCGTGGGAGAAGACAAAACAGACCACCAGACGATCCAAGTATATGTGGTCAAAATGAGCAATGGATGGAAGGTTCTGGCTGCGGACAGCGTTTCGGATGACTAAGGGACTAAAATAAACAAAGCTCCCGATGCTATTGCATCGGGAGCTTTACTGTACATTTTCGTGTTTTACAGCTTCGTCACCATGGGGATGACCATGGGGCTGCGCTTGGTGTGCTTATAGAGATAGCTGCTGATGGCGCTGCGGACGGCCCGGGAGACTTCGCCGTCGTCCCGGCGCTTCCGGGCGGACATGGCGTCCACCGTCTTTTGCGCCACGTCCCGGAGCTGATGCAGCAGCTCCTCGGACTCCTTCACATACACAAAGCCCCGGGTGACGATCTCCGGCGGGCAGAGGAGCTGGTGGTCGTGGGAGGACATGGAGAGGACCACCACTACCATGCCGTCCTCGGCCAGGAGCCGGCGGTCGTTGAGGACCACGGCCCCCACCTCGCCCACGCCGGACCCGTCCACGAACACCTCCCCGGCGGGGACGGAGGTCTCGCACTTGATGTGCTTGCCGGTGATCTCAATGACGGAGCCGTTATCGGCTACCACGATATTGTTGGGGTTCATGCCCATGGACTCCGCCACGCGCTTGTGGATCTGCAGCATGCGCTGCTCGCCGTGGAGGGGGATGAAGAACCGGGGCTTGGTCAGGGCGTGGATGATCTTCAGCTCCTCCTGGCAGGCGTGGCCGGAGACATGGA
>ERZ808246.132-NODE-132-length-62021-cov-5.439483_pt1 | contig 62021 bp, 45 predicted proteins | sample MGYA00521083_ERZ808246 | MGnify/ENA primary metagenome ERZ808246 (study PRJEB31516, sample SAMN03275577) | gut metagenome | biome: mammalia-associated habitat; material: feces | host: Papio cynocephalus | place: Kenya | collected 2012-07-07 ... | reverse complement strand
GCTTGGGCTGCAGGAGCAGCAGCTGGAGCATCTCGATCTTCTTCTCGCCGCCGGAGAAGCCCACGTTGAGCTCGCGCATGAGGAAGGACTGGTCGAGGTCGAGCTGGTCGGCGATCTCGCCCACGCGCTGGCGGAACTTGCGCGCGGTGGTCTTGAGCTCGGGGCGCATCTGGCAGATGGAGCGCAGGAAGCTGTACAGGGGGACGCCCGGGACCTCGACGGGGGCCTGGTAGGACAGGAAGATTCCGGCGAGCGAGCGCTTGTCGGCGGAGGCGTCGGTGACGTCGGCGCCGTCGAACTCGATGGAGCCCGAGGTCACCTTGTAGGTGGGGTCGCCCATGACCACGTGGCCGAGCGTGGATTTGCCGGCGCCGTTGGGGCCCATGAGGACGTGGCACTCGCCCTCGCCCACGGAAAGGTCGATGCCGTGAAGGATCGGCTTGTCCTCGGTCCCCGCCGAGACGCCGCTCACGTTCAGAAGCTGGCTTGCCATTCTCTCTCCTTATGCTCTGCGCGGGGCCGGTTGGGGCCCGCGCTCGTCTGCGTGTCTCCGCGCCCGTTGGGCGCAGCCTAATTCATACTAGTTAGTAGGGATTTAATCGCAAGGCTTAGCCGAGAAAAACCTCTCGCCCGGGGCCCAAAAACACGCCGACCCGACAATTCCTACCTTTCGGGGAGTATTTGGGGACAGGTTCGTTTTTCTTCCAAATGAGAAATTTGGGGACAGGTTCGAAAAATGCTCAAATGAGTAAATTTCGAACCTGTCCCCGTTTTTATCCAAATGGAAGAAAAACGAACCTGTCCCCAAAAGCTATCGTTTGCTGTTGGAGAGAAAGGAACCGAGAATGGATGCAGTCCTCGCCACGCTCAAGGCGAGCGTCGAGTCGCCTTATAACCTTGCCTGGGGCGTCTCGATCGCGCTGATGCTCACACGCCTGGATGGGCGCGCACGCCTGTGGTCCACGCTGCTCGGACGCCTTTGCGCGGCCCTCGCGGCGACTTGGCTCCTGGGTACCGTGAGCGACCTCGTGTTCCCCAACTCGATCACGTGGACGGTGCTTCCCGCCTGCGCCTGCGCGCTGCTCTTTCGCGACTTCCGCCCGCCCGCGCGCATCGCGCGCCTGTGCCTGCTCATGTGCGCGTGGATGTACTCGCTCACGGCGGCCGAGGTGGTGAACGCGCAGGTGCACGGCGGGATTCGCGTGGCGTCGCTCGTCTCGCTGGCGTACATGCTGTGCGTCCTTCTCGTCATCCAGCTGCTCGAGCGCAAGGGCTCGCTCGAGGGCCTCGACGTCTCGCTCGCCTCCGTCCTGCCCGTGGTCGTGGTGTGCGCCTCGGGCCTCGCGGCGCGCGCCATCCTCTACCTGCGCAGCGACTTTGGCATGGGCTCGTACTCGGTGGGGACCCTGGAGAGCATCCTTACCTGCGTGAACGGCCAGGTCGCCGAGCTCGTGGTCTACTATGCCGTGCTCCGCCTCGTGCGCGGCTTCGAGGAGCGCCGCCGCCTCCAGGCCGAGCAGCATCTCATGGACGGGCGCCTGGCCGCGCTCGACGCCTACCGCGAGAGCGGTGAGAACCTCCGCATCCTGCGCCACGAGGTCAAGAACCAGTACGCCTATATCAAGCTTTTGCTCGAGAAGCACGACTACGAGCGCGCCGAGGAGTTCTTTGGCGAGATGTCCATGCGCGCCAACCCCACGTTTTTGCACGTGAACAGCGGAAACGACCTCGTGGACGACATCGTGAACCTCGAGCTTTCCCGCGCGACGGCGGCGGGCGTGGACGTGGACTCGCGCATCGCCGTGCCGCCCGAGCTGCCCTTCGAGGAGATAGACCTCGCGAGCGTCCTCATGAACCTGCTGGACAACGCCATCGAGGCCTGCGCCGGCGTCCCCGCCGGCCAGAGGTCCATCCGGCTGGGTATCCTTGCGGACCAAGGCTCCCTCATCGTCAGCGTCTCCAACCCGGCGGCGACGGCGCCCGTCAAAGCCGAGGGCGGCCGCCTGCGTACCACGAAGTCGAACGCCGACCTCCACGGATACGGCACCGGCATCGTGCGGAAGATCGCCGAGAAGTACGACGGCGTCGCCGACTTCTCGTTTGACTCGGGCGTCTTTACGGCTAAGGTAATGCTCGCGCTCGCCGAGTGAGGGCGCTTTTTTCCATGTTTTATCCAGGAGCTGCTGGGAGGCCTCATGCTTCAGTTCCATATCGCCGTGTGCGACGACGAGCCCTTTGCAGCGTCGTCCATCTCAGCTGCCGCGGAGCGCGAGCTCTCCCATCGGGGCGCCCAGGCCGACATCGAGGTCTTCGGCAGCGTGGAGCCCCTTGCCCGGCGCCTCGACGAAGTGGGCTTTGACCTGGTGCTCCTCGACATAGAGATGCCCGGCGAGGACGGCATCGCCTTTGGGCGGGCACTGCGCGAGTCCGGAGCCAAGACCGAGATCGTCTTTGTCTCGAACAGCGAGGATCGCGTGTTCGAGTCCCTGCCGCTGCGCCCGCTCTCCTTTGTGCGCAAGAGCCGCTTCACCGAGGACATGGCGACCGCCATGGAGGCGTTCGTCCGCGCGTGGAAGGCCTCGCGTACCGACCGTGTGGTCACGCTCAAGATGGCCCATTCCATGGGGACGTTCTCCGCGGACGAGATCCTCTACGTGGAGGCCCACGGGCGCGACAAGATGATGCACATGACGAACGGCCGCGTCGAGACCGTGCTCGTGACGCTCGACGAGCTGGCGAGCCGCCTGGCGCCGCTGGGGTTCTACCGCGTGCACAAGGGTTTTCTCGTCAACTTCGCCCATGTGAGCCAGCTGAGCTCCAAGGGCATCCAGATCGGCGGCGAGCTCGTGCCCATCGGCCGGTCCAAGACCGCGGAGGTCAAGCTCGCCTACATGGACTACCTTGCCAAGAAGAACGCCGTCATGATGTAGCACCGCCGCTCACCGGCAAAACAAAACCGCTCGCCGGTCGAGAAAAAACGCCGTTCATGACGCGAAACGTGCAGGTCGTGCACAAACGGGCGCGTTTGACGACGCGCGGCGCAGTTCGTACGGCGCCTTAAAACAACCCAAGCCGTCTTCCTATCTTTAAGCCAAGAGGTCGATGCCTCGCCTCTTGCCTCCCTTTTTCGCGGGGCCGCCACTCTTCCTGCGGCTCCGCGACCCGTTTGGGCGCGGCGGCAAGCGGGCCTCGGGCATCTCACTTTCTGCCCGCGGGCAGACGCGTTTCGCCCCACGCCGGGGCGAGGGAAGAAGGGAAGAACATGAAGCTCAACGTATCGCGCAGGGGATTCATCCTGGGAGGCGCCTCGGCCGCCGTCCTGGCGGGCCTCGCCGCCTGCAGCATGCCTGGCACCGGCTCCGAGCAGGCGAGCCCCGCCGGAACGGCCGAGACCCAGTACTTCAAGAGCGACTACGACTACACCGAGGACGGCGAGAAGAAGCTCCAGCAGGCCCAGCACGATCTGTACAAGCAGCTCGTGGGCGAGGGCACCGTCCTTCTCAAGAACGAGGGCCAGGCCCTGCCGCTCTCCACGGCCGACGGCACCGTCAACGTCTTTGGCAATGCCGGCCCGCAGTACATCAAGATGCTCGACGAGGCCTTCAAGGAGGCGGGCTTCCAGTTCAACGACGCGCTCTGGGACTTCTACGCCAACGGCTCCCAGAACGTGACCAACTGGGCCGTGAACGAGAACCCCTGGTCCGACGTCGAGGGATCCGGCGCGCTCAAGGGCGCGAGCGGCGTCGCCGTGGTCGTGCTCGGCCGCCGCGGCCGCGAGGCCTCCGACAACCGCGCCGAGGAGGGCGAGGGCGATTACCTCGCGATCTCCAAGGAAGAAGAGGAGATGCTCGACGGCGTGGCCAAGCTCCGCCGCGACGGCGCCTTCTCCAAGATGGTCGTCCTCATGAACACCACGAACACCATCAGCTGGAAGGACGCCGACTGGCAGGACGCCATCGACGCCCTCGTGTGGTGCGGCAGCTACTACGACCCCTATTTCAGCGCGCATGAGCGCGAGTGGGCGATCGACCCGCTCGTGGGCGTCCTCAAGGGCGACTTCAACCCGAGCGGCCGCATGACGGACTCCATCTACAAGGACAACAAGGCCAACCCCGTCATGGCCAACTTCGGCAAGATCGACGCCGACCTCTCGCGCCTCTCGGCCGGCAAGTCCGACGAGGTCCAGCGCCGGATCGACGCTTGGAAGCCGAGCAACGACAAGGGCAGCCACTGGCGCCGCAACTACGTGTACGCCGAGGGCATCTACATCGGCTACCGCTACTACGAGACCCGCTATGAGGACAAGGTCCTGGGCGTCGAGCACGTGGGCGACTTCGACTACGGCTCCTACGTCGCCTATCCCTTTGGCTACGGCCTCTCGTACACGACGTTCGAGTACTCCGACTTCTCGGTCTACGAGTCCGACGAGGGCTTCGACGTGAGCGTGAAGGTGACGAACACCGGCAAGACGGCCGGCAAGCACGCCGTCACGGTCTACGCGCAGGCCCCCTATACCGCCTACGACGAGTCCAACGGCATCGAGAAGGCGTCGGTCGAGCTCGTGGGGTACGAGAAGACCAACGTCATCGACCCGGGCAAATCCGCCGACGTGAAGGTCTCCGTCAGCAAGAAGGACCTCTGCTCCTACGACGCGAACGCCGCGAAGACCTACATCCTCGAGGCCGGCGACTACTACCTGACCGTGGGGAACGGCTCGCACGAGGCGGTGAACAACATCCTCGCCGCCAAGGGCAAGGGCACCTCCGACGGCATGACCGCCGCGGGCGACGCCTCCCTCGTCTACACCTGGAACAACCCGTCGACCGAGGACAAGGCCTTCTCGACCTCTGCCGCCGGCCAGAAGATCACGAACCTCTTCGACGACGTCGACCCCAACAAGAACGCCACGATGAAGGAGCTCAACTCCATCACCTGGATGTCGCGCTCCAACTGGGAGGGGACGTTCCCCAAGCAGGCCACCCACCTCGTGTACACCGACGAGGTCGCCGACATGGCCAAGCCCGTGACGTACGCCGCCGGCTCCGGTGACCCGACGTCGGTGGCTTCCCACGAGTTCGGCAAGACGGACCACAAGCAGGTCCTCGTCGACATGCGCGGCAAGGACTACGACGACCCCGACTGGGAGGAGCTCGTCTCCAAGCTCACCTATGAGGAGATGGTCACGCTCCTGGCCGACGACGCCGAGGTCGAGCTGCCCGTGATCGGCAAGCCCAAGACCACGAACGCCGACGGCTCCAACGGCCGTTCCACGACCTTCGCCGTCTCCGGCCTCACCGGCATCCCGTACCCCATGACCTCCTGGCGCACCGCCGCCTTCAACCACGAGCTCAGCTCGCAGGTGGGCGCCATGATCGGCGAGAACCTGCTCCACGCCTCCACGGTCGAGGAGAAGGCCCTCGGCCTCTACGGCTTCAGCTGCAACATCCACCGCTCCTCTTACTCGGGCCGCAACTACGAGTACTACTCCGAGGACCCGTTCCTCTCGGGCCGCGCCATCGCCTGCGAGGTGGGCTCCTTCGTCGACAAGGGCGGCGTGACCTTCATGAAGCACTTCGCCGCGAACGACCAGGAGACGTTCCGCCACGGCGTGCCGTCCTGGTCCAACGAGCAGGCGCTGCGCGAGATCTACCTCAAGCCCTTCGCCATGGCCATGGTGGACGGCCACGCCAACGGCCTCATGAGCGGCTTCAACCGCCTGGGCATGTGGTGGACGGGCGCGAACCCGGCGCTTCTCGAGCAGTTCGCCGAGGGCGAGCAGGGCTACCGCGGCATCACGCTCACCGATGCCTTCGAGGCCGACTACATGAACACCATCGACGGCGTTCTCAACGGCACGCACTGCTGGCTCGGCGGCAACGGCTACAAGAACACCGACGAGCTGCTGCTCCAGGACGACTACAAGAACGACCCGATCATCCAGGACGCCGTGTTCAACGTCGTGCACCGCATCCTCTACGTCCAGGCGAACTCCCTTGCCGTGAACGGCCTCACGGGCAGCACGAAGCTCGGCGAGTCGGGCGGCGACGCGAAGCCCGCGATGATCGGCGGCGAGAGCATCACCGACCCGGAGGCGACCCTCTTCCCGGCGACCACCGCGACTTCCTTCAACGCGGACGGCAGCTTCTCCTTCTCGATCATCACGATGGGCGCGACCTCGTTTGCCGGCAAGTGGACCTACGACGACGGCTCCGGCCTCGCGATGAAGCTCGACGACGGCTCCGACCTCACGGTCGAGGAGAAGGACGGCGTCTTCTACTGGACCAAGGAGATCGACGCGGGCATCCTCGGCAAGCGCAAGGGCATAGGCGCCATCTCGCGCTACGAGTTCGTGAACGCCGTGAACTCCGCGTGCAAGAAGAGCTACAAGGTTCCCGAGGAGCCCACCTACGAGGTCAAGTACTCCGCCGGCAGCGATGCCGTGACCGGCACCGACCCGGCCGGCGCCACGGTGAAGACGGGCGAGTCCTTCACGCTGCCCGAGTGCCCGTACTCCGGCAAGTTCCAGGTCTTCGAGGGCTGGAGCGTGAACGGCGCCGTCTCCCAGCCGGGCGACGAGGTCAAGGTCGAGGGCTACACCGACTTCGACGTCAAGGCAACCTGGTCCGACGAGGTCCTCGTCGCCGGCGAGGCGCAGGACGACTACAAGTTCTCCTTCGTCCAGGACGCCACCGTGCCCCTCACGCTCTACTGCAACGGGAAGGTCAAGCTCGACGGCCTCGACTCCAAGTCCAGCTCCGGTACCTGGGAGATCTCGGGTTCCGGCTCCGCCGCGACCCTCGTCGTCAAGAACGAGAAGGGCGAGGCCGTGGGCGCCAAGGACGTGGACGGCGTGGTCACCTACGTCCAGAAGGCCCTCTACTACGACTGGGGCCAGCCCGACGTGGGCTACGGCTCGGGCCTCTTCTACGCGACCTACACGCACCGCATCCCGGCGAGCGACCTTCTTGCCAAGTACAACGGCGTGTTCGGGACGTCGTACTCCACGCTATCCGTGACGACCGGCTCCGCGACCTTCGCCGAGCAGGACGACCCCACGGTCCCGTCCAAGAAGACCCCGTGGTAGGTGTCCTCGTCTGATCCTCTCCCGGGGCCGGGCCGCCTCATCCTCTTCCCGGGCGGCCCGGCCCTCCTCGCGCTATCTGGAACGGAGCTTCTTTTATGGCATCCAGCACCACCAAAACCAAGAAAGGCAAGCGCAGCGTCAAGCGCATCGTGGGCATCGTCGTCTCCGCGGTGCTCGCCGTGGCGCTCGTGGCCGTCATCGTGGCGGCGAACACCGTGCTGCCCAAGTTCAACCAGATCATCAACTCCTACTTCGGCGTGGAGCAGAGCTGGGACAACTCCGGGGTCGATACCGACGGCCTCGACCTCACCTACAACAAGGCCGACTACGACCGCGGCTCCATCGCCGACGCCGAGAAGACCCTGGACAAGGACATCTCCGGCGAGGGCTACGTCCTTCTCAAGAACGACGGGTCCCTGCCGCTTGCCCAGGGCACGACGCTCTCCTTCGTGAGCGGCAACTCGCGCGACCTGGGCGTGAAGGCCAAGTCCATGCTCGAGACCACGCTCGGCATCGAGGGCGGCAGCACCGACGCCCTCACGCCGGCCATGGAGCAGGCGGGCTTCCAGGTCAACAAGACCCTGACCGACTTCTACGCGAACGGCAAGGGCAAGGACTACGTCATGGGCCCCGGCTCGGTGAGCTACGGCGACGACGAGGACTTCTCCATCAACGAGTGCCCGCTGTCCGTCATGCGCGACGCCGGCGTGCTCGACTCCATGCAGGGCACCACGCCCGTCTACGTGCTCAAGCGCGTGGCCGGCGAGGGGCGCGACATGCCGCGCTCCATGTACAACCACGCCTCGAGCGACGAGGACAAGGCCAAGAGCTACCTCGAGCCCGACTCCACCGAGCTCGAGATCCTGCAGTACCTGAACGACAACTTCGACGACACCGTGCTCGTGGTCAACTCGAACGCGGCCGTCGAGCTGGGCTGGCTCGCCGACTTCCCCAACATCAAGAGCGTGCTCATCGTCCCCACGACGGGCACCTACGGCGCCGAGTCGCTTGCCAACATCCTGGCCGGCAGCGTGAACCCCTCCGGCCGCACCGTGGACACCTACGCGGCGGACGCCGGCAAGAGCCCGGCCGCCCAGAACTTCGGCGACTACCAGTACCTCGACGAGAGCGGCAACCTCACCAAGTACAACTACGTGAGCTACGAGGAGGGTATCTACGTAGGCTATCGCTACTACGAGACCCGCTACGAGGACGCCGTCCTCGGCCAGGGCAACGCGGGCGACTTCGACTACGCGAGCGAGGTCTGCTACCCCTTTGGCTACGGCCTCTCCTATACCACCTTTGATTGGTCGGGCTTCTCGACCAGCTGGGCCGGCAAGACCTGCACCGCGACGGTGACGGTGACGAACATCGGAGACGTGGCCGGCAAGGACGTCGTGGAGCTCTACGCCCAGAGCCCCTACACCGACTACGACCGCGCCAACGGCGTCGAGAAAAGCGCCGTTCAGCTCGTGGGCTACGCAAAGACGAAGCTCCTCGAGCCCGGCGAGAGCCAGCAGGTGAGCGTCACCTTCGACGAGTCCGAGCTCAAGGCGTACGACTCCGAGGGCGCGGGCACCTACATCCTGGATGCGGGCACGTACTACGTGACGGCTGCCCACGACTCCCACGACGCCGTGAACAACGTGCTTGCCGCCAAGGGCGCGGGCGTTGAGGGCAACAAGGCGCTGGTAGACACCTACGTTCCCGCGAACGCCGACGTGGACACGACCACCTATGCCACCGATTCCGCAACGGGGGAGGCTATCGGCAACGAGCTTTCCGACGCCCGCGGCGACGCGACCTACCTCACCCGCGCCGACTGGGTAGGCACGTTCCCCACGCACGACGGCGAGGTGACCTCACAGGTCTCCACCTGGGGCAACGAGATCAATGGCGACGACGGCGTGAGCTACACGTACGGCAAGGCGGCCTCGGCCGATCTTCTCGCCAAGCTCGACTCCACCGACTCCGGCAACCCCGACGTCCAGGCATGGGACGGCGAGCTCACCTACGGGGCGGACAACGGCCTTTCGCTCATCGACCTGCGCGGCCTCGACTACACCGATGCCAACTGGGACAAGCTGCTCGACCAGCTCACGCCCGAGGACTACGAGACCCTCATCCTGCACGCCGGCTACGGCACCGACTACCTCGCCTCCGTGGGCAAGCCCGCCGGCACCGATGCCGACTCCACGAGCGGCTGGAGCTGGGGCGGCACGGGCATGACGTTCTGCAACCCCATGACCGTGGCCCAGACCTGGAACCAGGAGATCGCGTATCGCCTGGGCAGCATGATCGGCAACGAGAGCCTGCTCGGCGGGGCCACCGGCTGGTATGCCCCGGCGATGAACATCCATCGCACGCCGTACTCCGGCCGCAACGGCGAGTACTTCTCGGAGGACAGCTTCCTCGCCGGCGCGATGGCGTCGCAGGAGGTCAAGGGCGCTGCCGAGAAGGGCGTCTACACCCTGATGAAGCACTTTGCCTTCAATGAGCAGGAGAACCACCGCGGCGACCGCGCGGGCCAGTACTCCATGGCCACGTGGATGAACGAGCAGTCCGCCCGCGAGCTCTACCTCAAGCCGTTCGAGACCTGCATGAAGGTGGGCGACGTCGAGCTCAACTACCTCAAGAAGAATGCCGACGGCTCCTACGAGAACGCCACGCGCACCATCCGCGCCTGCCAAGGCATGATGACGGCGTTCAACCGCATCGGCGCCACCTGGGTCGGCGGCTCGTACAACCTCATCAGCGGCATCGTCCGCGGTGAGTGGGGCTTCGACGGCTGGATCATCACCGACAACGCGGATACGGGCGTGTTCATGGACGCCGGCCAGATGATTCAGGCGGGTGCCGACTCCAAGCTCACCGTGAGCGACCCTGCCGGTACCTGGAAGTTCGACTCCTCCGACCCCGTGGCGTACCGCTACGCCCGCAACGCGGCGCACCACCTGCTCTATACCATGGCGAACGGCCACTCCATGAACGGCGCCATGCACGGCAGCAAGTTCGTGTCCGGCGGCGCCGGCGGCCTGCAGAAGGCGGATCTGCTGCGCTGGGGTCTCACGGGCGGGGGTGCGGCCGGCATCGCGATCATCGTCGCCATCAACGTCGCGCTGGAGCTCCGTCGCCGCCACCGCTAGCAACTTTTGGGACAGGTTCGTTTTTCTTCCAAATGAGAGCTTTTGGGGACAGGTTCGAAAAATGCTCAAATGAGTAAATTCCGAACCTGTCCCCGTTTTTATCCAAATGAAGGATTTCGAACCTGTCCCTGATCCCTTCTATACTGGGTGCATTGGCTCCGATGAGAGGCGGCATATGTTTATGTATGAGAGCGGCGTCTTTAGGCCTTAGGCCGTGCCACGCCATACTTGTGCCCATTCCCTTCCATCTTTTTTGGAGCGACAGTTGAATCTCTTTGGCTCTCCGACGCGACGGCTCGTCGCGGCGAACTTCTTTATGCAATTGGGTTTTCAGTCCACGTACTTCGTGGGCGTGATCGGGTGCGCCACCTATGTCCTAGGAGCGGGCGCCGCCGAGGTCTCCGCGCTGGTGTTCTGCTTGAACCTGGCGCTCATCGTCGGCAGCTTCTGCGCCGGCGCCGTCGTGGACGCCGTGGGGCCCAGGCGCGCTCTGGCGGCTACCCTCGTCGTCCTCGCGGCCTGCGGCTTCGCGGGCCTGCTCGTGCCGATAAGCTATCCCGTGCTTTACGTCCTGGCGGTGGCGGTCGGCCTGCTCTTTGGCACGGGGACGACGGCCGTCGACGCCTACCCGCGCTACCTCTCCGAGGACGCTTCAGCGCTCCTGCGCATGAACAGCCTGAACAACACCGCGACGAGCGTGGCCGTTATTGTGGGGCCGGCCTTGGGCGGCCTCATAACGAGCGCGGCGACGAACCAGGCGGTCTTTGCCCTTCTGGCGTTGTCGCCGTTGCCGGCCGTCGCGCTCGTCTTGGCCACGCCGGAGGCGAAGCGCGCCGAGACGGGCGCTGCGGCCGATGGCTCGGGCGACCGGGCGGAGGGCGGTCTTCTTGCCACGCTATCCGAGGGCGTGCGCGTGACGGCGAGAAGCGCCGACCTGCGGCTGATCTTCCTCATGGGGTTCATGGGCTTCTTTGCCTACGGCGCGTTCGATTCGCTCGAGAGCCTGTTTTACCGAGACGTGCTCAGGGTGGGCGCCCAATGGATGGGCTGGCTCTCCGCCATCGCCGGCATCGGCGGCACGGTGGGGTCGCTGCTGGTCATGAAGGTCCCCGGGAAGCGGCTCACGATGGGGCTCCTGGCCGTGGCGCTCCTGGTCACGGGCGTGGGCTCGGTCATCTATGTGGGCACGGGGAACGTGTGGGTGGCCGCGGTCGGGCAGGCCGTCTGCGGCGTGGGCTTCGGCGCCATGGGGCCGGTGCGCGCGACGCTTACGCAGGAACGCTGCGAGCCCGGGCATGTGGGCCGCGTCATGGCGACCATGCGCGTGGGCCTGAACGGGGCCGGCGTGCTGCCGCTGCTTGCGGCGCCGTTCCTCGCCGGCGCGCTCGGCGTGCAGCCGGTGCTTCTGGGCGCGAGCGTGGCCACGGTCGTCATCGCGCTCGCCTTCTGGGCCGTTGCGCGGCGCCGATAACCCCTTTTGGGCCGGGCTACTCGATGGTTCCGTATAAATCAAACAAATCTCGGACTTCCAATTCCGAATCCTGGGGAAACGCCGAGACTGCCTCCGCAAATGTTTGATTTGTCTGGGACCATCGAGTAGCGAGGCCTTTTGCGGCCCGGTTTCATCGCGTGTCCGCGCGGTTAACGTCCCGTCAAGACTCGGCCGCGCCGCCGTGGGCGCGCTACCATGGCCCCTGTTCACGCGAGGAGGCCGCTGCTTTGGATACTTGGAAGTCGTTCGGTAAGTTCATAGGCTCTCACCTGGCGTTTATTGCGCCGATCTGCGTTGCGCTGGGCGTTCTGTTCCCGGCGCAGCTCGACTTTCTCAAGCCGTGGGTGACGCCGCTTTTCGCGTTCATGACGTTCCAAGGCGCCCTGGGCAACAATCTCGCGAACCTCGGCCGCGCCTTCGCGCGTCCCGCGTCGATGCTCGTGACGCTCGCGGTCTCGGTCGTGGCGATGCCGCTCGTGGCCTTTGGCCTGGGCACGCTGTTCTTTGGCAACGACCCGAACCTTGTCTGCGGCATCGTGCTCGAGTACTCGGTCCCCGTGGCCGTGGTCTCCACCATGTGGATAAACATGTTCGGCGGCGACCTCTCGCAGGGACTTGCCACGCTGCTCGTGTCCACGGTTCTCTCGCCCGTGACGATCCCGCTCACGCTCAAGCTGCTGCTGGGCCAGACGGTCCAGGTCGACGTGGCGGGCATGATGTGGGACATGCTCGCGCAGATCGCGCTGCCGGCCCTTGCGGGCATGGTCGTGAACGACGCGACGCACGGCTGGGGCAAGTCGACGCTCTCACCGGTCCTCTCGCCTGCGGCCAAGGTTGCGCTCGTGCTCGTGATCCTGTCCAACTCGACGGGCGTGGCTCCCTACATGCGCAACCTAACGCCGGAGCTCGTGGGCGTTGTCTTCTTCATAGGGATCTTTGCCACGACGGGGTATTTCTGGGGGCTCATCATCGCGCGCCTGTGGCACCGCTCGCGCGAGACGCTCGTGACCATGACGTTCCAGACAGGCATGCGCAACATCTCGGCGGGCGCGGTGCTCGCCGCGGAGTATTTCCCCGGCGAGGTGATGTTCCCGGTCATCATGGGCACGCTGTTCCAGCAGGTGCTCGCCGCGTGCTTCGGCAACTTCATGCGCTGGCTCCTCGACCGGGAAGAGACCAGGGAGGCCGACGCCGCGCCCGCGCCTTGCGAGGCGCTCTCCGACTAAAGTCAACTGGTATCTCATATAAGAACAGGAATCGAAATATACGTACCACCTGCGTAAACACATAAAATTACAGGTGTTATCTACTCACCGTTCACCGAGCGATATCCTCCGTCCGCGCCATCGTTTCTTCACGGTTCCTCAACAATTTCCGGCAAACCGCTAAGGTTGCAGGAGTTGAATTCGATGCACGTTTTGAAGGTTTTGGCGCTTCGCAGTCGAGAGCTTGGGCATGGCGAGCAACCGTTTTCGGACCACACCCTCGGAAAGGGGATAGACATGGGGCTCTTTGACCTGTTCAAGAAAAAGGACGCAAACGCCGAGAAGCCCGAACGAGACGTCGCCGCGACTGCTGCCGCGGCCGGCGCCGTTGCCCTTGTTGCCCCCGTGAGCGGTGAGACCCTCCAGCTCAAAGAGACCACCGAGCCTCTCTTCTCGGCCGAGATGCTCGGTAAGGGCATTGCCATCAAGCCTTCCGGCGACACCGCCTGCGCGCCCGTCTCGGGCACGGTCACCATGCTCATGCCCCACGCGGTGGGCGTGACGACCGCCGGCGGCGTCGAGGTCCTTATCCACGTGGGCGTCGAGACCGTCAACATGAAGGGCGAGGGCTTCGAGAGCCTCGTCGCTCAAGGCGATGCCGTCGAGGCGGGCCAACCCACCTTAAGGTTCGATGCCAAGAAGATCGCCGCCGCCGGTTGCGAGGACACCGTCTTCGTCGTGGTCACGAACACCGCCGAGTGCGCCGACGTCTCGCCCGTGCCGGACGGCCACGTCGAGGTCGGCGATCCGGTCGTGCACGTGACCAAGTAACCCGGTCGCGGCAGTGCCCGCGCAACGCTTCGAGTTCCAAAACCCGGAAACCTGTTTGCGGCGTTGCTGATGACGCCGCCGGATGATTCTGCTGCTTTGCCGCCAATTGCCTCACTTTGCGGTCTCCGCGCCGCTTTGTGGTGCTGGTTGGCGTCGGACCGGCCCGCTCTGCGGAGAGGCGGGCCGTCCCGGCGCATCGAGGGGGATTGAGTCCCCAAAACGAAAGAAGCAAGAGAAAGAAGGTCTTTACCATGATGAAGTACCTGCAGAAGCTCGGCAAAGCGCTGATGCTTCCCGTCGCGGCGCTTCCCGTGGCCGGCATTCTCATGGGCGTGGGCTACCTGCTCGCCCCCGGTGCCATGGGCGTTACGGGCGCGGCGACCACCGGAGCCGCTTACACGGTCGGTTTCCTGCTCATCAAGGCGGGCGGCGCCCTTATCGACAACATGGCGTGGCTCTTCGCCATCGGCGCCGCCGTCGGCCTGGCCGACGACCACGACGGCACCGCCGGCCTGGCCGGCCTCGTCGCCTTCCTGATGATCCAACAGCTCCTCTCGCCGGCCGTCGTCGGCGCGATGCGCGGCATGGACGCCGATGCCCAGGCCGCTTGGCTCCTCACCGCCGAGGGCATCGCCTTTAGCAAGATCGCCGGCAACTCCTTCATCGGTATCCTGTCCGCCATCATCGGCGGCACCTGCTACAACAAGTTCAAGGGCACCCGCCTGCCCGACTGGCTGGCGTTCTTCTCGGGCAAGCGCTCCGTCGCCATCGCCACGGCCGTCGTCTCTATCCTCGTCTCCGTCGTCCTGCTCTTTGCGTGGCCGCTCATCTTTGGCGCGCTGGTCGCGCTGGGCGAGGGCATCGCCTCCCTCGGCGGCATCGGCGCCGGCATCTACGCCTTCCTCAACCGACTGCTCATCCCGACCGGTCTGCACCACGCCCTCAACAACGTCTTCTGGTTCGACACCATTGGCCTGGGCGACCTGACTCACTTCTGGGCCGGCGAGACCTCCGCTGACGTGTCTTGGAGCCTCGGCATGTACATGTCCGGCTTCTTCCCGTGCATGATGTTCGGCATTCCGGGCGCTGCCCTGGCCATGGTCCAGACCGCCAAGAACAAGAAGGCTGCCATCGGCCTCGTGGTCTCCGCCGCCATCTGCGCCTTCGTTTGCGGCGTTACCGAGCCCTTTGAGTTCGGCTTCATGTTCCTGTGCTTCCCGCTCTACGTGGTCTACGCTGCCCTGTACGGCATCTTCACCGTCATCGTGTACTACGTGAACTTCCGCGCGGGCTTCTGCTTCTCGGCCGGCGCGACCGACCTGCTCTTCTCCGCCAGCCTGCCCGCCGCCGCCAACACCTGGCTCATCATCCCGCTGGGCATCGCCGCGTTCGTGGTCTTCTACCTGGTGTTCCGCTTTGCCATCACCAAGTTCAACCTCATGACCCCGGGCCGCGAGGACGAGGCCGGGGACGCTCCCGCCATCGCCGCGACCGTCGCGGGCGACGACAAGTTCGCTGCTATCGCCGCGGGCGTCCTGGCTGCCGTGGGCGGCAAGGAGAACATCAAGAACTATGACTTCTGCGCGACGCGCCTGCGCTTTGAGGTCGTCGATTCCTCTAAGGTCGACGAGGCTGCCTGCAAGGCCGCCGGTGCCGCCGGCGTCATCCGCCCGACTGTCGAGACCGCGCAGGTCGTCATCGGCACGCAGGTCCAGGCCGTCTACGATGAACTGAAGAAGCTCGTCTAGCCCCTGCTCGCCATTGCGCCCAATCTCCGCAGGCAAGCCCGTCCCGGTTGATCGGGGCGGGCTTCTTTCGTGAGCGGGCGACGTGCCCTCCGGGCCCGCGAATGGCCTCGTGCGGCCCATGACTTAAAGAACTCTGACTTTTCCGACATTTGTACGAACTTCATGAGCATCAACCTATGTAGCAGGCAGAAAACCGCAGGAAAAACGACGGTCCCGTGCCGTGCTACTCGATGATTTTGTACAAATGTCGGAAAAGTCAGAGTTCTTTAAGTTTTGGTCTCGTGCGGTCACGGAATCGCGGGAAACGGGGCGACGAATCATGCCCGGGGCGCTGAGATTTGCTTTTGGCGTGCCCCGTCTTTGTTGCCGCTGGGGGTCGGTCGGGACGCCCCGGCCTGCCGCCCGCCTGACGTGCCGTAGAATGCAAAGGCTAACCTGCAAGATAGGAGGACCTATGGCTCTCAGCAGAGAGGACGTCGCGGGCATCGCGGACTACGCGCGCATCGCCTTGACCGACGCCGAGCTAGACGAGATGACCTCATACATGAACGACGCGGTAGCGCTCCTCGAGCCCATCCGCGAGTACGACCTCGACGGCGTGGAGCCCACGTTCCACCCCATCGGGGACCTCTCCAACGTCATGGGCGCCGACGTCGCGGACGACCCCCGCGCGCTGCCCATCGACGTCGCGCTGCGAAACGCCGGCTCGAGCCGCGACCGCTACTTCCGCGTGCCGTCCATCCTCGGCGCCGAGGGGGGCGATCGCTAATGGCGAACCTCGACGAGCTCTCCGCGGCCCAGATCGCCGCCGGCGTGGCCGCCGGCGACTTCTCCGCCACCGACGTGGCCCGGGCGTCCCTCGCCGCCATCGAGGCGCGCGAGCCCGAGGTCCAGGCCTTCCTCGAGGTCTCCGCCGACCTCGCCCTCGACGCCGCGAAGGCGACCGACGCCAAGCGCGCCGCGGGCGAGAAGCTCGCGCCGCTCGCCGGCGTGCCCGTGGCCTTCAAGGACAACATGCACCTCGTGGGCACCCGTACCACCTGCGCCTCCAAGATGCTCGAGAACTACGACTCCACGTTCACGGCCACCTGCGTCCAGCGCATGCTCGACGCCGGCGCCACGCCCATGGGCAAGGCGAACATGGACGAGTTCGCCTTCGGCTCCTCCACGGAGTCCTCGGCCTTCCACCGCACGAACAACCCCTGGGACACCGAGCGCGTGCCCGGCGGATCCTCGGGCGGCTCGGCGGCCGCGGTCGCCGCGGGCGAGGTCACGATCGCGCTGGGCTCCGACACCGGCGGCTCCATCCGCCAGCCGGCGTCTCTCTGCGGCGTCGTGGGAATGAAGCCCACGTACGGGGCCGTGTCCCGCTACGGCGTCGTGGCCTTTGGCAGCTCGCTCGACCAGGTCGGCCCCTTCGGCCGCCGCGTCGAGGACGTCGCCCTCGCCATGAACGCCCTCGTCGGCCCCGGCCGCGACCCGTACGACTCCACGAGCCAGGACTGCCCGGTCGACTTCCTCGAGCACCTGAACGACCCCATCGAGGGCCGCACCGTGGGCGTCGTGCCCGCGCTCATGGAGGCCGCCGGCCTCACTGACGAGGTCAAGGCCGCCGTCGAGTCCGCCTCCCGCGCGCTCGCCGACCAGGGCGCGAACATCGTCGAGGTCGAGCTGCCCAACATCGCCTCCGCCATCGCCGCCTACTACGTCATCGCCCCGTGCGAGGCCTTCTCGAACCTCGCCCGCTTCGACGGCGTCCGCTACGGTTACCAGGAGCAGGGCTGCGCGAGCCTCGCCGAGCAGACGTCCCTCTCGCGCGCCCACGGCTTCGGCGAGGAGGCCAAGCGCCGCCAGATGCTCGGCGCCTACCTGCTCTCCTCCGGCACCTACGACAAGTATTACTATCCCGCTCAGCAGGTCCGCACCCTCATCACGCAGGACTACGCCCGCGCCTACGAGAAGTGCGACGTCATCCTTATGCCGGCCTCGCCGCGCACCGCGTTCAAGTTCGGCGAGATGAGCGATCCCACGCAGATGTACGCGTCCGACATGTTCACCATCTCGAACAACATCGCCGGCAACGGCGGCATCTCCGTGCCGCTCGGACTTGGCGAGAAGACCGGCCTGCCCGTCTCGGCCCAGCTCCAGGGGCCGGCGTTCAAGGACCGCTCCCTTCTTACCTTCGCGCGCGCCATCGAGCGCGCCTACGATGCCGCCGGCGCCGTGGCGCCCGACTTTGCCGGGAAGGGGGGTGAGCTCTCGTGAAGAAGCTCGCCGAGGTCCTCAAGGACTGGGAGGCCGTCATCGGCCTCGAGGTGCACACGGAGCTGACGGCCCTGGACACCAAGATGTTCTGCAACTGCCGCCTGTCCCACGACGACGCGCCCAACACGAACGTCTGCCCCGTCTGCCTGGGCATGCCCGGCGCCCTGCCCGTGCCCAACAAGCGCGCCATCGAGTCCATCGTCATGGCGGGCCTGGCCACGAACTGCCAGATCCAGAAGCACTCGATGTTCTACCGCAAGCACTACTTCTATCCCGACATGGCCAAGAACTTCCAGACCACGCAGGGCCCCGTCGCCTTTTGCATGTACGGCCACCTCGACCTCGAGGTCGCGGGCGACGGCGCGAAGGAGCGCCCCGACCACGTGGAGACCGGCAACGTCGCGCCCGGCGGCATGGAGGACGCGGCCCCCGTGGTCGTGGACAAGAACGCCGACGGCTCCTACACCACGCCCATCCGCATCTTCCGCATCCACATGGAGGAGGACGCCGCCAAGATGGTGCACGTGGGCGGCGAGGAGGGCCGCATCGCCAGCGCCACGGAGTCGCTCATCGACTATAACCGCTGCGGCACGCCCCTGATCGAGCTCGTGACCGAGCCCGACCTGCGCACGCCCGAGGAGGCGCGCCTCTTCATGGAGAAGCTGCGCCAGACGTTCATCACGCTGGGCATCTCCGACTGCTCGCTCGAGAACGGCTCCATGCGCTGCGACGGCAACGTGAGCCTGCGCCGCCGCGGCACGACGGGCCTGGGCACGAAGACCGAGCTCAAGAACATCAACTCCTTCAAGAGCCTCCACGACGGCCTCGAGTACGAGATCTGCCGTCAGGCCGAGGTGCTCGAGGAGGGCGGCATCATCTACCAGGAGACCCGTCACTGGGAACCCTCGCGCAAGCGCACCATCGTCATGCGCGTGAAGGAGACGGCCGACGACTACCGCCTCTTCCCGGACCCGGACCTCGCCCCGTTCGACCTCTCGGACGACTTCATCGAGAAGTGCCGCGAGCGCATCCCCGAGCTGCCCGACGCCAAGCGCGACCGCTACATGGCCGACTTCGGCCTCAAGCGCGCCGACGCCGCCCAGCTTGCGGCCGACCCGGACGTCGCGTCCTTCTTCGAGGAGGCGGCCGCGGCCGTGAAGCCCAAGGCCGTGGCGACCGTGGCAAACGTCATGGTCAACCTCGCTCCCAGCTACGACGCGCTCAAGCCGGCGCAGGTCGCGGGCATCTCGGCGCTTCTCGCCGAGGACGCGATCACGTTTGCCCAGGCGCGCGAGGTGCTCGACGCCGTCAACGGCACGGACGACGACCCCGAGAAGATCGTGGACGAGCGCGGCCTTCGCCAGGTCACGGACACCGGCGCCCTCGAGCCCATCGTGGACGAGGTGCTCGCCCGCTGCGCCGACCAGGCGCAGCAGTACCGCGACGGCAACAAGAAGGTCATCGGCTACCTCGTGGGCCAGTGCATGAAGGCTGCGAAGGGCTCGGGCAACCCCAAGCTCTTCAACCAGCTGCTGGCCCAGAAGCTGTCCTAACAAAATCAATTTGGGGTCGGATACCAAGTTAATTTGGGGTCCGACCCCAAATTTAAGGAGCTGCCATGAGGAACGAAACGCTCAAGCCGCATGCCCTGGCGCTGCTCGCGGCGCTCGTCGCCTGCTTCGCCGCGGGCTCGGTGCTCGACCTGACCATCTCCCAGGCGCTCTACAACGCGGCGAGCCCCCTGGCGCGCGCGGTCGAGCCGCTCGGCTACGCCCCGCTCGCCGTGACGCTGAGCGTCGTGGGCGCAACCTCCGCCCGCGGCTCCAGGGACGGCGAGAAGCGCCTCCCGGCTTGGGTGCTTCTCGCTGTGCTTTCCTTTGTGCTCACGGCGTATTGCCTGTTCAGGGGCCTGCGCTCCGAGGAGACCGGCGTCCCGGGGACCGTCGTGGCTCTCGTCGCCGGCGCGGCCGTGAACGCCCTCGTCGTCCGCGCGACCTCCGCGGCGGACCCGCGCGAGCTGCGGCGCTGGGCCCTCGGCGCCTTCTTGGCGCTTCTGGCGCAGTTCCTGATCGTGAACGTGCTGCTCAAGCCCGTGTTCTGCCGCCCCCGTATGCGCGCCGTCGCCGCGACCCCCGGCCTCGAGTACCACGCTTGGTGGCAGATCGACACCGCCGCCAAGCAGGTGTTCATGGCGCAGGGCCTCGCCGCCGACGCGTTCGCGTCGTTCCCGAGCGGGCACGTCGCCAACGCCGCGAGCCTGCTCGCCCTCGCATGGCTACCGTTCGGCGACAAGTGCAAGGACGGGGCCGAGAACCGCGCGCACGCCCAGCGCATCGTCTTCTGGGCCTGCGCGGCGTTCACCGCCGTCATCGCCCTGGCCCGCATCGTCGCCGGCGCGCACTTCCTCACGGACGTCTCGGTCGGGTTCGCCGTCCAGCTACTCGCGGTCTTCTTGGCGCTGTGAGCGTTTCCAGGCAGGCACCTTGCGTCACACGCGTGTTTCTACACGGCATTTTTGTCCGGGCGGCGCGCTACACTAGGCACCATATTTTTTAAGCAACCATCTACATAGGGGAGAAGACCATGAACGTCACCAGAAGGAACTTCCTCGCCGGCTCCGCGATCGCCGCCGGCTCCGCCCTGTCCCTCGCTGCCTGCGGCGGCTCGGGCTCCGGCGATGCGGTCGCTTCGGACTCCGGCAAGACCTTGAAGATCGGCGTCGTCCAGCTTACCGAGCACGCCGCCCTCGACGCCTCCAACGACGGCTTCGTCGAGGCGCTGAACAACTCGGGCCTCAAGGTCTCGATCGACCAGCAGAACGCCCAGAACGACCAGTCCGCCTGCCAGACGATCGCCTCCAAATTCGTGGGCGACGGCGTCGACCTCATCTACGCCATCGCCACGCCGGCCGCGCAGGCCGCTGCCGCCGCGACCGCGGACATCCCCATCGTGGGCTGCGCCATCACCGACTACGCCGCCTCCGGCCTCGTGAAGGACAACTCCAAGCCCGGAACGAACGTCACCGGCGCCTCCGACCTCACCCCCGTCGCCGAGCAGCTCCAGATGATGCAGAAGGTCCTGCCCAACGTGAAGAAGGTCGGCCTGCTGTACTGCTCCGCCGAGTCCAACTCCGACGTCCAGATCAAGGCCGCCAAGGACGAGCTCGACGCGATCGGCATCGCCTACGACGAGTACGCCGTTTCCAGCTCCAACGAGATCCAGTCCGTCGTCGAGTCCGCCGTGGGCAAGGTCGACGCGCTCTACGCCCCGACCGACAACACCATCGCCGCGGGCGCCGCGCAGGTCGGCCAGATCTGCAAGGAGAACAAGCTCCCGTTCATCACCGGCGAGGAGGGCATGTGCAAGGCCGGCGGCCTCTTCACGCTCTCCATCAACTACAAGGACCTCGGCACGCTCGCCGGCGAGATGGCCGTGAAGGTCCTCAAGGGCGAGTCCAAGCCCGAGGACATGGCCATCGAGCAGCTCCCCTCCGACAAGCTCGTCGTCGTGAAGAACGACGAGATGGCCGAGGCCATCGGCGTCGACCTCTCCGCCCTCGACGCGTAGATGGGTTCCGCGGGGCACGGCGTCGGCGGGCGGCTTTCGCGGCCGGCCCGCCGTGCCCTTCTTTGCACGTATCGAACTAGCTAAGGAACGCCTATGCTCATCGCACTCCAAGGCGCCGTCTCCCAGGGCATCCTCTGGGGTCTTCTGGTCCTCGGCGTCTTCATCACCTTCCGCCTGCTCGACATCCCCGACATGACGGTCGACGGCTCCTTCGCCCTCGGCGGAGCCGTCGTGGCCGTGCTCGTGGTCAACTGCGGCGTCGACCCTGCGCTCGCGACGGCCTGCGGCATGCTCGCGGGCGGCGTGGCGGGCGCCGTCACGGGGCTTCTCGCCACCGTGTTCGAGATCCCCGCCATCCTCGCGGGAATCCTCACCCAGATCTCGCTGTGGTCCATCAACCTGCGCATCATGGGCAAGTCGAACACCCCGCTGCTCACGAACGACACGATCTTCTCAAAGATCTCCGGCTGGTGCGGGCTTCCGCAGAGCACCGTCACCATGATCGTGGGCGCCGTGCTCGTGGTGCTCGTGATACTCGCGCTCTACTGGTTCTTTGGGACCGAGATCGGCAGCGCCCTGCGCGCGACCGGCAACAACGAGGACATGATCCGCGCCCTCGGTCAGAACACGAACGCGACCAAGATGATCGCCCTCATCGTGTCGAACGCCCTCGTGGGCCTCTCCGGCGGCCTCATCTGCCAGAGCCAGAAGTACGCCGACATCGGCATGGGCACGGGCGCCATCGTCATCGGCCTCGCGGCCATCGTCATCGGCGAGGTCCTGGGGCGCCTGCTCCCGGGCGGCCTGTCCAAGTTCGGCGCCCGCCTCGTGGCAGCCGTCGTGGGCTCGATCGTCTACTTCCTCATCCGCGCCGTCGTGCTGCAGATGGGCATGGACGCAAACGACATGAAGCTCCTCTCCGCCATCATCGTCGCGCTCGCGCTGTGCGTGCCCGTCGTCGTGGAGCGCTACAAGCTGCGGGCCTCGTACACGAGGGGGGATGAGTAGCATGCTCAAGCTCAGCCACGTGAAGAAGACCTTCAACAAGGGCACCGTCACCGAGAAGCGCGCCCTGACCGGCGTCGACCTCACCCTGAACGACGGCGATTTCGTGACCGTGATCGGCGGCAACGGCGCGGGCAAGTCCACGCTGCTCAACATGATCGCCGGCGTCTACCCGCTCGACTCGGGCGTCATCGAGCTCGACGGCGAGGACATCTCCCGCCTCTCCGAGTCGCAGCGCGCGAAGTACCTGGGCCGCGTTTTCCAGGACCCCATGCGCGGCACCGCGGCCGACATGCAGATCGTCGAGAACCTCGCCCTTGCGCGCCGTCGCGGCAAGAAGCGCGGCCTCGCCTGGGGCGTGACCCGTGAGGAGAAGGCCGAGTACCCCGAGCTCCTCAAGAGGCTCGACCTGGGCCTCGAGACGCGCCTGAACGCCAAGGTGGGCCTGCTCTCCGGCGGCCAGCGCCAGGCGCTCACGCTCCTCATGGCGACCCTCACCGACCCCAAGCTGCTCCTGCTCGACGAGCACACGGCGGCCCTCGACCCCAAGACCGCGGCCAAGGTCCTCGAGCTCACCGAGGAGATCATCTCCGAGCGCAAGCTCACGGCCCTCATGGTCACGCACAACATGGGCGACGCCATCCGCCTGGGCAACCGCCTCATCATGATGGCCGACGGCCACATCATCTACGACGTCTCCGGCGAGGAGAAGAAGTCCCTGACCGTTCCCGACCTGCTCCGCAAGTTCGAGGAGGTCAGCGGCAACGCCCTCGACAACGACCGCATGCTGCTGGGGTAGGCTCCTTGCGCCCCATGAACGACCCGAAGCCCCCGGTTCCCGCACGAGCGAGCGGAACCGGGGGCTTCGTTGTTTGGAATCGGGTTTGGCCAATGTTATTTCTTCTTGCCAAAGAGGCCGCCGAAGCCGCCGAGGAGGCTGCTCATCGCGCTGGCGAGATCGAGCTTGGAGAAATCGAGCTTCGTGAGGTCGATGCGGAGCTTGCTCGCGGCGCTCTGGAGCGCGCCGAGGTCGAGCTTCGACGGGTCGAACAGCGAGAGGTCGAGCTTCGAGATGTCGACGAAGGAGAGGTCCATGCCGCTATCGGCCAGGCGGCCGAGGACGCCCTGGACGACCTCGTGGATGTCGAAGGGGCTCCCGCCCGCGACCTTGGCCACGGCGCCCTTGGGGTCGTCGATGAACCTCTGTGCCTTCTCGGGGGCCTCCTCGATCGCGGCGACGATGGCGTCGATGATCTGCTTGGTGTCCATGGTTCCTCTTTCCTCGCGGGGCGGTCGGCTGTCGTCAGGGTATCAGGTTTGAGCGCCTACTGGGTTATCCCGGCCAAGCCCGCCGTGGGGTCCTGGCTCTCGTCCTCGTAGGGGGGCAGCCCCTTGTCCACGCGGCCCATCATGGTCTTCCACGCGGCCTCGTCGACCTTCTCGTACCAAACGCCGTTCTCGTAGACGCCGCCCGTCGGCTCCAGGCCCGAGTAGAGGTTCTTGCTCATGTCGAACCCGACGAAGCGCGCGCCGAGGAGCATGAGCTCAAGGCCCGTGATGTCGGTCGAGACGCTCTCGGACGCCGCGTTCAGCGTGGACACGAGCATGATGGGGTTGCCCGAGAGGGCCTTCTTGAGAATAGCCCCCAGCACCATGCGCTGGTTCGACGTGCGGTAATAGTCGCCCGAGCCGTACTTGTCGTACGCGTGGCGCGCGCGGCAGAGGCCCAGGGCCTGCGCGCCGTCGATGGTCTGCTCGCCTGCCTGGAGGTGCACGTCCGCGAGGTCGTCGTCGATGTCGATGGGCACGTTCACGTCGATCCCGCCCAGGTCGTCCACGACGGAGGTGAAGCTGTCGAAGTCGATCTCGGCGTAGTGGGAGATCTTCACGCCCGCGAGGTTGGACACCGCCTTGATGAGCAGCGGCGCCCCTCCGTAGGTGTAGGCGGCGTTTATCTTTTGTTTGCCGTAGGTTCCGCCCAGGTCGACCAAGGTGTCGCGCTGGATCGAGACCAGGGTGAGCTTGGCCGCAAGGGGGTCCACGCGCGCGAGGATGATCGAGTCGGTGCGGTAGGTCCCGCCGGTCGACCCGTCCGCCTCGCGTTCGGCGGACTTGTCGGTGCCCACGAGCAGCATGTAGAACGGCTGGCCGGGGAGGGTGGGAGAGAGCGAGGTACGCGTCTCGAGCGAGATGCCGCTTCCTAGCCTCACCGTGAGCACGACCGAGAAGGCGAGGATCACGGCGAGAAGCCCGATGAGCACGCGCTTGACGGTCTTCGCCTTGCTGCGCCCGCCGCGGCGCCTCGGCTCTCGGCCCTCCGCCCGTGCCTTCAAGTTCTCCTTCAAGTCCGAGAAGCTCGCGTTCCTGCGGTAGGCCTCCCCGCTTTCGCGTAGGTCGCCGGCGACGTCGCTGCGGTCGCCCATGCGGCTCGCGACCTCGCGTCCCACGCGGCGGACGGGGTTCGCGTCCTCCTGCTGGCGGCGCATCCGACGGTAGCGGTCGACGTCGTTGAGCTCGCGCTCCTCGGGCGAAGCTGCCCGCGTGTGCCTGTGGCGGGTATCGTTGCCGCGATAGAGCGCCTGGTCTTCTTCGTAGGGGTTCACGTCGAGGCCGGCGAAGTCATCGGTCGCCTCGGGTGCCTGCGGGTACGGGGCGGCAGATGGGGCGGGCGTCTGCCGGCGCGGCTGGGCATCCCGTGCGCGCGCCGCGGCGCCCCTCGCCTGCTGCTCGGCTGCCGTCATGCTCCTGTGCCCGCGCCTTTGCGGCATGTTCGTCCCTTCTTCGCGTCCTCGCGTCGTGCCTTAGATGGTACCCGCGGATGTTTCGCGCCTCGGATTCCTCACATCGGGGCTTTTTTGGGATGGTTGGAGGTTGCCGAGACCCGCCTGTGAGCTCCCGGAACCCGTCCATCCGCCCCTCTCGGCCTCTTCTTTGAGAGAAATCGGAACATCTCTGTGACTCATTCTGGGTTACTCAAGTAGACGGTCTCCAGGCCACCCCGTCTACCTGGGCTTTTGTAAATCGCTCAAGCCTCCCTACTTGCTCGGTGGTCTCCGAGTCACAGAGATGTGCGAAATTCGCTCTTTCGGGGCCATCCTGAGCATCGACCCTGCTAAACTAGCGACCCCGTGACCGCAGGGAACCAAGGGCGATTTGGATCGGAAGGGTGGACTGCGCATGGGCGTTGCCGTCGAAGAGCAGCAGGTGGGCGTGGACAGCTATCGGGTGGCCTACGAGGGGGACCCGCTGAGCCCCGTCTGCGAGGACCAGACCGAGGAAGAGGCGCTTCGGTCCGACGCCAAGGCCGATCAGCGAACGGAGGGCTACGGCAAGCTCGCGTTCTTTGGCATGCTGAACCTGGGCCTCATTCTGACCGCCGTTGCCATGGTGCTCTTCAAGACCCCCAACCACCTGGCCTTTGGCGGCACGACGGGCGTTGCGATCGTCCTCGGCGCGCTCTTCCCGCAGCTGCCGGTCTCTTCTTTTATGTGGGTCCTCAACATCGCGCTCGTGATCTTGGGCTTCATCTTCCTCGACCGCAAGGCGATGATCTGGAGCTCGTTCGCCTCGATCGCGCTATCCGCCTATGTCTCGCTCTTCGAGTGGATATTCCCGGTCCAGGGATCCATCACGGGAGACCTCACGCTCGACGTCTGCTTCGCGGTGCTGCTCCCCGCCCTCGGCAGCGCCCTCGTCTTTGACATCGGGGCCTCGACGGGCGGCACCGACATCCTCGCCATGATCCTGCGCAAGCGCACCGATATCGAGATCGGCAAGGCGCTCTTCGTCGTTGACATCCTCATCGTGTGCTCCGCTGCCGTGATCTACGGTCCCCGGACCGGCCTGTGGTGCGTGCTCGGCCTCGTGGCGAAGACCTTCGTGGTCGACTCTGCCATCGAGTCCATCCGCCAGCGCAAGGTCTGCAAGGTCATCTGCAAGTACCCGCACGACGTCGAGGAGTTCATCGTCCGCGAGCTCGGGCGCACCGCGACCGTGACCGCGGGCTGGGGCGCCTATTCCGGCCGCCGCGTGGTCATCATCACGACGGTCCTCACGCGCCGCGAGGCCATGGAGCTCAGGCTCTATGTGCGCAGCATCGACAAGGGCGCCTTCATCACCATCACGAGCAGCTCGGAGATCATCGGCCGCGGCTTCCGCGGCGTGAACTAGCCGCTTGCCCGCGCCGGCCGCCGCAGGTCGCCCTCCCGGCGCGTGTTAACGCTTGGCACCGCTTTTGGCCTCCCGGTGCGCGCCGATGCCCGCGCGCCCTATCCTTTAGCCACCCTACGCAAAAGGAGGAGCGCATGCGTCACATCAAGATCATCGACGACATCACCAAGGACGGCCAGGTAGAGTTCGGCGAGGGCTACGATTTCGTGTCCGAGACCTCAGAGGCCGACGCCATCCTCATGCGCTCAACGGACCTCCACGGCTACGACCTTCCCGGCTCCATCCGCGCCATCGCCCGCTGCGGCGCCGGCGTGAACAACATCCCCATCGAGGAATTTGCCAAGAAGGGCGTCGTCGTCTTCAACTCCCCGGGCGCCAACTCCAACGCCGTGAAGGAGATCGTCCTCGCGATGCTCATCCTCTCGAGTCGCGGCGTCGTGCAGTCCATGGACTGGGTCCGCGCCCACGCCGACGACCCGAACATCCTCGTTGACGCCGAGAAGGCCAAGAAGGCCTTCGTCGGCCACGAGCTCAAGGGCAAGCGCATCGGCGTCGTGGGCCTGGGCAACGTGGGCTCCAAGGTCGCCAACGCCTGCGTCGACCTGGGCATGGACGTCTACGGCTACGACCCGTTCATCTCGGTCGAGCACGCCTGGGTCCTCTCCCGCGACGTCCAGCGCGTGGGCACGCTCGAGGACCTGTGCCGCAACTGCGACTACCTCACGCTTCACGTGCCGTCCAAGTCCGACACCGTGGGCATGATCGGCGCGGACCAGCTTGGTCTTCTCAAGCCCGGCGCCGTGCTCATCAACTACGCCCGCGAGACCATCATCGACGAGGACGCCGTGGACGCCGCCCTGCGCGGTGGCCGCCTCAGCTGGTTCAGCTGCGACTTCGCCACGCCCAAGACCGTCAAGATGCCCAACACCTTCATCACGACCCACTCGGGCGCCGGCACGGGCGAGGCCGAGGCCAACTGTGCCGACATGGCCATCTCCGAGCTCAAGGACTACCTCGAGAACGGCAACATCGCGAACTCCGTGAACTACCCCAGCTGCAGCATGGGCAAGGCCCGCGCGGCGAGCCGCGTCGCGTGCCTCCACGCGAACGTGCCGAACATGATCGGCCAGATCACCGCCATCCTCGCGCACGACAACGCCAACGTCCAGCGCATGGTGAACGAGTCCTCCGGCGAGAACGCCTACACCATGTTCGACACCGACGAGCACCTCGACGACAAGACGGTCGACGCCCTCAAGGCGATTCCCGCCGTCTACCGCGTCCGCGTGATCAAGTAGCCGAGAAGGGCCTCGACCCCGGCAACTTGGGGACGGATGCAATTTGGGGTCCGTCCCCAAATTGCTCTTGGCGGGCGAGAGGCCCGACCTACTCCTGCGCCTCGCTGTTCTTCGCCTCGTCGAGGTAGCTGTAGAGCGTGTACTTGGAGATGCCGAAGTACTTGCACACCTTGGGGCCCGACTTCGTGATGAGGAACGCCCCGGTGTCGTTCAGGTAGCGGATGGCCCTGACCTTGTCGTCCTTGGACATGAGCGCGACGGGCGTCCCCACGAGCTCCACGCTCTGCTCGAGCAGGTCGTCCAAGAGGTCGGCGACGTTGCGCACGATGGGCTCGGGCTCCTTGGGGGAGGTGGGCTCGACGCCGCAGAGCCACTGGATGGTGCCCTGAGCGGCGCGCAGCATCGTGATATCGAAGTTGATGGCGAAGATGCCCACGATCTGGCCCTCTTCGTCGCGGATGAAGACGGTGGACGACTTCAGGACCTTGCCGCTCGCGGTCTTGGTGAGGTAGGAGAGCCGGTCCTCGAGCACGGTGTCCTTGTTCGCGTGGAGCGTCTCGAGCACGACGTGCGAGGGGCCGTCGCCCAGCTTGCGGCCCGTCACGTGGCCGTTCTCGATCCAGACGATGGAGTGGTCGGGGTCCTTTGCCTGAAGGTCGTGGACGACGACCTCGCACCCAGCCCCAAACTGAAGGGCGATGGCGTGGCCGAGGCGCTTGTAGAAATCGAGCTGGGATTCTTGCATGGTCGGTGGCTCCGTGGTCGTATGTGTCTTTGACCCCATTGGCCTGGTGTTTATTGGCCAAGAAGGACGCATGTCGGGAAATAACGAAAGAAACGATACCCGAAATACCTGACACTTAGTTAGGTGCGAGCCAAAAAATTTGCATGATTTAACGCCTCAAAATCGTCCGTTCGCCCAACCACGCGTGCCGTTGGCGGCCCGCGACCGCGGCAACCTACCGTTTACCGATTTTTCATCAGGCGTTTTCAAGCCTGCGAAATGCCATAAACCTGCAGATATAACAATTAGTTTTGGCAAAAAACTATTTGTAAGACGCCCATTACGCTCAGAGGTTGCCCCTTCTTTTTTGTCGGGGAGTCGGTCACACTCTTTCGAGGCCTAGGGCATCGCCGCGCCGCGCACAGACGCCGTGCCTAGGGCCTTGGGGCGAAGAAGAGCCCTGCAACGGAAAGAGAGAGGGATACGAACGATGGCTCAAAACGAGGAGACCGTGGGATCGCCCAAGCTTTTCCAGCGCGACGGCGTCCCGCCGATCAAAGACCTGCTTCCATGCTCGCTCCAGCACGTCCTCGCGTGCTTCGCCGGCGCGATCGCCCCGGCGATGATGATCGCGAGCACCTGCCACTTCACCGAGGCCCAGGAGACCGCGATCATCCAGGTGGCGCTCATCATGACCGCCCTCGACACGTTCCTGCAGCAGTTCCCGCTGTTCGGGCGCATCGGCTCCAACCTGCCCATCCTCACGGGCGTCTCCTTCGCCTTCCTCCCCGCGTTCCAGGCGATCGGCTATGACTTCGGCTTCGGCACGCTGCTGGGCGCCGAGCTCGTGGGCGGCGTGGTCGCCATCCTGTTCGGCATCTTCTTCAAGAACGTCCGAAAGCTCTTCCCGCCGCTGGTCACCGGCACCGTCATCTTCACCATCGGCGTCTCCCTGTACCCTACGGCCATCAAGTACATGGCCGGCGGCGTGGGCTCCGAGATCTTCGGTTCCTTCCAGAGCTGGTTCGTGGGCCTCGTGACCTTCGCGATCGTCTTCGGCCTGTCCAACTTCGGCAAGGGCGTCATCAAGCTTGGCGCGATCTTCTTCGGCATGATCATCGGCTGCCTGATATCCATTCCGTTCGGCATGGTCGACGCCTCCGGCGTGGCCAACGCCGCGTGGTTCTCGGTCCCGCAGTTCATGCCCTTCAAGATCGAGTTCAACGGCGCCGCGTGCCTCACGATCGCCGTCGTCTACATCATGGCGAACGTCCAGCTCATCGGTGACCTCTCGGCGGCGACGCTCGGCTCCATGGACCGCCTCCCCGAGGAGAAGGAGCTCTCCGGCGCCCTCATGGCCCAGGGCACCGTCTCCATCGTCTCGGCCTTCTTCGGCGGCATGCCCACGTCCGCCTTCGGCCAGAACGTCGGCATCATCGTGTCGAACAAGGTCGTCAACAAGTTCGTCTTCGCCTTCGCGGCCCTCATCTTCGCCGTGGCCGGCTTCGTCCCCAAGCTCGCGTCCGTCCTGACCATGATCCCGCAGCCCGTCATCGGCGGCGCCACGATCTCGGTCTTCGGCACGATCACCCTGAACGGCATCCGCATGCTCGTCCGCGACGGCCTGACGCCGCGCTCCTGCACGGTCTTCGGCGTCTCCGTGGCCTTTGGCCTGGGCATCTCCCAGGTCTCCGGCTGCCTCTCCGGCGCCGGCATGCCCGACTGGATCTCCACGATCTTCGCCACCTCCGCCATCACGCCCTGCGCCGTCATGGCCATCATCCTGAACCACGTCCTGCCCCCCGAGGACGTCCCCATGCCCTCCGAGACCAACGCCCCCAACGACCTGCGCGTCGAGGCCGCCGCGGTCGTGGACGCCAACGCCTCCGACGTCGATACGCTCGACGCCGTGACCCGCTCCGACGAGGAGGTCGGCGAGGTCGGCGTCATGTTCGACGCCGCCGAGCGCATGGCGAGCTTCGACAACAAGGGCGAGAAGGGCGACAAAGAGTAGCCCCGCCGCTCACGGGGCCTGCGACGCCGCTGGCGGAACGGGTCCCGAAGGGAGCCCCGCTGGGTCGGGGCTTCCGCCGGTTCCACCGAGTATTTCCGCGAACACGCAGCTAGTTCGGGTATAGCTTCTTACAAACAGTGCATCACGGGCCTCACGGGTACCGCGGCACCCCATAGATTGGAGTCATGATGCTTCTTGTTGGCAACGGCCGCGTCATCACGCGCGATCCCGCAAACCCCTACATCGAGAACGGCGCCGTCCTCATCGACGGCGATGCCATCGTCGAGGTCGGCCCCGAGGCCGATCTTGCGGCCGCCCATGCCGACGCCGAGTACGTCGACGCCCAGGGCGGCGTCATCATGCCGGGCTTCGTGAACTGCCACACCCACATCTACTCCGGCCTGGCCCGCGGCCTCGCCATCAAGGGCTGCAACCCCACGAACTTCCTCGAGAACCTCGAGCAGCAGTGGTGGAAGATCGACGACAACCTGACGCTCGACGGCACGAAGGCCTCCGCCTACGCCACCATCCTGGACTCCATCCGCGACGGCGTGACCACGATTTTCGACCACCACGCGAGCTTCTGCGAGATCCCCGGCTCGCTTTTCACCATCAAGGACGCCGCCGAGGAGCTCGGCATCCGCTCGTGCCTGTGCTACGAGGTCTCCGACCGCCGCGGCACCGAGAAGCGCGACCAGTCCATCAAGGAGAACGCCGACTTCGCCAAGTGGGCGGCCGAGCAGCGCAAGGACGGCAACCACATGGTCGCCGCCATGTTCGGCGGCCACGCCACCTTCACGCTCTCCGACGAGACCATGGCCATGATGGCCGAGGCCAACAACGGCCTCACCGGCTTCCACATCCACGTGTGCGAGGGCATGAACGACGTGTGGGACTCCCGTCGCAACCGCGGCGGCATCAGCCCCATCGAGCGCCTGTTCCAGCACGACCTGCTCGGGCCCGACACCATGCTCGGCCACTGCATCCACGTGACGCCCGCCGAGATGGACATCATCAAGGAGTCCGGCACCTGGCTCGTGAACAACCCGGAGTCCAACATGGGCAACGCCGTGGGCTGCGCGCCCGTCCTCGAGTTCTTCCGTCGCGGCATCCCCGTGTGCATGGGCACCGACGCCTACACCCACGACATGCTCGAGTCCCTCAAGGTCTTCCTCGTCATCCAGCGCCACAACGCGGCGATGCCGAACGTGGGCTGGTGCGAGGACATGGCCATGCTCTTCGACAACAACCCCAAGATGGCGACCAAGTACTTCGGCCGCACCATCGGCAAGCTCGCCCCGGGCGCCGCGGCCGACGTCATCGTCATGGACTACAAGCCGTTCACGCCCTTCTCGGACGAGAACATCGACGGCCACATGCTCTTCGGCATGATGGGCAAGAACTGCCGCACCACCATCATCAACGGACGCGTCCTCTACAAGGACCGCGAGTTCGTCGACATCGACGAGGAGCGCATCAACGCGTGGACCATGGAGCAGTCCAAGAAGCTCTGGGGCACGCTGAACGAGCGCGAGTACTAGTCGATCCGTTTGGTTTTCTTTGCCGGGGAGGGGCGACCTTCCCCGGCTCAAGCGGCCTCCGCGGGGCCGCGGCGCCGCATCTAGGGGGATGCGGCACTGAATGGGCGCAGCCGCGCGGTCTCGGTTGCGCAAGGAGAGGAGCTCAACTATGAGCGATATCATGAGGCCGATCCCGTTCGCGCAGCTTATGGACTGGATCCTTACCGAGAACGCCGAGAAGGGCAGCATCTTCGGCGTCCACAAGATCGTGCGCCACGAGGGCGGCGCCGAGCCCATCTTCAACGAGAAGATCGAGACCCCCTTTGGTCCCGCGGCCGGCCCCAACAGCCAGCTGGCGCAGAACATCGTTGCCTCCTACGTGGCCGGCGCCCGCTTCTTCGAGGTCAAGACCGTCCAGGTGATGGACGGCGAGGAGCTCTCCAAGTGCGTCGCCAAGCCCTGCATCGTCGCCGAGGACGAATGCTACAACTGCGAGTGGTCGACCGAGCTCGAGGTCCCGCAGGCGCTTGCCGAGTACGTCAAGGCATGGTGGGCCTGCAAGCTGCTCGCGAAGGAGCTCGGCTTGGGCGATCCGGACGGCTTCGTCTTCAACATGTCCGTGGGCTACGACCTCGAGGGCATCAAGAGCCCCAAGGTCGACGCCTACATCGAGGGCATGAAGGACGCCTCCGGCACCGACGTGTGGGCCGAGTGCCGCGCCTGGGCCATGGCCAACCTCGACCGCTTCCACAACGTCGACGCCGACTTCGTCTCGAGCGTGAGCCCGCACGTCTCCACCTCCGTCACCGAGTCGACGCTCCACGGCTGCCCGCCCGACGAGATCGAGCGCATCGCGACCTACCTCATCACCGAGAAGGGCCTGAACACCTACATCAAGTGCAACCCGACGCTTCTGGGCTACGACTACGCCCGCGAGCGCCTGAACTCCCTCGGCTTCGACTACATCGCCTTCGACGACAAGCACTTCGTCGAGGACCTGCAGTGGGCCGACGCCGTGCCGATGTTCAAGCGCCTCATGGCCCTCACCGCCGAGCGCGGCCTCGCCTTCGGCGTCAAGCTCACGAACACCTTCCCGGTCGACGTCACCCGCAAGGAGCTCCCGAGCGAGGAGATGTACATGTCCGGGCGCTCGCTGTTCCCGCTGACGATCCACCTCGCCCACAAGATTTCCGCCGAGTTCGACGGCAAGCTGCGCATCTCCTACTCCGGCGGCGCCGACGCCCAGAACATCGCCGGCCTCTACGGCGCGGGCATCTGGCCGATCACCATGGCCACGACCGTCCTCAAGCCCGGCGGCTACGAGCGCTTCAGCCAGATCGCCGAGGTCCTCAAGGGCGCCCAGCGCAAGGCCGACGTCGACGTGGAGTCCATCGCGGCCCTCGATGCCTCCGTCGCCTCCGACCCCAAGTACATGAAGCCCGTCAAGCCGCAGCCGTCTCACAAGCTCGACTGGCCGCTGCCGCTCACGAGCTGCTTCACGTCCCCCTGCCGCAACGGCTGCCCGATCGAGCAGGACATCCCCGCCTACCTCGCCGCCGTTGACGAGGGCCGCCTGGGCGACGCCCTGGCCATCATCGCCGAGCGCAACGCGCTGCCCTTCATCACGGGCAACCTCTGCCCGCACCCCTGCGGCACCAAGTGCATGCGCGCCTTCTACGAGCCCGAAGGCGCCGCTATCCGCGCCTCCAAGCTCAAGGCCGCGCGCGGCGGCATCGATGAGCTTCTCGCCTCCATCAAGGCGGGCAAGCCCGAGGCCGTTCCCGGCGCCGAGGGCAAGAACGTCGCCGTCATCGGCGGCGGCCCGGCCGGCATGGCGACCGCGTTCTTCCTGACCCGCGCCGGCGCCAAGGTCACGGTCTTCGAGCGCAAGGAGAGCCTGGGCGGCGTCGCCCGCCACATCATCCCGGCGTTCCGCATCGCCGACGAGGACATCGACCGCGACGTGGAGCTGTGCTGCGCCTTCGGTGCCGAGGTCAAGCTCGGCGTCGAGGTGGCCTCCGTCGAGGAGCTCAAGGCCGCGGGCTACACCGACGTCGTCGTGTGCACCGGCGCCTGGGCGCCCGGCCACGTGGGCCTCGAGTACGGCGAGGAGATCGACGTCCTCGACTTCCTCGGCGCCGCCAAGTCCGGCGAGGACCTCTCCCGCCTGGGCACCGACGTCGTGATCGTGGGTGCCGGCAACACCGCCATGGACGCGGCCCGCGTCGCCAAGCGCCTCCCGGGCGTCCAGAACGTGCGCATCGTCTACCGCCGCACCAAGCGCTACATGCCCGCCGACGAGGAGGAGCTGGCCGAGGCCTTGTCCGAGGGCGTCGAGCTCTGCGAGCTCCTTGCTCCCAAGGGCGTGCGCGACGGCGTCCTCACCTGCGACAAGATGGTCCTGGGCGAGCCCGACGAGTCCGGCCGTCGCAGCCCCGTCGCCACCGGCGAGACCGTCGAGGTCCCGGCCACGGCCGTGATCTGCGCCGTGGGCGAGCACATCGAGGGCGGCATCTACGAGGCCGCCGGCGTCCAGACCGACCGCCGCGGCCGCCCCGCCGGCTGCGCCACGGGCGTCGAGGGCGTCTGGGCGGCGGGCGACTGCCGCCGCGGCCCCGCCCGCTTCGTCGACGCCATCGCCGACGCGCAGGAGGTCGCCAAGCAGATGTGCGGCGTCGACTTTTCCAAGTACGCCGCGCAGAACGTCCGCGCCGGCCACGAGGCCGACTGCTACGGCCGCAAGGGCGACCTGCGCCTGGGCTGCGCCGGCTGCCAGAAGAGCTCCGGATGCCTCGGCTGCGCCACGGTGTGCGAGGCCTGCTGCGACGTCTGCCCCAACCGCGCGAACGTCTCCGTCACGGTGCCCGGCCTCGCCCAGCACCAGGTCGTCCACGTCGACGGCATGTGCAACGAGTGCGGCAACTGCGCCGTGTTCTGCCCGTGGAGCGGCCGCCCCTACAAGGACAAGCTCACCCTCTTCTGGAGCGCCGAGGACATGGGCAACTCCCAGAACCAAGGCTTCCTCGCCCAGGCCGACGGCACGTTCCTGGTGCGCCTGGCCTCCGGCACCGCAGCCTACGACGTCGACGACGCCTCCTGCGGCCTTCCCGAGGAAGTGCGCCTGACGATCCAGGCCGTCCGCGATTCCTACGGCTACCTGCTCTGCAAGTAGACCCGCCCGCGGCGAGGGGACTTCCCTCGCCGCGCCTTTGGGCCGGCAAGGGGACGGGTCTTCTTGCCGGCCCGTATCGCTCGGAAGCGTTGTCCAAAAAATAGTTAACGAGAAAGGCCCCTCATGGCCGCTGAAACAAAGAAGAAGCCTCGCGCCCCCAGGCCCGTGGCCGTCGTGATGTGCAGCGGGAGCTGCGACCGCGCCGGCTGCGACCAGGGTTGCGTCGGCTGCGGCGCGTGCGTGAACGCCTGCCGCAGGGGCGCGATCGCCCTGAACGAGCGCGGCGTCGCGCACGTGGACGCGTCGGCCTGCATCGGCTGCGGGCTCTGCGCCCGCGCGTGCCCGCAGGACATCATCCAGATGGTCGAGCCCCGCTACAACATCACCGCCCGCTGCTCGAACACCGAGGCCGGCCCTGCCGCCCGTAAGGCGTGCGACGCGAGCTGCATCGCGTGCGGCGCGTGCGAGCGCGCCTGCCCCGCCGGCGCCGTCCACGTGGTGGACGGGCACGCCGTCATCGATTACTCGGCATGCATCGCCTGCGGCATGTGCGCCACGAAGTGCCCGCGCGGCGTCATCCGCGACGCGTACGGCATCCTGGCCGCGAATTAGGGGAGGAGAGAACATGGCAGAAGAGTACTGCCTCCTCATCAACGGCGAGGAGCACGTCACCAGCGAGAACAAGCCCATCCTGCGCTATCTGCGCGACGACCTGCTGCTCACGAGCGTCAAGGACGGCTGCTCGGAGGGCGCCTGCGGCACGTGCACGATCATCGTGGACGACCGCGCCGTGAAGGCGTGCGTCCTTACGACGAAGCTCGCGCAGGGCCACAAGATCACGACCATCGAGGGTCTCTCCCACGAGGAGCAGGAGGCCTTCGTCTACGCGTTCGGCAAGGCGGGAGCCGTACAGTGCGGCTTCTGCATCCCGGGCATGGTCATGGCCGGCGCCGCGCTTCTCCGCAGGAACCCCGACCCGACCTCGCCCCAGATCGCCGAGGCCATCCGCGGCAACGTCTGCCGTTGCACAGGCTACAAGCGCATCATCGAGGGCATCAAGCTCGCGGGCGCCGTCCTGCGCGGCGAGGAGGCCATCGACCCGGAGCTCGAGCGCGGCGACGACTACGCCGTAGGCAAGCAGATCTTCCGCATCGACGTCCGCCGCAAGGTCCTCGGGGCGGGCCAGTACCCCGATGACCTCACCGAGCGCGACTTCCCCGACATGGCCTACGCGCACGCCGTCCGCTCCAAGTACCCGCGCGCCCGCGTGGTGAAGATCGACGCCTCCAAGGCCGAGGCCATGCCCGGCGTCCTGGGCGTCCTCACCGCCGCCGACGTGCCCCACAACCAGGTGGGCCACCTCATCCAGGATTGGGACGTCATGATCGCCGAGGGCGACGTCACCCGCTGCCTGGGCGACGCAATCTGCCTCGTCGTGGCCGAGGACCCCAAGACCCTCGCCCGCGCCGAGAAGGCCGTCAAGGTCACCTACGAGGAGCTCGAGCCCGTCCGCAGCATCGCGGAGGCCAAGGCCGAGGGCGCCCCGCGCATCCACGACAGCTTCTTCGCCTTCGGCAACACGGTGCAGCTCAAGGACAACGTTTGCCAGAGCCGCCACGTCACCCGCGGCGACGCGGCGAAGGCGCTCGCCGAGTCCGCCTATACGGCGACCGGCACCTTCACGACGCCCTTCACCGAGCACGCCTTCCTCGAGCCCGAGTGCGCCGTGGCCGCGCCGTACAAGAACGGCGTGAAGATCTGGTCCACCGACCAGGGCGCCTACGACACCCGCAAGGAGTGCGCGCACATGTTCGGCTGGGACGCCGAGCCCGAGCGCGTCGTCGTCCAGACCATGCTCGTGGGCGGCGGCTTCGGCGGCAAGGAGGACGTCTCCTGCCAGCACCTGGCCGCGCTCGCCGCGTACCGCTTCAAGCGCGCGGTCAAGTACCGCTTCACCCGCCAGGAGTCGCTCTTCTTCCACCCCAAGCGCCACGCGATGGAGGGCACGTTCACCCTGGGCTGCGACAAGGACGGCAACTTCACCGGCCTCGACTGCGAGATCAACTTCGACACCGGCGCCTACGCGTCGCTGTGCGGCCCGGTCCTCGAGCGCGCCTGCACGCACTCGGTCGGCCCCTACAAGTACCAGAACACCGACATCCGCGGCTACGGCTATTACACGAACAACCCGCCCGCCGGCGCCTTCCGCGGCTTCGGCGTGTGCCAGTCCGAGTTCGCCCTCGAGTCCCTCATCGACGTCCTTGCCGAGAAGGTCGGGCTCGACCCGTGGGAGATCCGCTACAAGAACGCCATCGAGCCCGGCGAGGTCCTGCCCAACGGCCAGATCGCCGACTGCTCCACGGCGCTCAAGGAGACGCTCGAGGCCGTGAAGGACGCCTACTACGCGCACCCCGGCCGCGCCGGTATCGCCTGCTCGATGAAGAACGCGGGCGTGGGCGTGGGCCTGCCCGATGCCGGCCGCTGCAACATCCGCGTCGAGGGCGGCCGCGCCGTGATCTACGCCGCCACCTCGGACATCGGCCAGGGCTGCAACACGGTCTTTCTGCAGGACGTCGCCGAGGCCACCGGTCTGCCGCTCGCGAACATCGCGAACGGCGAGTGCTCGACCGAGGCCGCGCCCGACTCCGGCACCACGTCCGGCTCCCGCCAGACCGTCGTCACCGGCGAGGCCGTCCGCGGCGCGGCGTTCCTGCTGCGCGACGCGATGCTCAAGGTCGAGGCGGGAGAGGCCGTGCCCAGCGAGCCCGTGCGGGCCAAGGGCGACGGCGTGAAGCACGTCTTCGAGGACGGCTCCGAGTTCGAGGTCCCGGCCGAGCAGCTCGTGCCCGGCCACGGCGTGCACGCCCAGGATCCCGCGTCCGCGCTGGCGGCGCTCGAGGGCCACGAGTTCTACTACGAGTACCTCGAGCCCACCGACAAGCTCGGCGCCGACGTACCCAACCCCAAGAGCCACATCTGCTACGGCTTCGCCACGCACGTGGTCATCCTGGACGACGAGGGCAAGGTCCGCGAGGTCTACGCCGCGCACGACTCCGGCCGCGTCATCAACCCCATCGCCATCCAGGGCCAGATCGAGGGCGGCGTCCTCATGGGCATGGGTTACGCCCTGACCGAGGACTGGCCGCTCAAGGACTGCGTGCCGCAGGTCAAGTACGGCACGCTCGGGCTTCTCCGCTCCTCCGACATCCCGCAGATCCACGCGATCTACGTCGAGCGCGACGAGCAGCTCCCCGTCGCCTACGGCGGCAAGGGCATCGGCGAGATCGCCACGATCCCGGCGGCTCCCGCGGTCCAGAACGCCTACCATGCCTTCGACGGCCAGCTGCGCACGAGCCTTCCCATGGCAAACACCTACTACAGCCACAGAGCGCACCGCGACTAGCCGGTCGCCCGGTTAACACCTCGTTTCGCGCGAACGCGGCGCAAGGCCTTTCCTCAGGGCCTTGCGCCGCGTTCTTTTGTGCCTGCCCGCGGGCGCGATAACCTTAATCATTGATGGCAAACCAAACAAAAAGTTAGGTTAACCGTTCGGTAACAAAAGGTATAACGCTTTTGTAACCTGGGGAAACGTAAACCCGCTACCGTTTGCCAGACCAAAGGAAGCACTCAACGACTCAATTAAGCAACAAAAAGTTTTGCTAATAAACTATTAGAAAGCATCGGCGTCGCGTGGGATGACCTGCCCTTTATTGCGAATCGGCGCGACGCTCATGCCTTAACATACGGCTGCAAAGAGGAAACCCGCGCGTCATGTGCGCACGCTATCCTAGGCCGCAAAGCTCATCAATGGCGGCCCTCGAACGAGGGATTCGGCGGCCGCGAAGGAATCGGAAGGAGAGGAGGGCAACGTGGCAGAACTGCTGAGGATGGAAAACGTCAGCAAGTGCTTCGGCTCGTTCTACGCCAACAAGGACGTCAACCTCACCGTGGGGGAGGGCGAGGTCCACACCCTGCTGGGCGAGAACGGAGCCGGCAAGTCCACGCTTATGAACGTCCTTATCGGCCTGTACCAGCCGACGGAGGGCAAGATCTTCATGCATGGGCAAGAGGTGCACATCACGAGCCCCGGCGTCGCCGTCGAGCACGGCATCGGCATGGTTCACCAGCACTTCATGCTCATCGAGGACATGACGGGCCTCGAGAACATCATCCTGGGCGACAAGCGCCACAAGTCGCCGCTTCTGCAGGTGGCCGACGACCGCAAGGCGGTCGAGGAGCTCATGGACCGCTACGGCATGGAGATCGACCTCGACGAGAAGGTCGGAGACATGTCCATCGGCATGCAGCAGCGCGTCGAGATCATGAAGGTGCTGTTCCGTGGCGCCGACCTCGTGATCCTCGACGAGCCGACCGCCGTCCTGACCGACATCGAGGTCGAGGGCCTCTTCGACATCATGAAGTCGCTCACGGACGAGGGCAAGTCGATCATCTTCATCTCGCACAAGATGCGCGAGGTCATGCGCGTCTCCGACTACGTCACGGTCCTGCGCCGCGGCGAGTCCGTCGAGACCGTGAAGGTGTCCGACACCACCGAGCAGGCGCTCGCAGACCTCATGATCGGTCAGAAGTTCGTCGAGAACACGTATGCCAAAGTCAAGGGCGCGAGCGAGGTCGCCTTCGAGCTCAAGGACGTCTCGTATCGTCCCGAGGTCAAGCACGGCGGCCTGAAGGACGTCTCGCTCACCATCCACAAGGGCGAGATCCTGGGCGTCGCCGGCATCGACGGCAACGGCCAGTCCGAGCTCGCCGCCCTGGTCACGGGCCTCATCAAGCCTGAGAACGGCCAGGTCATCGGCCCCGACGGCAACAAGATCGCGGTCTTCTCGCCCAACGCGTTCATCGAGAGCGGCCTGGCCAACATCCCCGAGGACCGCAACAAGATGGGCCTCGTGGGCGACATGACCATCGCCGAGAACCTCGTCCTCAAGCAGACCACGTCCGACCGCTTCAGCACGGGCCACGGCGCGTGGCTCAAGCTCGGCGCCATCCACGAGTACGCCGAGCAGCTTCGCGAGGAGAACGACATCCGCTGCACGTCCGTCAACCAGACGGCCCGCTCGCTTTCCGGCGGCAACCAGCAGAAGGTCATCCTTGCCCGCGAGCTCGACTCGCACCCCAAGCTCCTCGTCGCCGTCTACCCCACGCGCGGCCTGGACATCGGCGCGACCGAGTTCATCCACAACCAGATCATCGCCCAGCGCGACGCGGGCTGCGCGGTGCTTCTCATCTCCGCCGACTTCGACGAGGTCCTGAAGCTCTCCGACCGCATCACCGTCCTCTTCGAGGGCCAGATCATGGACACGTACCCCGGCGAGAACCCTCCCATCAAGGAGATCTCTCTCGCCATGGCCGGTAAGTAGGAGGGGAGGAACAAGTGGCACAAACCAAGCAAGCAAAGAAGCGCGCGGCGCTGACCCCCGAGCAGCAGCGCGAGAAGACCCTCGCCATCGTCACGCCGATCGTGTCGGTCCTTCTGGCCCTGATCGTGGGCGCTATCGTGATTGCGTGCCTCGGCAAGAACCCGATCGAGGGTTACGGCGCCATGGTCTCGGGCGCCCTGGGCGACGCGTCGAAGCTCGGCAAGACGCTCGAGCGCGCGTGCCCGCTCATCTTCACGTCGCTCGCGGCCGTGTTCGCCTATAAGTGCGGCGTGTTCAACCTCGGCGGCGAGGGACAGTTCATCATGGGCGCCTGCGCCACCGCGACCGTTATCCTCGGCCTCGGCCTCGACGGTCCCGTGGGCCTGCTCCTCGGCCTTGTGGCCGGCATCGTCGTCGGCGGCATCTGGGCTCTGCTCCCGGGCCTCATGAAGGCGACGCGCGGGTTGAACGAGATGATCACCACGATCATGTTCAACTACATCGCCATGTACTTCATGGAGTACATCTTCAAGAACGTCTTCTCCGACCAGGGCCTGCCCAAGACGCTCGCCATGCCCAAGGGCACCCACCTCGCCGACATCGGCCCCGCCCACGCGGGCGTCGTCGTCGCGATCGTCCTGGGCATCTTCCTGTGGTACGTGATCTTCCGCACGAGCTTCGGCTTCAAGATCCGCGCCGTGGGCATGAGCCCGACCGCTGCCCGCGTCAACGGCTTCCCGGTCCGCTTCCTCATGCTCGCCGCCTTCGTCATCTCCGGCGCCATCGCCGGCCTCGGCGGCGCGGTCGAGCTGCTGGGCAAGACCCCGTTCCGCCTGGCCGACGGCTTCGGCTCCGGCTTCGGCTTTGACGGCGTCGCCATCGCGCTCATCGCCCAGCTGAACCCGATCGCCTCCATCGTGGTCGCCCTGCTCTTCGGCATCCTGAACACCGGCGGCACGATGATGCAGTCCGTCATCGGCGTCCCGACCGCCATCGTCGACATCATCCGCGGCCTCATCATCATCTTCGCCGTCGCCGGCATGGCCATGGTCAAGCTCCCGCAGATCAAGGCGTTCCTCGCCGCGCGTGCAAACAAGAACAAGAAAGCCGAGGTGAGCGCGTAATGGACTTCATGGTCGCACTCCCCACCATCGTCAAGGCGATGGCCATGGGCGCCGTGCCCATTCTCCTCGCGGCTTTGGGCGAGGTCTTCTCCGAGCGTGCCGGTCTCGTGAACATCGGCCTCGAGGGCCTCATGGCCGTGGGCGCCTTCGTCGCCTTCGCCGTCGGCAAGGTCACGGGCAACCTTTGGATCGGCCTTCTGGCCGGCATGGCCGCGGGCGTGGTCGTGAACCTGATCTACGCCTTCTGCACGGTCACGCTCTGCTCCGACCACGTGGTCACGTCGATGGCCATCAACATCCTGGCGCCCGCCATCGCTCTCTTTGGGTACAACCTCTTCGTGGGCTCCAACCCCGACAACGCGACGGGTTCCCAGATGGCGAGCATCGCCATCCCCGGCCTCTCGGACATCCCCATCGTGGGCAACGGCCTGTTCAACCAGACGCCTTTGGCCTACCTCGCGTTCCTGCTCGTCCCGTGCGTGTGGTTCTTCTTCAAGCGCTTCCGCTCGGGCCTCTCTTGGCGCTCCGTGGGCGAGAACCCGCAGGCTGCGGAGACCCTCGGCATCAACGTCGTGCGCGTCAAGTACCTCGCCTGCGTGGTCTGCGGCGCCCTCGCGGCCGCCGGCGGCGCGTTCCTCACCATCTGCTACACGCCGATCTACACCGACGGCATCGTCATGGGGCGCGGCTTCATCGCGCTGGCAACCGTCATCTTCGGTCGCTGGAGCGCCGTGGGCGTCATGGGGGCGAGCCTGCTCTTCGGCTTCTTCGACGGCCTGAACGTCGCCCTGCAGGCCTCGTTCCAGTCCTCGCCCGTCATGTTCTTCAAGATGATCCCGTACGTCTTTACGCTCATCGCCCTGCTGTTCTTCGGTTCCAAGCACGCCGGCCCCAAGGCGAACGGCAAGCCTTACTTCCGCGAGTCCCGTTAGGCAGTGCTACTGTAGTGGCGTTACCGCGAGGGTCTCATCGGCAACCCTTAGGCCCTCGCGCATGTTCTTGTGTTGCCCGCCGGGAAGCCGGCGGGATGGGCAAGTTCGGTACATGTGGGCGCGCTTCCGGCCCACGCAGAGAAGGGAAGGCATCATGTCCAAGTTCAATCTCGATCGTCGTCAGTTCGTCGGCCTGAGCGGCGCCGCCGCGGCAACCCTCGCGCTCAGCGCGTGCGGCGGGTCCTCCTCCGACTCCTCCAAGTCGGACGACTCGTCCAAGTCCGATTCCGGCGAGAAGAAGTCCGGTTACAAGGTCGCCATGATCATGTCGGGCATCATCACCGACGGCGGCTGGGACCAGGGCCACTACGAGTCGCTCAAGCGCGCCTGCGACAAGAACTCCAAGTGGGAGATGCTCGAGCCCAAGGAGAACACCTCCGACGCCGACGCCGCCACCGCCGCCGAGTCCTACATCGACCAGGACGTCGACCTCATCGTGGGCAACGGCAACCAGTTCGCCTCCGCGTGGGCCGAGGTCATCGCCGATGCCGCCGAGAACCACCCCAACGTGCACTTCCTCATCACGAACACCGACCCCGAGCAGGAGCTCGGCGACTACGAGAACACCGACAACGTCGAGACCGTCCTACCCGACTTCACGCAGCTCGGCGCCGCTGCCGGCGTCGTCGCCGGTCACATGACCGCCACGAAGTCCATCGGCTTCATCGGCGGCATGAAGCTCCCCAGCACCATCAACAAGTACTCCGCGTTCCTCGCTGCCGCCAAGAAGATCGATTCCTCCATCGAGGGCCAGTACAACTTCGAGGCCGGCTTCACCGACGCCTCCCTGGGCACCAAGCTCGCCGAGCAGTGGATCGCCTCGAACAACGTCGACGTCATGTGGGGCGACGCCTCCGCGGTCGACAACGGCGTCCGCAAGGCCCTCGAGAACGCCGGCGCCGACTCCCACTTCGACATCGCCCAGCCGATCGACATCATGGGCGACTCCCAGCCCACGGTCATCGTCTCCACGATCACCGACTGGAAGATCGACCAGGCCATGGAAGAGGTCGAGAACGGCAGCTTCGGCAAGGCCAAGGCCATCACGGCGAACATGGACAACGGCGGCGTCTCGCTCGGCGAGTTCTCCTCCAAGGTCCCTGCCGACGTCAAGAGCGCGATCGAGGCCGACCTCGAGAAGGTCAAGGCCGGCACGTTCGTGACCGACGACGAAGTCAAGGCCATCAAGGACACGCTTTAGTACACCTCACCGATTTTTCGGTAGCCTGACGATTTGTTTGGGTTTATATACACAGACGAACGTCTGGGGCGGGACGTTGAGGCGTCCCGTCCCTTTCTTTTATCGATGGGGCCCCGTGCCCGAAGGGAAGGCATCATGAAAGAACCCAGCAACCTCACGCGTCGCCAGGCCGTGCGCGCCGCTGGGGCGGCCGCCGCCGTCTGCGCGGCGTCGTCTCTCGCCGCATGCTCCGATTCAGGCTCTTCTTCGCAGAAGACCTCGAGGAGGGTCGCGCTTATCCTGAGCGGCCCCGCAAACGACGGCGGCTGGGGGCAGAGCCACTACGATTCCCTCAAGAAGGCCTGTGCCGAGCGCGCGGACTGGAGGATGCTCGACCCGCGTGAGAACGCCTCCCCGACGGAGGCCGCCGACGAGGCGCAGTCCTACGTCGACCAGGGCATCGACCTCATCATCACCTCGGGCACCCAGTTCGCGGGGCAGCTCCACGACGTCGTCTCCTCCGCCGCGAAGAAGCGCCCCAACGTGAAGTTCCTCATGACGAACGTGACCCCGGAGACCGACCTCGCCGATTACGAGTCCCTGGACAACCTCGAGGTCGTCCTGCCCGACTACGAGCAGCTCGGCGAGCTCGCGGGCATCGTCGCCGGCCTCATGACGGGCACGGGGAAGATCGGCTTCGTCGCGGGCATGGAGCTCACCTCCTCCAAGGAGAAGTACGAGGCGTACGTCTCGGCGGCGCAGAAGGTGAACCCTTCCGTCACCGGCGTCGCTGACTACTCGGCGGGCTATACCGAGGCCTCGGAGGGCCGCAAGGTCGCGAAGACCCTTATCGACCGCGACGGCGTCGATGTGATCTGGGGTGACGCCTCGGCCGCCGAGAGCGGCGTGCGCCAGGCCCTCGAGGAGGCGGGCTCGGACTCCCACTTCAACATCGCGCAGCCCATCGACCGCGTCTCGGCCGACCAGCCGACCGTCATCGCCTCGACGGTCATCGACTGGATGATCGGCCAGGCGATGGACAAGGTCGTCTCGGGCGACTTCGGCCACGGGAACGTCTCGGAGGCGAACATGGCAAACGGCGGCGTCTCCCTCGGTGCCTTGTCCGACAAGGTCCCCGCCGACGTCCAGGCAAAGGTCTCCGACTATGCCAAGAAGGTCCAGAACGGGACTTTGTAACCCTTTGTCGAAACATCGGGCCGCTCACCCGCTTTTGTCGAGTGAGCGACACGTGTTGCTGTTAGAGTCATCTGAGTTCATCCGCTCCTGGGAAGAGGGAGTGGGGAAGGCAAACCACTTTATAAGGAGAAGAAGCACATGAAGAATTCCAAGCTCATCACCAGGCGCGACGCCCTCAAGGTCGGTGCCGGCACCCTCGGCGCCGCGGCCGCGCTCTCCCTCGCCGCGTGCGGCGGGTCCTCCTCCGACTCCAAGTCCGACTCCTCCTCGGGCGACGGCGCCGAGAAGAAGTCCAGCTACAAGGTCGCCATCGTCATCAGCGGCCCCGCCCTCGACGGCGGCTGGGGCCAGGGCCACTACGAGTCCCTGCAGAAGGCCATCTCCGAGAACTCCAAGTGGGAGATGCTCGAGCCCAAGGAGAACTGCGCCTCCGCCGACGCCGCGACGGCCGCCCAGTCCTACGTCGACCAGGGCGTCGACCTCATCATCGCCGCGGGCAACGAGTTCTGCTCCGACTGGGGCGAGGTCGTCGCCGAGGCGGCGGACAGCAACCCCGACGTCCACTTCCTCATGACGAACACCGACCCCGCGACCGACCTCGCCGACTACGAGACGCTTTCCAACCTCGAGACCGTCCAGGTCAACCTCAAGCAGGCCGGCTCGCTCGCGGGCGTCGTCGCCGGCCTCATGACCGCCACGAACACCATCGGCTTCGTCGGGGGCATGAGGATCCCGACCACCCTCACCAAGTATTCCGCCTACCTCGCCGCTGCGCAGAAGGTCAATCCGGACGTCCAGGGCCTCTACAACTTCGAGGCCGGCTTCACCGACGCCTCCCTGGGCACGAAGCTCTGCGAGCAGTGGATCGCCTCGAACAACCTCGACATGACCTGGTGCGACGCCTCCGCCGTCGACAACGGCGTCCGCAAGGCCCTCGAGAACGCCGGCGCGGACTCCCACTTCAACATCGCCCAGCCGATCGACGCCGTGGGCGACGCCCAGCCGACCGTCATTACCTCCACGGTCACGAACTGGATGTTCGGCGAGGCCATGAAGGCGATCGAGGAAGGCAGCTTCGGCGACGGCAAGGTCATCGAGGCCAACATCGCCAACGGCGGCGTGTACCTCGGCAAGTTCTCCGACAAGGTCCCTGCGGACGTCCAGGACAAGGTCGCCGAGTACACCGAGCAGATCAAGGCCGACTCGTTCCTTACCGACGACGAGGTCGACGCGATCAAGAAGACGCTCTAAGCCCTCGTCCTTTAGCATCCTTCTGGAAGCGCCCTTCGTGTAAACGAGGGGCGCTTTTCTTGTTGCCGGCTCGTCTCGTCCTTATCAATACTTTGCATAGGTTATTGACTCAGCGTTATGTTTCATAAAGAATAACGTGCAGGTCAGACCCTGTGTTTCCGTGAGCAAAAGTACGGTCAACGGCGGAACCCGTCCGCTCACGGAATAGCGTCGACCCCTAGGTTCTTGCACTTGTAAGATTTTATTATCGGAAAAGGCTGAACCTCTATAAAAGGGGGAAGGACATATGGAGAGGCTCAAGGAGGTCGGTCGTCCCGTCAAGCGCGTGGACGCCGCCGACAAGGTCACGGGACGAGCGAAGTTCACCGATGACCTCTGCCCCAAGCCGTGCTTGGAGGCAAAGCTGCTGCATGCCACGATCGGCAACGGCAAGGTCTTGTCGATCGACGCGAGCGAGGCGCTCAAGGTCCCGGGCGTCGTGGCCGTCTACACCTGCTTCGACGTGCCCGACATCTGCTACCCGGTCGCCGGCCACCCTTGGTACGCCGATTCCGCCGCCGCGAAGCGCGACCAGGCCGACCGCAAGCTGCTCGATTCCCGTGTGCGCATCTACGGCGACAACATCGCCGTCGTCGTGGGCGAGGACACCGTCGCCTGCGACCGCGCGCTCAAGCTCATCAAGGTCGAGTACGAGGAGTACCCCGTCGTCTACGACGCGATCGAGTCCATGAAGGGCACGAACCCGCCCGTCCAGGAGCGCAAGCCCGACAACATCGTCGCGCACACCCTGGCCCGTACGCCCGAGGACAAGCTCGCCGAGGCCGGCTACAAGACGGTCGAGGAGGCCCTCGAGGACCCCAAGTACCACCACGTGAAGATCCATACCGAGAGCCGCGAGCAGTCCCAGGTCCACATCGAGACCTGCGTCTCCTACTGCTACGAGGAGGGCGGCAAGCTCGTCTGCGTCTCCTCGACCCAGATCCCGCACGTGGTGCGCCGCGTCATCGGCCAGGCGCTCGGCATCCCCTGGGGCGACGTCCGCGTCATCAAGCCCTACATCGGCGGCGGTTTCGGCACGAAGCAGGACGTGCACTACGAGCCCCTGAACGCCTGGGTCTGCAAGCAGCTCGGCGGCCGCTGCGTCAAGCTCGAGCTCACGCGCGAGGAGCTGTTCTGGGACACCTCCGGCCGTCAGCCCAAGACCTTCGACATAGAGTGCTCCTACGGCGACGACATGCGCCTGCACGCCCGCAAGATCGTGGGCTACTCGAACACCGGCGGCTACGTCCACCACGGCCACGCGCTCGTGCTCAACTCCGTGAACTCCTTCCGCTGGCTGTACCATTCCCAGGAGGTCGCGACGCACTCCGAGGCCTACACCATCCACACGAACGGCCCGCACACGGGCGCCATGCGCGCCTACGGCGTGCCCGAGGGCAACTGGGCGGCCGAGTGCCTCATGGGCGACATCGCCTACGACAACGGCTGGGACGGCGTCGAGTTCAGGCTCAAGAACGTCTACACGGACGCCTTCGTCGACGAGTTCACGCCCGGCGGCGTGATCGCCGCCCACACCTGCGCCATTCCCGAGTGCGTCGAGAAGGGCAAGGCCTATATCGAGTGGGACAAGAAAAAGAAGGAGTACGCGAACGAGACCGGCCCCATCCGCCACGGCGTGGGCGTGTCCTTCTTCGTGTACAAGACCGCCGTCGCGCCGTTCGCGCTCGAGACCGCCACGGCTGCCGTGACCCTCAACCAGGACGGCACCGTGCAGCTCCAGATGGGCGCGACCGAGATCGGCCAGGGCGCCGACACGGTCTTCTCGCAGATGGCGGCCGAGGCGATCGGCCTGCCCTTCGAGGACATCCACGTTGTCTCCTTCCAGGACACCGACGTCACGCCCTACGACTCCGGCGCCTACGCCTCCCGCCAGACCTACGTCTCCGGACAGGCGGTCAAGAAGGCCGGCGAGGTGCTGCGCCGCAAGATCCTCGACTACGCGCGCCGCATCTACCCCAACGCGCAGGGCGAGCTCGACATCAAGGACCGCTGCATCGTCGATTGCCTGGGCCACAGGGTGGCCGACATGGCGTCGTTCGCGCTCGAGGCCTACTACAACCTCGACGCCGCCGACCAGCTCCACGCGCACGAGACCGTGAACGTGCACACGAACGCCATCGCCGGCGGCTGCACCTTCGCCGACGTCACGGTGGACATGCCCTTGGGCAAGGTCACGGTGAACAAGATCATCAACGTGCAGGATTCCGGCACGCTCATCAACCCCAAGCTCGTCGAGCAGCAGATCCACGGCGGTATGGCGCAGGGCATCGGCTACGGCCTCTTCGAGGAGCTGCAGGTCGACCCCAAGACCGGGCGCGTCCTCAACCCGACGCTGCTGGACTACAAGATCCCCACGACCATGGACCTGCCCGACCTCAAGGCGGACTTCGTCGAGAAGCCCGACCCCACGGGCCCCTACGGCAACAAAGCCGTGGGCGAGACCCCGGCGATCAGCCCCGCCGCCGCCATCCGCGACGCCATCCTGGATGCGACCGGCTGCAAGTTCTACGTCGAGCCCATGACGCCCCAGCGGCTGTTCGAGGGCTTCAAGAAGGAGGGACTCATCTGATGTACGACATCGAATCCCTGTACGAGGCCACGAGCGTCGACGATGCCTGCCGCGCCTTGGCCGAGGACCCCGAGGCCGAGGTCATCGCGGGCGGCACGGACGTCCTCGTGAAGCTTCGCGAGGGCAAGGGCGCCCCCGCCCATCTCGTGTCCATCCATGAGCTGCACGACGAGCTCGACGGCGTGACGCTGTCTGAGGACGGTACCGTCGAGATCGGCCCCATCACCTGGTTCCACCACGTGACCACGAGCCCCGTCATCCAGGCGACCGTGCCCACGCTGGGCGAGGCCTGCGATACCCCCGGCGGCCCGCAGCTGCGCGTCTCCGGCACCATCGGCGGCAACATCTGCACGGCGGCGACGTCTGCCGACTCCGCCTCCACGCTCTTTGCCTACGGCGCCCTTCTCGACGTGAAGAGCGCCCGCGGCGAGAGGACCATCCCCATCGAGGAGTGGTACGCGGGCCCGGGCCGTTCCCACAAGGCCCAAGACGAGCTCCTGGTAAAGATCCGCATCCCCAAGGATCGCTACGAGGGTTTCACCGGCTATTACTTCAAGTACGGCAAGCGCCGTGCCCTCGAGATCACCACGATGGGCTGCTGCTGCCTCGTGAAGCTCGCGGCCGATAAGTCGACCATCGACGACATCCGCCTGGCCTTCGGCGTCGCGGGCCCCACGCCCATGCGCGCCATCGAGGCCGAGGACGCCGTCAGGGGCCTTCCCGTCTCCGAGGCGGCCGAGAAGATCGGCGAGCTCGCCGCCGCCTGCACGAACCCGCGCGACAGCTGGCGCGCCTCCAAGGAGTTCCGTCTCCAGCTCATCAAGGAAATGTCCAAGCGCTCCCTCATTGAGGCAGCACGTAGGGGAGGGGCAGATATCTAATGGACATGAAGATCCTCAAGTGCACCGTCAACGGCAAAGAGGTGCAGGTGGGCTACGACCCCCGCGAGTCCCTGCTCGACACCCTGCGCAACCGCCTCGGCCTCACGAGCGTCAAGCGCGGTTGCGAGGTGGGCGAGTGCGGCGCGTGCACCGTCCTTATCGACGGAGTGGCGACCGACACCTGCCTCTACCTCACGGATTGGGCCCAGGGCAAGACCATCGTGACCGTCGAGGGGCTGCAGGCGCCCGACGGCACCCTGAACCCCGTCCAGCAGGCCTTCATCGACGAGTTCGCCGTCCAGTGCGGCTTCTGCATCCCGGGCATCATCATGAGCGCCATGGAGATGGTGAACTCCGGCAAGACCTACACGCGCGAAGAGATCCGCAAGAACCTCTCGGGCCACCTGTGCCGCTGCACGGGCTACGAGAACGTCATCAACGGCGTCGAGAAGGCCATCGAGATCGTCCACGGCAAGTGCGGCGCGTAAGCGAGCGCTCAAGCTAACGTCGTCGTAGCGGAAGTTCAAAGACGAGTCCCGTTTCCCGGCAACCCGCTTTACGCGAGGAGCCCAAGGAAGCGGGGCTTCGTGGTTTATGACAAAAACGACTTTGTGGCAAAGTGGGATGCCAAACGCACTTACATTCAACGTTGGGGTTCCACGGACTTGCGAGAGGGCGAGGCGGAATAATGAGCGCGGACGTAGAAGAGCTTCTCGCTGGAGAGTCGCAGACCGCCGAGTACAAGGTCGAGCGCCCCGCCAGCGCGAAGAGCTACATAAAGACCGTCGTTGCCTTCGCCAATGCTCGCGGCGGCACCCTGGTCTTCGGCGTTGACGACAAGACGCGCGAGGTCCTCGGCGTCCCTGACGAGAAGGTTTTCCAGGATGCCGATGCCATAGCCAATGCTATCGCGGACTCGGTTGAGCCGCCCGTGCTTCCCGAGATTACGGTCAAGAGCGTCCAGGGCAAGAGCCTCATCTTGGTCGAGGTGCCCGTTGGTAGGAGGTGCCCCTACTACGTCAAATCCGAGGGTCTCGAGGCTGGCGTGTATGTACGCATGGGCTCCACCACGCGCCATGCCGACCTCGAGTGGTCCCGCATGCTGAGCCAGGAGTGCGCCCAGGGCGGCTATGACCGTCTGCCGCGTCGCGGCTTTGCGGTAACGGGCGACGAGATAGACGCCTTGTGCGAGAGAATGTACGAGGTCGCGGTCTCTCGCGCCTCAGAGGAGAGGCGCGCCGCCATCCGGCGCGTGACCAAGGCCCAGCTGCTCTCGTGGGGCCTGCTCTACGAGCGCAACGGAGAGATCTTACCAACGAACGCCTTCCTCATCCTGACGGGCAACCCCGAGGTCGTGCGGCCGCTGCAGTGCGCCGTCTTCAAGGACGACTCCCGGATGGTCTTCCTCGACAGGCGCGACATCGCGGGTGACCTCATGGCTCAGATCGACGGCGCCTATCTCTATGCGCTGGAGAAGATGAATATGGGGGCCGACCTGGGCGGCGTTGTGCGCAAGGACGTCTACGAGATTCCCGGGTGGTCGGTGAGGGAGATTATCACCAATGCTGTGCTGCATCGCTCCTACATTGAGCGCTCCTCCACGCAGGTGGCGCTCTATGCCGACCGCCTTGAGGTGAGCTCTCCCGGCGGCATCGTGCGCGGCTTCACGCTCGAACGTGCTTTGTCCGGCGAGTCACGGCCCAGAAACGAGGCTCTGGCGCAGGCATTTCTGTACATGGGTCTCATCGAGAGCTGGGGCAGCGGCATCCCGCGCGTGAGGCGTGAGCTTGTCGAGGCGGGGCTTCGCGAGCCGGAGTTCCTGGACATCGACGGCCTCATGCGCGTGAACCTCTGGCGCCCGACCACCGATCAATTTGCGGCCCGCTTGCGGGGAGAAGAAGCGATAGAAACCGATAGCCGTGCGATGGGGGACCGCTTGGGACCGCTTGAGGACCGCTTGGGACCGCTTGAGGACCGCTTGGAATCGACGGGGACCGATAGGGAGCTTCAGATAGTTGCTTACCTGCGACGTTCTGGGTCTGCATCAGCACCGAAATTAGCGGAATATCTGGGCGTGACAGACAGCTATGTTAGAAAACTGCTGCGCAGATTAGTCGAAAAGAGCGTTGTCGTAAAGATTGGCGATAACCGTTACGCCCGCTATGAATTACCACAGGAGTAGGACAGGAGCGAAACTACGACGCTTGGGAATCTGGTTGGCTAGTCCTTCTGAAGAGGAGACGAGGGTGCCGGTACTGGCTATCGAGAGCTACCCGCACACCGAGGACAAGTTCAGTGCGTTTGACGGCTAAGGCAAACGTTGCCGGCTTCCCGTCTAGCGTGCTTAAGGGCGGGAAGCCGTGGGTTATCGTAAGCTCTGCGTCTTCGAATCAGGCTTTCGATCGGGACGGCGTTCATGTTCAACCCGAGAGATGGACGGTCGTGGCTGACGATTTGGACGCTCTATTTGCGAGCTACGACGGTTCTTCCGTTCCTCGCGAAGATGACTTTGCGCTCCTCGTGAGTAGCGAGGAGATATAGGTGGCGTTCCGATGATGGCTGTCATATCCGGGCGCTAGCGACGTATATCGAGCCAAGTTGGGCTCGGTATGCGTGATAACGAGACCCAGCGAGCCCTCGGCCCCTTCTCGTCTACGTCCAGCTCACGATGATCGTGGAATCGTCGAGTGCGGCGCCCTCGGAAGAGGCCGCCTCCTGGCCGATCTTCACGTCGAAGCCAAAGCGCGTGAGGTCGTTCACGAACTTCGCGACCTTCGCGCTGAAGGTGTTCAGCAGACGGTTGACCTCCATGGGGGAGAGCACGTCCTGCTCGCGGCTGTAGATAACGGCGCAGATGGCGTCCGCGACCCGCGTGTTGCTGTTGGAGAGCAGGTCGTTGTAGAAGGAGTTGCCCGTGCCGTCGCCGTCCAGCTCGCCGGGGGCGAACTTCACGGCAAGCGAGGTGTTCCCGTATTTTGCGTACATGCGGATGCGGGTGTTCGTGCGCGCCATGGCGTTGCGCGTGGCCCAGGACATTGCGTTCTCGGCCAGGGTATCGGCCTCGGCGTGCTCCTCGCCGGGCTTCGCCTGCGACGCGATCTGACGTGCCTCGGCGGCGCGAATCATATCGAGCATGGGTCCTCCTCTCGTCCTCGCCGTCGCGGCCGTGGGAGTCCTTCTTTGCGGGGGCCGGGACCGATCGAGGCGACCTGGGGTTTGGGTTTCCAAAATCAGGCCATATAATAAAGCTATCTATTGAGTATTCTACGCACGAGGGGCCCCTTACATGAATGCGAAGGTTCAGGCGATGGTCACGTTGGCCGACTTTCTGGGCGAGGCGCTCGGGTCGTCGACCGAGGTGGTCGTCCACGACCTCTCGCGCCCCGAGGGCTCGGTCGTGAAGATCGTGAACGGCCACGTCTCGGGCCGCAACGTGGGCGCCCCCGCCACGGAGTTCGCCCGCGCCCTTGCCGAGAAGTACGCCGACTCCGACCTCAACTACGTCTCGGACTACGTGTGCAAGACCGTCGACGGGCGCCCCCTGCAGGGCTCGACGCTCTTTATCCGCGACGAGGGCCGCATCGTGGGGCTTCTTTGCGTGAACATCGACCCCAAGCCGTTCCGCGATCTCGAAGACGCCCTTAAGTGCTTCATGGAGGCCTACCGCCACGGCGGTTCGGAGGAGTGCCGCGAGTCGAACCTCGACGTCATCAGGAGCGCCTATAGCGCCTCGAGCGTGGAGACGCTCTCGATCGGCCCGGCCGATGCCGGCGTCGCCGAGCAGGTTCGCTCGCTTCTGGGCTCCATCGGCAGGACCCCGAGCGAGCTCGACCAGGAGGGCCGCCTCGACGTCATGCGCAGGCTCGAGCGGGCGGGCGTGTTCCTCATCAAGGGCGCCGCAGCGGACGTGGCGGCCGAGCTGCGCATCTCGGTCCCGAGTGTCTATCGCTACCTGCAAAAGATCCGCCGGGAGAATTCCTAGCAGCTCGGGCGGGCCCGGTTTGGGAATACTCTAAGCTGCCTGTCGCACAAGCCTTGGGAGGGCGATCGTCATGGGGCTTCACTGCACCGATTGCGTGTTCAGCGAGTTCACGTTGAACGACAAGAACGGCACGTACCAGGGGTCCTGTAGCCGCGGCTACACCCTTACGGACCCGCACGTCCGCGAATCGCCGGCGAACCACTTCGCCGCCGACCCGTCGGCCCTCGTGCCCACGATCGACCCCTTTGGCAAGGAGTACCTGCGAAAATCGAACGTCTGCGAGCGCTTCGTGAGTCCCAAGGACCTGCCGAACGCGAAATAGAGAGGACCCTGCCTTGTCGCAAAGCCACGCGAAGAACCCCGCCGAGCACAACGCGAAGCTTGCCCACACGCTCCAGGTGGGCATGTACTTCTTGGTGGCGCTTCTCGCCATCTACGTTTTCTTCAACATCACCGGCCTCGGTACCAGCGCGAATATCAGCTATGTGTTCATCGCCTTCGCCTTCATCGTGCTCATCGTGATGCCGCGCGAGTTCCCGGAGGGCTCGGCCGCCGATGCGGCGATGCCCAAGACCACGAAGTTCCTCGGAGGCCTGGGCGCGCGCATCACGACCACGTACTTCGCCTGCGAGCTCGTCGCGGCGGCGCTCTTCATCGGCGTTGTGCACGAGACCCCGCTCTTCTCGTTCTTCGTCCAGGCGGGAATCTACGTCGTCTACCTCTTCTATGTGGCGTACCAGTCCAACTCCATCTCGTCGGACACCCCCGAGGCCCGGGCCGCCCAACGCGGCAAGAGGACCGGGGAGGAAGCCATGCCGTCCATCCTGCACCAGGCCTCTGAGCTCGCCTCGGTCGCAAAGGGGACGCGCTTCGAGCAGGACGCGGCGCGCATCGAGCGCAGGCTCGCCAAGGGGCCGCGCGAGTCGTATCAGGGAACGGCTGAGCTCGAGCAGCAGATGTCGGCCTTCCTGTACGAGTTCACGACCCTGCTCAAGGAGAAGGGCGACGAGGAGCTCATGGAGGACTGCGCCCGCATCCTCCTCGACCTCGCCGACCAACGCAACAAGATCTGCTCCTAGCCGACCGACGCGTGCCAGGCGCGGGCCAATGGGTTTCTTGGCAAAGAGGGGCCGCCTAACCATTCCGCGATTGGCGCGAATCGGTTAGGCGGCCCTTTTGTCTATGGGTCGTATCTACAGGTCGTAGAGCGCGCTGAACTTCTTGGTGAGGTAGTCGGTGTAGTACGTGGCGTCGAACTTCTCGCCGCACGCGTCCTGGATGAGCTCGGGCGTGTCCTTCGAGCGGCCCCAGCGCCAGATGTTCTCGCGCAGCCACTCCCTCACGGGCGCGAGGTCGCCGGAGGCGCACACGGCGTCGAAGTCCATCCCGCCGCGGACCATGGCCGCCTTGAGCTGCGCGCCGATCGCGCTGCCAAAGGCGTACGTGGGGAAGTAGCCGAGCGACCCGTCCGACCAATGGGTGTCCTGCAGGCAGCCGTCGGTGTAGTTGGGGACGTCGACGCCCAGGTACTCCTTGTATTTCTGGGCCCAGAGACCGGGGACGTCGGCCGCCTTCGCCTCGCCCGAGAAGAGCAGCTGCTCGATCTCGTAGCGCACGAGGATGTGCAGGGGATAGGTGAGCTCGTCGGCGTCGCAGCGGATGAGGCAGGGCTCGGCGCAGTTCTCGGCGAGGAAAAGCTGGTGCGGCGTCACGCGGCCGAACTGCCCCGGGAAGCGCTTGCGCAGCACCTGGAGCAGGGGCCCGGCAAAGGCCTCGCTGCGGCCCACGATGTTCTCGAAGAAGCGCGACTGGGCCTCGTGCATGCCCATGGACGTGCCGCCTGCGAGCGACGTGAACTGGTAAGCGGGGTCGACGCTCTGCTCGTAGAGCGTATGGCCGCCCTCGTGCAGCATGCTGAACACGTTGGAGAGGACGTTTGCGGGATAGACGTGGCTCGCGATGATCACGAAGCCCGCGGAGGGACCGCCGGTGAAGGGGTGCTCGGTGCGGCCGACCCACAGCGCGTCCTTGTCGACGCCCTCAAGGTCCATGAGGTCCTCGGCGAGCGCCCACTGGCGCGCCTCGTCGAAGGTCCCGTCGCACACCTCGTGGCTCGGCATGTGGCGGCTGGCCATGCAATCGGCGAGCAACGGCACGACGCAGTCCTTGACCTGGGCAAAGAAGGGGTCGTAGAACGCCCGGCTCGCGCCGTGCTCGAACTCGTTCAGCCAGACGTCGTAGGGGTCGGACGAGGCGTCCTTCGCGGCCGCCATGTGGCGCATGGCCTCGACGATGCGGTCGAGGTAGGGCTCGAAGCTCGCCCAGTCGTTCGCCGCCTTCGCTCGGCGCCAAACGTCGTTCGCCTCGATGGTGAGGCGGCTGAAGGCGGCCTGCTCCTCGGCGGGCACGTCCATGAGGGAGGCGCGGTCGCGCGACAGGATTTTCGCCTGGGCCATGCGCGTCTTGCCCATGAGCTCGGGCTGCTCGCCCAGGCGCTGGAGAAGCGGGCCCACCTCCGGGGCGCACAGCGTGCGGATGCGCTCCTCCTCGAGGACCGAGCTCGCCTCGCCGCGCGCCTCGGTGGCCTTGGCGGGGTCGATGACGGGGCCGAGCGAGCCGATCTCGTTGATCGCGTAGCGCAGGGCAAAGAGCTTCTTCTCGAGCGCGTCGAACTGCGCGATGTCTGCGCGGGGGTTGGGAAGCGCGGCGTTGAGGTCGGCGGTCACGGGGTTGTCTGCCATGGGTGCTCCTCTGGAATTCAAGCGCGCCCGGCGGCGCGCGGTTACGGTCTGCCCTCCAGTTTACCCACCCGTGGAGGGGCGTTGGGCGCGTTTGCGGAACGGTACGTGTCGCCAGCGGGGCCATTTGCGTCCAAGGCGTCGCATCACGCCCCCGCGCCGATATAGTGGAGACAAAAAAGGTGGACCCGCCGCGGCGGGAACGAGAAGGGAATCCCATGCAGGCAGTGCTTGGAATCGATGTAGGAGGCACGAGCATCAAGGCGGGCCTCTTCACCCCCGCGGGCGAGCTGCTCGAGGAGCGAAGGATAAAGACGCCCGCCCTGGTGGACGAGGGGGCGTTCGCGCTCGTGACCGGCGGCCTCGAGAAGCTCCTCTCGGCCCATGACGCCGCGCCGGCCGACGTCGTCGCCTGCGGGCTCGACATCCCCGGCCCCGTCGCGGACGACGGGACCGTCGGGTTCCTTCCCAACATCCAGCTCGACCCCGAGGGCCTCGTGGGCGCGATCGGCTGCGCGTTCCCCAACGCCTCGGTCGCCTTCGTGAACGACGCGAACGCCGCCGCCCTCGGCGAGATGTGGGCGGGCTCCGCGCACGGGGCGTCGAGCTTCGTTCTCATCGCCTTGGGCACGGGCGTGGGCGCCGGGGTGGTCGTGGGCGGAAGGCTCGTGGCGGGCGCCCGCGGCGCCGGAGGGGAGATCGGCCACATCACCGTGAACCCCGCCGAGGAGCGGACCTGCGGCTGCGGGCGCAAGGGCTGCCTCGAGCAGTACGCCTCCGCGAAGGGCGTGGTCAGGCTCTACCTCGCCGAGTGCGAACGCCGCGGCGTCGCCCCCGCGCCCGTCGAGCACGAGACCGACACGCTCACGGTCTTCCGCGCCCTCGAGTCGGGCGACGAGTGCGCAAAGCTCGCCGTGGACACGATGTGCGAGTACCTGGCGCAGGCCATGTCGCAGGTGAGCTGCGTCATCGACCCGCAGCTCTACCTCATCGGCGGGGGCGTCGCGGGAGGTTTCTCCGCCTTTGCGCCCGAGCTCAGGCGCCGCTTCGCCGCACATGCCCTGTCTACCTGCAAGGATGCGCGCATCGAGGCCGCGAGCCTCGGGAACCAGGCGGCGATGTACGGCTGCGCCTACGAGGCCCTGAGGCTTCGCCGGGAGCAGGGGCTCGACTAGGGACGCACTCCACGAACCGTTCATAAAGCAACGTTCATCCATGAAATCATACCGTTGGTCGAATTCTCGGCCAACGGTGGTATTCTTAGAGTGTTTGAGAGCGGCGTCCGATGCGCCGCGTGCCGTCTGAGCCAGGAGGATTCCTTATGAGCGATTTCGTCACCGCGTCCCATGTTTTTCTCGACTGCAACGCCTCTACCGTCGACGAGGCCCTGCGTTTCTTCGCGGACAAGGCCGTGGAGCTGGGCTGCGCCGGCGACGCCGAAGCTGTCTACGAGTCCTTCAAGGCCCGCGAGGCCGAGGGCACGACGGGCATGACCGGCGGCTTCGCCATTCCTCACGCGAAGACCTCCTCGGTGAAGGACGCCGTGGTCCTCGTCGCCAAGTTCGCCGAGCCCATCGACTGGCCGTCCATGGACGAGAAGCCCGTCGAGTGCGCGATCGCCCTGCTCATTCCCGCGGCCGAGGCCGGTACCACGCACCTGCGCCTGCTATCCAAGATCGCGGTCATGCTTATGGACGCCCACGAGCGCGAGCAGATGCTCACCTGCAACGATGCCCAGAAGCTCGCTTCCCTCGTGAACGAGGGCGTTTCCGAGGACTAACGTCGCTTGTTGGGGCGGTACCCTTTTGGGGTGCCGCCCTTTTTTCATGCGGGGACGGGCAAGAGGCGCAAAGAAAGGCCGGGGCATGGGCATCAAGCTGATCCTTACCGATATAGACGGGACGATTCTTCCCTATGGGCGCAAGACGGTGACCGAGCGTTGCCGCTCGGCCTTTCACGCTGCCATGGATGCGGGCATCCTCGTGGGCCCCGCGAGCGGGCGCTTCTACTCGTGGATCCCCGGGTTCTTTGAGGGGGACGCGTCCTGCTGCTCGACGGCGCTGGCCACCAACGGCTCCCAGGTCTACCTCGACGGCGAGCTCGTCCTGCAGAAGGAGCTCCCGCCCGAGGGCATTCGCCGTGCGATGGACGTGCTCTCCGGTATCCCGGGGACCGGCCTGCTCTTTTTCGAGGGGTCGACACCTTATCTCGTCCAAGGAAGCCGCGATGACCTCATGGAGTGCTTCCCCGGTTACGCAAAGACGTGTCTCGACGCGACTGCCGTTCCCGACTCGAACATCACGAAGGCGAACGTCTTCATCACGGGTGACATGCGACGTACCCGCGAGACGGTCGCACTTCTCAACCGCGAGGTCGACGGCGTCGACTTCGACGTGCCGCAGCCCAAGTTCTCGAACGCGATGCCCGCCGGTTGGAATAAAGGGGCTGCCGTTTCGTGGTTGCTCGAAAGGCTCGGCATCGCCCGCGACGAGGCGATCGTCTTTGGCGACGCCGGCAACGACCTGCAGATGTTTGCCGCCGTCGAGAACTCGGTCGCCGTGTCGGGGGCGTTGCCGGAGGCGCGCGAGGCGGCCCGCTGGCACATAGGCGCCGTCGAGGACGACGCCGTCCCCGCCGCGATCGAGGCGCTCGCTGCGGGGGAGTGGCCCTTCTCGGAGTAAGCCGCGAAATCCGACCGTTTTGCAGCGCCCGGCTCAAAAAGCCGACTTGTAGGCGATTTTTCCGAATCCGCCCAAGTAGCAACGCATGGATGATCTCGAAAACTGCAGGTCAGCGGCTCGCCACTTTTTCCGATACTTCGGCAAGTAAGGGAAAATCGCCTACAAGTCCATTATTTGGGCGACCCGTTCCCGCCTCAGCCTGATTCGGGCCTTAGCCCGCCGCTCCATTGGCGGCGTGAGCCGTCTTTCGCGTCGCTGTTCTCGACCGTTCGCCATACCAGTCGAGCAAAAATCGCGAAGAAACGCTTATAGTCGATACCAAGAAGGTCCCTGGTTACAACCACTTGGCCTCAACAGGCCGATGTAAGGAGACGCCTTGGCCACGCAATCGAGGAAGCAGCCCCTCTACGACCAGCTCGTCGACATACTGCGCGACAAAATAGAGAACGAGATGGAGCCGGGAGACCTGCTTCCTTCTGAGCGCGAGCTCTCCGAGCGCTACGGCCTTTCGCGAACCACGGTCCGCCTGGCGCTGAAGGAGCTCGAGACGCTCGGCCTCATCACGCGCAAACACGGTAAAGGCACCTTCGTGAGCGACCTGTCCGGCGACGCGATGAACCTCATGACGAACTACAGCTTCACGGAGCAGATGCGCGACGTCGGGCGCGTGCCCAAGACCGTCGACCTCGATTTCGAGGTGCGCGAGGCGACGAAATCGGTGGCCGACCGCATGGGCCTTCACCTGGGTGACAAGGTCCTCTACATGAGGCGCCTTCGCCTGGCCGACGGCGTTCCCATGATGGTCGAGCGCACCTACGTGCCGGCGCGCCTCTTCATGGGCCTCACCAAGGAGGACCTCGCCGGCAAGTCCCTCTATGCGATCATAGAGAACGACTACCACGAGACGATCCGCGTGGCGGAGGAGGAGTTCTTCGCCACGGTGGCGCGCAAGGACGACGCCGAGGTCCTCGGCATCTCCGAGGGCGCGCCGGTCCTGCAGCTCTCCCGCGTGACCCACAACGACGAGAACGTCGTGATCGAGTACACGCACAGCGTGGCCAGGGCGGACCAGTTCAAGTACAAGATAAGCCACGTCCGTGGGTGACCCCAACGTATCGGCCTCCCTTCACCGTGCCTTCTTTCTTGTGATATAGTCACAACTTAGGCAATGACGGAGAGGTTTGGTCGTCGCGTCGCCAGAGGATAAGAGATGGGGCCCACCGGCTGAGAGACCCCTCCAAGGCTGACGACCAGAGTTCACTCCACCAGCTGCGACCTGAACGGCGCCGGGACCTTTTTCGGCAACTCAGTAGGGAAGCCGTCCGCCCCACGCAACGGGGCGCAACAAGCGGGCGCCCGCGAGAGAAAACGTGTGCGCCAACCAAGGTGGTACCGCGGAATTCATCCGTCCTTGGGCAGGGATGCCCGGGGACGGATTTTTGTTTGGAAAGGGGATTACGCAATGTCGATGTCCGACGACCTCAAGGCAATTGAGGCTCAAGTCCAGGAGGGCCTGGCAAAGGCGGAGACCATGGATGCCCTGGAGGCCCTGCGCGTGGCCACGCTCGGCCGCAAGGGCAGCCTGACCGCCATCATGCACACCATGGGCAAGGTCCCGCCCGAGGAGCGCCCGGCCATGGGAGCGCTCGCCAACACGGTGCGCGCCAACGTCGACATGGCCATCAAGGAGCGCAAGGAGAAGATCGCTCGCGACGTCATGGCCCGTCGCATGGAGGCCGACGCCGCCGACGTCACCCTGCCCGGCCGCACGCTCTCCCTGGGAACCCAGCACCTCATCTCCCAGATTCGCGAGGAGATCGAGGACATCTTCTGCGGCCTCGGCTACACCGTCGAGGACGGCCCCTACGTCGAGACCACCTACTACAACTTCACGGCGCTCAATGCCCCTGAGGATCACCCCAGCCGCTCCGCCAAGGACACCTTCTACGTGGTGGATAACCAGCCCGAGGGCAAGGAGGTGCACGTCCAGGGCGAGTCCGACGTGCTCCTGCGCACGCAGACCTCCGGCGTCCAGGCCCACGTCATGGAGACCAAGAAGCCCCCGATCTACATGATCTGCCCGGGCACGGTCTTTCGTCCCGATACGGCCGACGCGAACCACCTGCCTCAGTTCACGCAGGTAGAGGGCCTCGTCGTCGATGAGGGCATCACCTTCGGCGACCTCAAGGGTACCCTCGACTATTTCACGCGCGAGATTTTCGGCAAGGACCGCGCCACGCGTTACCGCCCGCACTTCTTCCCGTTCACCGAGCCTTCCTGCGAGGTCGACGTCTCCTGCGGCGTCTGCCACGGCAAGGGTTGCCGCTTCTGCAAGAACACCGGCTGGCTCGAGATCCTGGGCTGCGGCATGGTCGACCCCAACGTCTTCCGCAACTGCGGCATCGACCCCGAGAAGTACACCGGCTTCGCCTTCGGCATCGGCGTCGAGCGCGTCGCCGCCCTCCGCTACGACCTGCCCGACCTGCGCATGCTCATGACCGGCGACATGCGCTTCTTAAAGCAATTCTAGCTTTCCCTGGCGCACCGTCTGGGGACTCCAACCCTCCTCGCGTGCCAAGCACGCGTCGTCGGGCTTGGCACGTCCCATCCGGCACGCCAGGAAAAGCCTACGTTTTAGACGTGCAGTTCTAGCGCTGCGGACGAGAAACGTTTCTCGCCCGATCCCCGAATTTCCCGCGCAACAGAAAGGCTGTTCCAATGCGCATCTCATATGAGTGGCTCAA
>ERZ808246.131-NODE-131-length-62101-cov-6.557570_pt1 | contig 62101 bp, 58 predicted proteins | sample MGYA00521083_ERZ808246 | MGnify/ENA primary metagenome ERZ808246 (study PRJEB31516, sample SAMN03275577) | gut metagenome | biome: mammalia-associated habitat; material: feces | host: Papio cynocephalus | place: Kenya | collected 2012-07-07 ... | reverse complement strand
TGTTGGCCTGGACGTCCTCGTCGTCGGCGAACTCGTACAGGGACTGCTCCATGAGGTCCATGAGATAGTCGACCTCCTCCTCGTCCCTCTTGAAGTTCTCCATCGAGAAGGCGTAGACGGTGAGGATGTTCACGCCCAGGTCGAGGCACCAGTGGAGGACCTCTTCCAGCTTCTTGCGCCCGAGTCTGTGGCCTTCCATGGGGGCCTCGCCGAGGACCTCCTCCGCATAGCGGCGGTTCCCGTCCATGATGATGGCGATGTGCCGGGGCATCTCGCCGGAGCGGACCTCCTTCTCGAGCTGCGAATCGTAGGTGGCGTACGCCTTGTCTGTCAGGATCCCTTTAATGTCCATGGGCTCACTCGAAGTCCTCGGGTATCCCTGCGGACCTCTCTCCGAGATCGAAGCATCCTATGGCCGCCACGGCTCCGATGACTCCCTTGAGGCCGGTGACGCTGATTATCTGGACCCCGTTCTCTTCGGCGATCCTCACTGCATCGTCGGTCGTGTACAGCATGGACTTGCAGGACCATCCGTAGTCCCTCAGGGGAGCCGGGATCTCAAGACCCTGGAATACGGTTATGACGGCGTCGTCCGAATAGCTCTCCTTGCGCACGAAGTCCACGGCGTACTCCACGAGCTTCGGGATGTCCTCCTCCTTCACGGCGAAGGAGACGGCCGTGGAGCAGCAGTTGGTCGTCTTGTTGGGGACCTTCGGATTCAGCTGGATGATCTTGTGCTCCAGGAACTTCCCGTAAGGGCATTCCATCCCGAGCCTCAGGGAGACGACCCACGAAGCGCCCTTCTCCTTGGTATCGGTGTCGTCGATCCCGATGATGACCCTCACCATCTTCGGCGTGATGATGTCGACGTGAGCGCGGTGCGCTCCGCCCATCTTGAAATCGTCAGGATACTCTGTGCGGATGACGTCGGGACATTGTGGGATGCATGCGCCGATGCCTACGGTGGCCCCTGCTATCCCGAACCACGTGGTGCGGACCTCGTCGCCCTCGACCTTCAGAGCCGAAAGCCCCTGGCCTCCCACATCGGCGGAGACGGGGCCGAAGCTCAGCTCCCTCTCTCCTATGGAGACATCCATGATTATGGAATCCGATTCTATGCGGATCTCGTCGATGACTCCTCCCGTGCGGCGCCTGTTGACGACATCCCACTCGCCGGGGCCTTTCGAGACGCATTTCTCCACGATGCGCGCCTTTCCGGCCTTCTCGTCCACGAGGGTATAGAATCCGCGGCAGAAGAGGGGGCCGTAGCGCTCTCTGACCTGATCGGGTCTGAGAACCTCCATCAGTCCACTTCCCTTTCTTCTTCGTCCTCTCCGGTATCCCAATCCTCGGAATCGGCCACATCGATGGCATCCGAGGGAACGTGCCTGCTGAGGAACACGGTCTTGGCCGCGCGGCCTATGTCGGAGCCCATCTCCATGCATACACCGGTGTCGATGACCAGGACCTCCGGCTCCTCCATCCTTACAGCGCCGGCCCTCAGCGCATCCCTGTAAGTGAGAGACAGATGGACCATGTTCCTGTCGGTGGGCGAGATACCATCCCTCAGGATGTCCTCGACCTCCGACGGATCCACCGGGTAGAACAGCTCCGGAGGGATGTCCTGGTTATCCAGCTTGATATCCAGAGGGATCGTGTGGCCGTAGGTCGCGCGGATCTTGCCGTTGGCGATGGCGTAGCGACCCTTTGGATCGGTCTCGATGATGGCCTCGATGTGCCTCGGCCTCAGCCAGTTCATATAGGTGTGACGAGCCCTGATCAGTGAGACGACTTCCTGCATGGGAACATAGCCCTGGTCGTCCATGTCCGGCTCGAACTTCCCGTGCCTGAGGATGGCGGCCAGGGTGCGGCCGATCCTCTCGACCTCCTTGTCGGACATTATGAACTTGCCTTCCTCGCCGCAGACGGGACATCTCTCCGCACGGAAGTACCCGTGCTCCTCGCACTCCCTTATCATTGTGACACCTCCGAAGCCATCTCCGCGGCACGAACCGCATTGGCCATGAGCATGCATATGGTCATGGGACCTACTCCTCCCGGAACGGGGGTTATCGCGCAGGCCTTCTCCTTGACCGAATCGAAATCGACGTCGCCGGTGAGCCTCGAACCGCTCGGCTTGGACGGATCGTCGACCCTGTTGGTTCCGACGTCTATGACGACGGCGCCCTCCTTGACATCGTCGGCCTTTATGAATCCGGGCTTCCCGACGGCTACGATCAGGATATCCGCCTGCCTCGTTATGGCGCCGAGGTCCTCGGTCTTCGAATGGACGACGGTCACCGTGGAGTCGGCACCGTCCCCCCGCTGCATCATCAGAGCCGCCATCGGCTTGCCGACTATATTGCTCCTGCCCACGACGACGACGTGCTTCCCTCTGGTATCTATCCCGGACCGGATCAGCATCTGCTGCACTCCGGCGGGCGTAGCCGGCAGGAACGTCGGGTCGCCGGTGAGCAGCCTTCCTACATTGGACGGATGGAAACAATCGACGTCCTTGGAAGGGGACACCGCCGATATGACCGCTGCCTCATCGATCTGAGGGGGAAGAGGCAGCTGTATCAGGAAGCCGTGGACAGCAGGGTCGGCATTGAGCTCATTGATCTTCCTCAGGAGCTCCTCCTGGGTAGTGGATGCGGGCATGCGTATCGTCATGGAGCGCATCCCGAGAGCCTCGCACATCTCTCCCTTCTTGCGTACGTACACCTGCGAGGCGGGATCGTCGCCGACCAGGACCACTGCCAGACCGGGCGTCACGCCCTTCGCCTTCAGCGCCGCTATCCTCTGCCTGAGGTCGGCGTATATCTGCTCGGAAACGTCCTTTCCCAGAATGAGCCTGGCTGTCATGTTCCACCTCGAATGGCCGTCTAATCGCAGGGGTCCTATTAAAGTGCGCGCCGGAACGTCCGGCGCTTGCGAATCGCGGGCCTCGGAGCACGGCGGGTTCGAACCCGAGATCCATGATGCCCTCCAGAATCTCGGTGACAGCGACAACAGCGGCGCGCTCCCCTTCCGGGCCGATGGGGCCGCCCTCGCGGGTCTCCGCCATATGCCAGCTGTGATCCGCCAGGACCACTGGCCCGTCGATGCTGGACGCCATCTCGATGTAATCTTCCGGACGCCTCTTCCCTTCATGCATCGGCCAGAGATACGCTGCGATAACATGTCCTCTGGAGTCGTGCGCCTTGGGAACAGGCTGCTCCAGGATGCCATCCCGCTCGAAAGGTTCCGTAGAACCTCCGACAGGGGTGTACATCGACGAATCGACTTTCGACCCGTGCGCGCGGAAGACCCTCAGGACCCTGCCGTCCGCATTCATGTACGGGGCGCGGGAGCACGTCGGCACCCCGACCGAATCCGTTACCGCGTTCCAGGCACGGGAGACGACCTGCTCGAGACGTTCGTCGTCGAGAGCGGAGAGATCCTCGTGGTCGTAGCCATGGACGCCCACGGCATGCCCTGCGGCCCTGGAGCAGTCCACGGTCTCCGCCGTCCTCCCTTCGAAGAACAGCGTTCCCCTGATGCCGAGATCGTCGAGCATATCCAGGATGATTCCCAGACCGCGTTCGGACGATGAGAAGCGGGGGGCCGTCCCCGCCCCCCTGTCTATCGACCCTGCCGCCTCGCACCCCGGGATCTGGATGTTCACATCGCGGTCGACATCGACCGTGTAGTATAGCTTCCTCATCTCCTCACGTTGACCGACGACACCCTCTTGATGAGCATCCCCTCGATGTCGATGGGAGGATACTTGATGGCCGTCTCGCGAGCCCTCCTGAGCTTCGCATCGTTGTCGGCATAGATCGTCATGAGAACATCCCCTGCCTCGACCCTCTGACCCTTCTTCTTGAGGATCAGCAGACCCGCGCCCTTGTCGTTAGGCGCTCCTGCCGCCTTGGCTATGGCCACGATGTCCTTGTTGCGGATCGCATGGACGTATCCCGACTTGGAGGCGACGATGTCCTCCTTGTAGTCGCCGGGCTTCAGGTCCGATGACTTCAGATCCGCCCTGCCGCCCTGCGCCACGACGATCTCCATGAACTTGCGATGGGCCTCGCCGGAATCGAGGATCTCCTTCGCCTTGGCCGCCCCTCCGGGTATGCCGGCCATATCGAGGATTATGCCTGCGCAGTCGCAGGCCTTCTCGATCACACTGGCAGGATGCTTGGACCCTTCCAGTATGGATATGCACTCCCTTGCCTCGAGGATGGGCCCCACTGCCGTTCCCACGGGCTGATCCGCGTACGTGATGGCGCACTCTATGTGCATGTCGAGCCTCTCGCCGAGGTCCATGAGATCTCTGGAATAGGATCTGGCCTCCTCTATCGTGGGCACCTTGGTCCCCGAACCCATAGGTATGTCGATGAGCAGGTAGTTCGCGCCTATCGCAAGCTTCTTGCTCATGATGGAAGCCAGCATCTGCGCCCTCGGATTGATCCCGAGGGGGTGCTCGATCTTTATCACCAGATCGTCGACGGGAGCTATGTTCATGCCTCCGCCCCATGCGAATACCCCTCCGACATCCTCTGCGATGCGCTTGAGGGAATCGGCATCGAGCTCCACGTTGCAGAACGTCTCCACGAAATCTGACGTGCCGCACGCGCTGCTGATGGCGCGAGACGAGGTCTTCGGGATCATCACGCCTGCGGCGGCGACGATCGAGACCACTATCGGAGTGATCTTATTGCCTGGAACCCCTCCGAAGCTGTGGAAATCGAACACAGGCTGCCTGTCGAACTTGATGATGTCCCCCGTATGGGCCATCGCCTTGGTGAAATCGGCGATCTCGTCGATATCCATGCCGTTGATGTAGAGGGCGGTGAGCCATGCGGAGATCTCTATCTTGGACAGCTTGTTGTTCAGGATATCCTCCACTATGGCCTCGATCTCCTCCCTTTCGAGACGCTCGCCGTCCATCTTCCTGCGGATGGAGCGGACGGAATCGGGCTTGCTGGAGTACGCGACCTCGACCTCGTCGCCGTCGCGGGCGCCGCAGCGCTCCATGACAGGGGCCGGCATAAGCACGGTGCCCGCATCCACAAGAGTGTCGGAGCTGGTTACGAGAGCTACCGTGCTCTTCGTCCCGGTGACGGACACGCGATCGTTCTCCTTGACGCCGATCTCCGCGCAGTCCAGATCGTGCATGAGCACGACTGGTTCGGAGGCGTCGAGATCGTAGTACCTCGCTATCAGCTTCATCTAGATCCCCACCTCTCGAGAGCAACCTTCAGCTCCGGATGGTCCTCGGCGTATGCACAGGCGTCCACGCCCTCGTAAGCGGCATCGACGGCTTGGCTCATGGCCATGGCGCCCGCCCTCACTCCTCCGGGATGTCCGGCCACGCCTCCTCCGGCCTGTATCTGCACGTCCATGCCGGAACGAGCTATTATGTCCGCAACGAGTCCGGGATGGACCCCGCCTGAGCATACCGGCATCACCCTCCTGTAGGGCACATCGTCCCCCAGACAGGCCTTCAGATTGCTGTCGTCGTGGGCCCCGGCCGCCATCTTGCCCACTCCTAGGGTCCCTATATGGAGCGCATCTCCCCCGACCATGCGCACCAGCTTGGTCAGGACGAGCATGTTGATCCCGTGGAGGGGATCCTTGGTGAACGCTCCGTGCATCGTGCGGTGGACGTGTATCGGGACCTTGATTGACGGGTCCTCGGCCAGCGCCTGCAGGCATCCGAATCCGCATGTGACCACATCGACCATTATCTCCCTGGCGCCCCATCCCTGAACCTTCTCCGCCAGCTCGACGATCCTGTCGCTGCGCGTGCTCACATTGATCGCGTGCATCATCAGGTGACCCTCCTCCTCGAGGCGATCCAGAGCCTCCGAGACGCAGACCGTCCTGTCCTCGATGGGACAGAATGACTGGTCGACGAGGGTCTCGTCATCCTTCGAATTGGTGAGGCCGCCGGCTCCCGCCTCATAGACGTATTCGGCGGTCTTGCTCGGAGACAGTCCGATCTTGGGCTTCACTATCGTGCCCACCAAGGGTCTCTCCGGCCTGCGAAGAGCGGTCCTGATGCCTTCTGCTCCGAACTTCGGTCCTTTGAACTGGTCCAGGATGGAGCGCGGGAAGGTCACGTCCTCGAGCCTTACCGCCCTGAGAGCGCCGAGGCCGAAGAGATTGCCCGCTATGACGCTCAGGATCTGCGGCACCGCACCGGTCTCGATGCTGAAATCCGCAGCAGGATACTCGCATGTGACGACATCCCCGTCGATAGATGTTATACGGGCTCCCAGATCGTCGAATATCGAACGATCCAGCGTGGAGATGCCCGTCCATGTCCCTGTGGACTGCTCTGCGGCGATGGCCTCGGCGGCCTTCTCGATGGGCAGATCCGTGGTCACCCTGTATCTGCATACGACATTCCTCTCCGGATCCTCGGGCTCCCCGAGGTGCAAGTACGAATAGCTCTCCATCTCCATCGCTCCTTGTTGAAGATCCCGTCCCCCAGCTGGTCGACCATCACGCCGTACACGGATCCGGGAGACATCATCCCCAGCTCCGTGATTATCGCGTCAATGTAGCCTGCCGGCGTGCTGTCGAATACGGGATTGAAAATCTTGACGTTTCCACGGACCTCCCCGGGCCTGACGACCTCGGAGACGTCCCTCTCCTCGATGGTGACCGTGTCGCCGAACATGGTCATCGGGGAGAACTTGTAGGTCTCGGCGCACACGTAGAACTGAACGCGGGCCTCGTGGGCCGCCAGCGCCAGCTGGGAGGTGCCCACCTTGTTTATCAGCGCACCCTGGGAGGTGACCGTGTCCGCTCCCACGAACACCTTGTCCACCTTCTTCATGACGCCCCTGACCGCGCTGTCTATGATGAGAGTCACGTCCACCCCGGCGTCCGCCAAGTCGTTGACCGTGAGTATCCCCTGGCGCCAAGGGCGCGACTCCGTGGCGAACACCCGGATGTGCTTCCCCTGGCGGTGTGCTTCCTTGATCACGCCCAGAGCGGCGCTGCTGTTGCAGTGCGTGAGGATGGTGTCCCCGTCCTGGATGCGTCTCGCCCCTATCCTGGCGATCTCCTTGACTGCCATCTCGGACCTCCGGCGGAAATCCCCTGCGTTCCTGACGACCATGGCCCTCGCGGACTCCAGATCAGCAGCGGATTCGGCGCCGCGGACCGTCGCGTGGATACCGTTCCAGAGCGATACCGCCGTAGGGCGGGAGGCGAGCAGCGCATCCTGGGCCGACGCCAAACCTGCGAGGAAACCCTCCAGCGTGTCGCCGGCATACGATTCCGCATACTCCTTCAGGGCATCTGCTCCGGCTCTGGCTATCCTTCCGGCGCCGCGGATCTCCATGCTGCGGATTTTCTCCGCGGTCTCCTCGACTGTTGTCACGGAAGGTGTATCGATGATGTACCCTATAAGTCAGACGTCGCACCCTGTCCGTACAGGAAGGGGCGCGGATGGTGACCTCGCGCGCTATCCTGCGGGCCTCCTCCAGACCTCTGGTGATGTAGACGGCGGCCAACAGGGCCTCGAAGCAGTCGGCGCGCATGCCTTCGCTGATGCGATGAACGCCGGAAGAATCGAGATGCCCGCCTCCGACCCTCAGCACATCGTCTATGCGGAGACCGTAGGCCAGCACATTCTCGGATATCCTGTGGTTGGCCACCCAATCCTGCTTTATGGCAGTCATCGAACCTTCTGCAAGAGAATCGTCGCGATAGGCCTCTTCGCATGCTATGAGCTCCAGAACCGCATCTCCGAGGAACTCCAGCCTCTCGTAGGAATCGACGGGTTTCCCGTCGCCGGCACTGTCATGAGTCAGCGCCCGGCAGAACAGGGCCATTTCCTCCGGCGGGACCGCCCGGTAACGGAACGGCGGACGGGCGAGCAGCTCGCGGACGGACATCTCGAAACGCGACTCCATATCGAATCGACCCTCGATGCACACACGGTAATTACAACTATCCCGCACACGCGTGCGCAGATATTACTAATGCGAGGTTGATGTCGGATTCATGGCACAGCAGAAGAAGCGTCTGAGGATGAGGGGCGTCAAGCACACCTCCAAAAGACTCGAGGAGGACCTGTTGGACAAGTCCAAGATACTATCGGACGACCCCGGGATCCTCAGGCCGCAGTGCGCCGGGCACTGCAGGAAATGTGCCTTCGACAAGCCGTTCAAGCAGATCGACGGGTTGCACAAGATCAAGAATGATCCGGAAGCCCTCATAAAGGAGGCGTCGAGGTTCGGAGGGGACGACATCGTCCGCGCCTATGCAGGCACAATCTCTCTCGCTGCGGCCGGATCGGTTCCTCTTCTCGCTTCCGGGAAGCTCGGAGGTGAGACGGTATCGTACGCCGTCCGCGGAACAGTCAATGCGACAAAACTCATCGGCTGCCAGTACTACGACGATCCGAAGAAGAGGCTTCTCCTCTACTCCGATCATGTGAAGAAGAACAAGCTCCACCTGTATTCTTTCGGCGACAACCTGGTCTGCTCCGACGATCCGAACATGCCTGAGGACTATCTGTACGATACCTTCTGGGAGACTCCCTACGAGTTCCCGGAGGACGGGCTGTCCTGCAGGCACGAGTCGTCGGCAGTGCTCGAGATACATGTCAAATCCCTGGACGAGACCATCTCCATATGCGAGAACTGCGCCAAGGACATCTCGACCCTCGCATTCGTGGTCTCCAGGCTGGCCGCCGTCGATCCGTTGGATGATATCGAGGTCCGCGTGAGACACAAGTACCATTCCGTCGGCGAGAGCGATTCAGAAACGATCACGGGAGACAGGCTCAAGGAGTACATGCTGGGGAAGGTAACCGATTCGAACATCATATCCTCCGTCAAGAGATCCAAGCTCGGCAGCCTGAAGGACGCAGGCTCGTCCACATACATAGTAGGAACCAGGAACTACGGGTCCGACCTCGAGAAGTTCCTTTCGGACCTCGAAGGGGATGAGAGGGAGATCGAGGCGCTGAGGAAATTCCTGTCCGGAAACGGAAGGGCGGTGGTTGTGAGATCGGCGAAGGCGTCCGAAGCCCTCGCCGCCATATGGGAGGCTGACTGCAAAGGGATAATCGCAGCTCTGACCGATCAAAGGACCGCCGACGCTATGGGAGACGTCTCCAGGAGCCAACCGTCAAAGGTCCTTGCGGACGCATACAGCATGTTCCTATCCGCGGACGTCGTCGCGTCCCTGCCTGAATTCAAAAGACCGGGGCCGATCACCCAGCTCTCCGACAGACTGGCCAAGGCGGCCAAGGTCGGAGGCGCATCGATGGTCGAAGAGGTTGTTACCGGTTCGTCCCTCAAGGACAGCAGATCCCGCTCCGTCGCAGTAGCGTTCCTATCCGCGGCCGGGGCATCGCCCAATCTGAAGCTGTCGCATGACGAGAAGGACCTTGCGGACTATCTGACGCCGTTCGCGGCAGGAGTCATCAAGGCCGAGGGGGAGAAGTATCGCGACGCCATGAACACCCTGCTCACGGCGAGCGGGGCGAGCGAGAAAGTATCCTGATATCGGCCACGTAATGAGAAACGGACGGGGCGAAGGACTTGACCTCGCGTATACCGAGGATCTCGTACTCGCACAGGGGTCCGAAGACCTCGTCCACCTTCTTCCTCTGCTCCCCAACGTAGAACGTGTCGTGGTAGTGGATCACTCCGCCTTCGCGGATCATCCTCAGAGCGGCGGGCACGAACTCCGACGTAGTCTGGACATAACCCATCAGGATCCTATCGGCGAAATCCCTTCCTGGGATGTCCCTGTTGTCTCCGAGTATGGGGACCACTGTGCGATCGACATCGTTGCCGCGGATGTTGGCGACCAGATATCTGTACGAATCGGGATTCTTCTCGCAGGCGAACACCCTGCGGGGATTGGAGAACTTCGCCAGAGGCAGGGTGAAGTATCCTATGCCTGCGAACATGTCCACCACGGTCTCGCCGGTGCAGTCCAGACGGCGCATCCTCATGCGCTCGTCGGTGTTCCCTGAAGCGAACATGACCTTGGTCACGTCGAATCTATACCTTATCCCGTTCTCAAGACGGACCGATTCGGTCTCGGTCCCGTGGATGACCTTCATGCTCGGTCTGCGGAACTCGCCCGAGACGCCATGGAGGTCCGCGCAGACGGTGGCCGTCCCCAGCACCTTGGCGTAGGCATCCCCTATACGGTCGAGATAGGGCTCGCAGCGCGGATCCAGCTTGAGAATCGCTATGTCGCCTACAAACTCCCAGCGGTCCGGCAGGATGTCGCGAACGGGAAGATCCTCCAGCTCATGGGCGATCCTCTCCTGCGGACTCCTCCTGTCGAGGGTATAGGCCTCGCCTTCGCCGATCTCGTAGCCCATCGCCTCTACTTCCGGAACATGCTCCGGCAGGATGGGAACCAGACGAAAGCCGCCCTCCTTGGATATCTTGGCATGGATGTCCACCTTGCCCTCCGACATCAGACGGCGTATAAGCGGCCCCGCCTCGTCCGAGGGAATCCTGGCGATCTTCACAATCTTCATAAAACACACCTCAGGAAGGTCGCTATGCCGCGGATGCCGGTGGATGGATGGCGGAGCATCATCGGGATGACGGCGGACGGATCGTCGATCTCCATCGTATCGAGGATCCTTCTGACATCCGGACGCGCCGAGAAGGCCCCTGCCCTATCCAGGTCGCGGTCGTCCATCCTGACGAAGGCGCGTCTGATGAACGCTCCGTGCTTCAGCTCCCTGCCCAGCTCATCATCGAACAACCTGTCATAGCGTTTCAGCCTGCGTGCCGACAGGTCCCTGTCAGAGATGGCTTCGGATGCCACCTCTGCGAGAATCGGCGCCGCGACCATGGATGGGTATATCCCCCCTCCGGATACGGGCTTTATCTGAGATGCGGCATCGCCGATGAGCATTCTGCGGTCGGATGACATCGTTCTGCGGCGCCCTATGGGTATCTTGCCGCAGTGAAGCCTCTCGACCCTGTCTTCACAGCCCAGATCGGCCAGCAGCCTCTTGAGATACGGATACGGAGGTCCTGCGGACCAGGATGTGCAGAGACCGACGCGGGTGAAATCTCCGCAGGGGATCTCCCATGAAAAGAAGCCCGGGGCATACTTTCCGCCTATACGTATGCGGAAGACATCCTGACGGTCCATCTCCATGCGCACGTCGGCCTGTATCCCGCGGATGCATTCGGATGGTTCGTTGCGCCCGATGGATGCGGAGACGACCGACGAAGGGCCGTCCGCTCCGATGGCCAGATCCGCATGCGAAATCCCCGATGCGGCATCTATACGGACATCCTCGGAAACCGAGATCGAACGGACCCTGTCCTGCATGCGATATTCGGCCCCGCACGCCACGGCACGATCTGCTATGAGCGAATCGAACTCGGTGCGGTCCACCGTGCGGGCCTTGGGCTTCTTCGAACGGACCTCGACGACCCTCCCGTCAGGGAACACCGCTTCGGCACCGAAAATAGTGGATAGAATGGAAGGAGACGTCCCGGAGAGACGTATCGCCGCGTCGGAAACGAGTCCGGCGCATTGTGCGGGAACGCCTATCCGGGAGTGCTCCTCGAAGACCGTGACGTCGTGATCGCGGGCGAGGAGAGCGGCGCACGCGCTTCCGGCAGGACCGCCTCCCACGACCGCGATGCTCGCCATGGTCAGTTCTTCTTGGATTTCTCGTAGTCCGCGACGAACTTGGCTATGCCCTCGTCCGTCTTGGGGTGGCCGATCATCTTCTTCAGAGTGTCGTACGGAATGGTGGCGATGTCGCATCCGTAGAGCGCCGCGTCGAGGACGTGGTTGGGTCCGCGGATGGAGGCTGCGATGACCTCGGTCTCGTATCCGTAGTTGCTGAAGATAGACATGATCTCCTGGATGAGATCGGACCCGTACTGCCCGATGTCGTCCAGACGGCCGACGAAGGGAGAGACGAACGCCGCTCCGGCCTTAGCTGCGAGCAGAGCCTGCAGAGGCGAGAAGATCAGGGTGACGTTGACCTTTATCCCCTCGGAGGAGAGGATCTTGGTGGCCTTGAGGGTCTCCACGCACATGGGCAGCTTGACATTGATGTTCGGGTGGATGGCTGCGAGCTCCCTTCCTTCTTTGACCATCTCGTCCGCGGTGGTGGACATGGCCTCGGCGGAGATGGGTCCGTCGACGATCTCGGCGATCTCCTTGACCCTGGTCCTGACGTCGACGCCTTCCTTGGCGATGAGGCTGGGGTTGGTCGTGACTCCGTCCAGGATGCCCCAGCTGTTGATCTCCTTGATCATATCCAGATTAGCCGTGTCTATGAATATCTTCATCCAATCACTTCCTTGAAACGGATTTGCGGGCTGCATCGGCGATGTGCTCTGCCGTGAGCCCGTACTTGGCCATGAGCTCGGCGGGCTTTCCCGATTCGCCGAACGTGTCCATGGTCCCCACCCTCTCCATAGGAGCGGGACGGGATTCTGCCAGGACCTCCGCGACCGCGGATCCGAGCCCTCCGACGATGCTGTGCTCCTCTGCGGTGACGCAGCATCCGGTCTTCGAGACGGAAGCGATGATCGCGGCGGAATCCAGCGGTTTGATAGTGGATATGTTGAGGACCTCCGCGGAGATCCCTTCTGCCTCCAGGATGCCGGCGGCATCCAGGCACAGGGCGGTCATCTGGCCGCAGCCGATGAGCGTCACGTCCGAACCCTCCCTCATGAGTCTGGCCTTGCCGATCTCGAACGGCTCGCCCTCCTCTGTGATAACCGGGAAATCGGCACGCCCCATGCGCATGTACGCGGGACCGTTGTATTCGGCCAGAGCCTTGGTTGCGGCGAACGCCTCGTACGCGTCGGCAGGACAGATCACCGTCATGTTGGGGAGCGCGCGCATTATAGCCATATCCTCGAGGGCCTGGTGGGAAGCGCCGTCCTCTCCTACGGTTATCCCGCAATGAGTAGCGCAGATCTTCACATTGAGCTTGGGATAGGCGACGGCGAGCCTGATCTGCTCCCAGCACCTTCCCGTGGCGAATATCCCGAAGGTCGAAGCGAAGACGATCTTGCCCGAAGCGGCGAGGCCAGACGCGATGCCGATCATGTTCTGTTCCGCGATCCCGACCTCCACGAATCTCTCCGGACAGACCTTCTGGAACTCGGAGGTCTTCGTCGATCCGGCAAGGTCTGCATCCATGACGACAACGTTCGGATTCTCCTTGGCCAGTTCGGCCAGAGCCTTCCCGTAATAGTTGCGCTGAGGTATGCTGGTCATTCCGACTCCTCCGTGAGTTCCCTTACAGCCTCGTCCAGCTCTTCGCTGTTGGCGGCCTTTCCGTGGAAGGATACGTTGTTCTCCATGAAGGAGACGCCCTTCCCTTTGATAGTATTCATTATTACAGCCACCGGCCTGTTCCCGGGCTCGGTCGCCTTGGCGATGGCTTCCTGGATCATGGCGATATCGTGCCCGTCGATCACGATGACGTTCCATCCGAACGCCTTCCACTTCTCTGGAAGCGGATCGAGCCCGACAGCGTCCTCGGTGTTCCCGGTGATTTGCAGACGGTTGCGGTCGACAAAGGCGATCAGATTGGAAAGCCCGTACTGGCTGGCGAACATGGCCGCCTCCCAGTTCTGACCCTCCTGAAGCTCTCCGTCTCCGAGAAGGCAGAATGTACGGTAATCCTTGCCGTCCATCTTGCCTGCCAGCGCGATGCCGCAGGCCATGCTGAGTCCCTGTCCGAGGGATCCGGTAGACATCTCCACGCCGGGGACCTTGCCCCTCACAGGATGTCCCTGCAACCTGCTCCCCAGCTTACGGAGCGTGAGCAGCTCTTCGCGGGGGAAGTATCCTGATTCTGCCAGCGCCGCATACAGCACGGGAGCCACATGGCCTTTGGAAAGCACGAAACGGTCTCTTCCTTCCCAGGAAGGATTCGAAGGGTCGTGTTTCATGGTCCCGCCGAAATACAGAACCGCCATGAGGTCCGCGGATGACAGCGAGCCCCCAGGGTGTCCGGACCCCGCTGCAGAGGTCATCTCGACTACGTCGAGCCTGAGGCGCCTGGCGATCCTCTCGAGTTCCTTGACGTCCGATGTCGCCATAATCAATCGCTCTCTATTCTCGGGGCGAGCAGGTAGTTCACCTTCACCTGACCGTCAGCCAGGGCAAAAACCAGCTTCACCGGGTAATCGTTGTCTAGCTCCACACGGACGACGGTACCCGAAGGTATCGCCTTCACGATATTGGAGAAATAGTCGAGAGGGAACATGCTCTTGACCTCCGACTCAGCATGGATGGACTCGAGCGAGTCTCCTTCGAGCCTGAGACTGACCGAATCGGTGTCTCCCTCGCAGGACAGCTCGAAAAACCCGGGCCCCGCCTTGAGAGTGATGTGATCGGAGATCGACTCCGCTGCGCGGATGCCTTTCTGAAGCTCGTCCACCTTGAGGCTGATGTCGGTGGCTAGAGCGAGCTGGGGCACCTTCGGGTCATTCATGCTCGCCGTATCGACGAGATTCATGCGACGGGTGATGTTCCCTACCTTGAAGATGAGGCGACCGTGCGCATCGTCCTGCTCCATCCTTATGATGTCGCCGGCCGAAGCGAGCTTCAGAACGCTCTTGACCTTGTCCAGATCCAGGCCGATCTCGGAAGGCTCCGCCTCATAGGACTCGAATGCGCCCTTCCCCACTTCCATCTCGATCATGGCCACATGGGCCGCATCGACGGCCTTCAGGGTCATGCCGTCAGCGGTGATCGTGAATTTGACCTCGTCGATGAGCGTGGAGATGATGTTGACGAGCCCCTTCAGAGTGTCGGATTTGAGATCCGCCTTGAACATGCTCAGTACTCCCTCCAGGTATGGTTGCACTTGCAGCAGCGGTAGATCCTGGTTTCAGGTTCATCGGCCGCCCTGGTCTGCCTTATGACGAAGAACGCCTCGGTATGACCGCATTCGGGGCACACCACGCGAGTCTTGGGCAGAGTGGCAGTATCCTCTTCGATGACCGTCGTGATCTTGTTCTTGGAATCAGTCACGATGATCTCGGGCGTAGCGCCGAGGCCCTTCTCGGCGCCGCACTTGTTGCAAACGTACTTTCCCTCGCGGGGAAACATCATCGAACCACAAGACGGGCAAAACATGCTTTCAGCCTCTATGGTTCGGGCATCGAATGACGATATTAAAGGTGTTGGTCCGCACTAATCGCGTGCGAATATTCGGGCGCGGATGAGTATAAAAATCGAAGAAAGGGTTTCCGGAAGGGCGGTCGCCCGCCCCTCCGCTTCACTTCTTGGCCTTCTTCTTTTTGGTAGCCTTAGTGTTCTCTTTGACCGCTGCGGCGATCTCCTCGCCCTGGGCCTTGCCGTCGGTGATATCTGCGGCATTGTACCTTAGAACGGTCCATCCCTCGGAACGAAGGATTTCATCAGACGATGTGTCCGCTCCAGGCTCGTCCACATAGACAGCGACCTTTCCCTTGACGAATGCCACGGGAATATTCAGCTCGCCGTATCCGCGCCTGCAGCGGAGTCCCTTGTTCCACGCCGCCCTCCTGACGAGAGCTTCGGGAGAGTTGTCGGTGTAGATGTCCTCGGTGGCCTGCTCGGAATCCGCATCCCTGCTGACGACATCCCAGTTGGGGGCCGGCTCGGACGCTGAGGCATCCTTGTCTCCGGCATCGGCTATGGGTTCGGAGATCACAGAGGTCTCGGGGACCTCTGTCGTAACGGCAGCGGGCTTCACAGGCTCCTCTGCGGGAGCAGGGATCTCCTCTTCCTCTGCGGGAGCAGGGACTTCGGGCTCGTCTACAGGCTCGGCAATCTCAGGCTCTTCGGCGGGGGCAGGAATCTCCTCTTCCTCTGCGGGAGCAGGGACTTCAGGCTCTTCGACGGGAGCGGGAATCTCCTGCTCCTGGACGGGCTCGGCGATCTCCAGCTCCTCTGTGGGGGCAGGAATCTCCTCTTCCTCTGCGGGAGCAGGGACTTCAGGCTCTTCGACGGGAGCGGGAATCTCCTGCTCCTGGACGGGCTCGACCTTCTTCTCGATGACAGTCTCCTCTTTCGTCTCGGAAGAATCCTGAGTCACCTTGGCCCAATTGGGCTCGGGCGTGTGGAAAACCTCAGAGAACTCATCCTTCTCATCAACAATCGGCTCGGAAATCACGGAGACCTCGGGAACCTCTGTGGTTACCTTGGGAACCTCCGGGGCTGCAACCAGCTCCTCCTCGTCCTCCTCGGGCTCGGCGGCCTCGAACTTGGGTGCGGGAACCTCGGGCTCCTCTGCAGATTCTTCGACAGGCTTCTCTGCAGGCGTCTCGATGGGAGCAGGCGTCTTCTCGGCGACTGCCGTGGGCTTGGGCTGCTCCTTGACGACAGTGGCGGGAGCGGGCTCCTCTTTCTTGACGGCCACCCTGCTGGCATCCTGGGAGCTCATGAGCTTCTGCATGAAATCTCCCATGGCCTTCGCCGGGGCCTTCTGCTCCTGCTTGGGCTGCTCTTTGGCAGCTGCCTCGGCCTGCGTCTTCTCGATTGCGGCCATGGCGGAAGGAGTCTTGGGAAGCTCGACAGTCCTGACCTTCTTCGGTTCCTCGGTCTTCTCCGGAACCTCGGCAGGCTTGGTTTTAGGCTCGGACTTCTTCGCCTTAGGCGTGGCCTTCTTGTTCTGAGCCTGGGGCTTCTCCTTCTTCTGGGCTCTAGCCCCCTCCACGACCTCGCGGGTCTTCTTGGAGGCCTCGGCCTTCACAAGTACATTGACACATCCGCTGACGATGAGCCATGCTGCAAATACAATCAGCATGACAAAGACGTACAGCTGATCGTAGCCTCTGATCAGGCACATCGCGCCCATGGCGATGTCTACCGCCGCCAGAACAGCGGACACATACATCGCCCCGTAGACACGAGACACCCACAATGCCAGCATATCCAGGACAATGCCCAGACCGGCGAGGAGGCCCGCTATTGCGATAATCGTCTCTGCAGACCCTCCAGAGAACTTGACTGCCATGAAGAGCAGACCCGCCAATGCGATCACGATGCCGGCGAGCTTCCTAACGAAGCTGTCGCCGCCGATGATCATGAGGGCCGAATACACGATGGCAAGTATTCCGGCGATAGTCGTTATGTACAATGCGGTGGAACAATCGTCGGAGGTCAGGCTCTTATCGCCAGTGAAGAGCATGACCGCCGAGACGATGAACAGCAGAGCGGAGACGAATGAGACCCCGCTGACTACTCTTTTGTCGAGCGCTCCCATGGCTGGCGTATGCCACCATGACAATTTAAGCGTGTTGGACTTCAAGTGACAATAGCCAGATTGCCACAGAACACATTTCGCATCGAAAAATGTGCCAGCCAGACATGAAACATCGGTGTCCCCGGCGGCCGTCTGATCATCGATGCGTAACACCCTGGAAACAATGACCGCTGTCGAATCCAAGAGGCCGAGATTTCGACGTACATTAAAATACAAGGGTCCTATTCTCTTCCTATCCTTATAATATGGGACCTAGGATGGTCCTGTGTCACATCACTGTCAAGGAGGGTTCGTAGCCCTCTTTCACATACGGTCCTCCGGAAGGACGGGACCTGTACGAAAAGGAGCTGATTGAATGAAAATGAAATTCAAGTTTCTGGGCGGCGCTGACATGGTCGGCCGCATGGGAATGACGATGGAAGGCGACGGCATGAGGGTGCTGGTCGAGTACGGCCTCAGCCCTACCAAGCCCCCGGAGTTCCCCCTCCCCGCACCGAAGATCGACCACATGTTCCTCACCCACTGCCACCTGGACCACTGCGGAATGGTCCCCCAGGTCGTCGGAAGGGACAGGTGCGAGGTCTTCACGACCCCTCTCTCCGCAGAGGTTGGGGAGCTGATGATGAAGGATACGCTGAAGATCGCCAAGGCGGAGAACTACGTCCAGCCCTACTCGAGCGACGACATCGAGAGGACCATGCAGTGCGTGGTCCCCATGACCTACGGCGACGAGATCACCATCAACCATCTGGACGTCGGAATGCTCGATGCCGGACACGTACCCGGAGCGGCCATGTTCGAATTCAGCCGCGACACGAACACCATCTACACGGGAGACATCCACACCGAGGCCCAGAGACTCGTCCGCGGAGCCAAGCCCAAGGACTGCCACAACCTGTTCATCGAAGGAACGTACGCGGACCGCAACCATCCTCCAAGGAAGAAGACCGAGAGGGAGTTCCTGGCCAAGGTCGAGGAGGTCATCGACCGCGGAGGAACCGTCCTCGTCCCCTGCTTCGCAGTCGGTAGGACGCAGGAGATCATGATGCTCCTCAAGGACCTGGACTACGAGATGTGGGTCGACGGCATGGGAAGGTCCGTCACCCGCCTGTTCCTCGACTACCCCGAATACCTCAGGGACGAGAGGCAGCTCAAGACCGCCAAGAGGAAGTTCAACGAGGTCAGGAGGCCCGGCAGCAGAGAAGCGGCCATGAAGGGTCAGATCATCGTGACCACCGGCGGAATGCTCGACGGAGGCCCCGTCATAAGATACCTCAACAAGATCAAGAACGACCCCAAGAGCGCCATCCTCCTGGTCGGCTACCAGGCCGAGGACACCAACGGGAGGATGCTCATGGATCACGGACAGGTCGTCATCGATGGCGAGGTCTGCAAGGTCGCCTGTGAGCTGCAGAAATACGACTTCTCCGCCCACGCCGACCGCGACGAGATCATCAATTTCATCAAGGCCTGCGACCCGGACAACGTCATATTCATGCACTCCGACGCCAGGGAGAAGTTCCTCCCCGACCTGACGGACTACAATGTGATCCTCCCCGTTACCGGAGAGGAGTTCGAACTGGACGTGTGAATATGGATGCGCTCGGATTCCTGAAGGCCGACATAGGACGCGGAGACCTCACGACCGACCTCCTCGTTCCGGATACGGACGGAACGGCGTACATCACCTGCGAGCAGGACACCATCGTCGCAGGGATGGCCGTCGTCACGGATCTGATGGAGTCCATCGGACTCGATGTGACCTGCCTCGTCAAGGACGGGGAGAAGGCCTGCGCGGGAGCCCGGGTGGCCTCCGTAGCCGGATCCGTCCGGACGATCCTGAAATCCGAGCGCACCGTCCTCAACATACTAATGAGGATGAGCGGTGTCGCGAATCTTGCCGCCAAAGCCGTGGAGAAGGCGGACGGGAAGATAGTTATCGCGGCTACCCGGAAGACAACTCCGGGATTCGGCGACTTCGAGAAGGAAGCCGTAAGGATCGCAGGAGGGGACACCCACAGGCTGGGCCTTGACTCGATGATCATGATCAAGGACAATCACCTCAAGGCCTGCGGAAGCGTCAGGAACGCCATGGAGAAGGCGGCGAAGGCATCTTTCTCCACCAAGGTGGAGGTCGAGGTCTCAAACGTCGACGACGCCGTCACTGCGGCGGAGATGGGCGCAGACATCGTCATGGCAGACAACTGCGGACCAGCTCTCACCGGAGAGATCAGGGACGCCGTCAAGAAGGTCAACGACCGCATCCTGGTAGAGGCTTCCGGCGGAATTGACATAGAAACTATACCCGAATACATCGGGAAGGCGGACATCGTATCCCTGGGGATGCTGACCCATTCGGCGGTCGCATCCATGTTCAGTATGGACCTATGCCGATGATTTACACCATCAACCGGCGATTCTCAATACCTCTCAGCCGGATTATCGACTGAGAGGTTAAGTCGAGTGGAAAGTTGTGACCCCTCCCACTAGACTAAAACGATTTCATACATCGGCATATGGAGGCAGATTGTATCTGTCCAGAAAACAAAATTTAGACATTGGACTGTTGTCCCCTTCAATCATGCGAAGCATTCCATTAAGTTCTTTAAGTCTCTGGATGTGCTTCGCCACAATATCATTTGCATCATCATTTTGCCTATCAAACACATGTGCGATCATTTCTGAACGGTCAATCTCACGACGAATAACATCCATACCTCCTCTGGAAGAATCAACCCATACTTCAGAATCCTCGTCATTTGTGGCTATTTCTACAGTATTGATTGCTGCATAAAACACATCCTCGTTGGAAGATAGCAACCTTTCAGCCGTAATTTCACTGATTGATCCATTCATTTTTGCCTCCTCAAGTTGATTTCTCGTAATCTCGATGATTTTTCCACTATGATTTGAATCAGAAAACACCACCTGAGATGCATTAGGGGCAGCCGGCGCCCTTATTATAAAATGAATTGGAATAGGTTGCATCAGTTCAAACGGATATCCAAAAACAGCATAGGAGGTCTTCAGTGTAACGGCCTCGTTTGGATATACATCAGCCCTGAACATCATATGCTGGGCACACTCATCCAACTTTTTATCCCACTCCCAGAGACGCCAGATTTTATTTGCATGGGTACTGGATTCATCTACAGCATTGGCAAAAGAATCAATTAGAAATGAAACTGCAGTCCATGTCAGAGATGCACCAGCACTCGTAACCGCAGCCATAGCTAGATCCATTAACAAGATTGATACAGAACCGAGATTATTACATCTTCCATCCGCTTCAGGAGTACTCCAGATGTAATTTAAAGAATCTAACGTTGAAAGTATGACCCCTTCAGTATTTTCTGTTACGTCTATTTGAAAGGCTGTCGCCATAATCACACCGTCATCGCCAAACGACCATCCACCTCCTGTTGATGAAGCAACAGCACCCAATTTAAAATCATAAATCCATGTCCCATAATGTGGATCCCACAGTCCAACCCAATATCCCGCAGAAAAAGAAGAGTACACTTTGTACTGCCCGTACTCGTCTGCCCAGGTAGAATGAGCATAATCGGCGATATTATCGTCGTTTGAATCGGCTGAAACCGACAGATTCATTGATTGCAAGCAGGGGATGCACACCACTAACACTACTAGAATCAAACACACCAATTTCGTAGTATTCATCCATTCACAACCTAATTTCAATTTCCTCAAATACAGTTCCAATAATTCTATTACCGCTTGCATCAATGCACGATCCGACTGCAATTCCCACCGATATCGATTCAACATCATCTACCGACTTGCCTTCTTCGTATTCAAACACGATTTCGAAAAAACCATCTCCTGGCTCTGCTACTGGCGCTCTCCCGAACGAAATCCAGGACCCTAATGGCTTGTCGGGAAATGTCGTCCCATACAATACGCCTAAACTATCTGGATCATCACGATACGACGTCACAATAGAACTCAATCTCATATCATTTCCATAATAAAAGCAAACACCGCCAAAATCGTCAATTCCAACATTCAACGACCCAACTACCCTAATTATGAGCTTTTCAGAGGTTTTTTGTATAATCACGGAACCATTGGTACTCGTTCCCACCTTTACATCTTGAACACCGAAATCCTTGATTGCTACAACATCAACATTGCAAATTTCAAATTCGTTAGACTCGTCATTGCAATGATAAAGAAACAAAGCTGCGACAACCAATATCACACATATCGAGATTGCTACAGGGATGTATTTCTTTGATACCATAATATAGTAAGAATCGATTAAATCTCTTAAAAACAGTATCTATATAAAATATATATTTAAACCTGAGTTTTTCAGTTACTCAACCTAATACGTACGCGTGCGCACATGAGACAGATTGTATCTTCAGTGACCTCGACTGAATGACGTAGGTCACTGAAGATACAAGCGTGAACACCTACCAGTCCGGATAGTCCGGCAGGTCGTATTTCACATCCTTTAACAACTCCGTTGTTAGAACATCCTCCGAATCTGGTTTATCTCTTGAAGGGAATAGACCTGCGATGGCAATCAACATAGAGGACTACACCTGCGAATTCTGCGGGAAGCCCTGCAAGAACATCGTCTTCGCCGCCTTCGTATGCGACGACCCCGAATGCCTCGAAAAAGCGTATCAGGCACGCGGAGGACCCGGAGGGCACATGACCCGCAAAGCGCAGGGAAAGCCCATCATCCCAACAGAGCTCGAAGAAGTAGCCAAGGAATTCCAGAACTGATTAATTGTAAGAGGCGCCCCACATGGGGCGCCGATCCCTCACGGGACCTCTTTATCATCCGTGCCTGAAGACACGACAGCCGGTGAAGACCATGGCCATGTTGTGCTCGTTAGCCGCATCGATGACCTCCTGGTCCCTGATACTGCCTCCAGGCTGAATTATGGCTGTCACACCTGCATTCGCCGCCTCATCGACGCCATCCCTGAACGGGAAGAAAGCGTCCGAGGCCATGACGCAGCCCTCTGTGGGCTCGTTGGCCTTCATCGTGGCGATCTTGGCGGAATCCACACGACTCATCTGACCCGCACCGATTCCGACCGCGTGCTCTCCTCTGACGTAAACGACGGCGTTGGAGGTGACATGCTTCGCAAGCTTCCAGGCAAAGAGGAGCGAATGGATTTCATCCTCTGTCGGAGCACGCTTGGTGACGACCTTCAGATTCTTCGGGTCGATCGCGACGTCCTCGTCGGTCTGGACCAGCATGCCGCCCTGGATCTTCTTGACCTTGTACTCCCTGTGCTTGGCGGACGGACAGATCGGCATTCCGGTCCTGAGGATGCGGATGTTCTTTTTGGCCTCCATAATCTCCACGGCACCCTCGTCGTAATCGGGGCAAATCACGGCTTCGACGAAATGCTGGGAGATCTCCTTGGCCGTAGCTACTGTGCAGTTCCTGTTGAGGCATATGACGCATCCAAAAGCAGAAAGCGGATCCACATTGTAGGCGGTGACGAAAGCCTCATCGATGGTATCGGCAGATGCGAGTCCGCAGGGGTTCGTATGCTTCATCACCACCGCAGTGGGCCTCTCGAAGTCCATGCAGATGTCCATGGCCTTGTCCAGGTCCAGGATGTTGTTGTAGGAGAGCTGCTTCCCATGGAGCTGCTCCGCCTTGGCGACCGTGGTTCCGGGCGTGAATGGATCCTTGTAGAACGCGGCCTTCTGATTCGGATTCTCCCCGTATCTGAGATCCTCGACCTTCTCAGACGGTATCGGGAAGGAGTCGGGGAAGCCCTCCCCGAACCTGTTGAACATCTGGGACGCGATCATAGCATCGTAGTTCGCTGTGAGGATGAAGGCGTCCGTCATGAGCTTCTCGTGCATCTCGAGAGGCAGCTCGCCGCTCAGCTTCAACCGGTCTATGATCTCGTCGTACTGCGAGGGCTTGGTGACCACTGCGACATCTTTGTAGTTCTTGGCGCCGGCCCTTATCATGCTGGGGCCGCCTATGTCGATGTTCTCGACGATATCTTCGAAGGTGACGCCCTCTTTCAGAACGGTCTGCTTGAACGGATAGAGGTTGATGACCACCATGTCGATGGTCTTGATGCCCTTCTCGGCGATGGCATCCATATGCTCCTTGACGTCCCTGCGGGCCAGGATGCCCGCGTGGATCTTCGGATGAAGCGTCTTGACGCGACCCTCGAGCATCTCCGGGAATCCAGTAACCTCGGAGACCTCTATGACCGGGACGCCGGCGTCTTTCAGGACCTTGTACGTCCCCCCGGTGGAGATTATCTCCACTCTCATGGAGGAAAGCGCCTTGGCGAAATCGACGATCCCCGTCTTGTCGGAAACGCTGATGATTGCTCTGTTGATCTTGGCCAATGTATACCCTCTCTCGAATGTTCCACGCATCGCGGACGATGCGAAGGGCATACCTGCGTATGCGGTCTTTGAATCAGGTGCTCGTAATTAAAAGATGGCAACATGGCTACGAATCACGTCATTCAGTCCTTGGAATTCGTAACAAGGCTAACCCAGCAGAAGGCGTCAATCGGATAAACGATACCGCCATACACGGAGCGATGAGGAAGAGAGAGCTCGAGATGATCCTCCAGTCGGTGAAGCCGTTCGAGGAGCCGGACGCTTCGCTGGAGCAGTACATGACTCCTGCGATCATAGCGGCCGACATGCTGTTCGAAGCCTATCGCAAAGGGGACATCGCGGATCTCAAGGTCATGGATCTCGGATGCGGAACAGGCATGCTCTCGATAGGATCCTGGTTCCTCGATGCAGGGATGGTGGTGGGATTCGACGCTTCGGAAAAGGCTCTCGAAACAGCAAGATCCAACGCCGCAGCCCTCGGGGCGGACATAGATCTCAGGCTCTCGGACATCCGTGGGGTGGAGGAGGGTGCGGACACAGTCGTCATGAATCCTCCTTTCGGATGTCAACGTTCACACGCGGACCGCCCATTCCTCGAGAAGGCCCTGACACTCTCAGACTGCATCTACTCGATCCATATGGCCGAAACGCTGGACTTCGTCGAATCGTTCTGCGAACGCTACGGGAAATCCATCTTCTGGCGTAGAACATATAAGTACGAAATCCCGCATCTATTTTCATTCCATTCGAAGACGAAACAGACCGTCGAAGTCGCGGCGGTCGGCATCAGGTGATACCTATGGATTCCAGATTTGTCATGCCTGGCGACGAGGTCGCAATAGAGGAGGAATACGCAGCAGGCGAGGGCACCTTCGCCCAGGATGGCACGGTATACGCGTCGCAGGTTGGCACACTCGTGCTCGACGACGACGATTGCACTGCCAGCGTCATGTGCCCCAACCCTCCCAACATCCTCCACAAGGACGATATCGTCTATGCGGTAGTGGCCGACATCAGGAAGACCATGGCCACCGCAGACGTCATAGCCAAGGACGGGACCTCCAGAGAGGTCGGCGGGGAGACCTATGCCACGATCCATGTATCGAAGATCTCCCCCAAGTACACCGACAACGTCGATGGAGAGCTGCGCAAGGGAGATTACATAAGGGCGAGGGTCACCGAGACCAAGCCTTCGCTCCAGCTCACCACCAAGGACCCCCACCTCGGATGCATAAGAGCGCTCTGCTCCAAGTGCAAGACCGAGATGGTACGCTCCAAGAAGGGCGATGGATTATACTGCACCGAATGCCACTACGCCATGCCCAGAAAGCTCGCCGACGACTACGGCGACGTCAAACTCTGATGGACGGACGCCGTCAGAAACGGCGGCGCCCATTCCTTTATAGATATATCAATAACCGCGTCTCGTGTAGAACGCAGGACAGGAGTCGATATCCTCCTTGTCGTAGAGCATGTCCATCGAGACATGGTCGATGTACATCGCCTGGACGCGGGAGATGTATAGTGTGTTGTCCCCGATCGGGATTTTTATGTCGCTGTCCTTCGGTCCTTTCACCGTGGTCGGAACGAGGGCGGGCCCCATGCATGCTGTGCAGACACGGTAGTCGCGGCCTTCGGACATTATCATTTTCTTGACGTCGTCGTCGACCTTGATATCCATGCGACCCGGATTGATGGAGCATTCTTATCGATTATGGCGGAAGAAAGCGGCGACCGCCGAAGGGATATCGCTACAGAGCATTGCGTCGATACCAAGCGACGGAGCCCTCCTGTCGAGGATCACCGCGACGCCGCGATCCGTCTCGGACCTTATTAGACGGCCGATAGACTGCCTGATCCTGCGGATCGCCGGAATCATGACGACACAGCGCCTTCCGTCCCCGAACCGGGAATCGTAGTAGCGTATCATCGCCCTCGACTTCGCAGTGGGCTTGGAGAACGGGATGCCCACGATGACGGCCAGCTCCAGGGTCCTGTCCGGGAAGTCCAGACCCTCGCTGATGCGTCCGCCTGTGACGGCGAACAGCACGCCGCCCTCCGACATCCTGAATCTCTCGAATGTGTCCATCAGCTCTCCCTGGGGCATCCCGCTGCGCTCGAAGAAGATGTCCCTGCCCAGGCGCTCGATCAGCCCGTCGCCGGACATCCTGTCCATGAAGCCGTATGATGGGAAGAAGACTATCGTGTTGACCCTGACGGAATCCACTGTGTCGACAAGGATATCGGTGAGCAAGCGATAGTTCTCCTCGAGTGCGCGGTCCTCGTACCTCATGGAGACGCGGTCTGTGTAGAGCGTCAGAAGATTCTCCGGAGGGAATATGCTGCCGAGACGCTTGAAGACCGGCCTCTCGAGACCCATCTCCTTGGCGTACTCTTCGAGAGGCTCCAGGGTCCCCGACATCATGACCGACGCGAAGCATGAATTGAGCGGCTCCGCCGCAGGGGAAGGATCCATGCAGTATGCCTGGAAGCATGGGTTGTCCCCTCCGATGATCAACCTCACGCCGTAGCTGTCGTAATCCGACATCCACAGCTCCAGGAACCGTCCCATCGAGCCTATGTACGAGCGGGGGAGCTTGCGCTTCTGCTTGAGCTTCTCCTCCACGATGTCTCCGATGTCCTGAAGGGCCCTGGACATCCTGGACAGCGCCACCGAGGTCACGCCGAGACGGGACATCAGCTCATCCTCCACGAAATGAGGCGGGATTATCCCGTCCTCGTCGATCAGATATTCGCGGACCGTCGCCTCCAGCACCTCGCGGAGGACAGATGAGAGGTCGGATATCCTGAGTCCATCGTGGAGTTCGCGGTCCCCCTCCCGCCTTGCCTCCTTCTCGGCCATCTCCATCGAGTACCTGCTGTACTCATAGGTTTGGATGTCGCGCAGGTAGTCGGGGAGGTTGTGCGCTTCATCGGCGATCACCAGCATCTTCGATACGGCCCTGCCCGTCCACTCCTCGAAGCGGGAGAGGATCTGAGGGGCGAAGACGAACGGGTACGAGGCGGCGATGACGTCCGCACGCGGAAGAAGATGCTTCATGAGCTCGTATGGGCAGATGCAGGCCTCCTCGCAAATGCGCGAGAACGATTCCGGCTCGGGATTGCTGCGGAGCACCTCCAGCCAATGGTCTGCGTCGAGTCCTTCCAGATTGGCGAAGTACGGGCAGGCGCATCCGCCCTCCGTCTTCCTCTTGAATTCGGAGCACAGCTTGGAGATCTCCTCCGGTGTACCCGAGCGCAGATCGGGATCGTCCCTCATCATGGGGCATGACTGGGCGGAGCGTCCCTGCATGGCGGCGCAGACGATGCCTCCGATATTCCCGCATTCCCTGACGACCTGCGCCTGCTGCGACTTCGTGCGGGTAAGGTATACAATGAGAAGACCCCGCTCCCTGGCCAGGGGGATCGTCCCGGCCAGGGCGGTGATGGTTTTGCCCGTTCCGGTGCCCGCCTCAATAACGGGACACATCCCGTCCCGGACGGAGCTGTCGATGAATCCGACCAGCTCCCGCTGTCCGGGACGGTATTCGTACGGGAAGACATCCATGATCAGGATTCTTTGGAGCGCTGCCAGATGTCGTCCGGCAGCTCGTCGTAGTTGAACTCTTCCTGCACGACGGTCTCGACCTTCCTCGGACCGCTCTCCATCAGCTCGCGGATCCTCTCCCTGCGGAACAGCCAATAGTGGATCCTCCACTCCCTGCCGTCGTAGAGGGTGGTCTCCTCCCTTTCGGTGGTCAGGATGCCCGCGTCCTCCAGCATGTAGAACGCATCCCTGTCCTCCGGCTCCAGGATGTTGTCGATGATCCTGTCCGCGTACCCGAAGAAGTTCAGGACCCTATGGGCGAGGTCGTACGCCTCCTCCTCCTCCATGGCCCTGGAGCTGCTGTCGATGCTGTTCTTGATCGCCATCGTGAGGTCATGGATGGTGATGACGGACACGGGGCTCACTCCACCAGGTTGAGGAAGCCCACGTCCTTGGTCCCGACCTCCTCGGCCACCTTGGCCACGAGGTCGGCGGGTATGTCGCTGTCCACGGACAGGAACATCATGGCGCACTTGTCGCTCCTGGAGACGGTCATCTGGGCGATGTTGATCCCTGCGGATCCGAGGAGGTTGCCGACGATTCCGATCACGCCGGGGGTGTCCTTGTACCTCAGGTACATCATGTCGCCGCAGAGAGGCGCATCGAAGGAGAATGCGTCGAGGCCGACGAGCCTCGGCACTCCGCCGATGACAGTTCCGCGGATGGTGCGGACCCTGCCCTCGTAGGTGAATCTGACCTCGATGACGTTGGCGTAGTCCTTGGCGGTGTCGTTGCTGGTCTCGGCGATCTCGATGCCCTTCTGCTTGGCCACAGGAAGAGCGTTGATTATGTTGGCGGAGCCCAGGATGTTCCTCAGGTATCCGATGACGGTCGTCACGGTGAGGAGCTTGGTCTGCTTCTTGGCCAGTCCGCCGCAGTAGACGATCTCGAGCTTGTCCAGGGGGTGATTGCCGACCATCTGCTGGACGAGGGAGCCCATCTTCTCCACGAGGGGCATGTAGGGCTCGGTCTCCGCATCGAGCTTTCCGCGGGGAGCATTGATGGCGTTGGAGACGATGCCGTCCTTGAGGTACATGACGGCGTGCTCCGCCACCTCGATGGCCACCCTCTCCTGAGCCTCGACGGTGGAGGCTCCGAGGTGGGGCGTGGTGACTAGATTGTCGAGCTCCAGCAGCTTCTTCTCCGAATCCTCCAGGGGCTCGTGGCACCAGACATCGAAGGCGGCTCCCGCGATGATCTTCTCCTTGAGCGCCGTGTAGAGGTCGTCCTCGTTGACGATGCCTCCGCGGGCCACATTGGCGAGCCTCGCGTTGGGCTTCATCATCTTGAACTGCTCTATGGAGATCATGTTCCTGGTCTCAGGGAGCAGAGGCGTGTGGATCGTCATGAAATCGGAGGTCCTTATGACCTCCTCGAGAGTGGTGAGCCTGACTCCGAGGGAATCCGCGACGTCCTTCGGCAGGAAGGGGTCGTATCCGATCATTGTCATGTTGAAGGCCTTCATGCGCTTGGCGACCTCGCCTCCGACGCGTCCGACCCCGATGATTCCCAGGACCTTCCCGTTCATCTCGACGCCGGTGTACTTGGACCTCTTCCACTCGCCCTTGTGCATGGACTCGTGGGCGAAGGGGATGTTCCTCGCAAGAGCGAGCAGCATGGCGCAGGAGTGCTCGGCCGCGGAGAGGATGTTCGCGGAAGGGGTGTTCATGACGAGGATTCCCTTGTCGGTTGCATAAGGAACATCGATATTGTCCACTCCGACTCCGGCGCGGCCGATGACCTTCAGATTCTTTCCCGCATCGATGACCTTCTTCGTGGCCTTGGTACCGGACCTTATGATGAGGCCGTCGTAGTCGCCGATGACGGAGCACAGCTCGTCCTCGGACATGCCGGGCTTCTCGTCGACCTGGAATCCGGCATCCTTGAGGACTTTGACCCCGTCCTCGGAAAGGGGATCTGAAATCAGCACTTTGACAACCATCTTCACTCCTCCAAAATCTCGTCCATGACGGCCAGGAGCTCCTTCACGCCTGCAGGCGTGACGTCTCCCATATGACCGATCCTGAATGTCTTCTCCTTGATGTCTCCGTATCCGTTGGAGATCTCGTATCCCTTTGCCTTGAGCTTCTTGTGGAAGGCATCGAAATCGAGATCGCCCCTGTTGAGAACGGATATGCCCTTCGACCTGTAGCCCTCTTCTGGGAACACGCCGGCAAGCTTCGCATCCGCCCAGTCCTCGACGAGCTTGGCCATCTCGGCGTGGCGCTCGTAGACATGGCCCATGCCCTCGCCCAGCAACTTGTCCAGCTGGTAGTCGAGTCCGTACATGAGGGAGACAGGCGGCGTGGTCAGAGCATAGTTCACATCGCTCTGCTTCTTGATCTTGAGCAGATCCGTGTAGAATCCGCGGTTCTTCACGGTCTTGGCCTTGTCGAGCATCCTCTCGGAGCACAGCATGATGGCCATTCCCGGAGGCAGAGCCAGAGCCTTCTGGGTCCCGAAGATGATGGCATCCGCGTCCATATCCTTGACCCTCAGATCCTTGGTGTAGGCGGCGGTCACGGCATCGACGATCTTCAGCGCGTCGGGATTCTGCTCCGATACTGCCTTGGAGATGGCGACGGAGTCGCTGAACACTCCGGTGGATGACTCGTTCGCGCACCAGCAGACGGCCTCGGTATCCTTTCCGACCTTGCCTGCGATGTCCTCGGGCCTCATTGCTTTGCCCCAGGGGACCTGGACCTTGTCGACGACTTTGCCGTTGAGCTCTCCGATCTCGATCAGTCTGTTTCCGAAGGATCCGTTGGTGATGCCGAGCATCCTGTCGGAAACGGCGTTCCTGATCGCGCCCTCGTTGAACACTGTGGCGGATCCGGAGACGAGGAAGACATCCATGTCGGTGTCCAGAGTCTTCTTGATTTTGTCGACGATCCCCGCGTGGAGCTCCTTGTACTCGGGAGAGCGGTGCGTGATCATCGGCTTTGTCATAGATTGAAGCGTATCGGGCGCCACATAGACGGGGCCCACTGTGTACAGCATCCTGCTCAATATAATCCCTCATGCCCTGAGGCTATCAGCCGGTTATCAGAGCATCCCTATTAAAGGTACGCGCGCGGAATGCGCGCGACGCAGTCTGTATAGAACGATATGTACGCCGACCGACATCTCTGTGCGATATCGGTCGGCGGTTTACTGATCAAAGAGAAGCCAGGGTCTTCTTGATCCTGTCGAATCCCTCGCGAATCTGGTCTTCGGAGGTCGCATAGGAGACTCTGAAGAATCCCTCCCCGCCAGGACCGAAAGCGGTTCCAGGAGTCACGGCCACATGGCCCTCCTTGAGAAGGACCTCTGCCAGCTTGGCCGAGGGCATATCGATGCTGTATCTGGGGAACACATAGAACGCGCCCTTGGGAACGTTGCACTCGAGCTGGGGGATCTCGGATATCAGATCGAGTGCCAGATCGCGCCTCTTCCTGAACTCCTTCACCATAGCCTCCTTTGCATCCTGCGGTCCGCGGATCGCCTCGACGGCCGCCTTCTGGACGAAGGACACGCAGCACGAGATGGAATGGGACTGGAGCTTGTTGATGGCCTTGATGTTCTCCTCGGAAGCGACGGCCCATCCGAGCCTCCATCCGGTCATGGCGTACGTCTTGGACAGGCCGGACACGAGCAGGGTGCGGTCGAACATCTCCGGGAAGGACGCTATGGATGTGTGCTTGCCCTCGTAGATGATGCTCTCGTAGATCTCGTCGGAGAGCACGAGGAGGTCGTTGGCGATGGCGATATCGGCGATCTGCCTCAGAACCTCACGAGGAATGACTGTTCCGGTGGGATTGGAAGGAGTGTTGAGGATGATCATCCTCGTCCTGGGGGTGATCGCGGCCTCGATGAGCGCGGGGTCGACGACGAACTCGTCCTCGAACTTGGTCGGAATATATACCGGCACGCCTCCGGCCAGGCGGACGCAAGCCTCGTAGGAGACCCATGACGGGTCTGGAAGGATTACCTCGTCACCCGGATTGATATATGCCAGGGCGATCATGAAGATAGCCTGCTTGGTAGGCGTGATGAGCACGTTGGACGCCCTGCAGGGGACTCCGTCGACCCTGCTCTCCATATCGGCGACGGCCTCCCTGAGCTCAGGTATGCCCATGGAAGGAGTATAATGGGTGAATCCGCTGTGCAGCGCATCGCAGCAGGCATCGATGATGTTCTCAGGCGTTGTGAAATCCGGCTCTCCCATGGAGAACGAGACTATGTCCACGCCCTCCGCCTTCATCTGACTGACCAGATTGGAAATTGCGATCGTCCCCGACGCGGGGATCTCCTGGAGCCTCTTCGATACCATGGGCATTCCTCTTGTCTACACCGATTGGGATTGTTGATTAAAATGGTTGGTGAATGGGTTTTCGACGGCCTCAGGACATGATGTCCTTCAGGTGGCCCTGCTGGATGGCATCCCTGATCTCCATGGACAGCCTGGCACCGGTACTCAGACCGGGATAGATGAGATCCGCGTAGGGGGATCCGGAGATGAACGGGTTGGTTCCCGCCACGATCCTCGTGGAGATCTCGAACACCTTGAACTCCAGCTTGTCGGACACGACGGTCTCGAGGCAGAACGGCCCCCACATGCCTCCGAAGAGCTCATAGGACTTGTTGACGACCGCTTCGGCCATCTCGAAGGCCTTGGGCAGCAGAGACTCCCTGATGACGACGGACGTGTTCCCGGTCACGACGAAGGATGGGTAGAGGCCGTGCCTCTTGGACTCCTCGATGGATCCGAGCTTGTACATCTCGTCGATGTTCGACTCGTCGCGCCTGTCGATGGAGAGGAGCTCGAGGGATCCGCCCTGCTCGCACCTGTATCCGTCGGTCTTGAACGGGTCGTAGAAGAAGTGGAGATAGTACCTGGTTCCGAGGCAGTACTCCTGGATGGTGTAGGGCTGGCTCGGATCTATGGACATCTTGAAATCGGGATAGTCCATGGCTATGAAGTATCCCCTTCCGCCCTTGGCCCCATGGTACTTCACCATGACGGGTTCGTTGATCTCCCTGGCGTCGGTGATAAGCTTGGGCATCGGAACGCCCGCGGACGTGATCCACTGCCTCTGCTTGTCCCTGTCGGACTCCCATCCCAGAACCGCCCTGTTCCCATAGGACGGCACGGGCATATCCGCGAACCTGCGGGGACCCATGTACTCGACGAAGGAACCGTGGGGGATGATGATCGTGTTCCTGTCCAAGAGCTCCCCGGTGCGCTCCTCGAAGTCGTCGAAGTCCTTGAAACGAAGGATCTCGTCAGGCTTTGCCAGAGGGAAAGCGTCGTAGTACTTCGTGCTGTGAGTGATAGTCAGACCTAGGGTCTTGAAGCCCATCTTCCTGGCGCCGTGGAAAATCTGAAGCGAGGAATGGGAGCACAAGGTTGCAATGGTGATGTCGTTCGGGTCGTACTCGTCCAGAATCTCATCGATCTTGCTCTTGGGAACCATATTGGACAATAGCGCTCCACCGTATAAACCTTGGCTACTGGGTGCTGGAGATCAACCACGGATTCTCTGCCGCATCTCCTACCGGCGTCGGCATCTCGCCGGGAACGAATGCAATGTTGTTATAAATCATCGTAATTATTAATATTAAATCCATAATAAATCAAATGTTAATAATTAAATCGATATATATTAATAACAATAATCGAAAACCGCACTTCGATGAAAACAAGCACACTTGCAGCAATCGCAGTCGTAATAATCATCGCAGCGGGAGCCTGCTTGGTTCTCGCCCATAACGGCGATGAGAAAGACGACGGTGCCGAGACCATCACGGTCACGATGAGCTGGGAGAAGGATATCGTCGAGAGGATCGTAGGCGACGACTTCCGCGTCGTCTCGATGATGGGGCCCAATGTGAACCCCCATGAGGCGTATTCCACGCCCAGCAACGTATCGGACCTTTACAGCTCCAAGCTGTATTTCAAAATCGGAACGGGAGTCGAGTGGGAGACCGCATTCTTCGATGCCGTCCAGAAGGACATCCCCTCCTCCGTCAAAATAGCGGACATCTCCAAGAACATCGAATACACAGCCCTCCCCAACGTGGAGCACCATCACCACGAGCATGAGGAATCCGACCACGAGCATGAGGAATCCGCCACCGATGCCCACATATGGACCTCTCCTGACATACTGAGGCAGATCGCTGCCTATGTGGAGAAGGAGGTCTCGGCCCTCAACCCCGATGGAGCCGACGACTACAAGTCGAACCTCGAGAAGTTCAACAAGGACGTCGACAGCATCGACAAGAAGATGACGGAAGTCGCCTCCGTCGCCGGCACGGGCCACAAGCACGTGATGGTCTGGCACCCTGCATGGCAGTATCTCCTTCAGCAGTATGCCGACAGATTCGGCATCGACATCCACATGGTATCGGTCGAGGCCAACGGCGAGGTGACCCCCTCGCAGGCCGTCTCCATGATCAAGGACGAGGGATGCAAATCCATCTTCGTGTCCACCACCGATGAGGGATACGAAGGACGCTCCACCCTGGAGGATGCCGGGATCGAAGTCCATGTTGTCAGCCCCACTTCGGACGACATGCTGGAATCGATCTCCGAATTCCTGGACTTCCTCGAGGAAGACTTCAAGAAGGCCTGAAAATGAGTGGAGGAACGCCGCGCATAGAGCTCGATTCCGTGAGCGTGAGCTACGCCGATGCCAGGGTGCTGAGGGACATCAGCCTGAAGGTCATGGATGGGGACTTCATGGCTGTGACCGGCCCCAACGGAGGAGGCAAGACCACGCTGTTCAGGACGGTGCTCGGGCTGATGGCACCCAGCAGGGGCCGGGTCGCCGTCGACGGCGTTTCTCCCAACGAGGCGTGCGGCAGGATAGGCTACATGCCCCAGTTCGGCAAGTTCGACAGGAAGTACCCTATCACCGTAGAAGAGGTTGTCCGCATGGGCCTGAGGCCCGAGGAGGGTTTCCTCCCGCGCCGGAATCCGGACGCGGAAGTGCGGGTGACGGAGACGATGGAGCGGACCGGGATAGAGGAGCTCCGCAGCAGACGCATCGGGGACCTCTCGGGCGGGCAGATGCAGCGCATGCTGCTGGCTAGAGCCCTCGTCTCCAATCCCGGGATCCTCCTCCTGGACGAACCCACTGCCAGCATAGACCCGGATATGAGGACTAGGATGCACAGCATCCTGGCGGATGCCAAGAAAGACGGCGTCACCGTCATGATGATCACCCATGACACCGGCGACGTGTCGGACCTCATCGACAGGATCGTGCGCGTCGACGGGACCGTGACGGAGATGGATCCGTCCGACCTACGCGGACATACCGAGGAGGCATGGCGATGACAAACGTGATCGACTATCTGGGCATCCCTCTGATACAGAACATGTTCGTCGCGACGGTGCTCGCCTGCATATTGTGCGGCGTCATCGGGACGTACGTCGTGATCAACCGCATGGTCTCCGTGACCGGCGGGATAGCCCATACCACATTCGGAGGCGTCGGATTCGCATACTACGTGATGTCCGTCTTCGCGGTCTCGTGGATGACCCCCATGATAGGTGCGCTGATCTTCAGCATCGCGGCGGCCGTCGTCATGGTGGTCTGCAAGAAGGTCGACGAGCTCAGGGAGGACTCCGTGATAGGGGTGCTCTGGGCCGTAGGCATGGCCGCGGGAGTGATCTTCATGTGCTACGTGGACAGGAGCGTGCTGGTTCCGTCCTCGTACGAGACGATCCTGTTTGGCAACATGCTGCTTATCGATTCGGGGAAGCTGCACATAATGGAGGGCGTGACAGTGGTCATCCTGGCGATAGTGGCCCTCTTCTACCGCGACCTCCGCATCCTGACGTTCGATGCTGACTTCGCCAGGATTTCTGGCGTCCGCACGCAGGCTCTGGATCTGATCCTCCACATCCTCATAGCCGTGACCTGCGTGATGGTCGCCAACGTCGTCGGAATCGTGATGATCATGGCTCTGATGACTATCCCTGCGGCCATGGGCTGCCTGTTCTCGCGCGGCATCTCCGGGACGATGGGAAGAGCGACGGCGTACGCGCTCACCCTGTCGGCGGCGGGCCTCTTCCTGTCCCTGATGACGGATACGCCTCCCGGCGCCACCGTTGTCCTGGTCATCGGCCTCGCATTTGTCATCGTGCTGCTGTACAAAATGATGGCATCAAGGAGGGGTATCGAAAAGTCCTGATTGGAGTCCAAACCGCCGGGATTCTTGTTTCTCCTGCCCGGCGGCATACCATCTTTCATTGCGATGCGGGCCGCGGAGCGCCTTCTTCTCTCGGATCACCAGTCCTCGAAGCGACTTACACTTACCGCATGGAACAACAATATTATGTCCGTCTTCGATACGCCATGGTCCTCTGCGGACAGGTCGATCCGATGAACGAAAATGAACTAACACCCCACATCGAAGAAATAAAAAGGGTGCTCGGAAACAGAATCGACGATGAGCAGCTGAAGGCGGAGTTGAGGAAATACCTCGACGACTATCACGTCGACATCACCGCCGCCAAACGCGGAATCATAAGGAAATACGGCGGAAGCGATAGCGGATTCGCCACCGCGAACAATCCGTCGAAGAAGATCGCGGACCTCAACGGATCCGAGACGAACGTCGACGTCCTGGGCAAGATCGTCTACGTCGAAAGCAAGAACATCACTGTCAAGGGTCTGAGCAAGACCATCGTCTCCGGTATACTCGGCGATGACACGGGAACGGCATCGTTCACCGTCTGGGAGCCGGGAGCAGTCCAGCTCGAGAAGGGATCTGTCTACACATTCAAGAGCTGCTACTGCAAACTCTGGAACGATAGAGTTCAGATCAACATAGGGAACCGTGGAAGGGTCGAGGCCGCCCCAGGCGTCGAGATCAATGTCCCCAACACGGGTGCGTCCCTCTCCGCATCCGACGTGAAAATAGGAGACATAAGGGAGGGGATGGGGAACGTCAATGTCGCTGGAAAGATCCTCTCTGTCGAATCCCGCAAGATCACAAGCAGGGGCGAGGAGAAGGTCGTCTACTCCGGCATAATCGCCGACGAGACCGGCAAGATCCAGTATTCCGCCTGGCACGACTTCGAGCTCAAGGCGGGCGAATCCATCTCAGCGAAGAACTGCTACATCCGCGCCTGGAAGGGCATACCCCAGCTCAACATCGGGGACCGTGCCGTCGTGGAGCGCATAGACAGGAGCTTCGATGTCGAAGAAGGCAATACCCTGAAGACCGTCGAGGAGGTCACCCGTATCGGCGGAGGCCTAGACATAACGATCGAAGGGGTCGTCGTGGACATGAAGAACGGGAGCGGCCTCATCAAGAGATGTCCGAACTGCAACCGCTCGATGATGAACGGCGTCTGCTCCATCCACGGGACCGTCGAAGGCGTTCCCGACATGAGGATGAAGCTCGTCATCGACGACGGCACCGGAGCGATCGGAGCCATCGTCAACAGGGAGGATACGGAGAAGCTCGTCGGAGTCTCCATGGCATCCGCGATGGGTCTCGCCGCCGCAAGAGGCGAAGGGGTCGTCGTAAGGGAACTGCTAGGCAAAATTCTCCTCCGCCGGATACGCATAACAGGCAACGTGATGAGCGACGACTACGGCCCGAGCATGATCGTCAGATCGGCATCCAACGTGGAGGTTGATGTGCAGGCCGAAGCGGAGAAGCTCCTCGAGGAAGTGGAGGCCGCCATATGAACGGTAAAGCGAACCCCAGGGAGACCGCGTGGAGGGTCTTCGCCAACGAGATAAACTCCGCGACGCTAGAAATAAAGGCCACCGAGGAGAAGATGCCTTCGTATCTGGTATCTCCTCTCGGCGCGAAGATCAACAGGGTGCTCATAGCCGGAACCATGACGGAGAAGGCCAACAGCGGCACCGAGGACGAACCGATGTGGAGAGCGAGGATCCAGGACGTCAACGGCCAGTTCTTCCTAAACATCGGAAGATTCCAGCCCGAGGCCGCCGCCGCCATGGCCGACATAGAGCCTCCTTGCTTCGTCGCAGCAGTAGGAAGGGTGAGAGCCTACACCGGAGACGACGGAAGGACCTTCGTATCCGTCCGCCCCGAGCGCATCATAAAGATCGATGAGACCACGCTCAACGAATGGCTCCTCGACACGGCCAAATCCACATGGGCCAGGCTCAAATGGATGAAAGAGGTAGTGTCGCTCCCGGACGCCAAGACCCCGGACCTCATCAAGATGGGGATGAGCCCCGTGCAGGCCGAGGGGATGCTCTACGCCCTGGACAACTACGGGCAGATGCCCGACTCCGCAGTCTACCTGAAGACCATCCAGAACGCTCTGAGAAGACTGCTCCCCGAAAAGGAAGTCGACTTCGGATTCCCCGAGGGCGTCGACGAAGGCGCCGACGAGATCTACGTGGACGAAGAGGGATCCCCGGCAGGCGGACAGAACCACGGCCAGATGGAGGACATCATCCTCAACCTCCTCGAGGAGCTCGACACAGACGGCAAGGGAGCCCCCCGCGACGAGCTGGAGAGGCGTGCCGAAGCCGAAGGCATAAGCAGCATCGAACTCGAGGAGATATCCAACAACCTAATGGACAAGGGCCTCGTCTACGAGCCCAACCTGAGATATCTCAAACGCATTTGAACGGACGGGGGGAATCCCCCGTCCCTAAACTGTTTCCTTTTCAGACTATCTTCGAGAGCTCGGAATCCAGCTCGGATCCGTACTCCTTGAACCCCATCTTCCCGGACAGGATCAGCCAGAAGGCGAAGAGACCCATGAAGAGGGCGATGAAGCCGGCCACTCCGGTCATCATCGAGATCACGCAGAGGATCACCGCGGGCCAGAAGTGCTGCTTGGTGTAGCAGAAGTAGGCGGAGACGATACCGCATACGGACGAGATGATGTACGCGATGGAAGCCACCTCGAAGTAGTCGAGGACCTCCTGGCGGGTGAGTCCGTACTGCTCGATGTACGACAGCGCGTTGGGGTCGTTGAAAAGCAGATCGGTCATAGATTCAGCAGACAGGGCCACGTATATCCCGACCACCAGGAACGGGATGGAATAGATCAGCATGAGAGCGGCGGCCCACACGAGCTGCCTTCCGATGCCGGTCCTTATCTCGGCCTTCTCCTGCTCTACGGCCTCTGGGTTCCTGCCGGGAACGCGGGTACCGCATTCCGGACAGAACCTCTGGTCGGCGGTCAGGACGCGACCGCAATGGGCGCAGAAATTCTGAGCTTCTCCGGATTCCATGTTATCCCGACCTCGATAGCACTGCAGGTTTTAATCCCTAGGTCTCAGAACCGCCGTAGCGTATCCGACTACGGAATCCCTGTTGATTCCCAGGGAATCGAACGAATCGGTATGCTTGATGCTCTCCGGCGAGCAGTTGTCGCACAGCATCATCATCACTGCAGTTGGACCGTACCCGCACATCGTGATGCTGTTGTCCGCGATCTCGCGGTACATGCCCTTCCAATCCATGTCGCGAATCCTGTCGAGGACCAGACCATCCAGCCTCTCGGCCTCCGCCTTCGGTATGTAATGCGACATGTCCGTGGATGCTATGTAGACGACGTCCCTCCCTTCGCATGCCTTTCTGAGAGCGTCTGCGAGGACCATGGCTGCCTTCGGGGACTGGTCGCTCATCATAACCGGGACGATGCGCGCATCCGGATCGATGTACTGCAGGAACGGCAGCTGCACCTCTATCGAATGCTCGTACCTGTGGGCCTCCGGTATGTCGGGTATCGTCTCCGACAGCCTGGAGCAGAGTTCCTTGTCGGTCCTGCACGGACCGAAGGGAGTCATGAAATCATCCGAGCAGACGGTGTTGAACGGACTCATGCCGTAATGATCGGGTCCGATGACCACGTACGCCTCCGGACGGCCGTCCTCCTTCAGCATGCGATAGATGTTGGACGCATTCGCCCCGGACGCCATATATCCTGCATGAGGGACTATGGCTCCGCGGATCGACCTCTCGTCGCCCGTGCGCACCGGCCTCCCTGAAGCCAGGGGATGGTCGAAGCAGGCCTCGATGGAATCCTTCAGATCAACGGGATCGGAAGGATAGAACTTGCCAGAAACCGCTGGAAATCTCATGAGAAAGGGTATGGAAGAAGATGGAAATGGTTTTTTGGGTCCCGGAGGGACCCGTTTACATGACCAGCTTGGCCTCGAAGTCCTCGATCTCAAGCTTGAAGTCGGCGGGATCCTTGATGTCTCCCCTGTCAACGAGGACCTGCCTGGAGAGCAGCCAGTAGATGCAGGCCAGAGCACGCCTTCCCTTGTTGTTGGTAGGGATGACGAGATCGACGTTGCGGGTCTCGTTGTTGGCATCGCACATGGCGACTATAGGGATTCCCAGGTTCAGAGCCTCATTGAGGGCCTGCTTGTCGGCCGAGGGGTCTGTGATGACAAGGACCTCGGGCTCGATGAAGTTGGGGTTGGCGGGGTTCGTGAGGGTTCCGGGAACGAACCTTCCGGCGAACGCAGGGGCTCCGATGGCCTTGGAGAACTCCCTGGCGGGCTTCTGTCCGTACTGCCTGGCGCAGACGACGAGGACCCTGTTGGGGTTGAAGCGGCTCAGGAAGGAGGCTGCCGCCCTGATCCTGTCGTCGGTCTTCTTGATGTCCAGGACGTACAGTCCGTCGGTCCTGACCTTGTAGATGAACTCCTTCATGTCGGCGGATTTCTGCTGGGTTCCGATGTGGACACCGGAGGTCAGATAGGTCTCTTCGGGGACCAGGAGCTCGTTGCTGTCTATAGGCTGAATGTCATCGTCTGCCATAGTGATTCCTCTTTATTCAGTTCTTGACGACGGTGATAGGTATCATGTCGTTCTGGAACTCCAGCATGGCAATGTCGATAGGGTCGAGCATGTCCTCGGGATAGTCCACTAGGACAGGAGCCCCGTAGGAGATCTGCAGCGACCTGGCGCCGATGATCCTGGCCCTCTCGAATCTGGTGTAGTTATTCACGCAGCTCATGTTCTCACCATGTGGGATGGGGCATCGTAACCGGATGTGCGATATAAGCGTTTGCCCGCCCTGTTAGTTTAAAACACAAACAACGCACGCGCGTATATAGGAGACGACGCAAGCGTTATCTGATTCCAGAGGCTCGGGGGACGCATGAGCGGGGAACTCGAGATGTGCGCCGCGGCATTGTACCGCGCCGTCGGAAAGGACGTGCTGACTGCGGACGAATTCGTGATGGACGTCTCGCTGAAGCAGAAGTGGATGTCGCCGTCCGATGCCAAGGCGCTCCTCGGCCTCATGGTGAGAAGCAGGATCCTCGAGCAGAAGGACGGATACCTGCGCCCTCTCGTCGATCTGTCGGCGGTGGACGTGCCCCTGGCGTACCGCCCTCCCAAGGACCTGCTGTCATCGGGCGTCTGCGAGAAACCCTCTGAACCGGCAATAGACATGTTCCCGAAGCTGATGGATGTCGCCTCCGATGCAGGAATGCACCGCAGGGAGTTCATCCAGGAATGCAACAGGATCCAGAAGAGATTGGATATCGATGTTTCAGTAGCCGCACTGATTGTGATGCGCGAAAACGGAATAGCTGTAGACCCCTTCATCGAAGGAGTCTACAGGTGGGTTTCCAGGAGCGGAATCACTCCTTCCTGATGAAATTGCCGAGGGTCATGCCATCGGCGCGGCCTCCGCCCACGACTCCGCCTGATTGAACGGCCTCGGTGAGCTTGATGTCGAGGGCCTTCTCGATCTTCTTGATGAGCCTGTCCTCGGGAATCAGATTATTGGATTCGATCTTGGCGAGGATGCCCTGCTTCTCCTGAATCTCGTTGGCGAAAGCCTTCAGGTCCATGCCCTTGGCTTCGCGGGCCCTTCTAATGGCTCCGCCGTAGTCGTCGACGAGCTCGATCGTCGTCGTCCCGGCGTAGATGTCCTTGGACTGCATCCTTCTCTCGCGCCTCTCCAGCCTCTGATCGATGACGGACTGGGAAACGGGGGCGCCTGGCCTGGACGAGGTGGATGCGCCGGATACCTCTCCGAATCTAGAGCAGGAAGGGCATACCATTAGCCTCGCGCCGCTTACTATGGCCTCGCGGGTCTGCGGAACGTCCTTGCCGCACATCTCGCAAATCATGCTCCGCCCATCATCAAGGTCGGTAATATCTTTTGCCCAGCAGAGGAGTAACGCCGATGAATCAATGATTTCCAGACGCTCGCAGACAGCATGAAGGACCGCTCGCGATGCCCATCCGACACCCCATAACCGTTATAACGAAAGTCATCTGTACCCCGCAGGAGAGCATATGACGGGCGAGAACGATGAGATGGCCGAATTGAAGGCCAAGATTGTCACCCTCGAAGAGAGGAACGTCAGGCTGATGGAAGACCTTCAGAACGCCGAGACGGAAAAGCGCTACTCCGAGAGTGAACTCTTCAGACTCCAGAAGGACCTTTCGAGGCTCAGGAACGAGCTCGAGAGGCTGAAGAGTCCTCCGCTCATTGTCGCGTCGCTCAGGGACGTCCTGCCGAACAACCGCGTGGTCGTCAAGAGCACCACGGGACCAGATTTCGTCGTTTCCATCTCGGAATACGTCAAACCGGAGGACCTGATTCCCGGATCCAGGGTATCGCTCAACAAGCAGACGCTCTCTCTGATGGAAGTCCTCCCGACGCCGGTGGACCCCGTCGTCTCAGGCGCGGAGATCATCGACAAACCCGATGTCACATACGCCGACATTGGCGGCCTGAAACAGCAGATGATGGAGCTCAGAGAAGCTGTAGAAGATCCTCTGCTGAGGCCCGAGCTTTACAAGAAGGTCGGAATCGAGCCGCCCAAAGGAGTGCTTCTCGTAGGACCTCCCGGAACCGGAAAGACCCTGATGGCGAAAGCAGTGGCCAACGCCACGCAGGCCACGTTCATCAGGCTCGTGGGATCAGAACTGGTCCAGAAGTACATCGGAGAGGGTGCTAGACTGGTCCGCGAGCTGTTCCAGCTTGCCAAGGACAAGGCGCCCAGCATCATCTTCATAGACGAGCTCGACTCGGTGGGTGCCAAGCGTCTCGACGTCGCTACGTCCGGCGACCGCGAGGTTCAGAGGACCCTCATGCAGCTGCTTTCCGAACTGGACGGATTCACTCCGACCAGCGATGTCAAGATCATCGGAGCCACCAACAGGCCGGACATCCTGGATGATGCTCTGCTGAGGCCCGGCAGGTTCGACAGGATCATCGACGTAGGACTGCCCGACATAGACGGAAGGACCCAGATCTTCGAGATCAATCTCAAGCACATGAACGTGGACAAGAAGGTGTCCGCCAAGAAGCTCGCAGAGATGACCGAGGGATTCTCCGGAGCCGAGATCAAGAGTACCTGCACCGAGGCCGGAATGCTCGCCATCAGGGCCGACAGGGACCACGTCACCGAGCATGACTTCGTCGAGGCCAAGGAGAAGGTGTCCGAGGCCGGAAGGAACAAGACCAAGCCTGCACCCGCCCATATGTTCGGGTGAGGATTGAAAAGCGGGGGGTTCTCCCCCCGCAACATTCATTTTTTCTGCGTCCGAAAAACCGATGACGCATCCCTGACGAGATTCCGAAATTCAGCGGTCGCCTATATCGTCCCCGCCGAAGAAATTGAGCTGCGCTGCTGCGTAGATCTCCTCGAGTCCCGTGCCGTCCTGCGCGGAAACGGCGCGTATCTCTCCGAAGACTCCCGCATTCTCGACGGCCTTGAAGAGCTCCATCCCTATGACGGTCTCCGGCTGGCTGTCGGAATCCAGCAGATCCCCGTAGAGGGCATCGGATACCTGGTACCAGTCGATCATCCTCTGCTCGTCTTCATCGGAGAGCGTATCGCACTTGGAAAGGACGTTCAGAGTCGGCAGCTGAAGCCTGAACTCCACGAGCGCACCGAGGACCATGGCCGAGATGAATCCGTTGGGGGTGCGGCAGAGTGAGGGATCGGAGAGATAGACGATCATCGAATCCTCTGCTCCGAATGCGGAGACGATCAGCTGGGAGGACTCTCTGAACGCGAAGAGTTCCAGCTGTCCGGGAGTATCGACGAGGACGTACTCTGACCCGTAGGTCTCGATGACCTGAGACATCTTGGAGATGTTCGCCGCCATCAGATCCGCGGCGACAATCTGCGCGCCGTTGGGCCCTAGGCCGTATTCCCTCATAGTCTCCTCGAGATTGATCCATTCTCTGATGTCGACATCCGGACCGTAGGGAAGCGCATCCGCCCCGGGGTCGAGATTCACCACTATGGAGTCGACTCCCTCATCGTCCAACCATTGCTTGAAAGCCCCGACGAGCGTGCTCTTCCCGCTGCCGGCCGTACCCACGAAGAAAATGTACTTCAAATCAGGCCACTCCTGTGAATCCAGAGACCCATCTTAGACAATCATTATTAAATTACGCACGGCTTTTCAGGCCGCATGAATGCGACAAACCGCAGTCCCGCGCTGTTCGCGGTGATCGGCCTCATCATGGCGTTCGCTTTCGCCATCATGTGGATTGTTGCCGCCGAGAACGATCCTGCATGGACCTTCGGCGATAACATGATCTCCGAACTGGGCGTGTCGACGAATCAGTTCACTGCGGATGTCTTCAAGTACGGCTGCATCGTCTGCGGAGCCCTCGGCTTCGTGTTCGGTGTCGGAAAAGCCTACTGCGAAGACAACTGCAGCCGTGCGAGCGGCATCATGTGCGCCGCCGCAGGCATATTCCTGGCTCTCGTCGGGATCTACAACTCCGACTATGGTAACGGCAACCTTCACGACACCGTTTCCTACCTGGCCTTCGCCTTCATCTTCCTCGCAGCGGCCCTCTCCGTCTACGGAGACTGGACCGAGGGGAAGAGGATCAATGGAGCCATCGCGGCCATCCTCATCCTCGTGGCATTCAGCTGCTACATCGGCAAGGACCTGGCCTTCACCGAAGGGATCGCAATCATCTGCGCGCTCTTCTGGATGATATCCGAGAGCGTCAAGATGATCCTCAACATCAAGAGCGCGAAGGATGTCGATGTCGACGTCGAGACTATCTGAAGGAGGATTTGCAATGGCACAACAACCCAACAAGATGAAATTCGGTGTCGCCCTCGGAATGCTTGGCGGCATCATCGCCCTCGTGGCCATGGCGTACTCGTGGACGGGTGCGCTCGACGACATGTACGTCGTCGGACTCAACATGCTCGTAGCGGTCATGTTCTTCGCTGCCGCAGGAACATTCACCAAATACAGCCCCGTCAAGGGAGACACTGTCCTGGTCATCAGCGCTCTCGCCCTGGCTGTGACCGTCATCGCGGCCATCTACGACTCCACCTTCCTGTGGGTCAGCGCGATTCTGGCGGTCATCGCCATCTGCTGCATCCTCGTGGGTGCCTGCCCCAACACCACCAAGTGGGTTGACGGCAACAGGATCATCTGATTCCTGAAACAGGCGCCGAAAGGCGCCTTCTTCCCTTCCTACCATTTTTCGAGTGGTTATTTATCCCTAGAGTGCTTCCTGTGAATCATGGACGAGAAGTACTCCTTCGCTCTTCGCAAACTGGCCCTCCTGGGCGCTATGGACGACTACATAGCCATATCATCCAGGGAACTCGGCGAAGCCCTGGAGATGAGTCAGCAGTCCGCATCCAAGAGGATCCTGGAGCTACTGGACATGAAGTACATCGTCAGGGATCTCGGAGCAAGGAGACAGCGCATCAAGCTGACCACCAAAGGCATCGAGGATCTGAAAAAGGAGTACAACGAGTACCGCAGGATATTCGAGCTGACCGATCATATCACGATCCACGGCACCGTCCAGTCTGGAATGGGTGAAGGCGGGTACTACATATGCCAGAGCCAGTACCTCGCCCAGTTCCGCGAAAAGCTCGGATTCACGCCGTTCGAAGGAACTCTCAACGTCCAGGTTGATTCCGAGGACATCGGCAAGCTCGATGTCATAAAGAGCATCGCCGGCACCCCGATATCGGGATTCGTCGACGAAGGCAGGAGCTTCGGAGACGTCGTGGCCTACAAAGCGAAGATTCGCAACATCGACTGCGCAATCGTCGTTCCTGAAAGATCGCATTACGCAGACGTCATCGAGATTATCTGCCAATACCACCTGAGAAGGACCCTCAGTCTGGAGGACGGCGACGCGGTGGACGTCAAGGTCAAGCTCTGACGGCCGCCGGGATCTCGACCAATGCCGATACCCTGTTGTCCACATCCTCGGGCTTCTCTCCTATTCCGAAACCCGTGCGGTCGGATTCGCAGTAACGGTACTTGATACCGTAGTACGTGTACGTCACACCCTTCACACCGTCTATGGACAGACCTGCGGCAGTATGGCCCGGGAAAAGGAGCAGGGCCGTATCGTAGCCCAGGGACCCCATCAGGGAGCAGTAGAGTATCGACGAATCCGCGCTTCCGGCACTCTTGAGGAACAGCGTCTCCAGCGGATAATGCCATTCATCCCCTTCGGAAGAGGGGAGCGCCTGCACGAAGCAGAGTACGAATTCGGCCGATCCGACCTCGTCGAGACCGAGATCCGACGCCGTACCGGAAAGGAACGAAGCCAGAGCCTTGACATAGGGATCGGAAGGTGTCGCGAAGAGACGATCCGCATCGGCATCGGTATGGCTTCTGGATGTCTTGTCTGCAGCCTCCCTGTAGGCCAGATAATCGCTGAACGCCACATCGAGAGCGTATGAGAAGGCCTCACCCTCATAAGTCCACTCGAACGGGATCTGCAGCACACCTTCGACCAGAACCTTCAGAGCCCACTTGAACTCGCCGCCGTCCGTCGTCGTGCCCTCGACCTTCACCGAATATTCTCCGGCGCTCGTGAACACGTATGTCGGTGAAGGCCCGCTGATTGCGACAGGCTCGCCGCCGTCCGTGAGATACTCCACGGACCACTGAGCAGCCTCCAGATCGAAGCCCACGGACAGGCGGGCTCCGACTCCGGCCACGGCCTCGAGATCGTAGCCGTCCGAGATGCGCGCATACAGCAGAACGTCTGCCACCGTGACCTCCAGATCGAACGACGCCTCTCTGCTCACAATATCTCCATTGGAATCGAACCATCCGAGGAAGGTCGAGCCTTCCGGGATCTCGGCATCCAAAGATATCATGGATCCGGGACGAGGGGTCCCGTCAAACGACGCTTTGACTCCCGAACCTCCGTAGAGGCTGACATCGACCGTCTCCGGCGCATGAACCTCCGTCTTCTCCTTGTACTTCATCGAAGTGTAGAAACCGGAACGCTCGGCCTCGACGGCGTCTGTCACGCCATCCCCCTTTCCCTCCCATGTGCGGACGACCAATCCGTTATCGCCGTAGGATGTGAAGACATCGCATGGAATCTTTCCGGAGGATGCTTCGAAATCCGCCTCCCCGGTCTTCGTCTTGCCGTATATCGAAGAAGCCCAGAACGAGACGGTTCCATCATTCTCGTACTGCTTCTCGATCTCGTTGAACCTGTACGTCGTGCAGGACAGACGGGAATCCACCTCCACATAGTATGAGAGCCTGTAGGGGCTGTAGTAGAGCAGCAGCACATCCTGCTCCCCAGAGAACTTGGTCGTGCGGATTCCGTCGTCGGTATAGCCGGTGACCTCGTATGTGCAGCCGGTCCCGCTGAGATCCACATCCCATCCGGCATAGAGGATCACATCCTCCCTCACCGACGTCTTTATGACGGGACACGGCAGCGTGCGATCCGGATCCGAGAACCATCCCGTGAAGACCATCCCGTCCCGGCTTGCAGGCTTCAGGACTACCTCCTCTCCTGCATCGAAGGTCGAAGGGTTGGATGGGTCGTTCTCTCCTCCGTCCAGATCGTACGTTATCTCGAAAGGGCCCTGCTCCTCGAAAGCATCCGCATCGAAAAGAGCTATTGCGAACACCGCCGCCATGACTGCCAGAACGGTTACGACCAGAGCAGAATCCTTCCATCCCACGATATCGTCTTCCCGAGCGCCGTCGGAATATTTGAAAAGCGATGGCGTCCGGAGCGGTGGTCATATATCGGCGCTGACGATTGGATGCTCATGGGCCGTCGGAACAACCTGGTCGCGGTATCCGCTCTCGGAGTGTGCATGCTCATCAGCGCTCTCAGCTGGATGTATATGCGCATCCCTCACTACGAGATCATGCTGGAGACCGGATCCGACATCACCGGATGGCTTCTGTCCGGCTACATAATCGCCGAAGTCACCGTCGTCATAATCGCCGGAGTCCTCATGGACAGGCTGGGTCCGCGCAATTCCCTGCTGATCGGGATGGCCCTGTTCTCCGGAAGCTCCGTCGGGCTGTGCCTGAGCGAGAACGTCCTCATGATGGTGGCATTCCGCGTGATGCAGGGGTGCGGAGGAGGATTCCTGTTCACGACCGCGCTCGGATTCATACCCGGGGCGTTCGACAACAAGAGGAAGCGCCTGGACCCCCACAAGGTCATGACTCTGGCGTTCAGCGTCGGATCCCTCTTCGGAACAGCTGTCGGATACTATTTCACAGTCGATGTCGGGGACTGGAGAATCCTGGTGGCGGTCAATGCCCTCGTTGTCCTGCTCGCAGGCACCGCCGCCTACCGCTCCCTCGAAGATGCGCCGGCATCCTATGTTAGGGATGTGCCCGGGCTGGTGCTGACCATGGCCACGATATCGTCGGTCATGCTCTACACGCAGACGGTGAACGTCGACTTCGAACTTGTGAGCTACGAGAGCCTGGCCTTCGCGGAGTTCTGCATCCTCATGGTGGTGCTTCTCGTATGGGCTGAGAGAAGGGCTGCGGATCCGCTCATCCCGCACGGCATCACCAGGACTGATGTCGGACTCATGTCAGGGATGTTCCTGGCAGGATTCTGCGGTCTCGGGATGCTCCAGTTCATAACGCTGTTCATGATGGTCTCGTACGGCGCATCGCTCTACGAGGCCAGCAGGATGCTTCTCTGCCTGATCGGCGGAGGGGCCGTCACATCGCTCATCGGAATGGAGCTGATCTACCGTCACGGAATCCGCCCCCTGCTCCTCACCGGATCGATAGTCATCGCCATAGGATTCATGGGGGCCTTCATCCTGATGCCACGCGGCATGACGGGTGTGGGATTCTCCCTGTTCGTGATGGGGCTCGGATTCGGACTGATAATCACGGAGATGCTCGTCAGCATCCAGACCATGTCTAGGCCGGAACATGAGGGTGCCGTCACCGGCCTGTTGATGTCGGCCCGTTTCATAGGTATCATCCTCGGCATGGCGGTCTACAAGAGCGTTATAAGCGGCCCTTTGACATCGTTCATCGAAGGCGTGGAGGACGAGACGGTGAACGACGTCGAGCTGTGGGTGTTCGATCACCTGTCCGTCTATGCGAACGAGCTCCTGGCGATATTCGAATCGACCGTGCGGGAATGCTGCATGGTCGCCAGCGCCATGGTCCTGTCGGTACTGGTGGTCTGCTGGTTCCTGGTCGGGAAGGAGGATGTCGACCCTCCGGGAAGCTCAATTCCTGCTTCTCCTGCGGGCTCTGACGCCTGCCTTGCTCCAGAGGGCAGGGGATGCGAACGTGCGGACGACGAATGCATCCACGAGGATGCATACCATGAGGGCGAATCCCAGCTGCGACATCAGCTGGATCCCCGAGAAGACGAGGGTTCCGAGACATACCGCCAGTGTTACCGATGTGACGATGATTGTCGGCTGGAGCGTGGTCAGAAGGTCCGAGGAGGCCTCCCTCCATGACATGCCATGCTTCCTGCACCATGCGATATGATCCTCCTGTATGCTGTTGAACCACAGCCCCATGAGCACGCACACCGCGAGCATCGAGATCTGCACCGCCAGAGACACGCTCCCCCATATCCCCTCCATCAGAACGTCCGTAAGGAACAGGGATATGACCGCGCCCATGAACGTCGTCGCCACGGTGCGCAGAGGCACCGACACGGAGACCGTCACCAGGGATAGGATGACCAGCAGGGATACGACTGTGAACAGGAGCCCTTTCATGAATCCCGACTCCACGGAATCCATCGTCTCGCTGTAGACCTTGCCGGCACCGGTCAGCAGGACCTCCGTGGGAGCCCCCGTGGCGCGGTACCCGTCCAGAACAGCCTCCATCGAATCCACTGTCTGAAGGGAGCGGACCGACACTGCTGACTCCTTCGTCTCCACCTTGATCATCAGACGATCGACGACCACCCTCCTATCGGAATCCATCTCGTATCCGATCGATCCCATGGCCTTGTTCATCGCCAGATCCATGAAGGACCCGCCTTCGCTCATGAGGGTCTCGTAGGTGAACCCGTGTACCAGTGCCGATGCCACTGCGGAATCGTATACGGCACGATAGGAGCCGTCCGCATGGGCGACCATATCGCCTATGTACTCGATCGTGCTCCAAGCGCCCTCGATTCCTGCGACATGGGCCTTGTCGATCATCATATCCCATATGAACAGGGAGGCTGTGCGCGAGATGTTCCCCTCATCGCATGCGGACAGACTGCTTTCCAGGTCAATGACCGCTTCTATGTCCTCATAGGATACCCATTCCAGCATCTGCATGCCCGGATGATCCGGATCGGAGCGGATGTATGCGATCGGATGGTCATAGGATATCACGATGCCGAACGGATGCACAAGGCCTCCGTCCGAATATGCCCTGAGCACCTCGATGCCGTCTGCGGATTCGCCTGCGGCAAGGGATCTGGTCATATCATAAGGGGTCTCCTCGTTCATCCCATGGTCGTCCAGCCCGTATGCGCAACAAGCCGTCAATGCCACCATGACGAGAAGAACTGCGGTACCCCTTACCGATACCAGACCGGATATGCAACCGCGGAAACGGGTATAGAGCCTCGATATTCTGCCGCGGAACCTTCCGAAAAATCCCTGCCTCCCAGACCTCGGAGACCAGAACAGCTCGTTGCGCGTGATATGGATCATCGATGCCGGAACAGTGAGGGATGCAAGCATGGCTATAGCGGCACCGGAAGCCATGCAGAGCCCGAAATCGGAGAACATGCCCTCCCCTGCATAGGCAAGGGCCAACATGCATACGATGAAGCACGCGCTGGCGGCTACGATGGCATTCCCTGTACGCACTACGGTGCGCTCCAAGGCCGATCCGCGGTCGGATCCGGACGAGACCTCGATATGGAACACGGAGATCACATAGATGCTATGGACGAAGGATATGCACATGACTGCCAGCATCACCAGGAATCCCGGGACGAAGAACACCCCGATGAGGTTGCAGAACCCGAAAATCACCGCCGCAGTTAGAATGGTGGATACAACCATCGAAGACATGGCGATGAAGGACGAGAGAGCGGATCCGAAGAACAGCCCGGTCATCGCCAATGTGACCACAATAAGGATGAGCACCATCACCGCGAGCGAGAGCGATGCCTCCGAAGCCATGTCGTAGGCCAACGCCGGATCCCCGGTGACATAGACCTCGAAGAACGGCTCAGATTCATAGAGCTCATACATGAAGAGGTCCATTGCATCCGAGATCTTCTCGCGTAGATTGCTCGTGTCTTCAATCACATAGTCCTCGGAATATGCGGAGACATAAGGCAGCACGATCAGCAGAGCCCCGGAGGATTGGTCCCCGTAGGCTCTAGAAACGATTCCGGCCCCATCATCGAAGCTCAGCTTTCCTGACCAATCCTTGTCCTCCTGAAGGCTCTTTCTCAGATATTCCACGAACGAGGGGATCCCTTCCTCCTCGTCTCCCTGGAGCTGGCGGTATCCGTCGCGAGAATCATAGGACACCACGATAAGCGGCGTCCTCCCTGCATCATGAACTGCTGTATCGAAATAACTCAGAAGGATCTCTTCGCCGATTGCCGATTCGCTATCGGAGTCGGCCATATCCGATATCCCGTACCCCATCTCGTCTATAGCCTTGAATGCGGGCGGCACAGCCATGAGAAGGAGAACCACCCAGACGGCCAGGAGTATCTTCCCGTTGCGGGATATCAGACCGGCGAGCTCCCTGAACATGTCTCTACATCCGCAGACTGATATTAAACCGAGGGGACGGTGCGATGATTCGGAACTTCCGTCACTGTTTTATCATAATCTGCGAATCCGGTCTCATGCCCCCGAAGACGCTCGTGGCGATAGTTGCAGTGGCGATTCTAGCCGTAGGTCTGGGCGTCGTCGTGACATGGGGCTATGTGCACCACGATCCCGACGGATACTACGACTACGACATCTCATATGCCGAATCCTTCGAAACGAGCGCTGGTGCGGAGATCAAACCTTCTGCCGGGAAGATGTTCGTCATCGCAGACATCGTTCTCATGAACTCTGGCTTCGACGCCGGAATAAACACCAGCATGGCTATACTGACGTGGCAGTTCACTATCGACCGTATGACGTTCGATGCTGATCCCGTCGCCACAGTGGCCCATCCTGACTACTCCGACGGACTGATTCTGAACAAGGGACGCACGTGGGGGTACACGGTCGTATTCGAGATTCCTGAGGAATCCGTAGGAAAAAGGGATGCTTCCCTCGGCTATGCCTACACATCCCTGGACGACAAGCCCGCTCTGGTATACGATCCGGAGCTCAGACTCAAAATATTCTGAGAATAGGTTCCGGGTCCGAGGACCCGGAAGGCGCGGGTCGCCCCGCTCGGTTTCCTGTGAGCGAATCCATCACGGACTGGAAGATGATCCTCCCGTCGCCCTCCTCGGTCGTGTATCCTCTGGTCCAATCCGCATGGGTGAATCTGGAGATCACACGCTCGGGATGGGGCATCATGCCCATGACGTTGCCCGCGGGATTGCATATCCCGGCGATATCCGAGGGGGATCCGTTGGGATTCCACGGATAGATCGCATCGGAGCCGTCAGGACAGACGTACCTGAACACAATCTGGTCGTTGTCCTCCAGCTTCTGCACGAAATCCGGGTCGCAGCTCATCAGCTTCCCCTCTGCATGCGCGGACGGAATGGTGAGCATGGATTTCTTGGGAACGGATCCGGTGAAGATGCACTTCCCCCTGTTGTCGTTGCGCAGGACCGTAGGCCTGCACTCGAACCTTCCGGAATCGTTGGTGTACAGCGCAGCTTCGGGCCTCTCGGACATGGCAGACTCGAATGCGGGCAGCAGGCCCAGCTCCACCAGGATCTGGAATCCGTTGCACACGCCCAGCACAGGTTTCTCAGCCTCCACGAACGAGCGTATCTCGTGCCCGAGTGAAGCCTTTATCCTGGCGGCGAAGAGCGCTCCGGCACGAACGTAGTCGCCTGCGGAGAATCCCCCGGGGAATACGAGGACATCATAGTCCTCCAGACTTCTGCGCCTCATCTCCGAGGACTGGCCTGTCAGCTGCTTGAGATGGACCTCCTCGGCCTGGGCCCCGACGGCCCTGAACGCCTCAGCCATCTCGTCCTCCGCGTTCGTACCTTCGATGCGCATGACGCACACTCTGACGTCTTCGGGCCTCATTCGGCTCCCCCCATGATCTTCCAGACGGGCTCGCTCCACGCCTTCCTCATCTCCTCGACGGGGATGACCGTTCCGTTGTCCTTGATCTTCAGGCAGTCCCCTTTGGTTATTCCGAGAAGCGTCGCGTCGCCGCCCATGATCTCGATGAATCTGGTAACATCGGCACCGTCCACTTCGACGATCCAACGGCTGTTGCTCTCGGAGTACAGCTTCACCCTGTAGTCCTCGCCGTCGATTGCAGAGGTGTCTATCTCCGCACCGATATGTCCGGAGATGCACATCTCGGCCACGGCCACGGCCATTCCTCCGTCTGAGCAGTCGTGGCAGCTCAGGACCAGGCCCTCGTCCATCGCCTGAAGGAGCTCGTCGGTGAGCCTCTTCAGCGCCTCTATGTCGACGCCGGGCACGGTTCCCTGCTCGCCTCCGAACTTCCTGAAGAGGAGCGAGGCGCCCATCTCGTCCTTGGTCTTTCCGACGATGAAGATGCAGCTGCCGGCCTTCTTGAAATCGGCTGTGACGCACTTGCGGATGTCGTCTATGAGGCCGCAGCCCAGGATCATGGGCGTGGGCAGGATGTGGTGTCCTCCCGGAGCCTCGTTGTATAGACTGACGTTTCCCGAGGGTATGGGGATGCCGAGTCCGCGGGCAGCCTCTCCGATGCCTCTGACAGCCTCCCTGAACTCTCCGAGCCTCTCGGGCTTCTCGGGGTTGCCGAAGTTGAGGCAGTCGGTGAACGCGTTCGGCCTGGCGCCGACGGCCACCAGATTCCTGCAGGCCTCGTCTATGCTCGACATTCCGCCCTTGTAGGGGTCGGCCTCCGTGAACCACGGGTTGCATCCGACCGCCGCGGCGAGACCCTTGTATCTGTCGGGAACGGGCCTCAGCACGCTTGCATCACCGGGGCCGGTCTCGTTGAGCGGACCGACCATCGGGTGGATGACGGTGGCGGCGCGGACCTCGTGGTCGTACTGCCTGATGGCCCACTCCTTGGATGCCACGTTCGGATCGGAGAGCATAGCCAGGATGGCATCCTTGTCGCTCTCGATGCGGGGGAAGACCTCCTTCTCCTTGACGGACACCGTGGGAAGCTCGTAGGGGCGCTCGTACACCGGCCCTCCGGTGAGGAACTCGAGATCCATATCGAAGATCTTCTCCCCGTTCCAGAACAGACGGGTGTGCATGGTGTCGGTGGTCACCCCTATGGGCGTGGCCGGGACGTCCCAGAGGTCGAACACCTCGAGGACCGCATCGACGTTCTCAGGCTTGCAGGTGCACATCATGCGCTCCTGCGACTCGGACACCCATATCTCCCAGGGCGCGAGGCCGGGCTCCTTGAGCGGGACCTTTTCCAGATCCACATCCGCTCCGCAGCCGCCGTCCAGCGCCATCTCTCCGACGACGCAGCTCAGGCCGCCGCCTCCCAGGTCCTTCATCCCGGTGATGAGGTGCCTCGCGTTGATCTCGAAGCACGCGTGCATGACGGGCTCCTTCATGATGGGGTCTCCGAGCTGGACGGCCCCTCTGGAATCCTCGTCAGAAGTGGAGGTCAGATCGGCGGAAGCGAAGTTCACGCCATGTATGCCGTCCCTTCCGGTGAGTCCGCCGATGAGGATCATGACCTCTCCGGGTCCTCCCGCATAGTTCTTGGCGAGGTCCGCCCTCTTGACTATTCCGAGGCATGCGACATTGACCAGGCAGTTGCCGGTGTATTTGTCGTCGAAGAAGAATCCGCCCGTTATGGTGGGAACACCCACGCGGTTTCCGTAATCGCGGATTCCCGAGACCACTCCGCTCATGAGGTACCTGGGCGTCTTGACTCCCTGGGGGAGGTCGACCTCCTTGTCGATGGGACCGAAGCAGAGGGGATCGGCGAGACCTATGGGCTGGGCCCCCATGCAGACGACGTCCCTGAGGATGCCTCCGATTCCTGTGGCCGCTCCTCCGTAGGGCTCGATAGCCGAGGGGTGGTTGTGGCTCTCGATCCTCAGCGCGTATCCGTACTCGTCGTCGAAGACCATGACGCCTGCATCCCCCTTGGAGAGGACGTCGTCCCTGTCTATGCCGAAGACGAACTCCTTCAGGATGGGCTTGGAGCTCTTGTAGCAGCAGTGCTCGCTCCATGCCTGGCCGAGGGCCTGCAGCTCGACATCGGTGGGCTCCCTGCCCTCCTTGACGAAATAATCCCTCACGGTGCGCATCTCATCCAGGGAGAGCCCGAGGCTCATATCCGCGGAGAGCTGGACGAGGTCATCGTCCGATGCGTCCCTGATGGAGATGTCGCAAAGGTCGAACGGCGCATCGCGCCTGCTCATACCGCAAGCCATCTCATCTCACCGATACCTTGAAGTTCTGGATGACGGGGTTTGCGAGCAGCTTCCTGCACATCTCCTCCGCCTGGGCCTGGGCCTCCGCGGGAGGAAGGTCCATGTCGACCTCGAAAAGCTTGACCGTCTTCACATCGTTGACGCCTTTGAATCCCAGGGACTCCAGGGTCTTCCTGGTGTTCTTGCCCTCAGGGTCAGCAACCCCTTTCTTGAGCTCGATTCTGATCTCGACGACTGTCATCGACACTGTCCTATGACGCGCGCGCTAATAAGGGTGCGCACACATCAATCGCCGACGATATGGGGTTGATTGAACAGAACAGCCATTTCAATCCACGTCTATGTCAGTTCGAACTGAAACGCGAACAACTCATCCCGGTAACCTGGATTTCCATTCCGCCCCCTTCTCCAACAGTTTCCCAATGGCGTGGACTATCGAAGGTCATGGAGTATATGGCCACCCGTCCGAGGATATTCGATTTCGTATTCACACCGAAGTGCGGATGATGGCTGAACATCATCGAATCCTTCTTCGAAAAGCTTGCCGGAACGATTCTCCGGGGCATACGCGTCGAATCGAAGCGTGAGCTGGCGGACCTCATCTATGGGTACATCGACGATCTCAGCAAGGAACCTGCAGTATACAGGCGGATCTACGAGATGGACGAGACGAGACTTGATGATTGAATTGATTCAGAAACACTGCTAGGGGTGGAGGATGTCTTCACAATAGCTTCCTCGTACCGTATCATAATTACCGATGGTGGGACATTCGGAAGCCTCCGCGGTCCGAGAACGTCCTGTATACTCCGCATCATAGACATCGATGAGCATTCTCTTGATCTACGACGCCATATTTTTCACAGACGACCTCCATCCCCACTGGATTACTCATGGATTCCATCACCCTGAAGGTCGCGATGGCCAGGTCCCAGAGCGAAGCGGGATACGGACGTGCCAGAATGGACACGGCATCCAGATCCGAGCTGGGACTGGAGCTCGGAGACACCGTGGAGATAGCCGGCAAGAGATCCGTGGTGGCCAAGGTCTTCAGATGCGATCCGGAGGACGAGGGGCGCGGCATGCTCTTCATAGACGGATTGACGAGGACCAACGCCGGCGTGAGCGTGGACGAGAGCGTAACGGTCCGCAGATGCGTCCCGCAGCCCGCCGAGCAGATCACCCTTGCGCCGAATATCCCCGAGGGGAAGCGCACCCGTTTCGAGGAAGGGATCGAGAGCATGTTCCTGAAGGGGCTGATGAACCGTCCGCTAATAGCGGATACCGACATCATAGTCCCCAACATCGCCCTCATGGGCAACCGCTCGACCTTCGCAGTGGTATCCACCGTCCCCAAAGGGCCCGTCATAGTCGGCCCGCGCACGAAGATCGTCGTCAAGGACACGCCCCGCAAGCAGCCTCAGGCGAAGAGCCAGCGCGGGAACCAGATTACATATGACGATGTCGGAGGGCTGGACGAGGAGCTGAAGAGGATCAGGGAGATGATCGAGCTCCCCCTGAAGCATCCCGAGCTCTTCGAGCGCCTGGGCATCGGAGCTCCCCGCGGAGTGCTTCTGTACGGCCCTCCTGGCACAGGCAAGACCCTGATGGCCGAGGCCGTAGCCAACGAATCAGGCGCATCGCTGTTCTCGGTGCGCGGACCGGAGATCATCGGCCAGTACTACGGACAGAGCGAGGAGCGCCTGAGGGAGATATTCAAGGAAGCAGAGGAGAACGCCCCCAGCATCGTGTTCCTCGACGAGATCGACTCCATCGCGCCATGCAGGGACGATGCCCACGGGGAAGTCGAGAGAAGGGTCGTCGCCCAGCTGCTGACTCTGATGGACGGGCTGGGAGACAGAGGCAATGTGATAGTCATAGGAGCCACGAACCGCGAGGACTCCATCGACCCCGCTCTCAGAAGGCCGGGCAGGTTCGACAGGGAGATCGAGATAGGCATTCCCGGCAGGAAGGGCAGGGAGGACATCCTTTCAGTCCATCTGAGGGATATGCCTCTGACTCCCGACGTCACCCCCGGGGCGCTCGCATCCATGACGCAGGGGTTCGTGGGAGCCGATCTGGCGGCCCTGTGCCGCGAGGCCGCGATGCACTGCCTCAGCTCCCGCATGAGCGAGATGGACCTCGACAAGGCCATCCCGTCAGAGATCCTCGAATCGATGAAGGTCTCGATGGAGGACTTCACATCGGCATTGTCCGATGTGGAGCCCAGCGGCATGAGGGAGGTCCTGGTGGAGATCCCGAAGGTCGGATGGGACGACGTCGGAGGACTCGATGACGTCAGACGCAGGATAGAGGAGGTGTTCATCCCCGAGGAGGGGAACCGCGCCTACGAGCGCCTGGGAATCGAACCGGGGAAGGGCATCCTGCTCTACGGCCCTCCCGGCACCGGCAAGACGCTGATAGCCAAGGCCCTGGCCAACGAATCCGGAACGAACTTCATATCGGTGAATGGCCCGGAGATGGCCAGCAAATGGCTGGGCGAGAGCGAGAGGGCGATCCGCCAGATATTCAAACGCGCCAAGCAGATGTCCCCATGCATCATATTCTTCGACGAGCTCGATTCCATCGCGCCCGTGCGCGGAAGCAGTGACGGCTCCGCCTGGGAGAGGGTGGTAGCCCAGCTTCTCACATCGATGGACGGCGTCGAAGGACTGAGGAACGTCACGATAATGGGCGCGACCAACCGCCCCGATATGATAGATCCCGCCCTGCTTAGACCAGGCAGATTCGACAAGCTCGTCCTTGTTGGAAAGCCCGATATGGAATCGAGAAGAAGGATACTGGAGATCCACACCAGAAGGATGCCGCTGTCCGGAGTGGATCTGGACGCCATAGCCGCCGTCACGGACGGCTTCGTCGGAGCGGATCTCGCCGCGCTCTGCCGCGAGGCGGGACTCAATGCCTATCGCGAGAACCCGTCCGCGGAGCATGTGCTGCAGAGGCATTTCGATAGAGCCCTGACCGTCGTCGGCCCCTCGGTCACCCCCGAGACCATGGCGAGCTACGAGGACATGGGGAAGAAGATCAGAAAGCGCAGGACCGGATGGGACAGCGTGCCTTTCTACGGGCGATCGCAGATCCTTGGCCATATAGGGAAGGTCCTCGGAGTATCCGAGGGAGCGGTAGTATTCCCTGACGCCGACTCCGCTCGTCACGCGTATGCGTCCGCGGTCGGCTTCGCGCGCTATGCGCTCGGCCTCCGAGACAAGCCGCCTTCCGAATCCGCGATGCTGCCATTCGCCGTCGTCCCCGCCTATGGTCGCCGGATGGCCGAATACCTTCAGCTCGCGTATGGTGGCCTCGGGGTTGCGATCGAGCCTCAGACGGATGTATCCGATTATCGAATCGTTCTGCTCTATCGATATGAAATGCTCCGTTCCTCCGGAAGCCTCGTAGACCAGGTCCTTAATCTCCGCCGTCTCGGGATCCACGTCCGCATCGACGCGACCTGCCTCCCGGCAGCGTATGCACCTGCAGGAGATGCCGCGGGCCTTCATGCGGGATTCCACCTCCTGACGGATGTTGCTCTTTGTTATCCCTGCGACGATCTCCGTGGCAGGTATATCTCTCTGGATCCTCTGTATGCGGACATACTCGGGCACTATCGATTTCATCTCCGCAAGCAGGTCCGCGGCTGTATCCTCGTCGTAAGGAACGTATTCGCCGCGCTTCCACATATCGTAGACCCCTGTGCCTTCGACGACCAGCAGCGTGTAGAACTTGAGCATGTCCGGCCGATAGGAGGGATCGTCGAAGATCCTCCTGAAGCACTCCAAATCGTGGACAGGATCCGAACCGGGAAGCCCGGGCATGATATGATAGCATATCTTCAGACCGTGCTCCTTGCAGTCTCTGGTGCATCTGCGGACCTCCTCCGTGCCATGCCCCCTGTCCACGCCCTTCAGGATCTCATCATCGAGGATCTGGACCCCCAGCTCCACACGTGTGGCGCCTAGGCGCATCGCGCGCTCGATCTGCTCCGGGGTGAAGACGTCGGGACGGGTCTCGACCGTCATTCCTACGCAGCGCCTGGAAGCCGTACGGTTCCTATCCTGGGCCTCTTCAAGAGTCTCGGAATCCTCGCCGTTCAAGGCATCGAAGCAACGCTTTACGAACCATTCCTGGTATTCGGGATCGCGGCTGGTGAACGTGCCCCCCATGATTATGAGGTCTATCTTGTCGGTGTTATGGCCGATCTCCTCCAGCTGCGTAACACGGTCCGTAACCTGCGACCATGGATCGAAGCAATTCCTCGCGGCCCTGCGAGCCGCAGGCTCCTTCCCCGTATACGACTGGGCGGAATCGTTGGAGACGCCGCCGGGACAATACGAGCACTTCCCGTGGGGGCAGTCGTGAGGAGAGGTCATCACCGCCACGGCGGCCACGCCGCTGACGGTGCGCGAAGGCTTCTTTATGAGAAAAGGCAGAAGAAGATCCCTGTCCGCCGTTGCCACGCGCGCCAATATATCGGAATTCGGCGGCACCGCGTTCAACGAATACTTCTTGCAAAGCCTGAGCTTCAGATTCTGGAACGAATCCCTGCTGTCGACCGAGCCGTTTTTGACCGCCGATATCAGGTCTGCGGACAGGAGATCCAGCGGATCAGCCATAGAGAGCCCTGTCGCCGGATTCCTTCTTCGGCTCCTCGGGAGCCGCATGGACCTGAACCATCGCAGAGATAGACGATGAATTGATGAAATGCATGCCGTCCTCGCATTGGAACGCCATAGCCGTCTCGGTCCCCATGGCCGCCATGCCCTTGTAGACCCCCTCGATCTCCTCGGACTCCGTGGAGCACACTCTGTAAACGACCTTGAACTCCGCTCCGACGGAAATGGAACAATTCTCTGCCATATTATCGCCTCTTAGCCATGAGATCCTGGAAATGCACGATGGTCTTGCGGTAGTTCTCCATGGCCATGTTCACATTGGCCTCGGTGAAGCTCCAGGCCTTGACAAGATCTCCGAACCTTATGCGGTAGCCCTTGCGGCTCTGACCATCGTACTCGACGTCCATGGCCTCCAGGAGATCCATGGACTTCAGCTTGTTTATGTGACGGTAGACCGTGGGCTTGGTCGTCCCCAGAAGGGCAGCCAGCTCTTCGACCGCCCAGGCCTTGGACGGATAGGCCATCAGATAGTCCATGAAGAGCTTGTATGGGACACTCTCGCGGACGGTAATGGCCCCGTTCTTGGGATCGTAGCCCTTCGGCAGGTACCCGATCTGGACGAGCAGCGTCTCGGCGACAACATTGATGTCATCGACCCCGGACATGGGCGTATTGCTCACAACCTGCAACTCGAACATATTCCTGCCTCCGTTCACACGAAAATTAAGCTTGCATTTAAACTTTTATTGCCAGTACTGCTCAGACGAGATCCTTCAGCCTGTCCACCGCCTTCATCACGCTCGTGGTGGGTATGACACGAGACACGGGCACAGTGAGGATCTTCTCGATGGTCGGGGCCACTATGGGCGCGCATACGACGCCCAGGGCGCCGTCGCGCTCCGCACGGACCGCGGCGATGATCGCATCCTCGACCGTCGAAACGGGATACTCACGGATCGTCACCGGCAGCCCGTCGAGATCGATGGTCTTGGGGATGCTCTCCATCGACATCGTATTGGCTATGACGGCGATGAAATGCTTGTCCTCGGGCTCCATTATGATCTTGAGCGATTTGATGATCTGACGGACCGTACGGAGATTCGGCTCCCTCTTGTCCTCCAGTATCTTGTACATGGTGCTCTGGGATATCCCGGACACCTGGCAGAACTCGTTCAGGGACATGTTGAGCTCGTCGTCGAGAATGCTGCGGAAGGCCTTCTGGAATCCGCCCTCCTCTCTCAGCATGCCCGATATCAGATCCGATACCGTCATCTCATACCCCTCGCGTAATCGGCAGCGGCCATTCCTGCTATGCAACCCTGTCCCACGGCCTTGGCGACCTGCCAGGGCTTCCCGGTGACGTCTCCGCAGGCGAAGAGCCCGGGCACCCCGGTGCCGCAGGACTGATCCACCTTTAGCGAATCGTCGATCTCAGGCATCGCACCCATATCCATCGCGAGATCCGCAGACGATCTCGCACCCAGCTCGATGAAGACGCCCTCCACATGGAGCACGGTTCCGTCATCAAGCTCGAGAGATGAGACTTTTCCGTCGCCGCCTATTGATGCGGGCCTGGAACGGTGCACGATGGCACCGGCTTCCTCGGCCTTCTTTGCCAGCGATTCGTCGGCCTTCGGGTCCCAGCACACCCAATGGGTTTCTGAGGCGTAGCCGGTCATCAGCTCTGCGGAAACAGCCGCCTCCGAATCGTTGCCGATGACCGCCACGGGCCTTCCTTTGTAGAAATTGCAGTCGCAGACGGCGCAGTAGCTCACTCCTTTGCCGAAGAGCTCCTTCTCGCCGGGGATCCCCAGCTTCAGACGGGATATGCCGGTGGCCAGGACCACAGCCTTGGCCGTGAGGGTCCTGCCGCTCTCGAGACCTAGCGTGAAGACGTCGCCGCCTTTCGCGGAGATCACATTCTCCTCGATGAACAGCGCGCCAGACTCCTCGGCCTGCGCCCTGCCGATCTCCAGAAGCCTCTTGCCCGGCACGGTTCCCGTACCGAAGTAGTTGGGAATCTCTGTACCGTAGGCAGCACTCGCCATCGGCTTGCCGACGACGACCGTGCCCGCTTTCTTACGGGATGCGTGAATGGCGGCCTGTATGCCTGCCGGCCCCGCGCCTACCACGACTACGTCGAAGTTCATCAGAGCTTGCTCACGTAGTCGATGATGTCTTCCTTGGGCCTCAGTCCGACGAGCGCGTCCACGAGGACCTTGTCCTTGAAGACGAGCAACGTGGGGATGGCATTGATCTGGTATTTCATCGCCACGTCCTGGTTCTCATCGGTGTTGAGCTTCGCGAAGGCGACCTTGCCCGCAAGCTCCTCGGCAGCCTCGTCCACTATGGGACCCATGCGCCTGCAGGGTCCGCACCAGGGCGCCCAGCAGTCGATGACGGCGATGTGGTTGGATCCCACGAAGGAATCGAATTCCGAACCATTGAGTTCTGTGACCATGGTATTCACTGGAACTCGTATCATCCAATAACTATTTGATACCGAGACCAGAGACTCGGAGCCGGGACGG